>Ga0210040_10001509_pt1 | contig 35004 bp, 23 predicted proteins | sample CryGeyCG12114_NA_FD_185462 | JGI IMG/M metagenome (GOLD analysis project Ga0210040, IMG submission 185462) | Groundwater microbial communities from aquifer - Crystal Geyser CG19_WC_8/21/14_NA (SPAdes) (version 2) | ecosystem: Environmental > Aquatic > Deep subsurface > Groundwater | place: USA...
TCTGAGCCATCTTGTCCCTGCATGTAGTTATTGTTTTCTTCTCTTTCGTCATCACTGGTGCACTCAATTTTGGCACTATCTTTGTCCCCAACTATGTGAGCACCTCTTAACATAGCGTTTTGAAATTTATCATCGCACTTGCATGACGCCGATACTATTAATTTGCAATAATGTACTCACATCTTTCCAGAATATGTATTCACAACACCAGACTACTATTTCAGAAATTGTCTGGTTCAAACTCTGTATTCTATATAAACTAACGCAGTATTCAGTATAGTATAAAATATTATTTCTCCCTCGATGAACTATTTTGGCACAAACATTAACAAAAACAATATCACAGTGTAAATGTCCAATTGTGGAGAAACAGGATTAAAATACTCCACACTGGTCCTGTGATATAACAATCACCTGTAGAATGTGTGTTGTGTTCACTTGAAGAAAACATTCGGACTGAACTGCACGACGACGCATTACAAACAAAACAGTAAAAACAGTGATGATGGACGCATGTATTTTCCCTTATGTATCCTAATCAACTCACTACACTGCAGAATACAATGCAACTGGTTGCCCAAATCTGAATTCTCACTGTCATATGGAAAAGATGTGAATAAGAGAACGGACAGTTAGATGCTGCTGAATCCTTTCTTTTTCTTTAGTGCTCAACCTCTTAGTCTTGGTACAACATGCATGTGTTATTGTTGTGAGTAAACATGTGTGTGTTTATTATGTGTACCTGGGTGACCACTCACATTGTTCACAACAGTATCAATGGTTGAATGCGCTTGTAGACAACATGGCAAGTAATCAACGTAGAAAATCGGTGTGAATTGATCACAAAAACAAGTACTAGTACTTTCCCTATGGTGATAAACTGTAAATTTACATTGTATTCTCAGATGCAATCAAAGTGAATGAAAGGGAAGTGTAATTTAGATTGAAGTTTGTCGAAATTTGATATCAAAACAGATACTGTACAATAGCCAGAGGAAGAGAGAGAGAGAGAGAGAGAGAGAAAAAAAAATTTACATGTGAGCAGAGAAGTATAGACTACGAAAGGCTAGAAAAATGTCGTCAACATGCATATGCAAATAAGAGCCATTTATGTGCATGCAAAAATAGCATGGCAAAGTTGAGATGCTCAGATTCCAGAGCAGAGAAAATAGCTGTACACGGGTATTCCCGTAGTGTGGAAATGCGGAAGACTCGAACTTGGCGAGAAGAGGGACAGGATGAGATCATGAAGCTTCTTTCTTATACTTCTATTTCTATTATGTACAGTGAAATCCTCATCATCCACTCACTCACTAACTAACTAACTAACTATATGGGCTGGGAATTGAAACCAGAGGTTTAATATGAGTATTATGTGTCTTTTTCAGTCAGTTACTCATCCTTTGCTATTTAGCTGGTTAGTTTAAGAGGTATATAAGGAAACTTTGGTTTGTATAGTTAGTTAGTTAGTCAGTTAGTTAATAATTTGTTGCACAACATTCTTTTTGTGTTATGCGTGCGTACAGTGGAAAAGAAAATAGAAAATATGTGATGCTCTCGGCTCCCTCATGTTAGTTTTAGTTTGCTAGTTAGTTCATCATATTCTTTGATTTAGTGCACACAGAGTGTGTATATGATCTGTGGATGCTTGGTAGGTAAGCAACACAAGTTGGGATGAAAACTAGCTACTGTGGTTCCGTGCCTGCCATTTCTTGTCTACACTTATACATAAATAGGCACAAGTTGAAGACAAGAAGCCGGCTCTAATTTCTTTAGTTGGTGTTGGCGAATGCAAAACTATTTTGGGAAAATTTTTCGCCAGACCAGATCGTGAATGCCAGTTGTACTCGTAATGTATTACAGACGCATGTTTAAATGTACGCAGGAATTTGGCTCAGGAAGAGTTCAACGTTGTTCTGTGCTAACGCAGCCTATATGGATGGAGAATGAACATATATTCGCATCGGTTTGGATTGGGAGTTGGTTTCGGCATTAACAGCATTAAGATTCAAGTAACTTCTGGTTACTTATAGCTTTTACGCCGTTTTGTTGTGTAATCGACACTTGTGTTATAATAATTTGGAGCGCAAATATTTGATTTTCTTATGCGAGAGACGGAAGAAGGGTGAAAAATCAGGCGCAGCGTTTTTAGAGAACTGTCTCTGCATTTTGCAGGGTATGTGTAGCTAGCATGCTTGGCTAAAGAAATGTAAAAATAAATGACGAGCTTCTGCATCATTCTCCTACATTTAACATTTTGCTGTTTTTTTTAAAGATTTTTCAGATAATGCATATGTGGGTAAAAAAATAAGCTCGTGCACAGCCAATTTCGTATTGACTAACAGGCTTATATAACTGTATGAAGATGGCAAAAAATATAGGTAGAAAGTTAGAAAACAAGATGATGCCCTCCAATACTGTTGCATACTTTTTTTTCAGCCTTGTGCCATGTTGCTATTCTTTTTCCCTGGCACATTATGTTGGAAGATAGAGAGCAAAAACGGCTTTTTAAATGCTCAATGTTACAAGCAGTTTTTGTAAGACTATTTACTGCAGGGAATAGCTGAAGTTTATGGTTAAATGAGAGTAGAAACTCTGACTGAGTGAGAAGCAAGAGATTTTAACTTCGTCGTTCTGTGCTGTAAAATGTTATTGATAGTAACAGCTCTTTGCTCTCTCCTCCACAGTGTGCGTAAACTACATGCATAAGGAAAAGGCATAGGGAGTAAGAACAAGAACAGAAGAAGTGTTTGAAATGCAATATTCTGGTTCCCATATATGGAATAGCAGACTGGACCGAAATACCGGAATGGGTCTATTTTAGTTTCCATTTTGGAACGCTTTCATTCAGTTCCACATTGAAATACATATGTTCAAGTAGTATGATTTTGATTGTGAGATTTCAAGAAACTTGTTTGAATTAAAAACTGTATGGTTCCTCTTTCTTACCCTTAGGTTATCTGAATTACTATTTATTTATTTTTTGCTTTTTTGTTCATACACACGTCTCACTTCACCCCTAATGTCTGTAAAATCAGATAAATTAATATTTGGTACTTAGCATTGCTATGCGATTGGTGTGATTGTCAATATTTAATGACTAATATTTTCCATTTGAAATATTCATTTTGTTGCATTTTTTGGCTAATTTTGCATTGTCTCATTAAATGTCTATATAATATCTCTTGAAGTTCTATGTCGTTCAAACTTGACAAATGCCAAAGTCCTTAGCAGTGACAACACTAACTCCTTCCTTATCAGGCCTGGAGATATAGTTCACTGGTAAAAAAAAAGATTAGAAATTAGCAGGGAGCTCAATTTGGGCTCGACCTAATCTTACTACTAAAATAAAAAATGCATTTCAACTTGTTTTTATTTGACAATTATGCCGAGCTGTTGTTATCCCTTGTGCAAGAGCTTTCACACAAGTAAAAAGACGATTTAAGATTTCAGCGATATCCAAAAAATTATGAAGAATTGCCGAATAATTAAATAACATTGGGACAGGGCATCAACTTTGACGCTCAATACAAAAAAGGTTAAAAACCTGCCTACTTCCCTTGACAACCAGTTACTATAAATTCAATTGGTAAACTTGTCAAAAAGTGTACCCAACTCAGCAAATAGTAATTTGAAGTTGAGATTTAGCAAAAGTATCTTACAATAATGACATGTCACTTTATTGTGAATTTTGAAAATTTGTGGATCATTAAAAATTTAACAGGTTTTGAATACTCGTTAGAGTGAGTCTGGCTGAGTTTTGACATTCATGAATTCAAAACATAAAGTAACTGAAGTTTAACTCAATTTCATTTTGTATGTTGCTAAGAGATTTTCGTGGAATTGCGCGCACCTTGTACAAATCCTATTATATATTATCTAAATATACCGTACCTTAGACCTGGAACAGAAGAAGTTCACTTGGTCACTATAGGGACCTTGACAAATACCATATATTGGAAAGTATATTCTATAAAATGTGAAAACGCATTTAAGTAGGAATGTAATTTCATGACGGTGCCAAAAAAGGCGACAAAAAAAATATCGATATCAACACTTGTTTTAGGTCACAACACAACCGCAAATCGTTGTTTCCATAAAATACCGGAAGAAAATTACATCATCGATTGTCAATAATTGCTCATTATTTCAGAAAAAACCATCTAAATTTTGCCATTATTAAAAATTAATAAATGATTTATCTTGGAAAAATGTGAAAGCATCGATAAAATGATTGTTTGCACACCCTCACCGTTAGTATTTCCATTAACATAAGTTTGGGACAGGGACATAAGTATCACTTGATTAACTATAATCCTTAGTATTTTCCAATCATTATAGAAAATCTGCAGTCTGATAGATAACAGACAAGTGCACATGTAGACCCATATAAATAGTATATTTATTATGAATGATACGATCAAACTAGACTAAATGAAGATCGCGTTGAGATCGTGTTGTTGCAATAGCTGTTTAGTTATAACCACTCGTGATCACTCGTTGTTAAATATTATAACAGTGAAAATTAGGTTCAGAGTTGAGTTCATTTTGTCTTTAGTTTGCATATTCTTATTTAAGATTCTAATTAGTTATGCAACGCTTTTATAAACCGTAGTTCAAGGTAAAAAAAGAACGCAAAACTGCAGACTGGGAGACCAGTCGGTTCACTCACAGGGTATTTGTTTAGGCAAGAACTAGGCAGCATGGTTTTATTGTTGCTAGGCTTGCATTGAATAAAATAGCTTCATTTTAAAAAAAAGCCCCGTAAAGGCTGTATAATTCTGAGACGATTCGGAGATTTCGTTAAAATATGCCCCACCAGAAGTATTAACAGGTTGACTACCGTTGACTTAACGCTTCCTACCAGACATTTCTGATCCCGTGGCCTGCATTGATGTACCTAAGGAGTTAAGCGCAGCATCTAGCGACTGTGAATGTAAACATGCTTTTAAGCTGTGTGTTTAGTTGGCAGTTTGGCAGCGTTTCTCTCCATAAATATTAAAATATTGCCGATTGACCAATCAAACATAACATTACCGTCATACGTTGAATTGTCCATATAATGAGAACAAGCTTCATTAGAGAGTTTAAAATCGTGATGTGAATTGTGAAGAGAAAATATATGTCAGTCCCGTTTATCTTTTTCGTCAATTATATTATATTTAAATATCATACTTATTGCACACGTTCACACCGCAATTCTGCAGCACTGTAATTATATCCTAATATATCCTAATATAGGATAGCATGTCATTTTTAAAAATCGTTTGGCGTTCCAAATAGCTGTAAAAAGACATGAGCTCATGGAATATAGCTGTATTTGAATTAAATTTAAAATTCATATGCATTAAGTTTCATAGGAATTTTCCTAGCTCAACAAAACAAAAATCCTTTATGCAGCGAAATATTTTTCTCAAACATTGCATTAAAGTATCCATGCTAATTCTGTTTTTTTTTTTTTTGTTGTAGTATGTTTTATTTGCACCAAGAGAAACTTTTGGTTGTAATCATGTCTTCAAGCTGTCCACAAGAATCAGAGTATATTAATTGCAGTTTAATTGCACTAATACACAATTTGCTCTGTTACAGGATTCCCACAAGTACATAAAATTTTAAAGTGGAAATGTTGACAGCTCTATTAGTTATTTTAATAAGGATTTATTTTCCATGTGTATGCAAAAAGTATACAAGATTTTACAATATGATGCTGCTTACATGCAGGATGCAGGTCACCCTAACATTTTGCTCTATGCACACGCAGTCATAGCCAACAAGCTACAGTGGAAACCAGCTGGTGGAGTTTTCAAGAATTGAAATGAAGTGACCGTGTTGTTGGAAGCAACGTGTCTTCTGTCGGCGAATCGCATGTGATCATTTCATTTTTTCAACCAGCAGCTACCACCAAACACAAGAGGAATCAAACTATAACCTAACCAACCATAAGCTCTTCATATTCCATCTCATTTATTCCCCTTTCAACATCCACTCATAAACTTGCGAGTGACATTTATTTTCTTACTAAACAGTGGTGGAATCTATACTGACTGACTACAGGTGTGTGTCTTATAGTTAGCTTATTGTACCTCTAGTGTTGTATTAGCTAATGTCTGTGTGGTAGCGTACACCTACGTGCGGTTCATTATCTTGGCAAAAAAGTTAAATTCTATTTTCCCTGTCATCCCCCTTGTCAAAAACATTTCAGTCATATTCGGGGAATAGTTGTTCTGGAATTTGGGAATTTAGCATTTCTTTTGAAGGTTGGTAGTTTTTAACAAGCATTGTCTTCCTTGGTATTGCGTTGTGTGTCAAGAAGAGCGTGATAAACGGAGCACCAGTTAGTTAGTGACTCGGCAGTAATTTGTGTCATTTATTTTTCAGAAGTACGGGATTTAGTGTGAAACGTTATACTTGTTTGTGAAACCAAGATTTTTGAAGGGAATTGACACCCGTGGTCACTTTTTAAAGTATTGGTGAGTAAAATTGACTTTATTGTAAATCTTCCATGTTGGTTTTGCTACATATGGTACTAGCGTCAAGAGGTGATTCCTTTGATTCGACCTTGTATTTTGATAAAAATAGTTTTTTAACCACGTTTAGTACTTTGTGATGCATTTTTGAGAATGTTTTCACTTTAAGACAAGAGGTTTGAATTAGTCAATTTGAGAATCAACTGTGTAAGCAAGCACCAAAGTTGGGACGAAGTTGCTCACAGTGGCTAGTTCAAATGTCTGAGTTTGCTTCCAAATTTCACAGTCGGTCATTATAACCTGCATGGCTAAAAATATTAGAGCATGATATCCAATTATAATTACGATTTCTTTTGTTTTAGGTTGACCACAGCAAAGACAAAATGAGTGCTCCTACACCACCCGTTCCCCAAGTTTTTCGAGGAATCGTGAAGCAGGTTTGTTCAGATTATCTTATTTTTAATTTCGGGATTTTGTTATGATATTTTGGATTAACATGCATAAAAAATTGGGTATAAAATCAGGTGTTTGATTTTGTAGGTCCTCTCTGGAGATTCGGTCATTATTAGAGGCCAGCCCAAAGGAGGTCCACCTCCTGAGCGACAACTTAATTTTTCCAATATATCAGCTCCGCGGCTTTGTCGCCGTCCTACTGGAGCCATGAAACCGTTAGTTTGTCATTATTTCAATATGAAATTTTAGCTAATAAGTTAATGGGTGCTGTCATGATTATTACATATTTGTTTTTGTATATAGTGAGGATGCCAAAGATGAACCTTGGGCGTGGGAAGCACGGGAATTTGTCCGAAAAAAAATTATTGGAAAAGACGTCTTGTTTATTGTGGACCACAAAGTTGCGGCCTCGAATCGCGAATACGGAACATTGTTTATTGGGAAAGATATTGAGACCGGTGAAAATTTATCGGAATCTATTGTTGCGGAAGGTTTGGCTTCTGTGAGAAGAGAAGGAAAGGCTGACACAGCTAGACTGATGGAGTTGGAAGATGCTGCTAAACTTGCAAAGAAAGGCAAATGGGGAGATGAAAATGAAGTTAGTCATTCAAATTTTCCTTATTAGATAGAGTTGATGTAGAGCAACTGAGCAACAATTATCAACCTAACTTAGAAAGAAGTATCAGCGCATATGAAAAAATGTACTCATAGGCTATGAGCTATACTATAGTCCGTTTCAAAAAATAATGGAAAATTTTTAGCCCAAAGTTATTTGGCAGTTGTTGTAGTCTCCTGGTTTCCGTGTAAACAAACTCGTCATGAACAAAGTTTATTTTTTCCCAGAAAATTGCATTTAAAATCACGCGGTTTAAAATTTAAAATAGCAAACTCACTATTGCAGAGGTGTCATTCATTTTGAAACAGGCTATAATTGAGGTATTATTTATGTAATTTTAGGCTCATATCAGAGACATCGTGTGGACTGTGGATAATCCGAGAAATCTTTTGGACAAGTTTAGTCGTAAACCTGTTGCTGCTGTTGTAGAACATGTCAGAGATGGTTCAACTGTTCGTGTTTTCATCCTCCCGTCGTTCCACTACATTACTTTAACGATGTCTGGAATTCGGGTGATTATTGTTCTAATGCAATTGCTCGATAGTTATTCCTCTACTCCGTTTGCCACTTATAATTAATATTTTTATTATTGAAAAATGCAGTGCCCCGGATTCAAGTTTGATAACGAAGGAAAACCAGATCCTTCACAAAAAGAATTATTTGCTGACGAGGCTCGTTACTTTACGGAATCTCGTTTGTTGCAACGAGATGTCCAAGTTGTGTTGGAATCGGTCAATAACTCCAACTTCATTGGCTCCATCATCCATCCCGTAAGTTTGCACACTCGCCATTATATGAAACATGATTATGTTTGCTGTTTACTAATTGAAAAGCTAATGTTGATACTTCTTCGGAAATAGAATGGAAATATTGCCGAACTATTGCTCAAAGACGGCTTTGCGAAATGCGTGGATTGGTCCATGGGATTTGTTACAGGTGGAGCTGAGGTCTTGAGAAATGCTGAAAAAAGTGCCAAAGAGAAGAAATTGAGAATTTGGAAGAACTATCAAGCTGGAGCTGCCACTGGATCGGAAATCAAAGGAAAAGATAAAGAATTTCACGCTACTGTCATTGAGGTGGTTAATGGTGATGCATTGAAAGTCAGACTAGCTGATGGTACCGTGAAAAAAATATTTTTGGCAAGCATTCGGCCCCCTAGGCAGGAGGCTTCTGGAGATGGAGCCACACGGGACAAACAGTTTCGACCTCTATATGATATTCCTTTCATGTATGAAGCAAGGGAAACAATGAGGAAAAAACTTATTGGCCGAAAGGTCCATGTTAGCGTAGACTTTGTTCAACAAGCTGACGAAAAGTTTCCCGAGAAAATTTGCTGCACGGTTAAACAAGATGGCACTAATATAGGTGAGCTGCTGGTCTCCAAGGGCTTGGCTACTGTTGTGCGCTACCGCGAAGACGTTGACCAAAGAGCTTCGGACTATGATAGTTTATTAGCTGCCGAAGCTAAGGCCCAGAAAAGTGCACGAGGATTGTTTGGCAAAGAAGTTCCAACTGCACCGCATATCATTGATATCTCTGGGGATGCTACTAAAGCTAAGCAGTTTCTCCCCTACTTACAAAGGGCCGGAAAAAGCCAAGCTTTAGTCGAATTTGTTGCTTCTGGCTCGCGCCTAAGGTTATATGTTCCCAAGGAGTCTAGATTGGTCACATTTTTGTTAGCGGGCATCACTTGTCCTAGAGGAGAACGTCCAGCTCCTGGTGGAAAAGGTGAAATGATTTCTGGCGAACCTTTTGGCAATGAAGCTCAGACTTTATCCAAAGAATTGTGCCTTCAAAAAGAAGTAGAAATCGAAGTTGAATCAATCGACAAAGCTGGGAATTTTATCGGGTAAGTATGTATAAAATTAATTAGAATTGATTTAAATTGGTGCAAAAAATAGCTGTATTCATTCAATGATTTTAATTTCATAAATTTTATGTAGATGGCTATGGGTTGAGGGTAAAAATTTGAGCGTTGCTCTTGTGGAGAACGGCCTTGCTTCAGTACATTTCTCTGCAGAACGGTCGAATTATTTCAGACAGCTGCAGTCAGCTGAAGATCAAGCAAAATCCCGTCGATTGAAAATTTGGAAAAATTTTGAAGATGTGAAGGATGAAATTAAGCCCGAAGAAGATGTAAGCGAAAGAAAAGTTGAACCAAAAGCTGTAGTTGTGACCGAAGTCACTCCAGAACTGCACGTTTATGTTCAGTTCGCAAAAGATGTAAGTAACTAGTAGTATAATAGTATAGTATAGCTAGTATTTTTTGTCCTTTGTGCGACCAAGCAGTAACTATTTTTGTATTTTTCTTGTAGGGGGACAAACTAGAGGAAATGATGAGTGTATTAAGAAAAGAACTCGCAGACAAACCCCCAATGACTGGATCATACACCCCACGAAAAGGTAATTTTTCGGACTTAGTACTCAGGCTGAAGTACTTGTCTCCTTTTATTGAAGCACAAGAAAACCAATAAAGAAATTTATTTTCATTGTTTTTCAGGGGATACATGTGTTGCCCGTTACAGCGCTGATGGGGAGTGGTACCGAGCCAAAGTAGAGAAAATTCTTCCCGATCACGAAGTTGCTGTATTATTCATTGATTACGGTAATCGGGAGGTTGTCAAGTATGCTAAGTGTGCTGCTTTACCTGGGATTCCAGCTGCTACAGAAACTCCATTTGCTAAGGAGTATGCCTTAGCCTGTGTTACTCTTTCTTCCGATGTAAGTTTGCACTACTCTGTGACTCAATAGTACAATGCATGTGACTCTGAAAATGACCTGCTGTTTTTTTTATGAATTTCTTAGGAGGAGTATGCTGCTGATGCTATCACGGCCTTAAGACAAGATACTTCTGAAGGAATTTACTTGATGAATTCTGAATATAAGGTTTGATTGACATATTTTGCTTTTGCTTGATCGGTAGAAACAGCATTTTCTTCCTACTTACTTTGGTTTTCATCTAACAGGCAAACGGTTTGGAATATGTGACTCTGATAAGTGAGTCGTCCAAAGAAGATGAAGGACAGAGGCTCTTGAAAGAGGGCTTACTTCTTGTGGAAAATAGAAAAGAAAGACGGTTGCAAAAACTTGTAAGCTGAATGCCTCTAAAAATGTTTAAATGTCTTAAAAGAAAATTTGATTGATGTATGATATTTTTTGTTATTTCCACAGATGAAGGATTATAAAGCAGCTGAGAAAGAAGCCAGAGACAAGCATTTTGGTGTTTGGCAATATGGTGATATCACAGAAGACGACGCTAGGGAGTTTGGCATCACTGCCCGCTAATTCTTTTGTCAAGTGTACAACATTTTTCTGTTCATTTCAAGACAATTTGTATTTTTGCATCTGGAGTTAAATTTATTCTACAGAACGCAAAAATTGTATGTATACTTCCCATTAACATGACAGTGATACTAAATTCCTGTAAATCAAATTGAAATCTTCCTCCAGTAATTGAATACTATAAGTAAGTTTTCTGTGTCTCAAAGCGTGAAATCCAGCTAAAACTATGTCTTTCCTTTGTAACCAATGGTAAGGTGAATAATCAACCAATAAATGTAATACTTTTACAAGCTTATCTTCTGATAATTAGGTATTTCCACTATGTTCAAGTTAATATTGCCGGAACGTTGTGTTACAAACTATGTTAACATATGCTACTGACTACTGATTGGTCTTCAGTGATACTACCATGTCATTCAAGACATTAACTTTCAACTTTTCAGTTTACACGTAATTATTTCCTTAGTTGTGTAGCTATATGCACTTTGGCGTTTGTGAATGAGTCCTCCAACTACCGTCATCCAAAAATTTTAGCTCATGGATTATACGTAATTATACAAGTTTTCCTAACTGTATGAAATGAACCATTGTGACATTCTTGTGTCTAGAAAACTGCTACTTCTAAATATATAAGTTTTCAAAGCCTTACAGCAGTCGGAGTTTAATCCTTAAGATGGTGCGATCCTACAGACGTGGTTTAGACTTTAAGTTATTCCTCTTATTCCAATATAATTTTATGGGACATTGTTGTTGGTAGACCACTGAAACATATTTATATGATAACTTATCTTTATGTAAGCCATATATATTACTATTATATTTACTCATTGTCTAAGCCTACATTTTTACGTGTATATGTCAAAATGGTTGATTCTCCGCCACGTTTGTGTTGTAAAATTGACTTGTCTTGATAAAGGATCACAAAAAATGTTGGGACTGACTGAATGGCAGCTTATATACTTTATTGACTCAACAGTTATGGTTCCGCTCTTATAAAAACAGTTTCCATTTGTACGTCTTTTTGTATGTTTATCTTAAGAGCCCCTGAAACATTCGTGCCCATTATAAATGACTTTGATTTATAACGTTGAGAAACTTTTTATTTTCCCTTAAATAATAAATTTAATATTGTCTGCATCTTTCCATATTCTTTGACATAAAAGCAAATGCTACAAATTATAACTCCCCCTGGATTACTGATTTATGTCTTTTAAGGCCCATTTCCTGTACACATTATTCTCTAAAGTTAGTATACGCGAAACGGTTTGTCTGTTCGTGCTCCAAAAAGACGAAGAATAAAATGCTCAAATAGGTTGGCTAAAAACATAAAGGCTCTAGTTAAGACTTAAATGTGACCAACCAAAGTATCAATGTAATGATAAATAGGTTATTGATGATACAATTTTTCATGCTAACTTCATATTTATCCCTGCTGCGTATATTCGCACATTATTGTGAGTTTGTGTCACTGCATTTTTTTGGTGAGGGTATATGGTACATATATGACAATATGGTTGAATTGTGTAGGCATTGTATGCGGCCGTATGTTGATTGCTTCCTTGGCCTCATATTTCTTTCTGGGACTTCGTAATCTGTAATCACAATCAGTACCTAGGATTAACGTCGACTATCTGGAAGACATTGTAAGTACACTGTGTAAAAGTAAATTATTTGAAACATTTGGTTAGGTCTTTGGTTTCTTGAAATAAATGAGATGGTTAACATATATGCAGTTCTTCAAAAACATTATTGAAGCCATATACATCCATATGCTAAAGAATTGCATCTTCACATGTTTCACATGAATCATTCTCCAGCTGCCGCCATAATAGCTTCTTGGCCATTTAATGTATCAGCAACAGGTGGTCGCTATGTAAGTTATGCACACTAAAACACAGTGTAAAATTAATATATTTAAAATCTTAAACTCCCCGGTTCACATTGTTAAGCTCATTCCTCACAAATATCATGATGTATGAGTTTACCCGGACTTGTCAGGGTTTGCGTTTTTGCATTGGAGAGGAGACATAGGAACGCATATCATCTTTAAAGCGTAAAGCCAAAGCCATGCATGTACCAGCTGAAACCCAGCTGATGCTTATGCACAGGAAAATTGGCTGAGCTCAAAAAAAACTTGAACTGTGTCTGTCTGCATGACAGTTCAACTCAAATTCTCAGTTGCTGTAGTCCTGTTGTGTTGACAAGTTGTCTTGAAATTTTGATTTTTGCTGTGATTGATCAGTTTCCGTGTTGTTTGATTATTTGAGTTGAAATATAAACTGTTAGTTTTCCATTAGACGTTTGTATTGTACACATTCTTCTATATATAAACTGTGGTATTGCATTTAATGTAACACCATAAAATACAAAGTACGTGAGACGAGTTTATTCTGTGAATTCAGGTTCAAGGTAGAGTTTGGTGAGTACTTTTTGGAATCCTGAGAAGCTTTTTTGTTGAACTATCAACAGGAGCTGTGACTGTTGCCGTGCCCTTTTGTAAAATAAAATCATCATCCTCTTGTCATATGCATTTAACTCATTCCTGTCCGTATAGTAATTAAGAACCAACATTTTTTAAAGGATTACATATCGACTTCGGCACTGCTTTCATGTTGTCTAGTACAATTGTTATTTGTATAATTTGTATCGTATTAACCATAACCATCGAACCAATATCAAGGCTGATTCATGCTTTGCTTCTTGTTTTTAAGTCTCATAGATGAAATGACGGACAAATAGAGGCTTTTGACCTGCATGTCATTGCTGTAACCTTTAACGATTCCGGTTTATTATGTCTATTATGGCTCTCCGACACCCCCTACGTAGGCAGTTATGATCCATTCCGAAAAATTTCATGTTGCTATGGCAGTTATATCTACTTGCATTGAAATCTCATACTGCATAACAATCTACAGAGACAGGCCACAAACTAATAGTCTAATAATATCAACCCGAAAGTTACGAAAATTAACGCTCTAATCTCAAGCTTAGGAATTTATCGCAATAATTTTTCCTACTCATAATATTTGACTGATTTACGTAAAGCAATTTAACCCAATTATTAAAAATGCCACGTCTGACTAACAAATGGAAGCCAAGAACACTTTCAGGCTCTTCCTCCAATCTAGACTCTCCCAATTCTGAAAGTCGCTTGTCGATTAGCAAACCCCAAAGTGTTTTAATGCCTACTATCAAAAACAGCGTAGCTCGCGCATCTTTGCTCAGCAATGTGGACAGTATTCGGGAAATATTTAAGCGGAATAATTCTTCCTTTGAATCAGACGATCTTGACGATATTGCTTGGCGTACGTTTAGCGAGCTCATGATGGAGAAAGAACTCGAGGGTGTGGATGTGGGATCGGCTAGACTCCCTTTGAGTACCCAGTTGGTGTTTCGGTACGCTCCACAAAATAAAACACCCCCTCTTTTACCATTCATCGCTGTTTCGAAAAATGAATAATAATTTAATGATTACACCTCTCATTGCAGTTATATTGACCGAAATGAAGACAAGTTTATTGAGCACTTGAAGCAAGCCGTCGCCATTCCTTCTGTCTCTGCATGGGACAGCAATCGACCAGATTGCTATGCCATGGTGAATCTCACTGTTGACAGGCTGAAAGATCTTGGATTTGACGTAGTAGTGAACACGGCTGACATCATCAATGACCCTGAAGGATTGAGGCTCAAGATTCCTCCAATTGTTTTTGCCACCCTCGGGAATGATCCTGAGAAAAACACGCTCCTCATTTACGGACATTTGGATGTGCAGCCAGCAAAAAAGGTATGTCATTCTGAACATTGTATGCTCGCAAGTCGCAAAACAGCGTTATGTTATTTTAATTCTGTGTGTACGTTGGGTTGGTGGAATGATAAAATAAAATAAGTTGAACGACTATGTGCATGTTTGTTTAATAAAAGCATATATATGCATATTTGAAACAACAGAGTGATGGATGGGACAGTGAGCCCTTCCAGTTAAGTGAACGTGATGGGAGATTGTATGGTCGGGGGTCTACGGATGATAAAGGACCAGTCTTAGGATGGCTAAATGCTGTGGAAGCATATGTAAAGCAAAATATTTGTGTTCCAGTTAACCTCAAGTTTGTATTTGAGTGCATGGAAGAAGTGGGATCCACAGGGCTTGAGAAAATGTTATCCAAGTCTCGAGAAACTTTCTTGAAAGTAAGTCTTTCTCATTTTTTGAGCATTTGACGCACTCAGAAGAGTAAATAAGACGCATGTAGCGCACTCTGTGCTGCAGTACTTTATTGCCCCACAGTAGCTGAACAGCCACTTATATTTGCATGCTAGTGGTGACGGTGACTTGCTATTAACTATAACTACCATATAGTTAATTGCTCTCTTTGTATGTTAGGGCGTTGATTTGGTCACTATATCTGACAGCTACTGGCTTGGTAAAGAAAAACCATGTCTTACTTATGGACTGCGAGGAATCGCATATTTCTTCCTGGAAATTGAAGGTGGATCCAAGGATTTACACTCTGGTGTCTTTGGAGGATCAGTGTAAGTCTTTTTTTATCCTGTTCATTCGCAAATCGCACTCATCAGCTTTGTATGTTACTTGGTCAGTATTGCAAGGCGGTACTGTTCATTGGATATTTGAGTTATTCAATTGTAGTTAGTAACTGTGGCCTTATTTCTGTAAAAATAGTCCAGAAGCCATGTCTGACCTGATATGGATGCTCAACAAATTGACAAGCGAAAGTGGTGAGATTCAGGTCCCAGGAATCATGAGTGACGTTTGCCCTCTTTCTCTGGAGGAAACTTACTTGTATGAGAAGTGCGAATTCGATCTAAACGAGTTTCGGGAAGAGACTGGAGTCTATGAGATTCGACATCCAGCCGATAAGGTTCGTACACTACCTTTAACTCTTGTTTAACATTATATTGGGTGGTTAATCATATCAGTAATTAACTGCAAGGAGACCAATGATCCCCGTTTTTGAGTTTGTCGCTTTCATAACTATAATTTCAACCAAAACCAACATGACTGCTTACTTCTAACTTAATAGACAATAGGGAGTTTGGGATTACTTGTCGTCCAAGTACGACAGAACAGATGAATCGTTTCATGTGTTTTACAGATATCCCATCTGTCCTATGAGCGACCGATGAGGCACTTGAGCGACCGATGGCGTTCATCTGTTCTGTTCTACTACTTGCTACGTAAAATCCCTAACTCCCTAATGAATAGTGTATGATTGGATTTAATTGGTTCATTCTGAATTGTTACTTTTAGTAAGTTAAAAACCAATGTGGAGCACGACTTCTAGTCTAGTATAGCCATGGTTGTAGCGAGATGATACTGGCGAATCCGCTGGCTCTCTCTTTCCCCGTAAACCTAATACTGCTTTATTTGGTCCTTTGTTTTTTTATTCATAATTTCATATCGTTTGAAATTGAGTTTTCGTTTCATTTGATGTATTGATGAGTGTGATTTCTATTAGCCTCAAAACTATCAAATAATCTAACAATTGCTCTATTAAATGGCTATTTAGCATAATATAACAATATTTCCCTTAAATAGGTTAACAATTATCCTGCAATCTGATGGCAGCTCCATAGAAATAGATACTATAATACGTACTAAAAAAATTCAGCCACTAATCAAACCCATGCACCTGTTTTATTTCAATGAATTACAAATGTAAGTTTCATCCTCATCTCGCTTACATAATATAGGCAGCCACATTGATGCATCGTTGGCGTTATCCATCCTTGTCCATCCACGGGATCCAAGGTGCTTTTAGTGATCCCGGGTGCAAAACCGTGATACCTAGGAAAGTGATTGCCAAGTTCTCTATTCGTCTGGTACCAAATCAGACTCCTGCTAAGGTTGAGAAACAGGTTGTTGACTTCATGAACAAGCAATGGAAACTGCGGAAGTCTCCTAATTCCATGAAGGTATGGAACCTTAAAGTAATAGAAGGATGGATCCTAATTTGTCATTGAATAATTTACATTGTAGGAGCATTAGTACCGCCTTGTAGAGTGCATAATTAACATTTAGTAGTTAGTATTGCATAGTACATTGAATGTCCTGCTGAAAAAACTGCATATGTTTTTTATGCCTCAAAACTAAGCCAAGTAGAATTGTTTCGCGTCTAGTTTAATTTTCTTTGATCGGATAAATCCGATAATCGTGTTTGATTCATGGAACGTCCACTTTAAAACTCACGTTTATGAAAAAGATTTGCATGGAAAGTGGTGGTATGCCTTGGTTGGCTGATTACAAGCATCCTAACTACGTTGCAGCTGCAGAAGCTATCCAATTAGTTTATGAAACCGAACCAGACTTTATTCGCGAAGGAGGCTCCATCCCAATCACTCTCACATTCCAGGTCAGTGTTTGTCACTTGTCTTTTAAAGCACAATTTAAATTTATGCAGGTGTACATGATTGGACGTGGAATTCCTCCCTACTGTGCTAATCCTTACCATCCTGCCTTTTCTGCTGCTCGCCAGTCCATTGTTTGGGCACATGGAGAGCTTCCTTGTATGACTCGGCTTGGGAGCAGTCTAAAACGGATTAATTTTATCCAGGTTCCTTCATGTACCTCTAATATCTCCCCTTCCTCATCCCATTTTCCATGTTTCTCTCTATGTTAAATGTCGTTTACTGGTGTATCTTTTCTTTGTTCCACTCCGAATTTTACCCGCCGTCTCATCACTATACTTACCTTAACTTGCTTACTCATTCCATGTGCAGATGTACAATAATTGAGTTGGAGACATTGTTATTATCAATTTTATGAATTATGTATTCTATACTGCAGTGTCTATTGTCAGAAATTCAATTCATGTAATTGTGGCCTTAACCAATGGTTTAAAATTATGCTGCTTTATTTAGGAGTTGACTGGGAAAAATGTGTTGCTTCTACCAATGGGAAGCAGTGATGATGGTGCTCACTCCCAAAATGAAAAGATCAACCGGTCCAATTACATTAAAGGGGTATGTATTAGATATTTTATGTCCCTTCAAAGAACACTTGATTATCTGCTGTTGCGGATTAAAGGATGATGATTTTAATTACTGCATTTCGACAGACTAAAGTATTTGCCGCGTACTTGGAAGAAGTTGGCAAGATCAAAAAAAGTCTGTTATAATCTACTTGGACTTGTCTGGAAAGGGAAGCTTAAAGGATGCTATAATAACTTTTTGTAAACTAATACTGTGCGCATTTCGTCCCATGGAATAAATGAGTGGTGAAACGAAACAACAATTGGTCTGGATTTTTTTAGTAGTATTGGCAAACTACTATTTTTAAATTTTTTATTGTTTTTCGTATGCATTTTACTAGGGTGTGTTGTCTGCTCTCATCAATACTTTACTCGTATTGTACACCTTCATATAGTAGTGTTAGTGATATTAAGGAATTTCGGTTTTTGTAGTTCTCCACAATAACATTCATAAAACAAGAAATTTGTGCGCTACAAGGGAACATCATATTACATGGTTTTTCTGGTTACATTATTGCACAGGTAACGCCCATTCCATTTGTAGCATGGTCCGAATCACAAATCTATTCATCCAGTATCCGGTATCCATTCATACAGTATTCAGTTTTTAGAAAAAAGTAATTCGTCTTCCGTAAGGAAATCGGATTATGATCGCCAGCCACAATGATTCCATGTAATGCAAAAAGATTGCCCAAAATCCCACCGGTGTTGGTTCAGGGAAAATTGGAAAGAAATGTGGGACTAACGTTGCTAAAGCCAATGCCCACGCTTGATGTAACTGCAGCCAGGGTCCAATGTTCATGTACTTCAAGGCCTTCCAAAGCACCGAACCCGTCAAAAATCGTCGAACCGTTAGACTTTCATATAGCATGCCAACAATTACAGTTCCAAAAATGGCTAATGTGGTGAGCTGCATCACAGTTCGAATACATATCCATACGCAAAAGATTAAAGCTTTCAGCATCAAGATCGAATAAGGAGTTTCCTGCACAGCAACTGCAGCATCAGACGCCATTCCTGTAACACACAGTTAGTTTGGTTTCATTGGAAATTGGAATGAATTTGGCAAAAGGGAATGAAGGACATGCCATATGAAATAAGATTATAAGAATAACTTCTACTTATTTTTAACTTTTCATGTACGAAATGATAACTTACGGCTCAAAGAAAGACCATCCAACAAGTCATCATCATCATCAGTTTTCAATCCATCATCCTGACCATCTGTATCAACCGCGTTGATTTCTTCCTCCTTTGTTGTTGCTCTCAAGTTCGCATTAGCATCTACGTGAGACAATTCCAGTAACCTTTCATTCTCTGAGTCAACGTACTCAATCTTATCTTCTGTACTTTCTTCTGGAATGATATCCAAAGCTGCTTTTGGGATGGTATCCAAAGCTGCTTCGGAAATAATATCCAAAGCTGCTTCTGAAAGCTCATCCAAAACAGCTTGTGGAATATCTACAGCCTCCACAGAGTCAAGTCCTTCCTCTTCTTCTATCAATTTACCTTCACTTACACTTTCCATTTCTTCAGCACAACTTCCAGGATTTGCAAGGATTACAGTTTCAAAACTTGGAGTTTCATCCAGTGTATTGTCGTCAACTGGAGGATCAACTGTGTTGCAATGAACCATTGGTTATATTTGGGACAGTTAGTTGTGTACAGTAAATGTCTATGTGAGTGAAGCACAGAAAAATTAAAAACAAAAGTAAAAATTATTCCGAGTTACACTTACTGAAGGGGAAAACATCAGAAGCGTCTATTGGACATGGACTATGCGCCTTTGTCTGCCGCATGAGATGCATCAAAATATGAGCAACGTAAGCAAATCCCACCTCATTATTGGTACAAATTTCTTGTAACGTTGGATGAAGAGGGTTTGCATTCAAATTTAGCCAGCTTAGAGAAGCCAAGTCGCCAAAAGACAATGGTACCTTTTGGAGCTAGTGAAACAAATATAAAAATGATTCTAGACTATGGCTGCAGTTTTGAATACAAACTTTATTATAAGTTCACCTGATTGTTGTAAAGATTCAGCACTGTCAAGCTAGTCAATTTTCCAATATTTTGAGGCAGACGCTTCAGTTTGTTAGAACTTAAATCCAAGGTAGTGATTTGACTCAGGTTCATGCAAAAGTCCATAGTTAGATCGCGAATATTATTCTGCGATAGATCTAACGTCAAAATTTCTGGATACATTCCCATTTCTTCTGTTGGGATGTGCACAATTCCTACACAACTCAAGTCTAGGTCTCCATCTTTTATATGTTCCCACAACCGATAGACTCCCGTGTAGGGTTTCTGTGTTTTAAAAATGTTAAATTTTACACGGCCATACGGGCTAAATCTCATTGCGTATGGTTTTTTTGCTGCCTTCCCACGCAATGCATAGGATCTAAGCAACGCTACACTGCCAACAGCCAACACCACGCATGCATGCATTGCATACAATACAAATGTAATCATGATAAAGCGTCAATGTTGCCATATGAACATGCGCAGTGTTGATCTAGCTTGCTTAGTAAACAAAGACAGTGGAGAGTTCAATGTGCTTTCGATACTCTGCTGCTATTCCATTAGCCAATATTACTTTGACTCTTACTTTTAGTAAACTAATTTAATGCCACATTGCCACATAAAAATAAAGGTAGTAAATTAAGAAATCATACCTCTGACACCTTCACGCTTACAGATTGATCTTGTTGGTCCGATTCGGAAACTACTGAGGTCTTACTATTGCCCATTTGGATGAATTTGTTCAAAATGCGCTTGCAATTGTATTGGAGTATCACTATCAGTTATATTAAAGAACTACTGGTAAAAATTTTTAAAAATTAGGGAGTAAATTTAAGCCAATTTAATTATATTGAGGAGCAAATTTATCGACGTGTTCACTCGACGACAGTCAGGAGCCAAGTGAGGAAAATCAGGTATGCTTCGCACCGTCTCAATTTTTGTTTGTTCCGGATGCAATCCTTTGTTGCCAGGGCGTTTCTCAAATAAATTGGACTACAATGAACATTCTATTGCTTTTTAATTGTAATTTCTATGCTTGGTGCTCGATTCTTAATAGAAATTGCGATAGATATGAAAATTATGTTTGATTAATTTTAAATTCAAATGGACAATTGATGCTCTGTTTATTTTTTTGCGCATATGGTCATGACGCTTTTCGCTGTATCTGTTTGTCAAAGTATGCCGTTTGAGTAATAAATATATCATTTGCATTTCATTGTCAAAATTGATAAGATGATTCCCAAATGATAGTTAGATTTTTAATTAAACTCATAAACAACAGTAAAATTGAAATAAATCTCAGAGAAGAAGCAACAGGTCGATTTAACAGTCCATTTATTTATTTTATATATTCTATATAACTCATCACAGAGAATACAAAAATAGAGGAAAACAGTGTCACGCTAAAAGATCATTGCAATATAGGATATAATGAAATGCTAAGATGCACCAGGAGCGTACTTCAACCTTTTTTTAAACTTTGTAGGGTTTATTCCGTATGCTTTCAATCTTTCTTCATCAACATTACAAGTTGGAGCTTTGCTTTCTTTTGAGTACTTCTTCTTTTTCTTTCTTTGACTTGCTTGTGGAATCGAAGGATCTTTAGAGGGCAGAGCCGCCTCATTATGGTCTATACGGTTTGTACCGTCCCTACGTTGCTTCTTATGCAAAGAATTTGATTCAGTTTCTACTGGTCCAGGCATTTCTTTGTTGCTTAAAGGGACCTTTTCACCAGACTTATCTTTTGCTTTCTGGGTTTTACGTTTCTTCTTTGAAAGTGTGGATTCGGATGTGTTCGAATTTGCGAATTCATTTTCATAGGTACCTGCGTCTTCTTTTTTATTTATTTTGATCTTGTTTGATTTCGAATGGGTTTCGTTACCGGTGGCAGCTGTTTCTTTTGCATCGGGAATCCCATTTGCGTCTTTTTCTTTCTTTATTTTGATCTTCTTTGATTTTGGATGGGTTTCGGTGCCCGCAGCAGTTATTTCATTCGCATCGGGAATCCCATTTGCGTCTTGTTCTGTTTTAACAGCTACATCACCAGTCTTTTTGGATTTCTTTTTCTTCTTTTTCTTCTTAGACTTTTTAACAGGAGTGTCATTCACGATATCTTCGTTCTCTTGTTCGATATCTTGGGGCTCATGAAGACTGGGAAGCACTTTCTTCTTCAAATTTTTATTGCAGGCTTTTTTTCGGTAAGCCTGAACTTCATAAAGCTCCTCTTCATCCGGACGGTACTGGTAAGTTTTCTTCAGGGAAACCCAGGAATTAAGCTCGCGATCAGGCGCATTTAGTATCTCTTCAGTAGTTAGTCCAAAGTCATTTGAAACTACTTTTCTGTACTTGAAACGACAAGGCAAATCACCAATAAGATCTTCAAAATCAAGTTTATAGTATTCATCAAAATAGTCTTGAAAGTTTGAATGTGCACTTGGATCAAACTTGGGCTTGATTGTTTCTAAAGCCTCAAGGAATGCAGATTTTCTTTTCCGCTTATTTTGACCCCTTCCACCTTTTCCCTCACAAGATTCGATGAGCTCTTGCTGGAGCTGTCTAGATGAAGAAGCTTTCGGTTGGGCTTCTATTTCTGCACTACTAACTTTGTTAGTTTTTTTGTCCACAACATTTGCATCGTCTATGTCTTCTCCTTGGTCTAATTCATCCCAGTCCATGGCGGGGACGTCAACATCATCATCAATGCCTTCAACAAAATCGAAACGTGGTTTCTCATGGTCAGCATTATCTTTGCCATAAAAGTCTTCAGAAAATACTTGTTTCATTCTTTCGTCATATTCGGCGGGATCAAAATCCTTTTCCAAGTCCTCATCTTTGAGAGCGAGGAAGTCTTCTCCGGTCGTTTCTTGAATTTGCTTGATTTTGTCCATAATTTCTTTCCTTTTCAAAGCCTTTAGTCTTTGAATTTCCATTCTTTTTTCGGTTTTTCTTTGTTCTTCCTGTTCTTTTTTACTCAAACGCTGAAGACGCCTACGATCATCAGGTCGTCGCAGAGAATCAGACACTGTCCGCGGGAACCGTTTGATAAATTCTTGATCTGGTTCTTCAAACCGGAAGTTGTATTTGTGCTCAAACGTTTCTCTTGTTTCCTCAAACTTTTCATCTCCTGACAATCCTTCTTCATCTGAATCATGAACTATATCATTGTACTTCATGTAGCCCTTCGTCCCTTTATCGTCTCCATCCATGTATTTTCTATTCAGAATATAGTCTCGGAGAAATTTTTCACCTTCGTCTAGCTTTTCATTTTTTATCCAATGATCATGAAGGTATTGAGTTTCAGGATCATCTACAGGAAAACTAGTGAGCTCATTTTTCAGCCAGGTTTTGTAATCAGCCGACTCTTTGTCAACATCTTTGTCTTCGCGGGGCTTCAAAAAGTCTCTAAAAGCTTCTGCTTTCTTAGAGCTGTTAGGTTCAGCCTCTGAGTCTGAACTGCCTGATTCAACCCCATCTAACGCATTTCTGAATTCATCTTTGATAGACTTTAATTTAGACACGTAAGAGAGATCGGAATATTTGGGCGGTAGATTGTCAGTTTCATTAGTAGCCTCATCTTCCATCCCAAGCTTATTTTCCAAAGCCATTTGCCTTTCATGATCTTTCAGCGTATATGGCTTATTGTTCTCTTTTTTCTTTTTAACCTTCTCTTGCGATTCCGCACTTGGAGCTTGACCAGTTTTGTTAAAAAACGTAACATCGTTATTGTAAATTTTAGGATCTTTTTTCTTCAGACAAGACAGTGCTCTAAAAAATGACTTTTCTTTCTCCTCGTCCCACTCTTCCTCGGAACTGCTGGATTCTGACGATCCTTCGGATAAAGCCATTATATCCTCATCGTTTGAAATATGCAGCCGACCTTTCAGCTTCTGCAGCTCTTCTTTTGATCGCCAATTTTCATAATTTTTTGCATAGCTATCGTTGATTTTGAACTGTGGCTTCCTTTTAACACCACTCATGCTGGCATCCGGGGCATCGTCCTCTTCGGACGAAGATCCCAACAACTTCTCCCCTTTGAAAGACATCTTTGCTTTTTTCACTCCTCTGAAATCTAAATTGCAAATAAAATTATCTCAAGTTGTCGATATTATGCAGCTAAAATCTATGTCGATTAAAAGATAATATAATAATATAAGTTTTAACCTTTATACGCTTTTTACGGATGCTGTTCCAAACCAAATTTTAAGTCTCACAGTATCTAAAAGTGAAGTAAAAGGTATTCCAATTTTGGGTAGAACCAGAAGAACGTGCATGCAAGCAAAATCTACCCCCACTTTAGCGAATTTTAGAACGCATTTGTTAGCACAATTAATCGTTTTTGCTGCGTTTTTGCATGTTTGATCCAACATGTGACCGAAAATTGATCGTCAGTCTTCCACCATACGGAAGCTCTATGAGTGAAAGCAGTCGCACAGAATGCAACTAACAAGTATGTAAGCAAAATGCTAAATTGTGGCTACGTTTCAGTCAAAGCCACCAAAATCTAAGTTATTGCTAACTTTCTATTCACTTTGATGCCTCCAGAAGTCGGAATCATAATAATAATTCATGTTAATTGGGTTAATTTTATGTATATACAGCCAAAATAAATTACTAGTAAAATTAAAATGAGAATTAAAGATAGTTGCAGTCGCCAATCGTAGCTGTTTTAGGTCAAGTTTATCTGACTTAATTTGCTACAAAATCGTTTAAATCTTTCCGGCTTGTTCCCATCCCATTCCAGAAAATACCGTGACAATTAGAGTTAGAGAGTAATTGTTATCAAACAAATGCTAAATGTCCGAGAGCAAAATTACCCCGAAATCGGGAGGAATGAAATAATAAACGATGGAACCTTGGTTTCTGTGTTCAGGGAAGCTTATATATTTCTTTCATAACGTTACCAAATACAAAATTCACATCAGTTAAATATACAATATATTAAATAGAAATAAAAATGTGTGATGAATTTAAAGTTAATTAGTAATAGGTAATAGTGCATAGAACACGACGAAGGAAAAACAACGAACATCATTACCCAAATGATTATACCTGAGACAAACCTTCTAAAGTTTATATTAAACCCAATTTTAGAGTGAATCGTATAAATAAGAGAATAAAGCTATAGTTTTGTATCATTGCATGAAAACTTAGGTTTAACATTTAAAAAGTTTTAACACATTTTACCATTTTCTAAATACCAGGAAATTATTCAAAGTTACATAAAAAGTATATTCAAGTATTTAGAGTCGTACCTTTTTTTAGTTAATTTTTTTCTGTAGATATGAAACAACAGCCCATCAGATTGAACTAAAACTAACGTAATCAATCATTGCATCATTATTTACAAGAAGAAAGGAAATTTTATCAAATCATGATTTCAAGCAATTCATATGCTGTCGTCGAAAATAATTTAAAAAAACGAACTGTTTAAAATAACTATCTTTAACATCAGTACCGTCTCCACGGAGCAACAACTAAAACGAACAGTAAAAAACAAATACAGTCACCAATATCAGCTAGCGCACACAAGTACCTCCTCTAATACTGGGTGTACTATTTTTTAGCTAGTCTTGCAGACTTTCTTGCGGGCTCCGAAGAACTACCACCGGCAACAACAAGGGTTGCTCCCGCTGGTCGCTTCTGTACGCTATTGCTAGTTGTCACTAATGTAATTGTGGGGGAACTATTCTTGGTGATTCCGCCTTTGTTGGACCGTCGAGGCCGAGGAGATTCAGGACCACTGGATTCCTGAAGCCAAAAGTAGAGTTAGTTCCATAAAAGTAAGTAGTGACTAACAGCACTGGAAAAAGTGAATAATGCCATATCAAAATGGAATCATACCGAATCATTGGAATTCTGAGAATCACTGGAGATGAAGGTGCCAGCTTTGGAAGCAGAGCTTTCGTACGTCAATATAATACCCCCCGTTCCTCGTCTGTGAATTACTTGCGTAGCTGATCCATCACTGGATTGAGAACCCTGCTGAAAATTTCATAAAGGCAAGTAATACTCGAAACTCGAATGTTTGATGATTACTTGCAAGTTTAAGGTTGAAAATACCGTAATATTATTGATTGACTCTGGACTTTTCGAAAATCTAATCATCTTTTCGTTAGATTTTTCGGATATTTTGGAATCGGTGCCATTATTGTTAGGAGTTAGCTGCGACACATTTCTTGTGTTATGCACAACTGCGTTGTTGCCTCTTGTGGAGCGAAGACTCCGAACTGGCTGCTGTTCTTCTTCCTCTTCTTCTTGATCACTCTCGACATCCTAAAAGAACGAAACGAAACGATTTATTAATATCAGAATGAAATGAATGAATGCGTAATCTGTACCAGCGAAATGTTACAGGTCAAATGGAATATCTACCTTGATCCCCGGGATCTCCAAGCACGTGTCGTTGGCATCGGTGGGCTAAATAAATATAAATGATTAAGTCTGCAATGAAGTTTCAGTTGTACACCCAAAGGGATCAGGCAAGTTATAAATGGAATATGGGGACTAGGTATGTTGTGTAGAAAACAATTGCATACCTGAACATCGATGGAAATGTTTCCATGCTCATCCTAAAAATAAAACGAAATACGAAACGGATGCTAGTTAAAAAATAAGCATGACAATAAAACTTTACAAAACACCATGAACTTACAACTACAGTTGCCTCTCGTTTCTTTTTATTTGCTCGCTTGGTTTCAGAAACGACTGACACATTAAGACCTGCTTTCTTCGGGGCTGCGTATTGCATGTCATTAGGTAAATAAGACCGCCTGAAAATACAATGGAATGATGCTATAAGACTTTCGAATATCGTTGTCTAAATATGAAAGCAAGGGGCAATACAAAGTACAAGCTTCATCTATTTTCAATATGAATTTTATAATCCCTCTACTTTCGTACATATTTGAGTAAAAAGGGTCATCAGGTCGCTTAAAATACATAGGTGGGATTCTTGGCTCCGCTGGATATTCCTTCATTTCGAAACTAGTAGATCGTTGGAGGATGAGTCCTAATGCAATGTCACAAATGGCGTACATTTTCTAGAAATCAAATGCAAGATAATTAATGCACAACTAATCTCTAAACCAGTGGAGAAAACTGTTGCCAAGCCGGGGTAGAACGGCTTAACTTACATAATTGGATTCATCATTAGAGGAATCTAAAGCATCTTTGGAATTCTTCATTCTCTCCACAAGGGTTTTATAGAAACCAAAAGAATAACTATCATTTTTAATGATAAGAGGCTCCAGTATAAACCACAAACATTCTTTAATATCAGACTGCAAAAACATAAAATACAGTATTAAAACACTATGATTTTACACAAAAACAAAGTCCCTGTGAAATCCAACCCAATTCTGCTTCTTACCAATTGATCTACGTTAGAATGCATTGTAAATCGAGGATTATGTGCAAGAACTGGCACAGCAAATACCAACATGTAGTCTGGCATTATATGAGGCAACTGCTCCGCAGCCTTGTCTGAGCTGGCCATCAATAACGTTTTAATGTAGTCCCGACGCTTCGTAACATCGTTTATCATATAATTTTTGACCATATTTTTCTGACGCTTATCACGCTCATAACCAGCTAACGCATAAAATCCCATAAAGTCAAGAGGTAAACATCTACAGCAAATAGTGATGATCAAGTTATTTAAGATGTGACTCAAAAGTGAATAACTCTTATGACCGTTCTCAGTTTATAAAAGGTATTCAAAAGACACTGTTAAGCTGGTACATCATATCATAAACAGTTATGAACCTACCGATGAGGCATTCCACGCGTCAGCCCACGATGAAGTTTAACAGCAAATCGGGTACGAACTTCAAGAATGTCATCCTATAAAATTTTAAAAATATATTTTAAACGCTAAATAATTTTATTTAGAGAAGAGCATTTTTCATTCCAACTATTATGAACTGATTTGATGGCAAGATATGAACTCACATTCATTAGTTTGGACAAAGTGCAAAACTGTCCCGCTGTAAACTGGTCTCCAACACCCTTTTGTTCGCATATCTTGAGCATACAGCAACCAGCTGTCAAACGGAGCCAGGCGTTTTCGGCCTCACTACAAATTTAAAATCAAAGTACATAGAAATCAATACCAAATACAGAAATCAGAAATAAAAGATCAGAATGACCATAATAATTAAAGAAAGGTCAACAAGTGAACAATTTGTTGGTCGTTTACCTAAACGGGTATTTTGAGACTTCTTTGTCAATGAAACATCCTCCTGTCTCCACAAAGGCAGTGAGCATCTTAAAAGTTTTAACAGCAGATTTAAAATCCGTTTTTAGTCCCATAATCCAACGACATGTTGTCTTCATACCAGCCATCTGAAAATATATCGATTATATTTATTAAGAGTTTTATACTGCAAGTGCCAGTAATTACAGTAAAAACTAAAAGTTTCGGAAATCCTCATACCATGCAGCGGGTGATTTCAGGGAGTTCCTCTTCACTACACCAGTTGGCAGAAGTCTTGATCAAATCCGCTTCAGCTCGGATCGGGTTAACAAGTAAATCTCGAACAATCTATAAAAATAAAATACGCGACATCATAACGATCTTATATTCATTCATCCGTATGTTTTAATGCTCCTGGTAAAAACGGATTGATAAATACCTTTTGGGATATAATGCCTTTCATTTCAACCTTGAATTCGTCCGGCATAAGCAACGCAATATGACCTAAAGCAATTATGGCTGTTCTATAATTAGGATTTGTTGGGTCCAAGTTCACTCGCAGAACATCCAACACTTGAGAGAAAGTCTGATTTCTTGCTGATTCTTTCATGTTTGTATTCAAACAGCGCACAGCCTGCTTTGCTTGCTTAGGTGTACCGTTGACCAAAATATTTTCGCAATGGGGCACTAGGGTTCCCATCAGGTTATGAAAAAGATGGCCTGTGAAAGAGAAAAATGCTCACAATATATTCAACATTAGTTAACATAATTTACCAAATGATGTCTAACTAAAAAAATAAGTTGGTTGAAGCTTTTCGGCAACAGTAATTAGATCATTCAATGATCTATCAACTTACCAATTGGTTTAGCTTTTCCCACGAAAGTGAGAGCAGTAAGCACTTGCGGTTCCAAATCATCCTCCACATAATCAAGAATCTGAATGAGCATTTCCAGCGTTTTCTCTTCCAAGTAGTGATAAGGGAACACAAAAGAGAGGACCTGCCAACCATAAATAAGCAATTCAATGTACATCAATCCTTATATTTTTTATATATTCCTCTAACTAAAATTTCACTAATTTTACAAGACACAAAAATTGTAACTGACACATATCAAGCCAAGTCCTTTCTCAACAGCACGGCTTCTCTCGACTCCAATTGCATCAATTGTTTGTTCGTTGTCTTGAATGATTTCGTGGACGATTTGAAGTAAATGCTAATACAACATTTTTAACATTAATAAAAAATTTTTTGAAATACGATTCCAAACCAGAGCAAATTTCTAATTATATCTAATATCATCATGAAATACTTACAGAAATGGCTTCCCTGTCTATGAGAACTGATGAAGTTCTTTCAAGCAGAAGTTTGATGGTATTGTAGTACAGATTGGTCATCACTGGAGCCCCCAGTTTTTTCAAAACGAGATTCTACGTAAAGAGAAAATAGGAAATTATAATCAGCAAAAACTTGACCTGATCCGGTAATTTAAATTTTTTATACTCACTGTACTGTCTGCACATGTTTTACAATCAGTGGAAGGATTCACAATAGTTTCCATTATTTTCATCAGACTTTTATCATTTTTTAAATCCGAGCTGAATTTGCACATGAACTCAGAGGCCTTCACCGGATCTGGAAGAAACTTGGTCAGCTGAGAAATTCTTAAACTCAACTGACGCTCATAATCAGGCTTTCCGTCTTGATTTCGAATTGTTGACAACAACTCACTAACGTGTCTTCGAACTCTATTACATAACAGAGCCACGTCAAAAATATGTGCTTGTTTAGTACGTTTACAGCAAAATAATGCGAACAAATACTCACAAAAGCAAATTCTTCTGAATCTCTACAAACGCCTTTGAGGCATGCTCATCAATTGTCACGGACAAGTAAAGCAACTTCATCATCCTATCTCTTGGCTCTAATTGAAATGGTACCAAACAACTGTTCAAAAGCCTTTCGACCAGGATCCTAGAAATGTAAATTGCATGTAATCTATGCCACTTGCCACTGCATTAAATGATTATTACAAAATAAAACAAGCAAACAAACCTGTCATCAAGAGAAGTCATGTAATAAGCATGAAAGATTTTGTCCTTGATCCAAGTTACAGCTTTGCGGGTTGGTTCAGGAATATACGTAGCACTCAGATGTTTCTTGTAAATTAACGCAAGCCCTTGCAGTGCCTCACGTCGAATTTTGAACTAAAATACAGTTACAGTCATAAGGAAATGAAACCGTTCAGTCACAATAAAAATCGTAAAAGGAAACTTAATTCCAATGCAGGAATAGGCCAACCAGGTGAATTAATTTTTACCTTTTTGTCCAAAGTACGTTCTTTAACGTAATTCAATAGATCTTCTGATTCAGAAACAATACCAAAGTCCCATTTCGCAGTTGCAACAATAGCTTTCACGACCTCAAACCGAACGCTTTCATCTCCATCGTGTTGTCTCATCTAAATAAATTATATAAGGAATGTAATTAAGCTACAGTTGCTATGTGATCCTAGTTTCTTGATATTATAATAATTACATCGTAATTGATAAGTAAGTAAGCACAAAATAACGCGTTGAGTGTAAAATTACCTTTAAAATTTCTACTATGTCCTCTCTTAACTCTGGGTGGTTCAATAAAAAGTGCATGGCATATTGAACGCACTTTATTCGGATAGAAACACATATGTCGTTAAATCTAGGTACAAAGACAGGTGGTTAGGGAAAGTTCATATAAGTCACAACACTAATTTCGTTAAGTGAGAGCATGTCAATTATAATTCATTTCAGAAAAAAATGGAATTTTTTTGGTAGATTATTTGGCGTTGGTTGTTTCGTTGTCAACAAAATGTAAAGAAGTAATATTTTTTAATAATTTTTTGAAGATAAAAAAATGAAAAATGAATTATTGTTGCCACAACATTTTACAGATTTAGTGATGTAATTTGTATAAATCGACCATTTATCGGGGGATAGCCAAATAACATGGGGCAACTTTTTTAAACTTTGCAATGAACTATGGTTGGCCATATTGTGATTTAATACCTTCCTAAAAATGCTTGCCATAACGGGCTGTGATGAATAGCTAAGTTCGAATCTTTTTCCGAAAACATTCTTGCGAGGAGGGATACAGATCCAAGTCGTTCAGTTTCCTCTGAGCTCTTCAATTTATACTCTAGCTGTGGTATAACTGACAACAACACACTAGGGCAGATGTGATTTAATTCGTAAATTAAATCATAAACCTACAAAAGAGATCAACGTATATTAATTAGATTACATAAGTTTTTACGAAGTAAATCATAGTTTTAAAAATGTGAATCTATAATGTTGGATTTTCTGCATACACTTGATCTCTTTACCTTATGGGAAATAAACAAAGACGTCTCTTCTTGTCCGCATATCAACACTTGGTTAAAAAACTGCAAATACGATTACGAAATTTTTTTTAGACTGACGTGTTGTGATGTTCAAATTTCAAACATATATGTTTTCAAGACAAATTTTTCTTACGTTTTGGATATAAGGCTCTAATGTTTCCGAGCATTTTATTATCAGCTCCTTCGCCAAATTGTAAGCATTCTTCTTAGAGCTTTTGACTGGCTCAACAATGTTTCTCAAAATAATGTTAAGCAGCTCATTGGAAACAGTATCACATTCAGATACCAAAGGACACAAGACATCAAGCATGAACGATTTAACTTTGCTAGAATGCTCATCACTGCAATACAAAGCGCATTCAAGTTAGTTTTAACTAAGTTTGGACTCTTTGATTTTAATATTAAATGCTTAAGAAATTCTTAACAACTTAACTTAAAAAACAAACAACTAAAAAATCTTCCAACAATGATGTGTCATACTTACTTGACAATCTGGAAGATCAATTCAAATAGACTGCAAAATATTTCTTGTGCATCATCCAACTCAAAGCACATGTTAAACGACTTCACATAAGCGAGATTTTCCAGAAGATAAAAATATCGCTTGAATGCTGCATCTTTTGGGTCTTTGAGACCTTCCAATTGCCCAATGAGAAATTTGAAAATCGTCTACAAAGACACACGTAAAAAACCCGGTTGAGCATAACGAGACAGATAATTTCATGTGTATTCTAATCTATTACATGAAGAGACAAACCTTCACTGCTTCCTGGTCTTTATAAGGAGCTTCGGGAGCATATATCCTCAAGATATCCGCAATGCAGCAGGCAATCAAAAGCCTAACGTCCTTGCTTGGATGGTTGAGGAACCCTTCTTCTGCCAAATGAAGACAAAGTGGCACGTATTCATCATACGCGTTTTCCTCTTGCCCCATACTTTGAAACGTAGCGGCAAGGAACTTGAGCCTTCGAATGAGTTCATCGAGGTTCATATCTTCCTGCACATCTTTACAACCCGGAGGATACGCACCGGTTTCTGTCGACATCGACTCTTCCTGTTTTCTCGAAGGTCGAGACATTTCTAATCTAGCTATCTTTTAATACCCTCGTAACACAATATCTCCCCTTTTCCAACAGAACACTAGGTTGACAATTAATTCTCACATCAACGATTCGTGTAACAACCACTCACGGCCGGCTTTTTTTAACTGCTTGGCCGTTTTCCAAAAATTCTATTAGAAAAAATTTTACCTGCAAAATTAACACATAAAAAAATCAGAACATTACATCACAACCGACTCCTATTTCACCACGCATAATCTCCTACTCAAACGACCGAAACTTTTCGTTACCAACAACCTACATACGTTGTGTAATACTTCCGTTGTGTACAAACTAATTAACCAAAAAGTCACAGAAATATCTCATCCACACAAGGAATAATGCACCAACAAAAAATATATCGTCAATGTTTGTTCACTGTATCAAACGTCCTCTAAAAAATGCAGTTAACGATAAATTGATGTATCATTATCATTACAAATACTGCCGACACCGACTGACAGTTTCACTTACAGAATATTCAGGACTCCAATCCACAACAGTTGTTCCACGGCACTTTCATTGACAACAATTTAATTTGATTTTGACAAATTAATAAATAGTTAAGTGTCAGGGAATAAAGATCGCATTGTTTTAACGACAACACAGAATTGAGATTGTGAGATTTCTCACAATTTTTCCTGCGAGTAGCTCTCTTGCACATTAACTACTCTATGTGCTCTATCGTCCTATCTAAACCGTACGTAGAGTTTTTTGGGAACTAAAATAAACATCTTTTTGCCTCCTAACAGACGCGACCCCTTTCGTTAGCGTCTGCACTTTACAACATATGACCACATAACCTTGCGAACGTTTTTCTAATGCATGGGAATTATGCCTTGCTTGTAAAGTTGGACGGGAGCTTTGGGGGAAGTTTTGTTGGACCATATATAGCTGCTCAACTACTAAGATGACTCGAGCGTCGTCGAGTCACTAAAAATTCACTTTGCCAATCTTTGTTCACCATCATACAACACATACGTTTGTTTGGAGAATGGCATTCGAGCTCTTTCATACAGCACAGCTTTAAAAATAATACGCAATATGCAAGTGAGTTCTCTGCTTTGGTACCTTTTTTGCATAACAAAGTGCACGAAAACGCACTGGATTTGATGAAATGTTAATTAAGACTGATTAAGAGTTTTTAACTTTTATCTTATAGGTACAATGGGAACAAATATTTGCCCGTGGCTCCTTGCGCATTTGAAAAAACAATTACAACTTGACTTGATTACATTCAGTAAGACAGTCAGTTAGTATAGTATTGCTTTGGTATGGTTTCCTTCCGTTGAAACATTGACAACAGGTTATCTTGAGAAGTAATAGTAATATCTTACGATATTTTTTATGCCATTGCTTATTGTCCTATTTTTGTTTTTATTCTGAAGGATGGGCAAGAAAAGGATTATTATTGACATCATATGTTTTGTGTGTAAATTTTTCCACGCATTAGGATCTATGTTATCCATGTTTTTTTCTATATTATAATCATTATAATATTAACCACTAAGAAGTGAGGATTTCTATACTTGCTTGATGCCTAACTCTGAAACGTATTAAAGCTAAGAGACAATTACATAATAAGTGCATCGGCAAATAAGCCGGATTGTTATATTTTTAAACAGCTGCCCATAATTAAATACGCAAAGAGGGAAGTTTAGTGGATTGGGATGCCAACTGAAGTATGTAGATTGTTGCTTGGCAAAACCAAGCAATTTCAGGCAGTTTTTACGATTGTGCAGGAGTAGAGCAATGATTAAAATTAATTGTCATTGCGTAGCAATGTTTACAAGTTACTAAGGACTAATTGAACAAAAATAAACTATTGCCATGAAACCAGCGGCTTCTCAGCGTATTTTGATTTGACTTATGTTTCGCATTAGGAGTCTTGGAACCGTGTTCATGTGGGTGGGTGCGCATAAACAATAAATAAGTTTTGTTTTGTTTTTCTGTGCCTCGCTTCTAACATGCTTTTTTCTAGGCAATATAAAAAAAAAACTGCTTATACAAGATATAGATGAAATGTTGTTTTCCCATGGAATACATTTGTAAAACGCACACTAGCTTGAGAATTATGTTTTCATAATACGAGTCCAGGGAAACTATAAGCTCCAATGAAAAATACAGATACACGTTGAGCTTTCAGTTCTTCAATCAAGGAGCTTACTTCAGGATTTGCTTTAATCAACTCTAGAAAAGACAATCCCCTTTATTGCTCCCATAGTTTGTGTATGCTACTTTCCCCGAAAAACTTGCGCAAATTGTTCAAGCTAAATCTAAACAACCAAGTGGGGTTCTTTATATCCACGATGGCAACGAACAACATAGCAGCATTTAGAAATGTTTCAAAATGTTTGTTTCGCATAATTTTATTATTGCACACTTGTTACGAAGCCGAAGGCTGAGTCAGGTAATTACCAACGGGAGCGCCCTATGCTGCACATGTTAAAGCTAAAATCACCTGAAAACGCAAGATGAAATTTGTGTTAGTAAACTCTGTTTGGAACGGGGT
>Ga0210040_10001510_pt1 | contig 34995 bp, 30 predicted proteins | sample CryGeyCG12114_NA_FD_185462 | JGI IMG/M metagenome (GOLD analysis project Ga0210040, IMG submission 185462) | Groundwater microbial communities from aquifer - Crystal Geyser CG19_WC_8/21/14_NA (SPAdes) (version 2) | ecosystem: Environmental > Aquatic > Deep subsurface > Groundwater | place: USA...
TGTCTCTGTCTCTGTCTCTGTCTCTGTCTCTGTCTCTGTCTCTGTCTCTGTCTCTGTCTCTGTCTCTGTCTCTGTCTCTGTCTCTGTCTCTGTCTCTGTCTCTGTCTCTGTCTCTGCCGTCACACATCGAGCTTTCTTCACTCACTTCAGCGGCAGAAATCGAGACAACAAGTTCACGTCCCAAAAGATCCCCTTTCGTCGCAGAGGAGCTACTACCAGAAGACTTGTTATGACTAGAGCAAACCAAGGAGGGCCGCTCTACGCTTAGGCACGCACAGAAGCAGCGAATCGAATGCTCACCGAGATTGTGCAGAGCATCTTTAAGCTATGGTCATCTAGCAGGCCAGTATTCAGCTGAGCGCATCGAAGCAAGCCGCACAAGGGTACTACACGGACATCATATATACGGTCCTCAATAACGCACACGTTCCGCGGTTCGCAGGGCTGAACCCTTCGTGCGAGCTTGGGGAGCGTGGAGACGGCGGTCGAGCCTGGAATGAGCGTCCAGGATTCGGTGCCCAGCAAGGTGGGTGTCAAGTAAAGCTCTTTTGAACGATGCATTGTATCTATCGAAGCTCCGGCTACTGTGGTCAATACAGCAGATTCGCACCTGATGGAAAATCAAGCTCTTCACTCGATTTGATGTCAGGAACACGAAACAATGGTCGTACTCGATTGGCGGTTCCGTTCAGACGTACATGAATTACGCCATTTCCCTCTTAGAGAGCACGCCAGTCCTCTGAGCGCGGAATCTTCGGTCACGTTAACTTCTAAAGGAAGACTTTCAGAGAGCGGAATTGGCGGTGTCCTCGTAAGTACGTAATGTACTGCACTTACAGTGCAGGGCGTTCAAGACCCAATTAATGCGATTGCAGCAGCTAGGAATGGTGAGTATGACATTCTGTAAATTAGTAGCGTGAATCTCGATCCTGATTCCAACCGGCTGCATTGAGGGTGCTCAGGGGCTCGTGTCTTGGGAACTGTAGAATCATAGAGACATGCAAGCATCAGGTCATCAAAGCGTGCACCCCTCACTGAATTGTCGATGAGGGGCAGCCATGTCATATCGCACTTTGCCAAGTCGCAATCGTAGGTATTCTACTTGTATCACGTTCCCTCTTCATTCACCCTCTTTCTTTTGTCTGTTAGCACTTGTATCGTAGGCTTGCAAAACAAGCGCCTCGAACTTCAAGTCCACATTCATTCTGCAAGCGGCGGGCACGAATACCCTGCATCACGATCGGCTGGTACTGCCAAGCATCTCGTTTGCTGGTAGGGTGCGGTCTTCAGCCAACCAACGCATGATGCGGCCACAACCGGTTGCTGCCGCCCGAACTTCGCGTGGTCTCTAGGTGGCGACCGGCGACTGCGCCCCCGAACTGCTCCCTGCTGTGCGGACTCCAGGCAGCCATTCGGGTAGCCGTGGGATTGCCGTCTGGCCTATTCCTTTATAGACGTTAGTAGTAAAAATGATATTTTGCCGTCTTCGGACGGCATTTGGTCGTGAGTCATTCCCTGGCTCAGTGGTTTAGCGCGTACTGACATCCGATACAGAATTTGAAACGATACAGAGAAGATTAGCATGGCCCGTAAGTCACAGGTTCACAGATGTTCGCTTCAGCTGCTAATATGATATCAGCTGCACTAAGGATGACACGCTCAATCAAAGAGAAGCTAAACGTTTTTTTGGCCTTTTTCCTGTCTTGTGCTCTGCGAACTTGGCTCTAACGCTGATGATTTATTGCTTGAAGGTGCCCGTGTTCGAATGCGAAAATTCGCTACAAGTCACGTGCCATAGTTGAACATCGGCGTACGCCTCAACAGGACAAGTTTGTTGTAGAGTTTCACTGTCGCTTCCCAACCACCCTCAGGACAAACAACGTGGCCGCGGCTGTACGCTTACCCACCAAATCATTTTAGGTTTGCGACTGGCCATCTTATGTGTCCGGAGGGTGCCTAACAACGAACACATAATTCGTTCTTCTGTTTGTCGCTACTATGTCCAACACATGGCAGCTGTACCTACATATCTGATGCATCAGATTACGGCTCGATTGTTGGCTCGTTGCACGCTGAATAGATACCGTCTGCTATCGCTTTCTGTGTACAGTGACCTCCCAGATCGGATTGTGATCCATAATCTGAACAGGTGTACCCGTAGGGCAGCTTAGTAGCGTTCTTGGCTGTGGACGTCGTACCTCGGCTCGTGTGGCTCACTACCCATCAAGACCTGGAAGTTTAACAAGTAGTCTGGCCAGAGTTTATTTTCCAATGAGGTTACGCACAGAAAATAAACTCTGGCCAGACTCAACTTCCAGGTCTTAATGGGTACCCAAATAGATGAGCCAGATGGTTTTGCCAAGAACCCGAGCGTCTGGCGTGGGTCTATCTGATGAGGATTAGCCTACGCATGTACCTACCTCATTAGAAGGGCTGAACCTACCTCGATAGGTCGCTGTACAGAAGTTCAGGTAGCAGACGGTATCTAATGGGCGATGCAAAGAAAGGTGGGTAGAATCATGATCTTCTTAGTGTTGTCTATGGAAGTGACGAGCTCATCTATAGCTCACTTGTAGTCTTCTGGTCCGTTCTCGGAACGACAGTCGCCTCCTAGCACTCCCAGACGTTATAATCATCCCTTTCAAATTGAGTTCAAGACGGCTATCCAGGTATGTTGTGGCGACCGAGGTTCAAGCTAGCGTACTGCATGTCAGAACCACAAATGAATCCGCGTTTGCACCATTAGCTTCAACCTCTTCGCAGCAGATTTGGCCACTTAAATATTTTTGCATCCGGTGTCTTGATGCGGAGTCGAATCGCTATACTTGACCGCCACGACATTGGCAGAATTGTCTTAAAAGTCGAACGCGTATACCACAACGGTATCGCATCCCACATGTGGTATTATATGTGAAGCTGTCGCTCTATCATCGTGGACGCTGTGGCCTGGCCATGATTTTCTTGGCGGACTCCTCGCCGAATTTGTTCACCTCTTTCTCCACAAGGCTCACCAACTTCACATTCGCACAAAGCGGTTCCAGCAGCACATCTTCCACTCAGCTCTTCCTGTGGACGATGTCGCTCTATCTTTGGTGGCACCGTGTCACCGACCTGCGTAGCCTACAGAGCTTGAGGACTACAGGTGGTATTTGAACAACGGGCTTCTGTCTCCCATCTTCTCCAATACTGCAGAGCCGTACGTCTCGTGCGCTTCTTCTTCGGTGATATTCTCATACTTCTTGTTGTGGCGATAGTAAAGCCACTCGACTGTTAGCGCTGCTGCAATACCTGAACAAGCAAAGGCCAGAGAGGTGCCGAATCCCGTTGGGTACTTTGGTTTCTCGCTCTCGAGGAAGATGTAACTCCCTACAATCTGGAAAGAGTCAGTGAAAGCTCTTTCTGCGTAATCTCGTACCTACACCTCCACAATTTCCGAGCGTAATGAACCAACCAGTGCCCATGTTCCGTTTCTCGGCACCAGCCAGGTTGTTGATCGTCCATGAGTTTGTCCCGGGTATGATAGGATACACGCCCATACAGGCGATGATGACCATGGTGTAGCAGAGTCCAACGTTGGTCGCGATGCGTGCGGCGTAGGCGAACAAGATCGGGTATGCAATGAGCAAGAGTGATTGAGGGCCAAGGATGAACGGCAATCTCCAGGAGAATCTGTCACTGAGGAAAGAAAAACCGATGGCGGAGAACGCGCCCATGAAATACGGAGGCGCTGTCAGGAGTTGTGCGTTGGTTGACGTGAAGCCCTGTTGAGTGTGAGTAAATGGAAACATGTAAGAACAAAGCAGCACACACCATGTTTTTGATAATTTGTGGCATGGTGAACTTTAGAGCGTAGTTCGGGACCGAATTCGACATGTACACCAGTGCCTGGAGGTAGAGGTGTTTATCCTTGCACATATTGTTAGTACTTCGCCGAACCGATAATCAGATCTAGAGCTTACCGTGAGAACCTGCTTGATAGTGGACCACTTGACGGTTCTCTTTTTCTGGCCAGGCTCAACGAGCTGGTCTCTTGCTGAGCCTCGAGTGGCCTGGTGGATAAGGTTGAGGAATCGTTGTTCATCCGGCTTGAGCCATTTGCTGGACAAAGTAGGCGAATCTGGCAAGAGTAGGAAGCAACTGGCGCCGATCACAACGCTGATAATTCCCTCCATTATGAAGATCCACCGCCAACCTGATTGACCACCCAAACCATCCATCTTCGTGATTCCAGCTGCTAGAAGTCCGGAGAATGCACCGGAAGCTGCAGAAGAGAAGTAGAAGTAGGACATACGTAGCCCAGTCTTGTTTGGAGGGTACCTTGGTTGCATTAGCGATTCGTACCTCCATTATCTGGGGCAAAAAGGGACCTACCACTGAGTGAGCAGCCACATCGAACCCCTGAATTGAATGTCAGTTCTGCTGGCAGTGCGATTGAGACGGCGTCACAAGCACTCACGGGAAAAAGCCAGCCTCGAACAATCCGATGAGAAAGCGGCATAAGCAAAGCATAGAGAAGTTTTGCACGAATCCGCAGCCTGTCATCACCAAGCCCCATGCGCAGGTGATGGAGCCGATATAGACCGACGGTCGCTTGAACTTGCCCAGAATGACGTTGCTAGGTGTTTCGAACTGACAACAGTAAGCACGCTGTTATTCCACCTAAAGTCTTCCGCTTACCAGAATGTAAGACACGAAAAAGATCGAGACCTGTGAAAATATATTAGAAAGGGCATATGTCTGAGACCAAAGTGTTAACGTACAGCGACATTGTAGTCGGTGCCAGCCATTCCAATTTCGGCCTCGATGCCTTCAATTTTGGCATTGCCGATGTTTGCTCGATCAAGATGTGCAATCAGGTACAGCAAGGCAAGCTAAATTCAATAAGCTTGATCCGCGACAACAAGCATTGAATACTTACCATTGGTACCACCCGCCTATCGACTTTGTGGAAGATTCTGCTTTGTTCCTTGAGGGGCATGTCAAGCAGGAAGTCGGCATCTTCGTAAGATAGACCAGCCCGAAGGTACTTTCGTTTCTCCTCCGTCAGGCCATGCTCGACCTGTCGCTCCTTCTCGAGCGAGACCGTTTCCGAGACATCATGCTCTCGTTCCTCGGCTCCCAGCTTGTAGGCCATTGTGTCCAACTACCCGGCCACAGTTGGCTGTTGAGACGATGATAGTTTATGCTGGTAGACAGGCTTGGAAGGAAAGTGCAAGAAGGGAGAAGCTGCGACGCTGGTGTCGAGCATATATATATACAGCGGATCGGACACCGTCGGTTGTAACACCCATTGAACCCTCTTTAACGTTTGCAAGTCCGTACCAGATCAGACAATCTCCAGCTTTGCAGAACCTTCTCCGCATTCGAGAACGTACGCCATGGCTGCCAAGATCCTTGGCAGCAGAGCCGAGGTCCCTTTCACACCTTATGATTGGACGGGACACGCCACCTAAAATCTGAAGATGTGCTTGTGCCAATCACAGTCGTGTTGGGGTACCAGAATCATGGTCAGGAAGCGAGAGTCATGAACCATGTCTGAACTCTAGCCGCGAAGGTTGATTGCTTGGAGTGGCTTGTCGAATTGGCTGCCTTGGACGGTCTTGGAGCATTCACTATGACGCACATAACGGGTCGGCAAAACCCTTCAGCGCTGGCGTGTAGCCCAACACGAGATGGTCTCCCTGTCTGCCTTCACCAGTCTCATCCGCAAGGCGAGATCGTCTACTTGGTCGGATGCTGGTATTATGGTAGGTATCTTCTCGCTACTGCTGTCGCCACCGCTAAATAGGGATTAACAAGCGAATCAATAAGCAGGCCTAGAGACCCGCTGACGGTAAATTTACACTCTAATCTCTTAGGTAAGCGATAATACCTTGCGACGGAGTATAAGAGATTAAGACAAATCAATAGAGCACCACCGTCGCGAGAAGTATAGATAGCTGATAGTAGTGTACATAAGCGAGAGGCGAAAAGAGACCTACCTAAATACCAGCCCTCTACCAAGTAACGTTGCTTACTTGCCAAGACGAATGTTGTAGCTCGAACATTATAGACAATAGGCATCATCGGCGACTTGGGAAGTTAATTGCGGCAAGTTGTCTCGAGCCCGGCGATGAGGTGCAGGTAGGACCTCGTTGTGGAAACATGATGTCCGGAAGCCATGGGGCGTGGCGAGCCTTGGAGGGACAATTTTGTCGACGAAAACGTTTCGGTGGCATTCGAGAGGCTGAGCCTTGTTGGTCCTACAGTAATGTCACCAGGAAAGACATGCGCTTCGCAATGAAATGTGTCATCTGTATCTGCAAGCCGCGCGTTGCATACCGATTCTCAGACATGGCCCACCCAGGGTAGATGGGAAGGGTCCCGCCAGGCACACCAGCCAGACTACCAGCGCTATCACCAAGACCCCAAACCAAGTATAACGGACCGACCATCGACGAACAGCAGTCCATATTAAGCAGCGGTCCGAAGCCTGACATTTGTCTATACATCGACGATAGCACCTAACACGCCGCAGACCGCAAGAAGCCGAACGTTGCTGCTGCGAAGGTGTAGGTGATGCACCTAATTGATAGCCTGTACGGGAACTCTGGCCTGGTCCAACCACATCGAGCAAGAGGTTGCCGCGAAAAGCGGCAGCGGCATAAACATGGTTCGCTCGCATTCTGCATTGCCCCAACGTATGAGACCGACGGTTCAGCTTGAGCAAATTCTTTGGAAGGCTGTTGCCAAAGATTGGTTCTCAGCACTGACTACGCTGTTTCTGTCAAACGAGCTCCCGGCTGCTGGCGAGGCTCAGTAACCCTGGGTCTTTGGGAAACATACCGCCCGACACTGCAAGGCCAGCAATCTCAAGAAAAGAGACTCAGAATACGCTCCTTGTGAATGAGGTTCCAGGCGAGGTACTACCCATCGACCGATTCGATGATTGACTACTGGTCCAGCGTAGTTATTGCATTGCGACGAACTTGTTGCTGTACTGCTCAGCATAGTCATAACCATCTAGTATGAGATAGTTTCTGCCTGGTGCAAGCCACCGAAAGCTGTGTCAGATCGAATTAGTGAAAGCTAGCACAGTGTCACATGATCACACGTGATTATAGTATGTGCCACGTGATCAGCGAGCGTAGCTGTCTTACTCGATTGTATGCGGACTCTCACCCAGATTCCAAAATCATTTATGTACCACGGCACCCTCCAGACAAACAAAGTGGCCGCTGCTGCACGCTTATTTTGGGCTAGCGACCGGCCGTTTTGTGTGTCCGGAGGGTGCCACGGTCGGTCATGATTCAATAGTCTACATACTTCGTTGCAAGAACTGCTTCGCTCAACAACGTTGTTGACATTGCAGGGATAAAACATAGCTACATCCAGTACGGGTTCTGAACGACGGAGCGAAAACGCAGATGATGGACGCCCTAGGAAAGAGCACCTGTGCTGAATCTCTTCATGACTCTTTTACAAGGCACGACAAGTTAGGCACTTCTGGCACACTCGGAAGCAAAATTTGAGGGACCAAGTGATAGGGCGCAACGTCGATGCTCGAGAGCAATTAGGGGCGCCTATTTCGAAGCCTTGAGTCAAAACATATACAAACGAAGACAGATAAGCGGGACTCAACATGCTGATAACAGCTTCATCGGGTGATACAGGCGTCTCTGAAGGGCTCAATAGCGTGTTTCGACAAGGCGCCATGGCCACGGATATTTCAGCCACAGATCGGTCAGGACAAATCGCGATTGGCTGGATCTCCTTATCTCTTGGCACGTGTGCTGCACCCACTTTAAGCTGGCTCCGCATGCTTGGAATGGTCCCACCGATAAGGATGATACTCACTCAACGAGTCACCAGAGAGACACCTGGTTGGCAGCCTCTTTCATTGCATGCATTACCGAAGTCGCCGAAACTCTGTCGCCGGCCAATGTGCCTGCGGGCACCACGTGCTTGGTATCGGCACGAAAGCCCGCAAATGGAGCCTTTATACCCTTACAATATCCTCATTTGGCGAAGGTGATTGCAATAGGGCGTTCGCAGAGACAAAAGCTTCTTGTGCTCGTCGTGATAACCCGAAATGGTGTATCAGCAGAAGCGTAGAAGCGTGGGGCGGCAGGCACGGTTGCGAAGGGCGGCTGGTACTTGGCGAAGTTCATGGATACAAGTACCAGCGTTCCCCTGCTACTTGAGCTGCAAGCTCTTCCCTTTCCTTCAGGAAATCTACAGCCTTGCACTTTCCTCTGAGCACCCAGAAAGAGAACCCCATCGTCGCAAACATGTCGAGCACAGGGGACATTGTCATGCCAGAATATGACAGCAGCATGCCCGCTGGCGGCAACCCTCTCGCCATGGATGTCAACGCGCAATACCAGGGCTTGGAGTTCCACTATGTATACCAGATGCTCACCGCATTTTTCGTTTTCCTCATCATCCCAGGCCTGGGCCTCTTATATGGAGGAATGTCACAGCGCAAGTCAGCGCTTGCCATGATGTTCCAATCTTTTGCCGTCATCTCGGTCATCGCGTTCCAATGGATGTTCTGGGGCTTCTCCCTGACGTTCTCCCGGACGGCCAACTCTTTCATTGGTAACATGGACAACTTCGGCCTCCGCGGTGTCATGGCTGCACCATCGAACGGATCTGTTCTGATCCCAGACATTGTCTTCTGTCTCTATCAGATGCTGTTCGCCATGACAGCTGCTGCTATCGTCGTTGGGGGCGCATTTGCCCGAGGCAAGATCATTCCCTCTATGATCTTCTTATTCTTCTGGGTCACGATCGTCTACTGCCCAATCGCCTCCTGGACCTGGAATGCCAACGGCTGGGCGTACAATCTGGGCGTTCTGGACTTCGCTGGCGGTTCCCCAGTGCATATGTCCACCGGCGCTGCTGGCCTCGCATACGCTCTGGTGCTCGGAAAGCGCCGCTCAGCCATCGACAACACCCACCATAAGCCCCACAATCTGACTACCATGTTCATTGGCACCCTCCTGATTTTCGCTGGATGGTTCGGCTTCAACGGCGGCTCAGCTCTGAATGCAAGCATGCGCTCCATGGTCGCCGTCTTTAACACTATCGTCGGTGGCTCAATGGGTCTTGTCGGCTACACAGTGGTCTCCTACTTCAAGCACAACAGGAAATGGTCCGTTAAGGCTGCCTGCGAGGGTATCATTGCGGGACTTGTCGGTATCACGCCTGCTGCTGGCTACGTCCAGCCATGGCTCGCCGTCGTTATCGGAATCCTGACCGGTGCAGGATGCTGCTCTCTAGAGGGCATGCACAGCTGGATCGGCATTGATGACGGTCTTGAGGTTTTCAAGCTCCACGGTATCGGTGGTGCGATCGGCTCTTTCCTTACGGGCTGCTTCGCCACTTCGAAGATATCCGCCCTCGATGGGCTCGGCACGGAAGCTTCCGGCGCAATTGACGGCAACGGCATTCAGATTGCCTACCAGCTCGCTGACATCTGCGCTACCTTATCCTACTCATTCGCGGTGTCTTGCATCCTCCTTTTCGCACTGGAATACATACCATTCATGGGGCTTCGTGTTAGCGAAGAAGCCGAGGAGATGGGTCTCGACTTGGACCAGTTCCATGATGAGGCGGCCGATGGCTGGGAGGACTATCCACTTGCCACTCGCACCATCAGCCATGGCATCGCGCCACATCAAACCACTGGCGCTTCGTCGCCAGACGGAAGCTTGACTCCACAGAGACAGGAAAAGCAAGAGCCCAAAGCATAGGTGGAGGCGGGCAAGATCAGTTGTTGTCGCGACGAGCGAGATACTCTGTACGGACGCGTGTGTCATACAACAAGTTGAATAGCGATGACAAAGCTCAGCTTGACACCGCTTAGTTGGCTAACAAGCACAATGACGAACTGTTGACACTCGCTTTATTCTATCTACTGCTGTAATGCTATCATCTTGAAACTGACCTAGCGCTGTATGGGTCCGTGTCCTTGTACATGTAATACTATGTGATAGTAAGCATTAAGCAAGCTCCTTTAGATGCCTGCAAACGACCTGGAATGGCTCGATGCAGAAATTATCTCGAACGATGATCGTCTCCTGGCCGGCATAGCCCATCTATTGTCCGCGACTCCTTTGCTGTAGGTGAAAACTCCCGGTCGTGGTCAGTCTCAGCCGCGTGCTGGTCGATTGGAGATAAACCACTTGAACCCGGGTCTCTGATGGGCGCGCAGTCACCTGCAAGCTCTTGTGGCGGCATCGAAGATATATTGTAGGATGGGAGAGTGCTCACCGGAGATGGCATAGACATCGAACACGTTGAGATACGTACGCTGTGTTCTTGGTGCTCGTGCGCATGCGGCGGCATCGGCGCCAGGCTATGACTGTGATCTGCGTGTCTTGGACCGCCTGAGTCTGCTTCATGGACGATGAGCTGCTGAGGAGATAGGTTGGTGGGGGGTGGGAAGCCGATTGGTATAGGACTCGGTGTGCTTGTGTGATAATGTTCTGAATCCGGAACGTCAAGCAAGCGGCCCGTTTGTCCTCTTCGACCATGTTTATTCTTTTCGTGCTCATGCGGGTCCGGAGGGTACGTTGTGCCGCAGGCCTGGGCGGCTATCGTCCCCTTATCTCTCCGCCTTCTGTGCCACCATAGCACCATTATGATAACAATCAGTATGGCACAGGTGCCGATTGCGATGCCAGCTATGATCTCAGTCGACAGCGAAGAGCCACTGCTGTTGCTGTTGGTACCATCGTTGTTGCCGGGAAGAGGTGGGTGAGGATCCATTTTTTCGGCCGCGGATGTCACCTCGGATAATATTCCCTGGATTAGGTTGGCTTGAGGACACCCACTGGCGTTTGCGCACGCATTGGAGGTGCAGCATCCCATAAAGGTCGGGATCTAGTCATGTGGTAGGTCTATCCCCATGCCTTCCCTTCAGAAGACCGTACTGTAGCTTTGCAGGTATACCAATTTGCAGCCGTACTCGCGCATTGCTGGTCTGCAAGGGCTTCGGCGCCCCAGTAGGCGGCTTCAAAACTGGCAGGTCGTAGGTTACCAGCAGAGCATCCGGCGTCGCCGCATGGCTCGGATGCACAGCACCCGACAAACTTGCTTCCTGTCCCACATGCATACCATTGCCCGCCACTCGGGCAAGTGGGGTTGAACGCAGGTTCCGACATCGAGGCGACCTGTATCGATTTCTCGGCAGTAACAGTGCTGTACGTGTGTAGTGGCAAAGATGCTCAGCCGCGGTGATAGCTGAAATGATTTGAGGTTGATCGAGGCAGCAAGAATTGAGGAGATGAGACAGATTTGACTTCGACCTGAGCCGGTGCGCAGCCTTCATGACGCATCAATGCAAGATAGCAGGAGTAATGGATGTGGTGGTGCCATAGTTTCCAATATGTCAAAAGTTTGAACCTCTTTCCAAGCCTCTTATGATAAGACATCGGCAAACGGTATTAATGCAGCAAGCACGTTCCATGCCAGTATCCGAATCTGTGAGACACAACGCTGACTAGTCGAGCTACGCTCGGTGCCACGCCGCAGATGGGTATGTGGTCACTTCCCCAGAACGTTTAGTGGTGCTTGTGTCCATCATGTACGTAGGCGTGAATCGACGAAACACATTAACATCGCAGTAAGATACTTTGACCTGCTGCTTGTGTAAACTTGCATATGTCGGGTATCTATACGGACCTTGTGCCTCAGTGGCCCCGACTCTATATTCAAATCTGCGCCCCTGTTTTCTGATAGTTTGTAGACTGTCGATGTCATAGCAATAGTTCGTTGGTGCACGCCAGGTCATGTAAGCTCTGTGAGTTGCAAGTTCTGCCAATATATGATCTCCTGAAAGTCATTTAAGTGCTTCTAGCAAGCCGCATAAGGATCCATTGTCACTCCTACTGCGCTGGCGTAGTATGGATACAACTCACAGACGACAACTATTGAGAGGTTAGCAGCTCGAGAGAATACCAAATCAGCTGAGCGATACAGGGGCGTGGGAAGCTTGTGCCCGGCCAGAGAAAGTGTGGCCACGCTGAAGCGTAGGTCCCTGCTTGGCCTTGTCGATCGTATGGGCAGTCGCAAGACTCCCTCACTGGCATGAGATGTCGGAACGGATGTGGCGTAAATAATTGAGATAACGATCCAGAAGAAGGCCGCCCACTTGCTCGTGCGGACTAATGATATTGCGGAAAGTAGCGGCGACGCACCTTCCGATTCTCGGCTACTATGACGTGCGTTTACGGGCCGTACACGCTACCGCTTCAAGCTATACAGATTGGGCAAAGTGGTCGGTACACCTACCTAAAACTCAGCTTGAGGTTGCTCGCCCGTTAAGAAACTGCGCTTCACTGCACCTCAACATCAGCAGCGGACAAATGCGAAAGTCATCAGCACCGCCCTAGCGCATTGCTGATGTGCACAAATCATCGCTATCACCATGGCATCACCGCTGACCACGAATAAGGTATCTTCTGGACAAGGCAGACGCCGATCAGCAGTTCTAGAGCCTGATACCCTGATACCCTGATACCCTGATATCCTGATATCCTGACCGCAGGCAGCACGAAGACCTGCGGGGCACATGCCCAATACCGTCAGCAACATCTACCACCCTCATTGCTTCACGGTTCAAGTCTCTGGAAACATCGTTGACGCTTCTCTTAGCACCATCAGCAGGTTCATGTATCGCTCTTCCATGGCAATCGTTCCAGGAACGTAGGACGACTGGTATGGGCTTGATTTGACATAGGTGCTAATTGCATGCTTGGACGTGCACACCTGGTCTCCATGCGCTGACGAGCACGTGGACGACATTCGCTCGAGATCTGCGAAGACTACGACAGTGAGGATGCATTGACGATAAACACAGACAATCGCATACCTGGCTTGTCGTCGATTGAGTACTCTCGGCTCACTGTCTGCGACATTATGAATGCTGGTATGGTAACTAACGCTTGTCTCGAAGCTGGATGATGAGAATTGATGATTGTGACTACAAGGAGGGAGGAAAAGCATCGGACAGCGACGAGGCAAGCCCGTGTCTTATACTTTCCTAGACGCTTTCACTAACCCTACGACCTATGACACATCCTGCACTGGGAGGTCTTGAACAACCTCGCATCGACCAATCGCAGAGCGAGACAATGATTCCTGAGGGGCACATCTGCGGAGCGGGATGGGACGACTGCTTCATCCTCCCCCCAATTGCAATTGTCGCACGTGACCACTCTGCTCCTCCTGTCTTAGCTTCCTGGTCACCCCTCCTCTGCTTCGCAGGCATTTCATCCTTGATTCCGTCATCCGTCCTTGTTGCTGTATCATGGACGTCGACGCTCAGCTTGAATTTTGGGGCTGGCGGTTGTGGCTCAGCTAATGTATTGGTGATATACTGCTGACTCGGCTCCAGCGATCCTGGATTTACAGACATGCCTGTCGTTGGTCACATTGGGGTCACCACTTCTTCAGCTCAGCCCATGTTGGCGCTCGATGTCCGCCAGATATTCCAACGCTGACTCTCGCTCAGCCTCATCCTCGAAGACTCTATCCTGAACATTTTGTCGCACGTTAGCGACAAGAGTAAGGACTTCTTTGCGGCAATCACCTCCAGTCATCTCAGCCGCCGACGGCGCATCCTCCGCAGCATTCTGAGCGACCGTCTGCTCTGTTGTGCTTCGCTCACCATCTTCCAAAAAATCCTCGCCATCGTGATCGATGTCCATGATGTCTTCCTCCGAAAGAAACTCCAACTCTATATCGTCGTCTACTGTCGAATCTTCGTCGCCAGGCGCGGCCGTGGATATGTTGACGCAAAGTGTTTCTTCCGATTTTGGGGGAACGCCATAGCCAACATCATCTCTGTCTCCAATGTTCCAGAGTCTGTGAAACGCGGCCCAACCTCTCTCCTCCCAGCCCCTTGTTTGAGAGCGTTGCAGCATCGTTGTCATCAGTTCCGTCCTCGCCCGTTTCAGGTGGTCATGGCCCGCACAATTAACTTGTCGTCTCACGAAGACGCCTGTCTCTGCCGGGATGTGAGTACCTCGTGGATTGTACCACGTGTCTGACCACGAGAAGCGATGGTGGTCGATAAGTTTGCGCATAATGTCCTATCAATCTGGTCGCAATGAATGATTTTCGGGTACATGAGTGTGGAGCAGGTTGATAACATGCGCGCGGTGATCGACTTGTTCTGCGTTGGTACAAACAGAATTCGAGTGGTGGGTGCGTCAGCACAACTCGCGCAAGATTTTCACTTGTCACAGCTAGCCTGTTGTCACGCTGATTGAGTTGCGAAATTTGTCAGGATCTTTACACGCTCACACTGGTCTTACTAGTTATCGCTGGGCAGTACCCTAGGGTACTCCTTCCCCGAGATAGGTACACAAAAAGGGACAGACATGCACAGCTTCTCCCTGTCCGACAGCAGTGCGCCCACATCGAAATCTCTGATCAATTGCATAGAAATGTTCAAGTCGGCATTCATGGCGCTCATGGGCCGTTTCTACTCTCAGGATGTAGTGTCAGTCCCTCGCCTCTCAACCGCGAATCTCCTCTCGCTTGCCACTTTACAGGATCTTGCCGTTTGATCGCTGCTGCACAGGCACACTTGCCTTTCGACCATGCGATAGAGTTGGGTACCTGAGCAAGACGCGGTATCGTGAAAAATGGAAACACACATACTGGACGCTTTCCAGCCGATCGATTCACCCCGTTGGGCACTACGGTATCCGCTGCGGTGATGATCGCCAGGCAGTAGCAAGCGAACAGTGGCACAATGGCGCGCTCGAAGACAACGCCAAATACAAGGAAACCACCCAGCTGCACTCATTCCACAAAGACAGCACAATGGACATTGATAAATTGGACAATCAAACAATGAACCAATCATGTCTTTGTCTCGTCGCATCAATCGGAGTATATGAAGGTGAACCGGTCGACGACTTCCATGATCCGACATCACGCAAACCTGTTCACGAGCACCTCTTGACCGGACTAAGAAGCTTGCAAGAAGAGACACTACAATCTAGCAGGACTAGAGAATATTTCAACGAACAAAACCTTGTCATCATGGCAGCGTCACTACAGATGATGGATGGTTGGCAGCACGCTACGCTCGCTGACTGGGCCCGACAACAGGATAACGACAGACTAGCGATACTCTGGAAGCAACTCACGGTCGCTGTCTCTTATTACAAGCCTGAAATGGACAATCTTGATTTAGCGACTGCTATCGCAGCGCGACTGGAGACTGTGCGTATCGAGATCAAGCAGCGGGGTGGGCTTCCTGGAGAGACATTTGAACCCTCTCCTTGGTACAAAACTTTCGAAGAGAAGGCCGATTGGACACTGACAGACTTCACGAAGCTCCCTAAAGACACCGAATTCGATGTACAAAAAAGCGAACCCATTATTGAGAAGCAGGATCAGCGCTTAAACCTTCTCTTACAGCCTGTCTACGCGACCACTGAGGCTACACTGCCAGATGCGGCCGACGAGACAAGAGATTTCTACGGTACCTTCCTTGACCTGAACCAGGCAGCTACTGAAAATGCGCAGGAGGCCTCAGATGCTGCGGAGCAGGACCTCTTCCTCCCGCCTATGAACATCCATACAGCAACAGACCCGTATGAAGCGTATCGAGTCTCGGACAACGATTTGAGCGGCCTTCCGATCATCTCATGCCGCATGACGCCCTCAGTGGCAGACGTGTGGCTCGGAGATGGTTTGTTCTCTTCGCCGATGCAACCGGAAACTCCCTTCCTGGATTGCGCACTGCCGGACATGCAAATCATGAGCCAACAAGTGACATTGAAAGCTCCGCAGCCGCAAGCTGCGAAAGCATCGAGCCAAGTCCAGCCAATGTTCAGCATGAAACGGAAAGTTCCTTGGCTTGAGAACGACACCCCGGGTCCTTGGTGGGTCTCGGATGCCACGGACGATACCATTCAAGCGGAGCACAATGAGAGCCCTGCTCCCAAGCGACAGAAGACGGTGGAGTCCCCAGGGATGTTGGTCCGGAACTCCAGCTTTGACGATTCCATACACAAGGTTCTAGAGAAGAAAAAAGGTAAGTGGCTCGTTGAATACACTGCCAATACCAAGACAGGTCCAGCACTCAAGACTAAATGGTTGACCAAAACTCAAGCTAAGCGAGTTCCTCAGACTGTCAAAGATGAGTACCACAAGGGAGCTTGGCAGAAGATTGCGGACACGATCGGGCAGAACAAAAGAAATAGGTGATTCACGGGTGTAGCAAGTTTCAAGGTAAGTCTCGGTGGGACGCAAGCCAGATATACATAGGTAAGTCAAGTCTTATAGCCCCGGGTCCCCCAATAATTTTTCATGATTGAGCGCAGCTGCCCAAATCTCATCTCACAATTCGCTTATGCTGTCCACAATTACACTTCTTTGCTTGTTATACTGTTTGTGATCAACTTTTCGGCCTCAAGAGGTATGAAGGGGTCGGCATTGTGCAATTAATGGTTTTGTTCTCCGCTGTCCGTCGATGCTTTGTTGCTCTATTGTGCATTTCCAAGCCCTCCCCTCTGTGGTGGATTCTTGTCGGACTGCTGTAAAAGCTGGTCTATGAGTGTCATACCACCTCAATGAGAACTAACGCTTTCGACGCTTATATATTGCAATATAGATACTGCGCGTCTGCAGGTACAGTTCTCGTCTACGCTGGACTGTGGTGGTATGCTCCAGGTATACCGATTGACTACCAGATCCTCCGAAATATGCTTCTTTTATCTGCTGATAGCCATGGAGGGCCATTCATTACCCTGAGCACTGAGCATTCACTTGAGGGATATGGACGGACCTAGCATGCGGCTGCTGCCTTCGCTTGGTGAAGGTAGCCGTGACTTCCAGACTTCACTCGACTGACGTGCCTATATCCGGGCCGCATACAGCTATTCTCACTTTCATGGACTCTCCCAAGCTGTAAACCCTTCATTGCTTTCCACACACAGCCCGTACGCGAATCCACCTCAACCCCTTCATTCACTTGGGACATTCACTGCTTTCCCTTGCAAAACACTCCACTGGGATGTCGGAGCAAAGCCAGTTCAACACCTTGCTTGAGTTCTCGGCAGACGACTGGCCTGGTTTTGACCTGGGCGACTACGATGAAGCACTTCGAAACGGCTATTCAGACGATGCTGCCTATGTATATGCCGTCGAGGTCGCAGCCTCCAGAAGGAGCCACACAGCTCTACCCGGGCATGGCTACAACAACTCTGTATCTAGTGGACAACCAATGGAGTTCGAATATTCCAATATCTACAGTGACCATGCTCAAAATTCTTCGGTCCATAACCAGGTCCAGCAAACCCCGAACGATGGTGCAGCATACCCGGAATTCCTGGTCAACCTAAGCACTACCTCTCATGTATATCCTGAGCCTCCGAGTCCATCGGCAGCTTTTGGGCTGGACTCAGCCTGGATCTTGCCTGACGAGGACTTCTCCGCAGGAAACCCTTCGACGCGGGAGGCTGGTGCTTCTACTCTTGTGACTACTCAGACTCCTCCAACTCCGAATCTGGTCTACACATCCTCTAGCACACCTTCAAGTGAACGTCACTACAGTACTCCTCCGCAAGATACGCGGTCAATTGCTCGAAACGTGGAGGTACCCGGACATAACCGCTGGGCTGATACATACGCGGGTCGACGAGGTGCCAAGGCACGTGAGGACTTCCCCAGAGAGTGCGGCGCGTGCCATAAACGATTCCTGTACGAAGACTCTGCGGTCAAGCACTATCGTCTCCACCACAGTGGACCTGTCGACATAATTCTAAGGTATGACGCTCCCAAGAGACCTGTTCCTGGACGTCCTCGAAATACCAGGGCTGCCAAGTCACAGGTTCGAAGAGGTGTGACTCCTTCTACATCTGGTTCAGAAGTACGGTCGCAGTCACCACAGACTGCACCAGGTAGTTCGTCTCTCAATTTTCATCATCCTGTGCTGACTCACTTTGCAGACGACAACCTCACCCAACTTAGTGCCGCCGGTTCTGGTGCTGGTGCTGCTTCAGGTGACGCACGTGTTAGTACGCATCTCCCAGCCCCGGTGTATGGTGGTAACTACGGCGTGCCTCCTGACAATGCTTTCGTTGGTGCAGCAACCACGATCAACCAGCCGCATGCTGACAGCTTTTCGATGAGCAACGTTGACCCTGCGCTCCTGGCGAAGTCTTCGGGTGAAGGCCTCCTGCACAGTCAGCAGCACATTCCTCCAATCATCGCACCCATCTCCCAATTATATGATGCCCCTCCACATTTAGGACAGCCGCATCCTCTGACCGCAAACCGTCATGTCGCCACCCTTGACAAGCAGCTACCTCTTCCACCGTTGACTACGAACAACATACTACCTGACACTGCACAAGAAGCCCTCCGCGGCGTTCGTCAGCTTAACGCAGCCACCGCACCATACCATGCTCAAGCAGCAATTCAGAACTGTTTTCGCTCTCCACAAGTCCACTTGCAAGATCCTGTCTCGACCAATAACCTCTTTCCACAGCCGATTCAGTCCGGAACTGATGCTGTCACTACTGCAACAACTGGAACGACACCTACAACGAATGGAAGAACAAGTCCTTCGACTCTGCGCAGTACCCCGCAGCTCCAGACAGACACCGCGACTGACACCATCCAGCCCCAAGTGCCTCCATCCGGCTTATACGACGAGCAGAAAGCCCGAATCTTCCTGCATCCGTACCGTGAGAGATGGTACAAGTGCTTCAATGGTATATGGAAGCACTGGGACAATGAGATGAGCGCGTGGGTGAATGGACCCTAGAGTGTCAAGTTGATGCTTGGAGTGGTTGACTAATGTTGGGAGAGCGATGGAATTCCGCTTTGGCCAGTGGTGAGCCATTGCAGACAATGGCTCCTCATCCCCATGATTTTCGTCCGGATTTTAGTCCGGAGTTCGTCCGAACCTTTTTATGCCGTTTTTGTGCCCTAGATCGAACGAACATAGGTGCGCTCATTGAAGGAGTCCGTTGATGAACGTGCTGACAAGTGCGTCAACCGATTCAGCTTGTGGAGTTTCCGCCAGCCTGATGAGCAATCGGTTGTCTGGTTGCTTACGAGCTGACTAAATCTGATGGGTCACAAAATAGGGAAATAAACTTATATGATGCGCAATGATAATCGAGCTGTGAACTGTGTTAATGTTTCAGACTGTCGCATCTCACAAACTCGGCAACTAGCGAATCAAGATTCTCTACAATGGCATCTCCTCCAAGCGTCTTTCTCGTCGGCGCTGGATACATCGGACGAAACGTCCTGGACCAGCTCCTTGCTGCAAAGCACCCAGTAACAACCTTAGTACGGCGAGCCGAGCAAGCCTCACTATTGGAACAAGCTGGGGCTAGGACCGTTCTCGGTACCTTGGATGACCTCCAGTTACTCACAGAACAAACCGCACAACATGAGATTACCATAAATACCGCGTCATCCGACGACCTGCCCAGCGTGGAAGCCATACTATCAGGTGTGAGGCAGCGTGTTCGTGCGGGCCAGCCGAGTATCTATATCCACACGAGCGGAACAGGTGCATTGGAGGATGGCGCATTGGGCATGTACACGAATCAAAAGATCTATCGCGACGATGTTCCAGAAGATATCGACGCCATAGCGCCTACCTCCATGCACCGCCACGTCGACATGCCTGTTGTCCAAGCTGCGCGTGAGTTTGGAGACAAAGCAAAGATCGCTATCATCCTTCCCCCGTTCATCTATGGGTTGACCCCGGCCCACAACCGCCATACATTTACAATAGCGAGCTTGGTGCGCTTCGCTTTGAAGCACGGCTTTGCGGGCTATGTCGGCGAGGGTCGCAATTTATGGAGTGTACTTCACGTCAAGGATCTTGCGCACGCATATATGACGATGTTGGCGTACATCCAGAACGCGGCACCAGCAACCTTGCTAGAGAACCCGTACTTCTTCGCTGAGAACGGGTCTGAGGTCTCGATGCATGAGGCTGCAGAAAATCTTGGCCAAATCCTATATGATAGTGGCAAGATTTCGAGCCCTAAGGTACAAACTTTCACGGAATCTGACTATGAAGATGTTGTGGGTCCATTGACTCCAAGGGGCTTTGGCTGTAATTCGAGAAGCCGTGCGATCAGGTTGCAGCAATTAGGTTGGGAACCCAAAGAGAAGAATATTTGGACTAGCTGGAGGGAAGACGAAGTCCCGTCGGTCGTAGCAGCATTAGATTCGGCGTCAGAATAATGCTAAAATCTCAACGTCCTCGTTATCATCATTCAATGAATTCCCCAATGGTCCAGTTAGTCGCATTCTGTACATCTGTCTTCGCTGATTCAACTCTTCCTCTTCTTCTGTCACGTCGTTATCCATACCTGGCTCTGCATTATCCTTCTTGTGTAAGCACTCGGATCTTCCTCGTACAGCTTGAAGTCGATCTCTTGCAACGACGAAATGACTCTGAAGCGAGCGAACCAGCGCTAATACCTCCACAACACGAAAGATGTGTTCTACGTTCCTGATGCAATTCGCGAGGGAGCAAGTGAGACCACTTTCCTTCACTGTGCTTCACTTCTACTGCCACCTCAATTCGTTGTCTCTTTGGACACAGTCTTCTGACCAATGTAAGTTACGGCCCGTGAGCCTGATATACAGATATTAATACGCGTACAGGGTGAATCGATCACTGGGCATGAGTTTCCCCGGGCTTATCATACAGTAGTTGGCGATTGCCCCGGGCTCGGCAAGCTTATCCGCCCTTGGCACATTGCCAAGTGATGGCTCACTAAGCTACATGCATACGAAGGATCACCGGGGCGTTCAGCGGATGGGTAGCATTATTGGCCAGCACTACTCACGGAATGACCACAAGACCTTTGCAACGGCATTGGTGCCCGCTTCACAGATCTAAAAGGTAGGTTCACATGGTACTGGTAGGCATGCTTCCGCTCGCAGGTCGCATAAAAGAACTCTTCGCCAACCAATAGCCGGTTTTTTGTACTGTTCCATATCCTTGAGAGCTCCAATCGAAGGACTGTGAAGTAGATAGCAAGAACACGAAAAGATAACAGCATTAACAGCCCAACCGAACAGCACTGGACAATACATCCGTGATTGCACTGTCCCACCGAGTACACCAACAATGCCGCAACCCCTCCGGCGCAGCAAAGCAAAGCTCTACCTCGCCATCCTAGCCCTCTACGTCGCTCTGTTCGTTGCAGCCCTGGACTACTCCATTGTCTCAACCGCACTTCCCACAATCGCCGGCCACTTCCATTCTGCTTCCGCGTATACCTGGGTCGGTAGTGCCTATCTCCTCGCGCAGGCCGCGTCGGCCCCGACATGGGCTAAACTCTCGGACATCTGGGGAAGGAAGATCGTAGTTCTTGCTGCGTTGAGTACGTTTTTCTTTGGGTCGATGATGTGCGCTTTGGCGGATAGTATCAGCGTTTTGATTGCTGGGAGGGTGGTGCAAGGTGCGGCCGGTGGGGGGATTGTCGTGCTTGTTAATGTTATTGTATCTGATTTATTTAGTTTGCGGTGAGTGCAGCATGACTTAATGACGGAATGGGACACTGATCTGACCATCATAGGCAACGTGGCCTTGTACTCGGCCTCAGCGGTATCGTCTGGACCCTTGCTTTAGGATCAGGTCCATTCGTCGGTGGTCTGCTCACGGAGAAGCTGTCGTGGCGCTGGATTTGGTTCATCAATCTTCCGTTCTGCGGGGCCGCCATTGCGCTTCTAGTTGCATGCCTGGATACGCCTAATCCGCACACTCCACTCATTGAAGGACTGATTGCAGTGGATTGGATTGGGAGCGCGACAATCGTCGGGTTCGCTGTCATGCTTCCTATGGGACTGACCTACGGCAGCGAAGGCGTACCGTGGAGTTCGTCCAGAGTTGTGGCATTGATTGTCAGTGGGGCAGCGACGCTTTTTCTGTTTCTGCTGAATGAGGCGAAGTTTGCGAGACACCCGGTCATGCCGCTCCGAATATTTGCCACGAGGTCAAATCTTGCAGCGCTGGTTGTCTGTTTCTGTCATGGCTTCACCTATATCTCGGCAGCTTGGTTCCTCCCTTTGTACTGCCAGTCTGTAGCGTTGGCGTCACCTCTGCGAGCGGGGACACTGCTACTGCCTAGTGCTTTGAGCCAGGCTGTGTTGTATCTGGCAAGCGGTGTGGCCATCTGGAAGACAGGTTCTTACCTCTGGGTGACTTGGATCGGTATGGCGTGTATGACGTTAGGTATGGGCCTGTTCATTGACTTCAGTTGGCACTTTTCTACAGCGAAGGTCGTCACTTACCAGCTCGTTGCGGGACTGGGCATTGGCTTTGTTTTCGAGGCACCGCTCGTGGCGCTCCAAGCCGGGGTCTCACACAGGGATGTTGCATCCGCTACAGCAGCATTTGGCTTCCTGCGTAACCTCGCAACGTCCATGTCGATCGTTCTTGGAGGAGTGGTATTTCAAGCTGCTATGGAACGACAAAAGCAAGAACTTCTTGCTGGGCTTGGATCGACGGATGCAGCGATATTCGGCAGAGAAGCCGCCGCCAGCATCATGCTACTGCATGAACTCGACGGCCCGGCTCTACAAATTGCGCAGCAGGCCTTCGCGCAAGCTTTGCGGGAAACCTGGATGCTGTACACGGTTTCTTCAGCAATTGGTTTAGCTGCTAGCTTCTTCATCGATGCTAAGGAGCTGAGCACAGATCGCATAGAGGCGGCTGTGGGACTGGAGCTTCAGCGTGTGCCTCGCAGTGCGGCAGGTGGTTAATTGAGGCTGTTCAGAAAGGGTAGAGCTACAAAAGAACCAGTGGGGTGCACGGCAGGCCTGCCAGTGTGTTTCCAGCTTTTGCAGATGGGTGGAGTGACTGCTTCTCGCCTGAACCAGGCACCAAGTGGTTCCTACCTTCAAAACAATCTTATTACTTCAGTTTGCGTCGTATCTAACTAGGATGCGACAAAGCGCGCTACGTACCAATGGCGTACGCATATTGCTTTGGCGGAGGACTTAGCCAGCGACGCCGGGCTCAGCTCACCCCATAGTAAGTATAGGTTGCTGACGCACCACCATTATCGCCCACAGTATACGCGACGGACTCGAAAGTGCCCACAAAGCTTCCAGAATCATTTCCGCTCTGACTAGCCACCCAATCCTGTGTCATCTCGCTCGCAGCAGCTGTCTGATGACCCGTCACACTCCCTCCTTCCCAGGCGTTTGGATCACAATACTGCCCACCGCTCTGTCCTTGCTCGTAACCTGCAACGCTCGCATTCGAGCCGGCATATAACCCGTTCACTGCGTGTATATAGTTCCCCACCTCACCCATAGCATAAGCATGCTTTTTCCTCTGATTGGCACGGAACCCAGACACAGCCCCCGCAAGGCTGATCGTCATAGTCCCAATCTGGAGCGCTTTCGTCCCATAGTTGATCCTGCGATCAATCTTCGCTTGGTGGTCGTGCTTCCTTTGCTGTTCAATGAACTCCAAACGGCGTCCTAGTTGGCCCTTCGTTGCAAGTTGGGTCTTCTCACCGAACTGCGAGAGGCCTATGCAATTCAGATACCACTTATACGGACAGCCATTTTGGAACGTTAATGTGTCGTGCGAAGAGCGGATTACGACTTCGAGGCTTTGGTTGGGCTGGACCTGGATGGGGACTTTCAGCGGAATCGTGAGGTTGTAATCGTTACGTCCTGAGATATAGACCACCTCTTTTTCGACGGTGTTGGGAGGCATGTACTGCTCTGCGAGGGGTTCAGCGTCGGCGTCCATTGTTTGAGCCCCAACAGAAATGTAGCCAAAGGCTGCTTTGCTCAACTTCATGTATTTCTTCTGGGCGGCACCCATGGCATCTGTTGTGATTCTAGACCGGTCAAATGCGACACGCAGATACATGACGATTTGATGAATGCCGGTTGGACAGTCAAGAACAAGACTGGCTCTTATACGCCTAGAGGTAACTTGTGCTGGTGCTTGGAAGCCGTGGTCGGATTCAAGCCATGCTTCGTTGAAGCTGGGCGGTAGACCGCCGCGCAGCTCGGATCGTACTTCAGTTTCGTGTAGAAGAGGCTCGAGACGGAAAGAGAATGTTGGTCCGACTCGTCGAAGGATATGATCTGCCTCGTGCGGATCATGACGACTGTTGATCGTATCGCGTGCACAGCGTTCGCACAGTATTCTGTCATTCCCACAAGTCTGACACAAATGGAGGAAGTTCTGTGCGTTAGCTATGCGTCTCGCACCAGTCATCCGCATTCGTCCATCGCAAAGATCGCATACTGGAGGCGCATCGTGATGAGCTGCCAGAGGTCCAAGACTCACGAATAGTTCTTCGTGTTTGTGAGAAGTTATGAGCCAACTGCCGTGCTGTTGGCTGTTAATGTCATGTTCAGGTACATTACGAGGTTCTGGAACATTATGTTGGGCCCCTTGACACGACGGAAAGGAGTCGAACCTCTGTTGAGGTTGACCGCTAGCATATGATTCTTGTTGGTTGCGTTGGGGTAGGGTTGCAGGAGCCTGGCATTGTTCAATGCGACACAAACGCTTTTCATCATCAAGGCTTGCATCCTCGGGCAATTGGCTCTGCTCGGCGTACACGACCTGCTGCGGATATGATGTGAGGGGAGTGATCGGGGGTCTTGTTGGCCTGCGTGGCGGCAATGGAGGCGAAAAGGGATCTCGAGCTCCACGAGGTGGCAATGATGGCGCACACTTTGGCTGTGAAATGCTCGATTGCGTTGACCAGGTCATTGGTGTGGTAGCTCTTGTCACAGGCGTGTTGGTCCCGGAATCTAATCGTGATGAACTCTGCGAAGATTGTGTCCGTTCAGAGGCCTGCCTAGGTGGCAGACGAGGCGGCAAAATTGGAGAGCTCATCTCCGACTCGAGAGATGGTAGTTTGTACGGCTCTGTATAGCACTCGACATTTCTCAATGATGTACTGCTACTGTCTGGCTCGTTCACTAGGGTGACAGTAGTGGCCAGACTGACCGAAGACTCCATCGGATGTAAGGCAAACGGCGGTAGCGGAGAATGCTCAGTGTGCAATTTGGTTTTATGTAGACTCTCAGACAAGTCTTCATGGGCCACAGAGCTCAAAGGTGCAACTTGAAACTCGTGTTCGAGCCATAGCAGTGAGCGCGCTTCCTCGGCCGTAATTCTGTCTTCTGCCGCCGGTTCCAGGAACCTTCGCAAGGCATTCTGTGCATCTTGACTGGCGAAGCTGTTGATGACTCTGTCTGGGAGGATCGGCTCAAGGCAGTACTTCTCGAAAGCCTTGTGCTGTTCACTAAAAGGCCGCTCCTTTGTAAATAGCTCGTAAATCACGCAGCCTAATGACCACAGATCCACAGCTGGTGTTGGTGCAGGATATTCTGAGTTGTCCCTCATGAAATCACAGTACTCAGGCGCCATGTAGCCGGAAGTTCCAGTCGTGGTCCACAAGCCGGTAGTCTGGGTAGCGCGCTTTGAGGAGCCGAAATCAGCGATTTTGACACGCCAGCTAGGGGTCCGAGCCGCCACGAAGACGTTCTAAGCAGTTCAGCATCCCTTCAGAACGTAGACCGATGTGCTCACCCTAGGATTGAGATCCCTATGGACTATTGAGTGCTCGTGCATGTGGTACAAGCCTGCAACAAGCTGTTTCGCGATGGACTTCACATCGTCCTCGTCATAGATCTCCTTGACGTACTTGGAAAGGTCTCCAAGCTCGAAGTACTCCATGGCAATGAACACAGTCTCAGGGTTCTCGTACCATCCAAAGAAAGATACGAACAACTCATTCTGCTGCATGACTGGTTAGCATCAGCAATCGGATGATCGTGCAGCCGCATACCTCACTGCTTGATAAAAGAGCTAGTGCTTCTACTTCTCGCTTCCAGTCTATTCTGTGATCTGAGCTGTACCCTTTGTTGACCTCTTTCACGGCTCTTGCACTCGGGCATCTTGCGGATTTGTTCAGCGCTGTCTCCAGGTATATCTGGCCGTATTGACCTTTGCCTACGGCGATACCTTGACGAGCATAAAGCATGTGTTCGGTTCCTGGAACGCCATCAGAATGTGTTATGATGTGACCGACGTTGTATGGTCCATAGAACGTTGTTTCGAGGCGTGTTGTCTCGACCATCCGGTCGTCGCTCCCGTGCGCCATGGTCGCAGTACTCATTTCACGTGCATAGAGTATAGGGGGATTGAAGCAGTCGCAATACTTAGAAAAACGAGGTAAACATTCATTCGGAAAGCCTCAGGGACGTCGATGCCAAAAGTGGCCTCGTATCCAGAAAGGGGGTGACAAAGCCACAAACGAGCTTTTGACACCTGCCATTGGTGCGCGTCGGAATGTCAAAGTCTAGGTCCTCCCAAGCGAGATACTATCCGAAACTATTTCACGCAACAGACAGATCGGGAAGTCGTGGCATTGCATGCCCAAACCGTGATGGCGGCTGTCATGCTTCGATCAACAGTGCGGAATTTGTTCTATCGTCTCAACAACATCGCTAGAGTTGTCCGCATGATTGACGACTTCAAACAGGAATTTCATCAGCGACCGTCCGACAACCGAGATCGATGGAGACAGCGGGCGTCGCATTAGCTATACCAGGAGTTCTGGACCTATGCCTAAGGTTAGTTGCCCCTTCGTAGTTCTAGCCTTGCGTCCTCCGACGTGCACGGCGTCTCACAGATGGCAGGTACGGGCAGTACATGTATCAGAAATACCAAAGTTTCCTTCACGGGGAAGACGAGCTACGCGTGCGAATTTTGGCTCTTGAGGGTCGATGGCTCCAGATCGAAGCACAAGTCGAATACCTGAAGCAAATATGGAGTAGTTTGCCCGCGCGACTCCAGATCCATTTCAATCATGTAATGTCCATGTTGCAATCGTTGCTATTGAAGGCGGCAAGTATGGTTGACGCTCTGATTAACTCGACCACCGCTGTGCCTAAGGATGGTGTGTCCACTTTCTTAGCCGCAATCCGCAAGGAAGGCAAGTTACGGAGGGGTGCCTTTGCCGTAACCCAAAAAGATGCTCTTGACAAGCTGGTCGAAGAACTGAGGACTTGGCACCAAGATATGCTTGGTCCTTCGTGGTTTCAATTGCTCAGGCTGCCTGGTGCACTCGTAAAAGAACCATCGGCAAAAGCTCTGGCGAGTGCACCCCAGCTGGTTGAGTTGCAGCGCATGCACAAAAATATTACTGCGGTAAATGAGGACAAGGCTGGGCCGTCTGCAGATGTGTTACTGTCTGCAAGCTCCATTGGCACTGTCCGAACGCCAGTCTTTGCATCCACTGTGGCGACATGTTGTTTGATAAAATCTGGGCAAGATGCGATCATGGACAAGATCACATTACCCAACGGCATTGACAATTCTGGGACCACCAAGAACTTTTGCGGACTCGCACGCAAGTTAAGCGCTGTCGACCCATTGTCAATGAGCTTGCTGCAGTGTGAGGGACTGATTGAACCAACGACCGCTTCCTCTGTGCATGACGATAACGCGTTACTGTTCCGTATTCCAGAGGGCCATTCGTCACCAAGAAGCTTGCGCGAGATGTTACTTGAACGGGATCCGCTATTCCCACTTCATGCTCGCATCTCAATTGCAGCTCAGCTTGCTCGGTCCGTCATCTCCGTGCACAGTCTCGAGATTGTGCACAAGAACATTAGGCCTGAGACAATCCTCGCGTTTTCCTGTGACTTGGACCTGACCGTTCGCGTATTCACCCTCGGGTTCGAACAATTTCCTGCTGTAGACGCTCCGTCTCTTTATCGCGGCGACTTTGACTGGCGCAAGGCCCTCTATCGTCATCCAAGCCGTCACGGTATTCACCCAGAGACGCAATACCTGATGCAGCACGACATATACAGCCTTGGAGTGTGTTTGCTGGAGATCGGCTTGTGGAAGTCATTCGTCCTCGACCCAGGAAGAACTGGTCGACCACTACCAAATCTCGATATGTCCAGGATCCGGGGGAGAGAGGCCGATCGAAAAGCACACGTCGTCAAGGAAAGACTCCAAGAGCTCGCACGCTTGGAATTACCAGGGAGGATGGGCCGCAAGTACACTGAGGTGGTACTATCTTGTCTGTCGTGCCTGGACCGCAACAATGCCGAATTTGGCAACAAGGAGGAGTTCGAGGACGATAACCAGATTCTGGTCAGTGTGCGGTTTATGGAGAAGGTCAGTAGAGAGCCAGCTCCCCTCGAAGCCACCAAGTACGCTGACAAGAGGCAGGTCATACTCCAGCTTCAGGAAATAACGGTATGACCGTGGCCACGCGTAACGGCCGCGAAGCCGTATATGTTCAAATTTGTCACCTCGAAATACGAGTGTAAGACTGATTGCTTGGTGTACAATCGCGGCTTTCACCTTGTTTTGATTCCACACAGACTTTGAACCAGGGGCAGATTCGAAGCTGACTTTGAAAGGCAACCGCTTATCATGACCGCGTAGCTCTCACGGAGCAGGAATGTGCATTTACTGGCTCTGTCAGTACTCTGCTCTTTGACCAGTAGCGTTCGATCCTTCAAACATGGGTGGTGGTCTCAGCCCTGCAGTACTCTCCCCTTCAACTCAAAAGCATCCCACACTCACCCCGTGATAACAGTTGAATCGACGTTGTATGGGGTCTCTGAAGGTCTTCAGTGATTCGTGCACCATATTTGAATCTTATGAACATCACATCTTGGCACTAGTTCCGTGGGGCTTAGTACTGGCAGTGGCCCAGGAAAGTAGACATCGGCAAAGTAAATCGAGGCATGAGATCGACGCCTTTGACACTCTGGGTGGACATCTGGCACACGAGACTGACTGCCACGATGTCTCGATGTCACTAGCCATATTTCCGCACTTCCTCCAGGAACAGTCAAATGTAGTAGTGGCGGCTTCTGCGGCTCAAGCGAGATGGAGTCTCCCACACTGTATGTGTCAGATAGATGAGAGAAATGACTTTACTGTAGTAGCTGGATGCGCTGACAAACGACGAAGTTTCCACGTCATTGGTTGAGCTGAATGCCGCCGTACGTACGGTTCTGCAAGTGCTCTAGTGTGTTTGCATCCTTCGAACTCGCCCTCTGGTATCGAGATGAGGATCGTGCGTACCTTCACTCCCTAAAAAGCAAAATTATTCACTATCTTTGCAAAAACTGAGACCTGCCCGGATTGAACGGACGACCTTCTGATATCACAATTAGGAATTACTTCCAGGCTGGAGTCAGACACTCTCCCACTGAGTTAAGGTCCCGCTTCCATTGGTTGGTATGACGAGTTGACAAGCATATTTTGAGTAAGCACGATATGTGCGTTAACAGGAGAAGACGGGCCCGTGCCTACCCGTTGTTTTTGTTTGTGTTGGGTCACGCGCGGGTGAGCTCAAACCGATGGTTTGCTCCTGCTTCACGTCTTTTTCATGTATCATACCCGTCCCCAACGCCAGAAGAGCCGGATATATACTAGGCCATCAATGCCAGGCAGATAGAGAAAGTGTTTGGGTGAGAATAAAACTCAGCGGTCCAACCACCCCGGCCCCATCGTTCTGTTTCAGGACGTTCATGTCTTTCAGAGCTCAAACTCATCGTCTCCCATTTGCCCTCACCGCCAGCTCCTCCACGTACCTCCTCATGCCGTCCCACTCCGCCTTCCCCGTACTCGCAAGGTACCGTATTTGTCCCGCATCTCTCACGTCCTTGTTCCTCATAAACTCGCCCTTCGCATGCATCATTGGCTCTCTCCTAGCGTCCGCATCCGGAATCCGGTATACCGCGCGAGCAATATCGCGATACAGTCCTAGCACTCTCGAGCGCAAGAGGAAATGCTCTAGTGAGAGAGGCGCCCCCTTTCTTCTGCTGCGGGTCACCGGTGGTCGAGGTGCATCGAGTGCGGAGATTGCTGGCGGCGTCGTCTTTGTTGAGGAACGCGAAGAGATTGCGCCTGTCCGGAAGCTCGCTGCGCTGGGGTTTGAGACTGGCGTGGCGAGACGGCAGATGAGGGTTGGGCGCATGAGGTCAATGGAGATTAGTGTCGAGGCTGAGGATGGGGACAGGAATTCAGAAAAGAGGGCAAGTGTTTCGATGACCCGTAAGTAACAGACGCTGCGGATGCTCTTTTGCTGACTACACACTGCATGCAATACTACAGAGCAGAAGGTGACAAGCAACCTAACAGAGAGGTGGATGAAGTTATGCTATCAGGATGCGCTGCTCGTAAAATGACGCAGTTCGACTCAAATGGCTTCTAGTACTTGGTCGGGATCGTTCGCTCCGCCCGGTGACCGGCACTGACCGCTTCACCTGCTAAATCTGTACTTGGAAGCGGCCATCTTGAGTGTCCGGGCGAAAGTTCGATGCGCTCGAATTAAGGCAACAAAGCAACTGTTCGTTGTATTCAGCAACCAATTATCCAGCAATGATCGCTTAAGTTGTAACCACGTTGCCTTGATAACCCCACTTTTCCCTGCTGGTACACGTAAGTTTCATCAAAGTACGTAGAAGAATAAGGCATAGTAGAGTAAAAAGATATTTGTTGTTCGATAATGATTTTCCATTGAGCTGTCAAGGAGAGTACTATTGATTACTCTAGAAATTCGTATATACAATCAAGGAAAGTCGTTAGGACATGATATTGGTCCTCCCCCAATAAGAGCCATTCGTTGTGGCTATATAGTTTCAAATCCCTTTATCCAGCTTTGGTGGTGACACGCATGCTAATAGTGATGCTGTGCTTTTGTTCAAAGCTTACCACTTGCCCCAGCCGTCCTGCTTGGGGGCAGCACCACCGTTGCCACAGCTCTTCTTGCAGTCCTCATCGTCACCGCAGTTGTTGCAGTTGTAGTTCTGGCCACATGGTGCAGTGACGGTAACAGCAGCTGGAGCTGGAGCAGTCTTGGTCTCGTAGACAGTGACGGCAGCTGGTGCGGGAAGAGTCTTTGTCTCGGTCTTGACAACAGTGACGGCAGCTGGCGCGGGAAGAGTCTTAGTCTCAGTGACGGCAGCTGGTGCGGGGAGAGTCTTGGTCTCGGTCTTGACAACAGTGACGGCAGCTGGTGCGGGAAGAGTCTTAGTCTCAGTGACGGCGGCTGGTGCTGGTAGAGTCTTGGTCTCAGTCTTGTACTCAGTCTTGTAGACAGTCTGCGCTGCTGGTGCCGGGGCGGTCACTGTTGTAGGCACACAAGCGGCGGCGGCAGAGCCCTTGCCCCAGTTGTTCCACTCCCCCTTGTCATCTGGAAGGGCGGCAGCAGAGACGGCGGCGATGAGAGTGGCGATGGTGAAGGCCTTCATTTTGAATGATTGTTGCAGTGAGTGAATGCTAGTAGCGATAGACTAATGAAGTTCCTTGGAAGGTAGTTGTTCTTGTTCGTTCTGCTGTTGGGCTTGATGATGAGAAAACTTCCTCGAGATAGGTGCGAATACAGCTGTTTCTTATACCAGTGCGTTCACGCTGATCGTACTCGTTGTCTTACGTTCTGAGCTCGTGTATGCAGATGACATAGCAGGGCAGGCCGACTGCGGACCGGGTGGTAAGAGGCTGGAGAACAAACACAGCCCTAAAATCCTTGCTGAACTTTACCCATCCTATGGGGGCTGCGAGCGAGGCTGGAGTGACCCACATCTATAGGATATGCACGAATGCTCCACAGGCGATGCACAGCAAGTTCGCTGTCAAGGTTCTCACACTTACCATATAGTAGCCTGGGCTTCCGAGATCAACGGTAGGAAAGACACCATGATGTCGTTCTCGAAGGCATGCATTGACGCCTATGTTACCTATTTCATGCACTCTCATGCAATGAGATGCTGGAGTAGTCTTCGTGCACTAGACCTTGGCTTCTGAATAGTTGTTCTCGTTGTCCGTCCAGACCATGGCGGTTGTTGACTTTGCTGACAGTAAGGTCCTGATGGTATGTACCGTGGGGCGCTGGTGGTTCCACTCGAACCCCAGGCAACGGCAAGCCTGATATCGGGTCAGGCGGCTGTCGGTCGTCCGCTAGACCCTGGTAATGCCCAGAATAAGGCACAAGAGATGATGGAGGACCAAGAACAGCACACTTTGGACCACAGACACAAGCCTCGCGAGCTGGAGAAGATGTCTTGGAATAGCTAGTAAGCTAAGCCCTAGCGAGCTAGTCTGTCTCAAGGTTTGACACGTACCTGGTCTAGTGCACGCTCGGTAAGCCAGAAATAGCCGATCGGCAACAGCGCAGCACGAGGCGTTGAAGGGATGGGCTGGCATGGCGCGCCCAAGAGGTCTAGGACATGCAACCCGGCGGAAGTGCTTGTTCCTGAGTTTAGTGATGACTTAGCAAACCCAGGCAGAATCGAGCAATTGAGCGATTGGTCGGTTGTCCTCACTAGGCATTTGTGATCACGGTGCCTGGCTTGCAGGGTTCTCCAGACTTGCCGACATATGTCGCTTGGTGCTGGGCACGCTATCGATAAACTCTTTGGGATTCTGTCTTGACAAATGCTGCAGTAGCTTTGAACAGCTTTGAGACACCGACGTCAAGCTCGTTGTTGTCTCCAATCCTTCCCCATCGATGCAACGTGGCCGAGTGAGCCTGTTGGGCAATGGATGCGAAGGCTGCAACGGCCATCTTTTCCTCGGGACGTCGGCGAGCGAATATTTTGCTAAACGTCATATGCCCAGCTTTCTTCTTCAGAGGGTTGGGGTATACTATGCCACCGTAAACATACTCACAAACTGCTGCATTATTCAACAGTCCCCCGGCAAGCACGGCAACGACCACAAATGCTGCATTACTGCACAAGTACATCCGCCCAATCAATTTCAGCTTGAACAAATACCTACGAAACAATTACGATATCGGTAGGCCACTACGTGCTTCCATCCGGCCCTCCTCCACGGGCTCTTCCATTCTGTTGAGAACGCTATTTCCTGGCAAGCGTTTCTGCTCGGCTTGCATGGAGAGGTGGACTCTCGTGGTATACGAGGCGCCATAGACTTAGGCCAATCCCATAGCTGTTGCATGCGAGATGTGCGGAGAGCAAGCGAGCGGTAGGTAGCTGAACACTGGCCAGCCATGCAGTAGATCGACCTTCAAAGACAAGACATGTTTTACCGGTAGACCCGTGCTGTCTCGACTAGTAACTTATTTTAACTCCCAAAGTCAGGACATGTCTTGAGAGGCATGAAAATCCGAGCGAGTGTTGCCATCTCGGCGAAGCTAATAGCACGAAATACCAACAGCACCGTAGCCCCACCTCGTCCCCAGATTTTTGCAATCATGGTTACAAGCATCAACTTTTGTTAGAGAGGAAAAGCTCAGACACTGCAGACTAACCTCAAGGCACGATTATCATCACGATCTGCTGGGGTGCTGCCTTGGTTTGTACAGCTGGACGGTTCCTTTTGCGAACTTGAGGATGGATTGTTCAACTTCGTTTCATTTTCTCTCTCATCCACCGCAGTAGCATGTCATAGCTGAACGAGGTTCGCGGGGTCGCCGTTTCCTTTGACATAATTGCCGTTGTAGCACTGATGCACCGTAGGCTGAGAACCTTAAGCTGTGTGCCACATCCATGCATTCTACCTAAGCTACAATGCTTTAGTTTGTGCTTCTCCCCAGGAGGGCTGCAGCTTCGCAACTCTCGTTCGCTACAGCTCGTCGAAGCTTTCGTTTGCCCTGGGTTGTTTACTAATGTTAAAGGCAGCTGTTATTAGAACGAATAGAACACGTTGGAAAGGAGGGACCGCTGCAGACTAGAATGTCGGAAAACGGAGCTTGCTGCAGGTCCCGACATGCTTACAGTACTATTACCGACCACGTCTAGAGCACGACAAACCCTTTCATGTCAACTTTCATGCAGTATACGTCACTGTCATGAAAAAGCCTCGGGCACTACAGACAAGGTAGGGCAGTGAAAGCAACTCGTCAAAGCGGAAGGCTTCCTTGCAGGCTCAACACTGCCATCAAGCTCCATTGCACCGATCCGAGCTCTGCAATGACCCTCAGCTTCTACCCAGTTACGACGTCAGGCATCGGTTCGCTAAAGAGGAGAAACTCGAGCACCACAGACTCAACATCGGAAATGGAATTCCACTGCGACTTCGGATACTACTCTACCCAGGTATCGCATGTACGCGCAGCATCAAAGCATGCAACCTTTGGTCGTGAGCAGATTCAGCTCAAGCCTCATGGGTAAATGTGATGCTATCGAGTAGACGGTTCTCTCGTCATGAGCGCCGCACAACTACACAAGCAAGCTGCCTCCGCCCAGAAACTCAAGACAGTGTTTCAAGTACCAATCCGGCAAGTGAAGAGGTCACCTTGAGCTTCTGGCCGGACAACACTCTCATGTTTCATGTCGAAATTGAAGGAGATCGCTGCGGTGCCGCGTTCTACTCAGGTGTTCAATACCGTACATACGAACTTCGAACAATCACTTCAGGCACATTCAACTCTTGGACGACTTATCATACCACGATATTGCAATGCACATCGAATTGACTTGGATCTCCCACAACTCAGAAGCACAGCTGCACAAGCAAGCCGCTTTAGTCCCTTCTTCAGCTCGAACCATTGCAGCCCACTAGCCTGTCCAGGACGAGTGATCAATCTTGCCCGTCTCTCAGCCTTCGATGCCGCTTCAACGGTCATGTCCTCATCACCGCCTTTTCCCACCGACCCAACACTACCGCATCTCAACACTGTCTTAAGCTGGTACTACTCTGCCAGGTATTGTATCTGCACGCACGCGACGATGGATCATTCGCATGTCGACGGGTTGACTCGTTAGTGGCTGACATGTCATGCATTGCTCGAAGTGACTCGGATGTATTGCCCCTAAGCGCCGCAGCACACTACTGCCCAAACAGACATGAACAGCTCTGCAGCACCGCACCGCACGCGTCGATTCAGCCCGCTGCGCTGTGCTCTGCATCAAGGAACCGATAGTATCATATCATCATTGCCCGTCCCATCCCATTCGATCCCACTCGCCCTTCAACGCCTCAAATCACATCCCCATCCCCATCTCATCACATCCCCCCCT
>Ga0210040_10001511_pt1 | contig 34995 bp, 24 predicted proteins | sample CryGeyCG12114_NA_FD_185462 | JGI IMG/M metagenome (GOLD analysis project Ga0210040, IMG submission 185462) | Groundwater microbial communities from aquifer - Crystal Geyser CG19_WC_8/21/14_NA (SPAdes) (version 2) | ecosystem: Environmental > Aquatic > Deep subsurface > Groundwater | place: USA...
ACACGCGGCCGAAGCTGCGCACCGGCGCGGCGGGGTTGGCGGTCTGCCGCGCCTGTTGGGCGACGGTCGGCATCGGTGCGAGCGCCGTGATGGCGAGCAGGGCCGCCAAGCGATGGCGCGAAAGCCGCTTCATGCCACGTCCTCATGTGCGGAGATGTCTGGAAGGAACCCGGCCTGGCGCATCCATCCCTCGCACAGGGCCGGCCATCGCGACACCGGCAGGCCCGCCGTGTCCATCGCGAACCCGTGCGGCGCGTCGGCGAAGACATGCAGCTCCACCGGCGTACCTGCCCTCGTCAGAGCCTCGGTCAGGCGGTACGCGTTGACTACGGGCACCACCGGATCGTTGGTCGCATAGACGATAAAGATCGGCGGCGGGGTGCTGCCCAGCTGCACGTCGGGTTGCAGCGCGTCATACAACGCCTGCTTGGCGGGCGGCGCGAGCGGCGGCTTGTCGGGGACGATCGTTCGACCCGCTGCGTTGGTGGAGATCGGCGCGTACCCGATCACCGCCATGGCAGGACGTGGCAGTGCGCTGGCGCGGAGCGGATCGCTTTCGCGCCAAGTCGCCGGGTAATCGGCGAGCAACGACGCGGCGAGGTGGCCTCCGGAGGACAGGCCCACGATGCCCAATCCGGCCGGGGCGAGGTCCTGCTCGTCGATCAGCGCCAGCGCGCGGCGGGCGTCGTTGAGCGGCGCCTGCGGACCCGTCTCGGCATTGGGGAAACGATGCACCAGCACGAGGGCGTGGAAGCCAAGCGCCGTCAGCCAGCGCGCCACCTGATACCCTTCGCGCCCGACCATCAGCTGCGTGTAGCCGCCGCCGCCCAGGATCAGCAGCGCGCGGCCGTTCGGCTCCGCCGGTGTGTAGCCCAGCAGCCAGGGTCGGGCGACGGAGCGGACCACCGCCACATCGGGCGGCGCATCGGGCCGGTCGAACGCGAACGCGCCCGCGATCGGCTCGTCGTCCCAAAGCGCCCACGCCAAGTCTGCGTTCAAAGGATGCGTCACGGTTGGTCCTCCGGCTGCCCGTTCGCTGGCGCAGATCGCGCCACGGGCTGGCGAAACAGGCGGATATGTCCCAGCAGCCCTGCCGGCGTGGGGGTGTTCGCGGCGGTGTCCTGATCCTGGAACCGCTCGCCATAGCGCATCGTCAGCAGCCGGTGGTCGCGCGGTGGTCGGCCGGACAGCTCAGCGAGTGCGGTGTTCATCGCCGTGACCTCGATCCGGTTGTCGCCGGGACGCACCAGGCGGGTGATGTCGAGCCGCCATGGCGGTGCCCAGACGGTGCCGGCGAGCACGCCGTTGACCCGCACCACCGCGGCGTCGCGCACCGGCGCGAGCAGAGCAGCGCGGGGCCGGTTTTCCGGATTCTGCGGTGTCGCTGCGTCCTTGCCGAAGTCGACCAGCAGGCGCTCGCGGGGGGAGCGCGTCGCGGGCAGGACGAAGCGGCGGCTATACCGAACAGCGCCGGAATAGTGCGCCAGTTCCGGCAGGTCGGTCCAGGAGCGGCCGGGCTGCGGCGGCTGTGCAGAGCTCGACAGCGCCTGCGTCCGCCACCCCGTCGAGAGGTCGAGCGACGGCTGCGCGGCACCGGGCTCCTCCGGCGCGGCGCCGCCGCGAGCGAAGACCAGGAGCTTCGACTGGTAGGGGGCGAGCCGTAGCGCGATCGGACCCACGCCCGCGGCCGCCCTCTCGCCGGTGAGCGGGTCCCACCATTGGCCCCGGCCATTGTCGCCACTGAAGCGGGCGCTGGTGTCGATCGAGCGCGGAGCCGTGTTGGCGACGAAGTAGATGTCTGCGTTGGGCAGCCGCCGATGCACGATACCGATCGCCGGATCGGGCGCGGCAAGCGCCATGGCGGGCGTCATCAAGCCCCGCAGCGTCGTGGCAAGCTCGGCCGTCGCCACGATCCGCCCGCGCCCGCCTCGCAACAGCGAGCCCGACAGCGCCGTCACGGCTCGGCTTGCGGTCGGGCCTTCGCGCAGGCCGCCGCCAACGCTCGGCGCGTGGCCGGTCGCGACGACCATGCCGCCCCTGCGCACCCACGCCGCAATCGCGCTATAGGCCGCGGGATCGATCCGCGTCAGCTCGGGCAGGACCAGCACTCGCGCGGTGAGCTTGCCGGCGAGGATCGCCTGGGCGTCGATGAAGTCGAAGGTCTGCCCGGCATCGAGCACCTGCCCGACGAGATCGGGGCCCAGTCGCGCGCGGATCGCCTCGTTCGCCGAGGCGCGAGCCGGCTGCATGCCCGCGAACGCGTCTTCGGTCGGCAGGTACACCGCAACGCCGCTGTCGGGCACGCCCTGCCGTAGCATCGCGCTGACCCGCTGGAGATAGCGGGTAACCGCCGGCATCGCCGCGAACCAGGGATTGTGATCGTTGAGCGCCGCCGCCGCATAGAACGCCCAGCCCGGCTCCGCGATGCCGGGCGGCGAATAGGGCCAGCCGTGTCCGACCAGCTGGTTGATCCCCTGCAGGAAGTGCCGGTCCGCTTCCACCTTCATGTCGAGCGGCGTCGCGGCCCAGGCCGGCGAGTGGAGCCAGGTCCAGGTCTCCGATGACACCACCGGCCGGCCGTAAAGATGCGCCGCCGAACTGGCCCAGCGGCTGGAGGTGAACTGCCGCCAGTCGGCGCCTTCGCCTTCGGGCAAGTCGACCAGCGCGTTGCTCGACAGCGTCGGCGGCGGAAAGCCATAGACCTGCGCGCGGAAGCGGGTGCCGTGCGCGTGCGCCCAGGCGGTGATCGGCCGCAAGTAGCGCTCGTCGACCAGCTCGGACAGGGTCCGCGCCCAATCGTAGCGCACGCCGGCGCTCTCCGGGCCGTCCGTGAACAGCGCAGGCAAATGATCGAGCAGGTCATAGCCGCGCCGCCGCCGGAACTCGGTCGGCAGGTCGTCGGTCCAGCTCGAACCATAGGCTTCGAGGCTATCGGAGAACATCGCGTACGGCGCGGGCCCGCCTGCAAAGGCGGAAAGAAGGCGGTCGCCGACTGCCTGGAGGTGGTTGGTGACGGCCGCGGCGCTGACATGATCGATCACAAAGCCCTCGGCACCGACTGCAGCGCGCTTGACCTGCTGGCCGGTGCGGCCCGCAACGAACAGCAGGGCGGTGCGTGGGCTGGCGGTTGGGCGCAGAGCGATGCCATCGTCGCCGAGCGCAACACGCGCGCCATCGACGAACGCAGCAAGCCGGCGCTCGCCTGGGCCGAGCGGGGCAAGGGGCACTCGCGTGGCGCGGGCCGGGATCGCCACCTGCACCATCCACACGTCGGCCGCCGCCTGCGTCACCGATACGTGCGGCCCCCCGAAGGGCCAGCCGCTGCCGAGCGTCACGTCGAAGCGCATCCCGCTGGCGCGCGCGGTGTCGCCTGCGTGGCGCAGGGCGGTGAGGAACGGTGGCGACAGATAGGGCAGGTTCTTGAGGTCAGACGGCGCGCCGTCGGGCGCAAGCGGATAGGTGGGCTGCACCTCGAAGCCGCCGAAGCCGCCGGCCTTCATCGCCGCGATCTCGCGGTCGATCTCGGCAGCGGTGACCGCCGGCCCGAACCACCACCAGCGCACCATCGGCCGCGCGTCGTCAGGCGGAGTCTCGAACATATGCCAAAGGGCATCTGCCTCCGCCGGCTGCTGCGCCGCGACGGGCCAGACGGCCAGCCCCGCGGCGAGCAGGGCGGCGAGCCGCGTCTTCATAGCCCGATGACGCCCTCGGCATTGCGCAGCGCGGGCCTGGCGGCAAGCCGGGTGTTGGTGAAGCGCCAGTCGCGCACGTCGGCGAGGACGCCGCCATCCGGCGCGTCGATCGCGATATCGTCGAACCGGAATCGGTCCAAGGTCGCTGTGGGATAGGCAGCGACGCCGAACGCCTGGTGCGTGCCCGTGGCGCGGATGCCGCTGATGGAGACGTCCTGGAGCTTGGGCAGGCCGCGTTCGGGAGAAACCCTCTCGGTCAGCACGCGCCACAGGGGCGGCGGGTCTGCGATGCCGGCCGGGATCTCGGCGTAGCTGTAGCTCGGGTTCCAGTTGAGATCGATCCGGACGGCGGTGCGCATCCCCTCCATGGTGATCTCGCGGATCGCGATTCCCCGTGCGAAGCCGCCGCGGGTGCGCGCCGACTTGAACAGGATGCCGTTCGGCGTCGGCGCCATGACGTGCAACCGCTCGACGGTGATGTCGCGGAAGCCGCCCGACGTCTCGCTGCCGAAGGTGACGCCCGCCGCCGCGTCGCGGATCGTGCTGTCGCGGATGGTGACGTTCGTGCTCGGGCGGGCGACGCGCAGGCCATCGGCGTCGCGGCCGGCCTTGAGGCACAAGGCGTCGTCGTTGCACGCGATGTCCGCGCGCTCGACCAGCACGTGCGACGAGCTGTCGATATCCACCCCGTCGGTGGAGGGGCCGCGGCCATCCTCGTTGTTGCGGATGGTGATGCCCGACACCGTGACGTTGCGCGAATAGCAGATGTGCACCGTCCAGAAGCCGGAGCGGCGCAGCATCAGCCCATCGCCGACCCGCGCGTCCGCCGAATCGAACACCTGGATCAACCTCGGGCGGCGGCAGTCGTAGTCCGCGGCCCAGCGCAGCCCGCGCGGATCATATTGCGCGCGCAGCGTGCGATAGGCGTCCCACCACACCTTGCCGTCGCCGTCGATCGTGCCCTCGCCGACGATGCGTGCGCCATGGGCGCGGTAGATGTTGACCAGAGCGGCGGGCCAGGGCGTCTCGATGCCGGCGACGCGGGTCGGCATGACGGGATAATCGGCAAGGTCGCGCGACCCGAGCAGGGTGACGCCGCGGCCTACCTCGAGCGTGACGCCGCTGCGCACGAACAAGGCGCCCGTGAGGTAGATGCCCGGTGCAAGCGTCACCCGGCCGCCGCTGCGCGCTGCCGCATCGATCGCGGCCTGGATCGCGCGAGTGGCAAGGGTGCGTCCGTCGCCGCGGGCGCCATAGGCGGTGGCGTCGACCGTCCGCTCGCGCGCCCAGCCCGCGCGCGGCCAGGCGGCTGCCAGCGGAGCCGCGAGCAGGAGCGAACGGCGGGAAGGCGCTGGCGTCGTCATGGCAGCAAGGGCCGCCAATGGGGATCGTCGGTGACCGGATCGTAGGCGAGGTCGCGCACGCCCTTGTGCTCGTCGTCGCGCCGCACGTTCTCCGCCGCTTCCTCGGGCGTCTGCGGCGTCGGCGGTGGTGCGGGCTGCGGCGCACCGAAGCTGGGGTCGGGCCTCGGCTCGGCGACGGGCAACGGGGCCGGCGGGCCGCCCAGCCGCATCACCTCGAGTCCGGCAAGCAGGAACGCGCCCGAAGCATAGGGCGCCGTGTCCTCGGACCGGGTCGGCACCGGCCGGTCGCCCGCGCGCTGGACATAGCCCAGGATGCCGTCGGGCCGCAGCTTGGCGACAAGGCCGGCCCAGCCGCGCCGCACGTGGGGCTCGAAGGTGCGGCGGTCGAGCAGGCCGTGGTTGATCCCGAATGCCAGCGCATAGGTGAACAGCGCCGCGCCCGACGTCTCGGTTTCCGGAAAGGACTTGGGGTCGAGCAGGCTCGCGCGCCACAGCCCGTCCGGCTGTTGCAGCTTGACGATGCTGCGCGCCATGCGTCGGTAAAGGTTGAGATAGCGTGGGCGCGAGGCGAAGTCCGCTGGCATCGCCTCGAACATGCGGGCAAGCGCGCCGAGCACCCAGCCATTGCCGCGCGCCCAGACGATCTTGGCGCCGCTGTCGGCGCGGCGGGTGATGAAGCGGGCGTCGCGATAGAAGAGCTGGTCCTCCTCGTCCCACAGCCGCGCGTGCGTGCGCCACCACTGGGTATCGGCGGCCTGGAGGTAGCGCGGATCGCCGGTTAGGTTGCTCATCCGCGCGAACACCGGGGGCGCCATGTACAGTGCGTCGCACCACCACCAGACCAGGCGCCGCGGCTCGGGCGTCATCGTCAGGTACGGCGCGGTGAAGTCGAGCCGCTGCTTGAGCGGCAGGATCAGCCCCGGGTTGCGGCGGTGGGCATAGAGTTCGAGGTAGGTATCGCCGATCGCCTGGTCGTCGGCGTTGATGAGGTTGATCGGGCTGCCGTCGCCGCGCATGCCGTGGTTGAAGACGTCGCCGATGAACCACAGGTAGCGGGCGAACGCCGGGTCGCTCGACACGCGCGCCAGCCGCGCGACGCCGACCAGGAACGTCGCGAAGATCCAGTTGGCGGAATAGAGGCGAAAGCCCGCCGGCCGGTCGCCCGCCTGCGCCTCCAGCGCGGAGATCTGCGCCTTCGCGCTGTGCTCGAGCAGGGGGAGGATCGCGCCGTCCTGGGGTGGCGCGGCACCGAGTGGCGCGGCGGCGGCGGCGGTGCCGATGGCGACGCCTGCGCGAAGCAGCGTGCGGCGGTCGGGCGCAAAGGTCATGGCCGGCTCTCCACCGCGAAGTCGGGCGTCTGCGCGGCGACGTAGCGCTCCCACTCGGCGCGATCGTGGATGTGGCCGCCTTTGTCCCACACGGCACCGCTATAGTAGGCGAACGGCTTCCCCGGCGTGACGCGGAGCAACACCAAGTAATTGTCCGCATCGTTCCTGACGTCGACGATCATCGCGGGATCGACCATCAGCGCCACGCCCATGGTCCCCTTGTCCGGGTCGGTCGGTCCCCAGAACACGAAGCGGCCATGCGCGCGGTCGGCGGTGAGCGTGCCGTTCTCGGTCGGCGAGGTGGCGCGGCGGCTGATGCCGATGCCGACGGTCAGCGGCGCGGGCTGGTCGGAGGAGATGGTGGAGACCATACGCGTGAACTGGGTGCCGAGCGGCAGGGTGAAGCGCCGCGTTTCCCATACCTTGCGGCCGACATCGACCGGCCATGGTGCATAATCGACCTCGAACTGGGCGATGTCAGGGCCGTTCCTGAGGATGCGGTAGCGGCGGAAGTTGCGCGATACCCACAGCTTGTTGTCCTGCCAGATGCCCAGCCCGCCCATGCCGCGTGCGGTGCCGACGTTGTAGAAGTCGATGCCCTCGCCATGATAGCCGTGCTGGTCGCCGGTCTTGAGCTGGCGTTCCATGAAGGGCCAGGGCACGTTCTTGCCCCACGCGTCGATGCCCGACGTCGACGGCGGCTCCTCCGCCTCCAGCGCCGGGCCGTAGATGCGGTGGGCGGTGCGGTCGTTCTCCCACAGGAGGTCGTCGAAACGGTAGGGCGCGAACACCACCCGTGCCACCGGCTTGCGATCGGCGCCGATGGGCGATGTCAGCGGGCGTGAGAGCTGCGGCATCCGCTCGTCGTTTTGTAAGCCGGGGCCGGTTTGGCCGAACCCAGCCGAGCCCAGCGCGGCGCAGGCGGTGACCAGCGCTGCGGCTATCCGATAGAGGCGAACTCGTCCCATCGTCTCTCCCCCCGACCGAGCCGCCTTGGTGGACTCGTTCCTGCATGATTGCTCGATTTGGGATCGTTGTCCATCTTGTGGACAGTTCTGACGGCTCCCGGTTATCGGCGCACCGCGATCGTCGCCTCGGCCGGCTTGAGGCCAGGTGCGGTGGCGCGAACGCGTACCGTCGCTGCCGCGCCGGCGCGGACCATGGCCAGGGCGCGCCCAACGTCCACCGCGCGCGTGGGTGAGGCGAACGGCGTGTGATCAATGATGCTGCCATTGTCGAACGCCGCCAGCGTGCCGCCCGTCACCGCCACGGTGACCGGGTTCGCCGCGTTCGGGACGACGATTCCCTGCGCATCGACGATCTCCACATCCACGAAGCCCAGCGCATCGAAGCCGCGGCCCATCTGCCGCGCTTCGGGAGTCAGGCGGATCGCGACCGGCGCGCCGGCCGTCCTGAGCACATCCTCGCCGACCTTCCGCCCGCCGTCGTAGCCGACCGCGCGAACGCTGCCCGGCGCGAAGCTGACGGTCCAGCTGCGCGCGCTGTCGTCCCCGTGGCGCGATTGGCGACCGAGCGAACGGCGGTTGACGATCAGCTCGACCTCCGGCGCATTGCTGTACACCTCCACCTTCTCGGGGTGGACGGAGCGGTTCGCGGGCGACCAGTCGGCGAACACGCCGGGGCTTGTGGGCTGCGGCATCGCAGTGGCCGTGGTCGGCACCTCGCTGTTGTCGACCACCGCCGTCACGCGCCGCGCGATCCGCACCACCGGCGAGGTCGCCCACCAGCTCGCGCGCTCCCACCCGACCGGCTTCACCCGGTCGGTGCGGTCGGCCAGGCCGGACGGGTTGCTGATCGCCGGCCAGCCGATCCGGTCCGCCTCGCCGAGGTAATCGACGCCGGTCCACAGGAACATGCCCGCATAGGCCGGGTCGTCGCGCACTACGAGCCAGCTTTCGCGGTTCTTGCTGTTCTCCGTGCCGATGATCTTGCGCGTCGGCTTGTCGGCATGCGCCTCGGCTAGCTCCGTCTCGCGATAGTTCTGGCCGACCACGTCGAGCATGTCGGCGAGTCCGTTGTCGTAGTCGTGGCTGACGTTGGGGCGGAACAGCGCCATGGTGACGGGGCGGCTCGGGTCCTCGCGGTGGAACACGTCGCGCAGCCGCGCCAGGATGGGCTTGGCGATCTCCGGATGGGGCGTATCGTGGATCTCGTTGCCGATCGACCAGATCACCACCGACGGATGGTTGCGGTCGCGCCGGGCCATGGTCTGCGCGTCGAGCGACGACCACTCATTGAAGAACAGATGATAGTCCTCGGGGTTCTTGGCGACCGTCCACATGTCGAACGCCTCGTCCATGACAATGAGGCCTAACCGATCGCACAGGTCTAGGAACTCCGGGCTGAACGGATGATGCGCAGTCCGGATCGCATTGACGCCGAGCGCCTGCAGCCCGCGCAGCCGCCGCTCGTAGAAGGACAGCGGCACCGCCATCCCGAACGCGCCGCCATCGGCATGGATCGCGACGCCGTTGAGCTTTACGTTGCGGCCGTTGAGCCAGAAGCCGCTCGCGGCCTCGAAATGCGCATCGCGGATGCCGAAGCGCTGGCGATCCTCGTCGAGCAGCGCGCCGTCGTCGGCAACCACGCGCACCACTGCCGTGTGCAGTGCCGGGTCCGCGGTGTCCCACAGGTGCGGCCTCACGATTGCGATGTCGGCGGAAAGATCCGTCGCCCGGCCGGCCGGCAGCGTCACCGAGGCGCCACGGCTCATCCCCACGGCGCGGCCGTCCGGGCCGAGCAACGCCACCTCGAGGTGTGCGGTGCGAGTCCCGGCGGATTGGTTGAGCACGCTCGACCGGACATGCACGGCCGCGTTGGCACGGTCGACCTTGGGGGTGGTGACGTAGGTGCCGTTGGTGTCGACGTGGACGTCACCGGTGGTGATCAGCCGCACATGGCGGTAGATGCCGCCGCCCGCATACCAGCGTGACGCCGGCTGCGCGGCGGTGTCCGCGCGCACCGCGATGATGTTGTCCGCGCCCGGTTTCAGGAACGGCGTGATCTCGTAGCGGAAGCTGGCGTAGCCGCTCGGCCGCTCACCAAGCGGCCGGCCGTTGATCCACACGCGCGAGCGTTCCATCACCCCGTCGAACTCGACGAACAGGCGGGCCGGGCGAGCGGCCGGCACGGTGAAATGCTTGCGATACCAGGCAACGCCCGTGGGCAGGAACGCGCCCGATCCGGTCGCGGGCGCATGTTCGTCGAACGGGCCCGCGATCGCCCAGTCGTGGGGCAGGTCGACCCGCGACCAATTGCGGTCGCCCACCGCCACCGTCTCGCCGCCAGCGACCTCGCCGGCATGAAAGCGCCAGTCGGCATCGAACGCCTTCACCTCGCGCGGCGCGGCGAGCGCGGGGCTGGCCAGTGCGATCAGCGCGCAGGTGGCGAACAGGCCTTGGCGGTACATCGCTCGTCCTTGTGTCATCGGGAGCGACGCGGTCGGGCGCCGCTCCCGCTCGTCGTCAGAACCGCGCGGTCGCCCCGATCGTGAACGTCCGGCCGGTGCGCGTCTCGAACAGCGTGTCCTGGCGCTGGCTGTCGATGTACAGCGTGTTGCGCTCGTCCGTCAGGTTCTGCGCCTCCAGGATCAGCTTGAAATTCTCGGTGATGTTGAACGAAGCCGACGCGTCCACGAACGTGTTGGGCTGATTGCCCTGCAGGTCGCTGCCCGGCGAGGCGGGGATGCCGCGGATGTACCGGTCGCGATAGCTCGCGGTGCCGCGGATGCTGAACAGCTTGTCCTCGTAGAACAAGGTCGCGCTGGCCGAGTTCTTGGACAGGCCGACCAGGTCCGCCGTGGTAGTGGCGGTGGCCACGCCGTTCACCGAGGCGAGGATGTACTGGATCTTCGAGGTCACGTGATTGTAGCTGCCGAGCACGCCGAAGTTCCTGAGGAAGCTCGGCAGGAAGTCGAGCTGTACCTGCGCGTTGACCTCGAACCCCTTGAGCGCGCCGCCGGGCGTGTTGAACGGCTGGCTGACGGTGAACACCTCGGTAGTCGCGGTGTTGGTGTTGGCGAGCAGTGCGTCGGGCAGGCCGAGCTGGTTGAACGGCACCTGGCTGCTGACCCGCTGAACGTAGGTCTTGATGTCCTTGTAATAGCCCGCGACCGACAGCAGCGATCCCGGCTTGAAATACCATTCCAGCGCCAGGTCGGCGGTGTTGGCGCGAATGGGATCGAGCAGCGGGTTGTTGAGCGTTGCCGAGCGGGTGGTCGCGGTGATGCTGCTCGACGGCGCCAGCGACGGCAGGTCGGCGCGCGAGATCACCTTGGCGCCGGCCGCGCGGAGCAGCAGCTTCGGGGTCAGCTCGAACACGACGTTGGCGGACGGCAGCCAGTCGTCGTAATCGCGATCGTATACCGTCCGCACACCGCGCAGCCCGGTCGGCGTGGTCGCGTCGCTGACGGGCAGATAGCCGACCGAATGCTGGTTGGTGTGCACGTAGCGCACGCCGAGGTCGCCGCGGACCGGGATCGGCAGCGCGGTGCCGGTGTTGAAGGCGGTCATCAGGTACGCGCCGGACACCTGCTCGCGGATCTGCGTCGTCGGCGCGCCGCACTCCGCGTAGCAATATTTCACGCCCGCGAAGTTGAAGGTCTGCGCCCACTTCTCGGGATCGAGCGCAACCCAGTCGGCCGGCGCGCCGTTGCCGAACAGCTTGTCGACCCCGGTGATATGCGTGGTGAGGCTGGCGAGCGAGGTGCCGGCAGGGAGCGCGGTGACCACCGTCTGCGCGGTATAGGGCAGCGCGCCAACCGACCGAAAATCGCTCGACCGGTACTGTCCGCCTGCCTTCACGGTGAACACCGAAGACGCCTTCCACTCGAAGTTCGCCTCGTACGTCTGGTTCAGCGTGGTCTGCGTGAGCGGCCGCGCTTGGAAGCTGAACCCGCCGAGCACGGTGCCATCGGAACGGGTGGGGGCGTAGTTGAAGTTCGCCGGGTTCGACACGTCGAAGCCGAAGCCGATCACCGGCGCCGAGCCGCCGTCGCGGAAATCGATGGAGAAGTTGTCGGTATCGATCGCGTCGATGAACGTCTGGAGCCGGCTCTTGCCATCGAACACCGACTTGGAGGCGCCGGCCATCAGGCTGACCTTGAGCGTGTTGGTAAGGTCGTGCTCGAGGTTGATGTTGCCCTGCTGGAACGTCGAGATGTAGTGGTCGACCAGCCCTTCCGAGCGGACGTCGACGCCGTCGAACAGCCCGTATTGCAGCGAGCCCAACGAATCGAACTGGATGTCGCGCACCGACGTCATCGGCTGGCCGTTGTTGGTGACGCTGCGCCCGAACGACAGGCCGGCGATGTAATTGTCGCGCCGGGTCACGTCGAGCCGCGAGTAGAGCGCGTCCACCCAGATGTTGGTGCGGTCGTCCGGTGCCCATTGCAGCGTCAGCGTGCCGCCGATCCGCTCCTCATCCTGCGTCGAGTTGAGATAGCGGGGGATGCGCGGCAGGAAGGCGCCGCTGCCCGGCGTGTTGGCCAAGTTGGAGCGGCGCAGGTCCGCCACCGTGTTGTATGCTGCTGTGGTGCTGGTGCGCGGATTGTCTGTGCTACATTGGGTTGCCGTCGCACCTTTGGTTCCTACCGCCGGGCTGATCGGCGTATAGCCGACCGGCGTACAGAACGGCGCCAGCACCCCATTCGTCGTGAGCCCGTTGGTGTTGGCGGACAGGATGTCCACCGCGGAATAGCCGACCTCGCGCGTGTGGCGGTGCTGGTAGGCGCCCGAGGCGAGGATGCCGAAGGTGCCGTCGCTGAACTGCTTGGACACCAGCAGCGAGGCGCGCGGATCGATCCGCTTCGACATCTCACTGTAGATGCCGCGCGCGGTGGCGGCGAGCACGAAGTCCTTGTGGTAATCGAGCGGGCGCGGCGCGCGCAGGTCCACGGTGGCGCCGAGTGAGCCTTCCTCCAGGTCGGCCGACGGCGTCTTGCGCACCGCCAGCGAGGAGAAGATCTCCGACGGGAACACGTTGAAATCGAAGCTGCGACCCGAGTTCTGCGCGCCATAGATATCGGACGAACCGGTCTGCGCGCTGCCCTCCATGCCGTTGATGCGCACGCGGGTGAACGCCGCGCCGAGCCCCCGCACCGAGATGTTGCGCCCCTCGCCGCCGTCACCGCGCGCCAGCGACACGCCCGGGATGCGCTGCATCGATTCGGCGAGGTTAGAGTCAGGGAACTTGCCCACGTCCTCCGCGACGATGCTGTCGACGGATGCGGTTTCGGTGCGCTTGAGGTTCAGCGCACTGTTGAGCGATGCGCGAAAGCCGGTGACGACGATGTCCGCGCCCTCGCCCTGCACGGCCGGTGTCTGGTCCGCCGGCGTGCTCGCCGCGGGCGTCCCGGTGGCGGTGGAGTCGGCGGACGGCGCCTGCTGCTGGCTGGCATCCTGCGGCTGCGCGGGCGGCACGGCCTGCGCCCATGCCGGTGCGGACGAGGCGGCAAGCGCGACGGTGACGGCGGCGACGGTGGACGTGGTGGCACGCAACGATGCCAGAGCGACCAGTTTCATTGGCGATCCTCCCTTGTTGTCGAGCGTCGGTGCCAGTTGCCCCCGGCTATCCGCGCTCATATCCGTTGTTAGGACCGACATGGTCGCACATCCGCAATGAGGCTGCAATTCAGATATTGCGGGTCGCGCCCACATTGTGGAAAGACCGCTGACATCGTCGGGCGGCACGGCCGAACGGGATACGGGGAGGAAGGCGATGGGAATGATGACGCGGATAGCGGCGCTCGCGCTCGCGAGTGTGGCATTGCCGATTGCGTCGGCCGCGGCTACGGCACCGGGTGACGTCGCCACGTCGCCACAAACGGCAACCGCGGCCATCGAGGCCGACAAGCCGGGCCCGCGCATCGACCGCCACATCTTCAGCCAGTTCGCCGAGCATCTCGGCTATGGCATCTACGGCGGCATCTGGGTCGGGCCGAACTCGAAAATTCCCAACACCCGCGGCTATCGCAACGACGTGCTGGCAGCGCTGCGCAACCTCCACGTGCCGCTGGTGCGCTGGCCGGGCGGCTGCTTCGCCGACGAATATCATTGGCGCGATGGGATCGGCCCGCGCGGGCAACGTCCGACCAAGGTAAACACCAATTGGGGCGGCGTCACCGAGCCCAACAGCTTCGGCACGCACGAGTTCATGGACTTCGCCGAGTTGATCGGCGCGGACGCCTATGTCTCCGGCAACATCGGCAGCGCGCCGCCCGCGGAGATGGCGGAGTGGGTTGAGTACATGACCGCGCCCGCCGGCACGCTTGCGGACCTCCGTGCCAAGAACGGTCGCAAGCAGCCGTGGAAGCTCGCGTATTTCGGCCTCGGCAACGAGCTATGGGGCTGCGGCGGCCAGATGCGGCCCGAATATGCCGCCGATCTGACCAAGCGCTATGGACAGTTCCTCAAGGTGCCCGAGGGCACGAAGACGATGAAGATCGCAAGCGGCGCCAACTCGGTGGATTACAACTGGACCGAAGTGATGATGCGCGAGGCGGGCAAGCGCATCGACGGCATCGGCGTGCATTATTACACGGTGCCCGGAAGTTGGGGCAAGAAGGGATCGGCGACCGCATTCGACGAAGCGGAATACGCCAAGACGCTGTCCAAGACGCTGATGATGGATGACCTCATCACCAAGCATTCCGCGATCATGGACAAGTACGACCCCGCCAAGCGGGTCAACTTGGCCGTGGATGAATGGGGCACGTGGTACGATGTCGAGCCGGGCACCAACCCCGGCTTCCTCTACCAGCAGAACACGATGCGCGACGCGCTGGTGGCGGCGCTCAACATCAACATCTTCATGAAGCACGCCGATCGCGTGCGGATGGCCAACATCGCCCAGATGGTGAACGTGCTCCAGGCAATGATCCTGACCCGCGAGGAGCAGATGGTGCTGACGCCGACCTACCACGTCTTCGACATGTACCGGCCGTTCCAGGACGCAATCTATCTGCCGGTGGAGCTGAAGTCGCCCTGGTACAACATGGACCAGTGGGTGATGCCCTCGGTCAGCGTCGCGGCGGCGCGGGGCAGCGACGGGCTGGTGCATGTCGCGCTCGCCAATGTCGATCCGAACCGGTCGGTGACGGTGTCGGCGGCGCTGAGCGGCGTCGCGGCGACGACGGTAAGCGGGCGCATTCTGACGGCGCCGACGCTGCAGGCGCATAACGACTTCGGGTCGGCAGATGCGGTAAAGCCGGCGCCCTTCAACGGCGCGCAGGTAGCGGGGGGCTCTCTGACGGCGACCCTGCCGCCGCATTCCGTTCTGGTGCTGGAGCTGCGGTAGACCATCCAACCCCTCCGTTCGGGCTGAGCCTGCCGAAACCCTGTCCTTCCCTTCGGGGGAAGGGCAGCGCTCCGCCAGAGTTAGCGCGCATGGAGGAGGAGTCGCTCAAGCCACCGGGTTGCGCCCCCAAAGCTGGTCATAACGCCAGCCGGACAGATCCTCCACCACCGCCTGCGACGCCGGGGAAGACGGCCCGCGCTCGCCAGCCCGGAGCCGCTCGATCTCCTCCATCAAGGTCGCGTGCGTCTGTGGATTGAGCCGGAAGCGCATCGATATCCACAGTCCGAAGCCAAGCAGCGCAAGACTGCCGAGCACCAGCACCGCGACGATCGCGTGCACCGTGCCCGGCGCCTGAACCGTGGCGCCCGCCCGGAACCCGGCGAACTGCAGGATCTGCCCAACGCCGATCAGCGCCCCCGCCTGGCTCATCTTGCGCACAAAGGTCATGACGCCGGCGAACGCGCCCTCGCGGCGGCGTCCGGTGACGATCTCGTCGACATCGGCCATGTAGTTGTAGGTGGCCCAGGGAATGTAGTTGAGCGCGCCGCGCCCGAGCCCCGCGAACATGACCGGAGCCACGAACGCCCAGCCGCTCGCCCCCATGCCGAGCGCCCATAGCCCGAAGAACAGGAGGATGCCCGCCGCGAAGCTCGCCACCGCGATCTGGTACGCATGCGCGGGCGACGCGCGCAGCGCGAAGTTGATCGCGAGCAGCACCGCCACCGTCTGCACGGCGTAGGTCAGGCCTGCGAGGTTCGACACCGCCACCGCGGTGCCACCGAGCGCGAACACGACGAAATAGGTGAAGGCGGCGTTGAACACGTCCTGGCTGACATAGCCGCCGAGATACATGCCAAGGTGCAGCCGGAATGCGCGGATGCGCAGCGTCGAGAACAGGTTGCGGTACAATTCGCGGATGGCGGCGAGCGGGCTCAGCGATCCGCCCTTGGCCGCCGCCTGCTGCGCCACCAGCGGGCGCTCCCAGCTGAACAGGTAGAGGAATGTGGCCGACAGCATGAACAGGCCCGCGAACAGGATACCCATGTACAGATACGTGTCGGGCGAGTTCTTGCCGAGATAGCCGATCAGCCGCCCGGGCAGGATTGCGGCGAGGATGGCGGAAATCTGTCCCGTCATGATCCGCCAGCCCGCGAACTTCGCCTTGGTCCGATAGTCGCTGCCCATCTCGGCGGCGAGCGTCTCGAACGGGATGATCTCCATCGCGTAGACCATCTCGAACAGCACGTAGGTGACGAGATAATACCAGAAGCTTTGCCCGGCGACCCACATGATCGCGAACGACGGCAGCAGCGGAATCGCGGCAAGGATGAAAAAACGCCGCCGCCCGAACAGGCGCCCGAGCGCGGTTGCCCCGAACCGGTCGGAGATGTAGCCGACCGTCGGGCTGGTGACCGCATCGAGCACGCGCGCGACGCCGAAGATCAACGTCGCCTCAGCCGCCGAGAGCCCGCAGAAGGTGGTGTAGAAGAACAGCACCCAAGTGCTGATCACCGCCATCGACCCCGCGCCGAGGATGTCGTTCGAGCCGTAGGCGGCGTAATTGTACCAGCGAACGGGCCGGGGGGCGGCGGCCGGGGCCGTGGTGGGCGGGGCGGTGGTGGCCATGTCTCTCTCCTACGGCGACCTTCCGGCGTCGCTCGTATCGTTACCCGGGTGCCTCACACCCGCCCCCGTTCGTCCTGGGCGAAGTCGAAGGACGTGCCACGCACACCGACGCTCGTGACACGTGCTTCGACGGCGCTCAGCACGGACGGGGCATCAGATATACGTCCGCAGGAACTCGCCCAGCGCGCAGATCGCAAGGCTCTGGCCGTAGGGCATCGAGGTCAGCGCGATGTCCTTGTAGAACTGCATGGTGTCGCCCATCGCGGTGCCGAAGCTTACCTGCTTGAGCTCGCCCGTCTCGTCGATGTTGTCGAGCACCGCGCGGATCGCCTTGATGCCCACCGCTTCATACTCCGCGGGCAGGTAGCGCTTCCGCACTGCCTTGAGGATGCCGTAGGCGAAGCCGGCCGTTGCCGACGCTTCGAGATAGCTGGTCGGATCGACGAGGAGCGTGTGCCACAGCCCGCTTGCATCCTGCGTCTCGGCCAGCGTCTTCACCTGCGCCGCCAGTGCGTCGAGCAGGAACGTGCGGAACGCATCGCCCGGCTTCAGGTCGAGGATCTCGATGATCTCAGGGATCGCAATCGTCACCCAGCAATTGCCGCGCGCCCACAAGGCACCCGCAAAATTGTGCCGGCCCTCGAACGTCCAGCCGTGATACCACAGCCCCGTCTTGCGGTCGGCGAGATACTTGATGTGAACCAGGAACTGGCGCTTGGCCTCTTCTACGTAATGCGGGCGATCGAGCAGCACGCCGATCTTGGCGAGCGGCAGCACGCTCATCATCAGCGTGTCGTCCCACATCTCCTGCGGGTTCTCGTCGTTGAAGACGATGTGCTGGAACCCGCCTTCCTCCGTCTTGGGCAGGCCGTTGGGGTCCATCAGCCACTCGGCCCAGGTGTCGAGATAGGGGATGAACGTCTGGTCGCCGGTGTTCTCGTAAAGATAGGCGAGCGTCAGGAACGGCGACATGGTGTTGATGTTCTTGGTCGGCGTGCCCGCGGCGAAGCGGTCCTCGAACCACTTCAGCATCACGCCATAGGCATGCTCGTCGCCGGTCTGCTCCCAATAGCGGTAAAGGCCGAACAGGCCGATGCCGTGGGTCCATTCCCAGTCGTTCCACCCCTTGGTGTCGATGACGCGGCCGTCCTCAAGGCGGAGCAGGAACTCGCCGGTCTCGTCGGTGATGTTGACGAGGTTGTGGATCAGCTTGCCAATCTGCGCCTGCACCTCGGCGCGGGGGATGTCGTGGGTAAGGGCGGCCACTGGGAAACTCCGTGAATAGGTTCAGGCGAGGTGGAACATGGGTGCCAGCGGCACCTCCACCGGGCGATTGTCGGGCTGCACCTCCATGAGGTCGGCCATGTGATCCCACCACCGGCGCATCACCGGCTGGTCGGGCAACGTCTCGCGCGTGTTGTCGTCGCGCAGCTTGAGCACCGCGAAAAGCGCCAGCGTCTCCTCGTCGAGGAAGATCGAATAATCATAGATGCCCGCCTGGCTGATCGCGTCGGCGAGTTCCGGCCAGATCGCGTCGTGGCGGCGGCGGTATTCGTCGATGGTGCCCGGCTTCAGCCGCATGCGGAAGGCGTGGGTGGTGGTCATGACCTTCTCCTACACCCTTGTTCGAAGATTGGAACCGCCACCCAGAATGTGAACATCAGATCCTGAGGCCATGCACGGCGGCGAACAGCTGGAAGCGCTGGAGCCACAGGTTGGGACGGCCGTCGGGGGTGAGCAGCGGCGCGCCGTGGCCGCCCTTCTCGATGATGTACAGCTCGGCCGGAATGTTGCGGGCTTTCAGCGCCTGGAACATGACGATGCTGTTGGCGACGGGCACCACCTGATCATCGGCGGCCTGACCGATCAGCGTCGGCGGCATGTCGGCCGGCAGGTCTCGCTCGACGGAATAGCGGATCGAGGTCGCCTCGTCGGGTGAGGGGCCGAGCAGCTCCCGGCGGGACTGCGCGTGCGCGACCGGCGGCAGCATCGAGATGACGGGGAACATCAGCCCGGCGACCAGCGGTCGCGCGGACTGCGTGTCGGCGGCATCGACCGGATCGTAGGTCTTGAGCGATGCCCTGCTCGCGAGCCGGCCTGCGACATGACCTCCGGCCGAAAAGCCCATGACCGCGATGTTGGCCGGGTCGATGCCCCAGGTCGCGGCACGCGCGCGGATCACCCGCATCGCCCGCTGCGCATCCTGGAGCGGCGCGTCGGGGCCGGCGGCCCAACGGTCGTGCGGCAGCCGGTAGAGCAACTCGAACGCGGTGACGCCCTGGGCTGCGAACCAGCGCGCGATGTTGCCGGGATTACGCCCCGTCGCGACGCGCGCGAAGCCGCCACCGGGGATCAGCAGCACCGCCGCGCCGGTTGGCTTGGCCGCCGGGCAGACCGTGAGCATCGGCGTCGCGACATGCGGCCAGGCGATGTCGTCGGCGGAGCCATTGGGCGAGCGCTTGACCACCTCCTCCACCACCGGCGGGCTGGGCATGCCGGGGGCGACACCGGGCCAGATCGGGAAGCGGCCGGATGCCGGCGCAGCCGCCGCGGCAAGCTGGGGCGCGACGGCAACGGCGGGCAGCGCGGCGAGCAGCTCTCGACGGGTCGGTGTCATGGCTCAGCTCCCTGCCGGCCGCTCGCCGCTGCGGGCGGCGCTCGGCGCCAGTTGAAAGGTCTCCGGCGCGGGCGGGTGCGCGGGGTCGAACGGCTCCAGCCCGGCGCGAAGATAGCCAGCCAGCGGCAGGCCCGAGGTGCGCACGCCTTCGGCGACGATGCGGGCCAGCACCCACGCGCCATAATTGTCGTGATGCGTCGCGTCCTTGCGGCCGTCGTTGAACGCCAGCGGCGCGCGCTGTTCGCCCAGGGCTTCGTAGAAGCGGATGCTCGCTGCGTTGAGGTCGATCACCGCCACCTTCTGCTCCGCCCCGACCGCGCGCACCGCCTCGGCATAGTCGTTCAGCGAGGGCGAGATGGCCTTGCCGCTCCACCGCCGCCGCTCAGGCGAGGTGACCAGGATCGGCGTCACGCCCCGGCGGCGCAGCTCGGCGATATAGGTGCGCAGGTAATCGCGATAGGTGCTCTCGGCCGGCGCATAGGTCTGCGGCCAGGCAGCCTTCTGGTCGTTGTGACCGAACTGGATCATCGCGACGTCCCCCGGCCGTGCGCTCGCCAGCACCTTGTCGAGACGCAGGCTGGTGAGCGAGGACTTCAGCGTCTCGCCCGAATGCGCGTGGTTGGCCACCGCGAGGCCGTCACCGAAGAAGGCCGGCAGCATCTGCCCCCAGCTCGCGGTCGGCTCGAACCGCTGGTCAGTGACGGTGGAGTCGCCGAGCAGGAACAGCGTCGGTATCGATGTGGCGGGCTGGATCTCGACCGACCCGAGCGCCGGATGGTCGCCCAGCACCTCCAGCGTCAGCTTGGCGTCCCACGTCAGCGAACCTGTTTCGTCGGGCGCTAGACGCACGGCGGGGCCGCCTGGCGCGTTGACGGGAACCGGGGCGAGCGCGGGCGTGCGGACGTTCACCGCGAAGCTGCGTCGCACGCTCTGCCCGGCACGGGTGTGCACCGCGTCGAGCATCAGCCGCCGGCTTTCCGCCTTGATCGTGGTGTCGCCGGCCGAGCGGCGGTCTCCCAGCGTCACGGTGACGCGGTAATTGCCCTCAGGCAGCGCGACGGAAAACAGGTGCGGGTCGCCCGGCTCGAAGCCGAAGCGGCCATCGAAGCTGTGGCCCGCCAGCACCGGCGTGGCGCCGGCGACGCGCCCCGGAGCGAAGCCGAACCGCATCGGCCTCGTCGCAGAGGATTCGCCCGGCGGCGGGGCCGCGCAGGAACGGCCCCCCGCCGGCGTGGTGCGGAGCAGCGCAGGACGGGCGCCGAGCACGTGACGCGAGACGGGGAGGTGAAGCCCCGCAAGCCCGCCCGCGATCAGGTCGGCGATCCGCCGCGCGCCAAGCTCGCTGAAATGCGTGTCGTCGTCGACACCTTGCGGATAGCCGGGCGCTCCGGCGGCGCCGACATAATGAAGGTAATAGCGCACCGAGCCCGCATCGCCCTCGCGCGCCAGCCAGCGCTCCGACAGGCTGGCAAGGTCGATCAGCGGCGTATTCGTCTCGGCAGCGACCCGCCGCGCGGCGTCGGAATAGGTCGGGAAGCTGTGCACCACCGCGCCGTTCTGGAACACCCGGCGCGTCACCGGCGTGAGCAGCACGGGCTGCGCGCCGACGTTGCGCGCGACGCCGATGAACTGCTTCAGCCGCTGCTCATATTCCGGCACCGGCGTGTAGCGCTCGGCCTTCGCCTGGTTGGCGTCGTTGTGGCCGAACTGGATCAGCAGCGTGTCGCCTGCGCGGATGTCGCGCGCGATGCGATCGAGCCGGCCCTCGACGGTGAAGCTCTTGGTGCTGCGGCCGCCGATCGCGCGGTTCTCCACCGTCACGCTCGGGTCGAGCGCGCAACGCAGCATCGTGCCCCAGCCCGACTGCGGATACTTGTCGGCGGCATAATCCTGCGCGGTGGAGTCGCTGGCGATGAAGATGCGAGTAGGGGCCGGGGCCGCCGCGGGCAGCCCCAGCACCGCGAGGGCCGCAATGATGCGTCGACGGACTGAACGGTGTGACGCGGGCATGGCACCTCCCCGATCCGCGATCTGGCGCGCGGCTCCCCACCTAGTGCAGCAGGGTCTCACATTGTGCAATAGCTTGCCGCAATATGATCAGCGCCGCTGAGCTTTGGCTCCCAACCAGCCGAGGTCTCTGCTGATCGCGCCGGCGCACTCGCGCACCTGCTCGCTGAGCGACGTCATCCGAGCGTCCGCCATATATTGCGCGGCGCTCGACACGCTGATCGCGGCGACTACGCGCCCGCTCGCGTCGCGCACCGGCGCCGCGACGCAGCGGATCTGGTCCTCATTCTCCTCGAGGTCGTAGGCGCGGCCCTCGTCCACATAGCTGCGCATCCGGTCGTGCCAGTCGTCGAACGCGATGTGGGCGCCGGCGGAGGCGCGGTCCTGGTCGAACAGCGTGCGCCAGTCGCCCTCCGGCTCGTCGAGCAGCAGCGCCTTGCCGAGCCCGGTGGACGTGAGCGGCTGGCGATCGCCGACGCGGCTGCTGATCATCACGCGGCGGTTGCCGGGAATCTTGTCGAGGTACAGCGCACGGTTGTGGTCGCGGATGCCCAGGTGCACGGTGTCTTCGGTCGCCGACGACAGCGTCTCCAGGTGCGGCCGCGCGATCTGCACCACGTCGGCCTGCCGCTGCGCCAGGAAACCGAGCTCCAGCAGCTTCGGGCCGAGCTGGTAGCCGAGCCGCGGCGTGAGCACCAGGTAACGCCGGTCGATCAGCGCGCTCGCCAGCCGGTGGGTGGTGCTGCGCGTCAGGCCGAGCTTGGCGGCGAGGTCGGCGAGCGCAGTGGGGCCCTCCTTGACGGCATCGATCAGGTCGAGCCCGCGCAACAGCGTCTGGCTTCCGGCCGGCTGTTGCCGCGCCGCGCCGGCTTCGTCCTCGCCCACAGCCAATTCTCCCCTGTCCGCTCTCCGGTGCGCATGGCTCCCGGTCCGGATATCATATGATGGGATTATTGCCCCGCGAGCCGGCGGCTGTCGAGACCCTATAGCGGGCGTCAGTCCAGCAGCAGCCGCCGTTCCCAGAACGGCACCGCCGCCACCCGAACGTCTCGCGTGTCCTGCAGCACGATCGGCGCGCGCGCCTCCGGCCCCGCCGTCTCCATCGTCACATGGTCGAGCCGCAGCCCGGCAACGTGGCGGCACCACAGCCCCCAGGCCGGCGGTACGCCGAACATGCTGGGCTCGGGATAGGCTTGCGCGAGCTCTTCCGGCCTGCGGGCGGCATCCGCCGCTGTGCCGCCCCCCAGGAAGGCCAGGTGGATCCGTTCCAGCGCTAGGTCGCGGATCGGCTGCCCGGGAAGGCCGGCGAGGATCGCCGGGTAACGCCCGTCGATCCCGCTCGCCTCGACATCGCTGATCCGGATGCGGTCGGCGCGGCCGATGCCCGTGCCTGGCGGCCCGCGGCGACGGTCCCCGATCCGCACGAAGATCGGGGCAGTGGTGACATCGCGCATCACCAGGTCCCGCGCGGTGACGTCCTCCATTGCGCCGCCGTCTACGGTTTCGAGCGCGAGCCCGCGCGAATGCTCGAACCGGCAGCGTTCGATCAGCACGTTGCGATAGCCGCCGTTGCTCTCGGTGCCGAGCTTGATCCGCCCGGTTGGGCGGTCGCGATCCGGCGCGAACTGCAGGGTGGTGCCGCGCGTGCCGTCGAGCATGGTGCCGAGGTCGAAGCCCAATACGGTGCAGCCCCGGATCACCACGTTTTCGGAGGGCACCAGGCGGCCGAGCGCGAAGCTGCTTTTCACCACGATCGCGTCGTCGTTGGGCGAGTTGACTCTGCAGTTCTCGACGCGAACGTCGCGGACCCCGTCCAGGTCGATGCCGTCGCGGTCGGTGTCGATCGCCAGCCGCTCCAGCACCACGCTGCAGCAGCCGGTGATGAGGAGCGCGAAGTGGCCGCCCTTGCGGATCGTCACGTCCGCGATGTGGACGCGCGTGCAATCGCGCAGGCTGATCGCCTTGTTGCCGATGCCGCGCATCGCCGCCTCGTCGGGCTCGAGCCGCGCGACGTCGGCGTCGGACATGCCCCGCATTGACAAGGGCCGCTCGCCCGCCTGTCGCCGCCAGCGCGAGCCGGGGCCGTTGCGGGTGAGGCCGGTGCCCTCGATCCGGCCCGCGCCGACGATCGCGACGTCGGACAAGCCGTCGCCCCAGATCAGGCTGTTCGCCCAATGGCTGTGGCCGAAGTCCTGGTATAGTTGATCGCCGCGCTCCTCCGGCAGGTCATAATGTCCGGGGTGGCGCGCCGGGTCGGCTGCCTCGATCACCGCGCCCTCCGCGAGCATCAGCGTGACGTGGCTCATCAGCCGGATCGAGAAGCACAGGTAGCGCCCGGCGGGCACCGTCACCGTGCCGCCACCGGCGCGCGCCACCTGGGCGATCGCGCGGTTCACCGCATCGGTGTCGAGCGCCGCGCCGTCACCGCGCGCGCCGGTGTCGCGGACGCTCACCATCCGCTGAGCGTGCGCCGGAAAGGGCAGGGCAGCGAGCATCCCTGCCGCTGCTCCGCCGAGCCATTCACGTCGCGTCATGCACCCTCCGGCTGCCGTCGACCGGCGTTGAAGCGGACTTGAGAGATACTGGTGGCGCGTCGCACTGTACATCGGCGCGTTGCTCAGCCGATCAGGACGACGTGCAGGAAGCGGGGGCCGTGGGCGCCGCGGACATATTGCCCCTCGATATCGGTGGTGCCGCTGACCCCCGTCACCCAGGTGCGCTGGCGCGGTCCGGGCGGGGATGGCAGCGGCACGTCCTCCAGCCAACGCACCAGCCGTGCGCGCTCGATGGCAATCAGGTGGTGGAGCGCCAGGAAGTTGGGCAGCATCGGCGCGGTGGTCGCCGTGTCCAGCACCAGCGATCCCGTCTCCGCAACGGCTGCGACCGCGATCGCCAGCGCCGCGCCGCCATCCATGGGCACCGTCGGCAGCCGTTCGACCGCCGACCAGTCGCAGGCGTCCAGTCGCGGGTCGGGCGGCAGGTACAGCCGTGCCGGCTCGCCCTGCCCGGCGAGGTAGCGCGCGACCGCGTCGGGCAACTGCTCCATTGACGCGATCCGGTCGTGCGTCGCGCCGATGCTCGGCAGCGACAGATTGGCGAGGAACGCCTCTGTCACCGACTCGGCGGCGAGTGGCGGGCGTTCGTTGCCTGCCAACAGCATCGCCGCCTCGCGCGCCAGCGCCGCCGCGTCCGCCTGGATCGGCGATGCCAGCGCCCGCAGGATCGCCTCGCGCGCGCTCATCGCCGCCGCTTGGCCCATTGGTCGAGAAACGTGCCTCCCGCGGGGGGGCGGGGCAGGTCGCGGTGACGCGTCCAGCCTCCCGCCAGCGGCAGGCGGCTGATCCAGCCGCCGCGGCTGACGGTGCGCAGCGCCCGCGCGCCCATCGCGCTCATCAGGCGGTACAGGCGCGGGCTTGCGATCATCCGGTTCCACGCGTTGATGCCGCTGCGCGTGGCGGTCGGCTCAAGCCCCTCGCGCCAGCTCTTTTCCCGCCAGCCGCGCAGCAAGGTCGGGAGGGGAATGTCGACCGGGCACACCTCCTGGCACTTGCCGTTCATGGTGCATGCGTTGGGCAGGTCGCGGTTCGCGGTCAGGCCGTCGAGGGCGGGGGTCAGCACCGCTCCCATTGGCCCCGGATAGGTGCCGCCATAGGCATGGCCGCCGATCTGCCGGAACACCACGCAATGGTTCATGCACGCCCCGCAGCGGATGCAGCGCAGCATCTCGGCAAGGCCTTCCTCGCGCATGCGGGTGCGCCCGTTGTCGATCAGGACGACGTGCATTTCCTGCGGCCCGTCGATCTCGCCGGCGCGGCGCGGGCCGGCGAAGAAGCTGGTATATTGGGTCAGGGCCGCGCCCGTCGCGGAGCGCGCCAGCATGCGCAGCAGGTGGATCGCATGGCCGGTGGAGGGCACGATCTTCTCGATGCCGGCAGTGACGATGTGGACGCGCGGCGGCACCAGCGACAGTTCGGCGTTGCCTTCGTTAGTGACGGTGACGGCAGCACCGGTATCGGCGATCAGGAAATTGGCGCCAGAGATGCCGACATCGGCGGCGAGCATCGCCTCGCGCAGGTGGCGGCGAGCGCTTTCCGCCATCGCCGCGATCTCTTCGCCTTCGTGCGGGGTGCGATGATGCCTCCGGAAGAGTTCGGACACCTGCTCGCGCGTCTTGTGCAGCGCCGGCCAGACGATATGCGATGGGCGCTCGTCGGCGAGCTGGATGATGTGCTCGGCAAGGTCGGTCTCGACGCGGCCGATGCCCGCCTCGGCGAGCGCGTGCGGAAGGCCGATCTCCTCGCCGAGCATCGACTTGGAGCGGGCGACGCTGCGTGCTTCGGCGGCGCGGCAGATGTCGATGACGATCGCGCATGCCTCGTCGGCGGTCCGGGCCCAGTGGACCTGCGTCCCCGCCGCCGTCGCGCTCGCCTCGAACTGTTCGAGATACGCGCCGAGATTGGCGACGACGTGGTCCTTGATGGCCGCGGCGCGGGCGCGGGCCGCTTCGAAATCCGGAAAGGCGGCGACGGCGACGGCGCGCTTGGCCTGCGCGGTGCCGGTGGTGCGTTCGATCGCGATCTTGAGCTGGCGGTCGGCGAGTGCGCCGTCGGCGCGATCGGTGAAGCTGCTCACGCGTCTTCCCCGATCGCCGGGCCGTCGGCCATGCCCGCCACCACCTCGACGGTATGGAACACGCGCGTCGACGCGCCGCGGCGGTGGAGCTTGCCCGCCATGTTCATCAGGCAGCCGAGATCGCCCGACAGCAGCAGGTCGGCGCCGCTCGCCTCGATCGCAGCCGCTTTCTCCTCGACGATGGCGTTGGAGATGGCCGGGTATTTGACGCAGAAGGTGCCGCCGAAGCCGCAGCACGTCTCGTCGCCCTCCAGCGGCACGAGGCGCAACTCGTCGACCGCGGCCAGGAGCCGCCGCGGCTGGCGCTTGATGCCGAGCTCGCGAAGGCCCGAGCAGCTGTCGTGATAGGCGGCGGTGACGGCGAGCCGCGTGCCCTGCGGCCGCCACCCGCACACTTCGTCGAGGAAGGCGAGCACCTCCCAGGTGCGCGCCGCCACCGCCTGAGCGCGTGGCAGCCAGGCCGGATCGTCTGCGAGAATTTCGGGATAATGCGCCCGGATCGTCCCCGCGCACGAGCCGGACGGCACCACCACATGCTCATACCCTTCGAGCACCGCGATCGTGCGGCGCGCGGCCGCCTTGGCGCCTTCGCGGTCGCCCGAATTCAGCGCCGGCTGGCCGCAGCAGGTCTGGTCGCGCGGCACCACCACGTCGCATCCCGCCGCCTCCAGCGCCGCCGCCGCCGCAAAGCCGATCCGCGGCCGCATGACGTTGACCAGGCACGTCACGAACAGCGCGACCGTGCGGCGCTCCGTCATGCCAGCGTCACTGGAGATTGACGTACATGCCGCCATCGACGAGCAGCGCCGCGCCGGTCACATAGGCGGCAAGGTCGGAAGCGAGGAACACCGCCGGTCCGGCCATGTCCTCCGGCATGCCGAGACGGCCTAGCGGTACCCGGCCGGCCATGTATTCGCGCTTCTTCTCGTCGGCGAGGTCGTCCTTGTTGATCTCGGTCAGAATGGTGCCGGGCAGTAGCGAGTTGCAGCGGATATTGTAGCGGCCCAGCGCAATTGCCGCCGATTGCATCAGCGAATGAAGCCCCGCCTTGGTCGGCGTATAGTGCGTCTGGAACTCGCCGCCGACCAGGGCGGAGATCGAAGACACCGCGATGATCGAGCCGCCGTGTCCCTGCCGCACCATCTGGTTGGCCGCCGCCTGGCACATGTAATAGCCGCCATGCAGGTTGACGCGCATTGTCCGCTCGAACGTTTCGACGGGCATGTCGAGAAAGCTGTGGAACGGGCAGATGCCTGCGTTGGAGACCATCACGTCGACCTTGCCAAGCGCCTCGGCCGCACGCGCGATGAAATCGGTCGCGGTGTTGGGATCGGCGACGTCGCCCCGGATCGCGACCGCCTTGCGGCCGCGCTTCTCGATCTCCGCAACGCAGATGTCCGCGCCTGCGGTGTCACGGGCGTAGTTGATCGCGACGTCCGCGCCATGCTCGGCCGCACCGATCGCGATCGCCCGACCGATACCGGTCGACGCGCCCGTGACGACCACTGACTTACCCTCGAGGAGCTTCACCACATCCTTCTCCAACCCGGTCAGGTCGCCGCGTGTCACGAACCCATTTGACCTGCTTCATCTCATTCACTAACATCGTATCTCATAAGATGAGAAAGTAAAGGCGAGGGAGCGGGGCATGTCAGGGAGGCGAGACACGATCACGCCCGGCCTGAACGCGCGAATCCGCGCATCGCTGCACACCCGCCGCAACGATCGAAAAGGTTGGTCATGACGCTTTCCAGGATCAAGCACGTGCGCGCCTTCGTGGTGCGCGGTGGCGGCGCCGATTACCACGACCAGGGCGAAGGCCATTGGATCGACAACCATATAGCGACGCCGATGGCGCGCTATCCTGATTACCGTCAATCGCGGCAGAGCTTCGGCATCAACGTGCTCGGCACGTTGGTGGTCGAACTGGAGGCGGAGGACGGCACCGTCGGTTTCGCGGTGACCACCGGCGGTGAGCCCGCGGCGTTCATCGTCGAGAAGCACCTCGCTCGCTTCCTGGAGGGCCGCTCGCCGCTCGAATATGAGAAGATCTGGGATCAGATGTACTTCTCGACGCAATATTACGGCCGCAAGGGGCTGGTCGTGAACGCCATCTCCGGCGTCGACCTCGCGCTCTGGGACTTGCTCGGCAAGCTGCGCGGTGAGCCGGTCTACCATATGCTCGGCGGCGCGGTGCGCGACGAGCTGCAATTCTACGCCACCGGCGCGCGGCCCGATGTCGCCAAGGAACTGGGGTTCATCGGCGGCAAGATCCCGCTCCACCACGGTCCGGCCGAAGGCGAGGAGGGGCTGCACAAGAACCTCGCGGAGATCGCCGACTTCCGTTCGAAGTGCGGCGACGATTTCTGGTTGATGCTCGACTGCTGGATGAGCCTGGACCTCAACTATGCCACCCGCCTCGCCACCAAGGCGTGGGAGCAAAGCGGCCTCAAGTGGATCGAGGAAGCACTCAGCCCTGACGATTACTGGGGGTATGCCGAGCTCAAGAAAAACGCGCCCAAGGGCATGCTGGTCACCACCGGCGAGCATGAAGCGACCCGCTGGGGCTTTCGCATGCTGATGGACATGGATTGCTGCGACATCATCCAGCCCGATGTGGGCTGGTGCGGCGGCGTCACCGAGCTCACCAAGATAGCGAATTACGCCGACAGCCGCGGCGTGATGATGGTGCCGCACGGCTCATCCGTCTACAGCTACCATTTCGTGATCACCCGCCACAACTCGCCCTTCGCCGAGTTCCTGATGATGCACCCCGGCCCGACCGAGGTGGTGCCGATGTTCGCGCCGCAGCTGCTTGGCGAGCCGGTGCCGGTCAACGGCCGCATCCGCGCCTCCGAGCTCGACAAGCCGGGCTTCGGCGTCGAACTGAACCGCGAGATCGCCCTTCACCGCCCTTACACCCACTAAGGACCGCTACCTCATGAAGCTCTGCCGCTACGGCCCCGCGGGCGCCGAAAAGCCCGGCCTGATCGACGCCGACGGGCGCATCCGGGCCCTCGATGTCCCCGACATCATGCCTGACCTGCTCTCGCCCGAGGGGCTCCAGCGCCTCGCCGCGATCGATCCGGCCTCGCTGCCGCTCGTGGAGGGTGAGCCCCGCTACGGCGTGCCGGTGAAGGGCGTCTCCAAATTCATCGCGATCGGCCTCAACTATGCCGATCACGCGGCCGAATCGAACCTGCCGATCCCTGAGGAACCGGTGGTGTTCAACAAGTGGATCAGCTGCCTGCAGGGCCCGAACGATCCCGTCACTATCCCGCGCGACAGCAAGAAGACCGACTGGGAGGTCGAGCTCGGCATCGTGATCGGCACGCGCGCCAGTTATGTCGGGGAGGACGAGGCGCTGGCCCATGTCGCGGGTTACGTCTGCGTCAACGACGTCTCGGAGCGGCACTGGCAAACCGAGCGTGGACCCACCTGGGACAAGGGCAAGGGCTTCCCGACCTTTGGCCCGGTCGGCCCGTGGCTGGTTACCGCCGATGAGGTCGGCGATCCGCAGGACCTGTCGATGTGGCTCGACGTCAACGGCAAGCGCATGCAGGACGGTAGCACCAAGACCATGATCTTCGGCGTCGCCGAGATCGTCGCTTATTGCTCGCAGATCATGACGCTGGAGCCGGGCGACATCATCACCACCGGCACGCCGCCCGGCGTCGGCCTCGGCCAGAAGCCTGAGCCCTGGTATCTCAAGGCGGGCGACGTTGTCACGCTCGGCATCGAGAAGCTCGGCCAGCAGCGGCAGGAGTTCGTCGCCTGGGCACGCGAGGGAGCGGGGGCATGACCGTCTATCAGGGTCGTTTCGCCGGCCGTGCTGCGATCGTCACCGGCGGCGCGTCGGGCCTTGGCAAGGCCGTCGCCAAGCGCATCGTTGCAGAGGGCGGCACGGTGTCGCTGTGGGACCTCAACGCCGACGCGCTGACCGCAGCGACGGAAGAGACGGGTGCGACCCACTCGGTAGCGCTCGACGTGTCCGATCATGCCGCGGTGGCGCAGGCGGCCAAGGACGCCGTCGAGGCACTCGGCCGCGTCGACGTGCTGGTGAACTCGGCCGGCATCACCGGCGCGACCGCACCCGTCTGGGAGTTCCCGCTCGACAGCTGGCGCCGCGTGTTCGACATCAACGTCCACGGCCTGTTCCACTGCTGCCGCGAGGTAGTGCCGTTCATGATCCAGGGCGGATACGGCCGCATCGTCAACGTCGCGTCGGTCGCGGGTAAGGAAGGCAATCCCAACGCCTCGGCTTATTCCGCATCCAAGGCGGCGGTGATCGGTCTCACCAAGAGTCTGGGCAAGGAGCTGGCGGAAAAGGGCGTGATCGCCAACGCGCTGACCCCCGCGACGTTCGAAAGCCCGATCCTCGATCAGCTCCCCAAGAGCCAGGTCGACTACATGCGCTCCAAGATACCGATGGGCCGGCTGGGCGAGGTGGACGAGTCCGCCGCGATGGTCTGCTTCATGGCCTCGGAGGAGTGCAGCTTCACCACCGCCTCCACCTTCGACACGTCGGGCGGGCGCACCACCTTCTAGTCCGCAAAATCGAGCCGGACCCGGAACGCCGGGCCGGCCTTCACCGAGAGGAGCCGATGGCGACGATCCCCTTTGTCGACGCGCACGTCCACTTCTGGAATCTGTCGCGGATCAGCTATCCCTGGTTGACGCCGCCGTTCGCCACCGATGGTCCGAACGGGAGCGTCGAGGCGATCGCCCGCAATTACCTGCCGGCCGATTATCGCGCCGATCTGGCCGACTGGAACGTGGTCGGCGCCGTTCATATCGATGCCGGCGCCGATCCCGCGGCGGCGCTCGCCGAGACGGAATGGCTGGAAGGGCAGGCGGAGGCGACCGGCCTGCCCAGCGCCATCGTCGCCTTTGCACCGCTTCACGATCCCGAAGTCGAGGCGCTGCTGGAGCGGCAGGCGGCACACCCGGCGGTTCGCGGCATTCGCCAGATCGTCAACTGGCACACCAACCCGTTGCGCACCTATACGCCGAGCGACGTCACGCAGGACGATCAATGGTGGGCGGGGTATGGCCTGCTCGGCCGCTACGGCCTGTCGTTTGACCTGCAATGCTATGCCGGGCAGATGGCGGGCCTCGCGCCGCTGATCGCGAGGGCCGAGGACACGCCGGTCATCATCAACCATCTCGGCATGCCGGTGACGAGCGACCGCGAGGGCATCACGCGCTGGCGCCACGGCATGCGCACGCTCGCCGCAATTCCGCATGTCTGCGTGAAGCTGTCGGGCTTCGGCTTTATTTACCGCGACTGGACGCTTGAGCAGGTGAGGCCGTTCGTCGCCGAAGCGATCGAGCTGTTCGGGCCGCAGCGCTGCCTGTTCGCCAGCGACGTGCCGACCGACACGCTGTTCGCGCCGGTTGGACGCTATCTCGAAGCGTACCACGCACTCGCCGCCGGTTTCAGCGAGGACGAGAAGCGCGACCTGTTCGGCCGCAACGCCAACCGCGTGTATCGACTCGGTTTCGATCTGGAGAGTGGACGATGAGCGGGACCGGCGAGGGAAGCTGGCGCGACACGATCCTGGCGGGCCTTGCCAACTACATCGACGCTGGATCGATCGTCGCCGGCTCGGTCGCGCTCGCGCTTTGGCGCGAAAGCTTCGGCCTGTCGGATCGCTTCGTCGGCCTGATCGGCGCGTTCAGCGCCAATGCGATCTCGGCAGGGGTCGGCGCGCTGATCGGCGGCGTTCTGTGCGACCGGTTCGGCCGCAAGAAGATATACCAGTATGACATGCTGTTCTACGCCTTCGGCATGCTGTGGCTGGTATTTGCCAGCACGCCCTGGATGATCGTGCTCGGCTTTGTCATGGTCGGGCTTGCGGTGGGCGCCGACATCCCCGCATCATGGTCGCTGATCGCGGAGCAGGCGCCCGACACGAAGCGGGGCGCGCACTCGGGTGTCGCGCAGATGCTGTGGTATCTGGGTCCGGTGATCGTGCTCGGCGCGGCATATTTCCTCAAGCCGTTCGGGATGTCGGGCATCCGCTGGCTGTTCGTGCACCTGCTGGTGCTGGCCGTCGCGCTGACCTTTCTGCGGTCCCGAATGCACGAATCGAGGCGGTGGGAGGAGAGCCGGGCCGCGAGCAGGGGGAGCAGACCGCTCCTCGTGTGGCGCGAGCTGTTCCGCGCGCCCTATATCGGCTCGATCCTGTTCCTTGCCGGCATGTACGGATTTTGGAATCTTTGGGCAGGCTACAACGGCTTCTTCACGCCCTATCTGATCGAGCGCAATCACCTGCCGGCCTGGGCGGCGACGGTGGTGCCGGCGGGCTATTTCCTGATCGGCATGATCTCGATCCTGGGCCTGTTCATGACACTGTCGGACAAGGTCGACCAGCGGCTCCTGTTCGGCACTTCGGCGGTCCTGCACGTCGTCGGCATGGCCCTGCTCGCGATCTTCGGCTTTCGGCTGGAGGTGGTGATCCTGCATATCGTGATCATGGGGGTAGCGGGCGGCTTTGGGGCGCAGAGCTTCTTTCAGCTCTGGTCGGCGGAGCTCTTCCCCACCGCGGTCCGGTCGACGGCGCAGGGCCTGACGTTTGCGATCGTCCGCATCGGACTCGGCCTCTGGAGCCTGGCGGTGCCAAGCCTTGCCGCCAACGACTTCACCTTGCTGGCGTGGATCCTCACCGGGTTCCTGGTCGCCTCAGGCGTGATCGGGCTCGCTTGGGCGCCGCGCAACCAGGGCAAGTCGCTGGAACAGCTCGAAGCGGAACGGGCAGGGCGCTGAGCCGCTGCCGGCGCGTGGCGGTGCGTGCGGAGGCCACATCAATGTTGGGGGCGGTCATGCGCAGAAAGCTGACGATCTCGTGCGCCGCCCTTGGCTGGCTGGTCCAGTCCGCGACAGCACAAGAAGCTCCGGCCGCCAGCGCGGGCGGGCTGCTGTTCCACCTGTCGGGCGAGCACGGCACCTCGGCCGAGGTCGCGCAGGGCGCCGCGGGGCCGATCTTTGCCCAAGGCGCGTCCACAGTCAGCGAGGGCGCAACCGGCAAGGCGCTGCGGATGGACGACCAACTCACCCTCGCCTGGTCGGCACCCGGGAACATCTTCGCTCAACGCGGAACGGTGTCGTTCTTCCTGCGCCCGCGCACGCCTGTAACCGTCAGCCCATTCCCGGTCTTCCGCGTCGCCGCCGCCGACAGCACCAGCTGGGACATGACGTTCCTCCGGATCGACTGGAATGGCCACGGCTTCGACGCCTTCGTCACCGACACAAACCTCGCCCGCACCCGCGTGTCGTGGACCATGAAGAGCGTGCCCGCCGCCGACCGCTGGCTCCACATCGCCTTTGCCTGGGACGAGACACAGGGCGTCACCTTGTGGATCGACGGCAAGCGCGTCGCGGCCAAGCAGGCGCGCGCCGATTACGACCAGGCGCTGTTCGGCTTCGGCCCTTTCCAGCGCGTGATCAGCCCGCAAAAGGTGGAAAGCGGCCTCAACTACATGCGCTCGGGCGACATGGACGAGATCGCAATCTACGACCACATGCTGGGCGACGCAGACGTCGCCGCGCTCGCTGCCGGCCGCATCCCCGACGTGCCTGCCATACCCCCGCGCAGCCTTGCCGACCCGGCGGTGCGCGACGAATGGCAGGCCCGCTACGGCTGGAACCGCATCACCGGCCCGACGACCTACGCAAGCGGCAGCACGATCGGCATCCGCAAGGTGGAGTTCACCGACGCGCGCGATCAAAAGGAAAAGGCGTTCCGCGGCACCGACGGCATTCGCGAGACGACCTGGCCGGGCGTCTACAACCGCTCGCGGCTGCCCGGCCGCACCGATTACTTCATCCTCCCCGACTGGAACACCTACGCCACCGCGGGCCAAGCCTACACGCTGACGCTGCCCGACGAGGACTGGAACCACATCGAGATCGTCGGTGCGGCGCACGGCACGCTGTCAACCGGTAGCACCACGCTACTGACCCGCCCGGCCGGGGCGCTGCGCACCTCGAACCAGCTTGCCGACTCGCATCGGGGCGGCATCCTCACCTTCCGCAACGCCGTTGGGGAGACCCCGATCCAGGAGATCGGAGCCTATCGGATCACCGCGATCGGCGCGATCCCGCGCGGCTTCGCGCGGCTCGACTACAAGGTGGACCCAGCCGCGAGCCCGCTCGGCTACGCCAGTCTCCAGCCGCTGACGGATCGGATTGCCGCCCGCTTTCCCGCCGACGAGCGCGCGAGCGTGGTGGCGCTGCCCGGCGGCGCTCCGGTAATCCGGGCAAGTCAGGCGCAAGCAGCCGGCGCGCTGCCGGTCGTACACGTCCTGATCCCCGCCACCTTCCGCGACCAGCCTCCCGGCGGGGTGCCGCGGCGCTTCAGCTATGGCTGGGCAAATCTCGACGGCGGCCTCGACGGCGTCGCGCTGACGCTGCCGCCCTTGACGCTCGCGCCTGAGGCGGACGGGCTCATTCCGCTCAACATCCGCCTGCACGACCCGCTCTGGCCCGACCGCGACCTCCTCGACGTGACGGTGCGAGTGAAGCCCGGCGGCAGGCAGACCATCTTGCTCGACAGCCGCGATCGCCTGCTGCGCGCTGAAGACGCGGTATCGCTGACGATCGCCTCGCCCGACCCGCAGTTCACCGCGGCCAGCCTGGCCGGCGCCACGGTGTCGCTCGTCTTCAAGCCCGCCGCCGAGGCGAAAGCCGAGCACGTCGCCGATCGCCTCGAACAAGCCCGCGACGAACTCGCCTCGCTGATCGAGGAACAGCCGAGCACGCGCCTGTACCCCGTCTGGGACCGCTTCGAGCGCGATGTCACCGAGGTGCTTCGCGTCGATCCCGGCAACGCCAAGGCACGTGCGTTGTGGGTCGAGAAGAACCCGGAGCAGCCCTACGCCGCGTCACCTGCACCCGCCGCGCCGCCGCCGGGCGTCCCGGCCTGGGCTTATGAACAGGCGCAGATGCTGTCGCTCTACCGCCGCTTCGTCGACTGGTGGATCGACCGTCGCCAGATCGCCGATGGTGAATTCGGCGGCGGGCTCTCCGACGACACGGACCTCGTCAATCAATGGGTCGGTCTCGCGCTGATGGGCGTCGAGCCCGATCGCCTCCGCGCCTCGCAGCGCGCGGTGCTCGACGCGACCTTCGCCAACGGCATGTGGAATCACGGCCTAAGCTTCATCCAGACCGATCAGCTCCACAGCTATGAGGAGGGCATCAACACCCTCGCGCAGGCGATGATGCTGTCCTGGGGTGACCCGACGCAGATCGAGCGGGCAATGGCGGTCGCGCGCAACTATCGCCGTCTGATCGAGGTGAACGCCGCCGGCCACGCCCATTTCGTCAGCGCCTGGTTCAGCGGCTCGCGTATCGACCGCGACGGTCGCCTCGGCCGGCAATATCCGTACAGCTTCCTCCTCACCCACCC
>Ga0210040_10001512_pt1 | contig 34990 bp, 33 predicted proteins | sample CryGeyCG12114_NA_FD_185462 | JGI IMG/M metagenome (GOLD analysis project Ga0210040, IMG submission 185462) | Groundwater microbial communities from aquifer - Crystal Geyser CG19_WC_8/21/14_NA (SPAdes) (version 2) | ecosystem: Environmental > Aquatic > Deep subsurface > Groundwater | place: USA...
GGCCACCGACGTGCGCCGGGCGCTCGTGCGCTCGCGGGCGCAGCTCGACTACGAGGGGGTGCAGCGCGAGCTCGACGCGGGCACGGCGTCCGAGCCGCTGCAGCTGCTGCGCGAGGTCGGCCGGCTCCGCTCGGAGCGTGCCCGCGAGCGGGGCGCCGTCGACCTGCCGACCCCGGAGCAGGAGGTCGTCGTCGACGCCGCGGGCCGGCCCACCCTCGCGCTGCGCGCGCCGCTGCCGGTCGAGGGCTGGAACGCCCACATCAGCCTGCTCACCGGCACCGCCGCGGCGCAGCTCATGCTCGACGCCGAGGTCGGCCTGCTGCGCACGCTGCCCCCGGCGGCGGCCGAGGACGTCGAGGCGCTGCGCCGCAGCGCCCTGGCCCTGGGCGTCGCGTGGCCCGAGGGCGAGTCGTACGGCGTCGTCGTGTCGGCTCTCGACCCGGCCGACCCGCCGTCGGCGGCGCTGCTCGTGCTCGCCACCCGGCTGCTGCGCGGCGCCGGCTACACCGCCTTCGACGGCGCGCCGCCGGAGCAGGCGCTGCACAGCGGGGTGGCGCGACCGTACGCCCACTGCACCGCCCCGCTGCGCCGCCTCGCCGACCGCCACGTCGGTGAGGTCTGCCTCGCGGTCGCCGCCGGCGAGGCCGTCCCGGAGTGGGCCCGGACGGCGCTGCCGAGGCTGCCCGAGCTGATGACCGCCGCCACCCGACGGGCCGCGGCGCTCGACCGGGCCGTGGTCGACGCCGCGGAGGCGCTGGTGCTGGAGCCGCGGGTCGGGGAGCGCTTCGACGCGGTCGTCGTCGAGGCCGGTGCCGGGCACGGCGTCGTGCAGCTGCGCGAGCCGGCCGTGCGCGGGCGCTGCGAGGGTGGCGACCTGCCGCTCGGCGAGCGCCTGCAGGTCGAGCTCGTCACCGCCGACCCCGTCCGGCGGACGGTGCTGTTCCGCCGGGCGTGAGCCGGCCTGCCAGGATGCCTGCATGACCGCCTCCGACCCGCGCGCCCTCCCGGACACCGCCGACCTCGTCGTCGCCGTCCTCGGCGGGACGGGGGAGCAGGGCCGCGGCCTGGCCCGCCGGCTCGCCCTCGCCGGCGTCCGGGTCGTCCTGGGCTCCCGGGACGCCGGCCGGGCGAAGGCCGCCGCAGCGGCCCTGCCCGGTGAGGTGAGCGGCGCCGACAACGCCGGGGCGGCCCGCGCCGGCGACGTCGTCGTGGTGGCCGTGCCCTGGGACGGCCACCGCGAGCTGCTCGTCTCGCTCGCGGACGAGCTGCGCGGCAAGGTCGTCGTCGACTGCGTCAACCCGCTCGGCTTCGACGGGCAGGGGGCCTACGCGCTGCCGGTGGAGGAGGGCAGCGCCGCCCAGCAGGCGCTCGCCGTGCTGCCGGGGAGCCGGGTCGTCGCCGCCTTCCACCACGTCAGCGCGGTGCGACTGCTCGACGAGTCGGTCGAGACGCTCGACACCGACGTGCTCGTGCTCGGCGACGACCGGGAGGCGACCGACCTCGTGCAGGCCCTGGCGAGCAGCATCCCCGGCATGCGCGGGGTCTACGGCGGCCGGCTGCGCAACGCCCACCAGGTCGAGGCCCTCACGGCCAACCTGATCTCGGTCAACCGGCGCTACAAGGCCCACGCGGGGCTGCGTGTCACCGACGTCTGACGACGGACCCGCGGCCTTGCCCGAGGTGCCCGCCGCACTGGTGGGCGGGCAGCATCTCCCGGCCGGGCGGGCGGCCTAGCTGAAGCTGTGCTCCGGGCCGGGGAAGCGGCCCTCGCGGACGTCGTCGGCGTACGCCCGGGTGGCCTCGGTCAGCACCCCGCGCAGGTCGGCGTACTGCTTGACGAACGTCAGCGGGGCGCCGGGCGTGAGGCCGGCCATGTCGGTCCAGACGAGGACCTGCGCGTCGCAGCCGACGCCCGCGCCGATGCCGACCGTCGGGATGACGAGCTCCTTGGTGACCCGCTCGGCGAGGTCGGCCGGCACCGCCTCGAGCACGACGGCGAAGGCGCCCGCCTCCTGCAGCGCGAGCGCGTCCTCGATCAGCACGTCGCCCGTCTCGCCGCGGCCCTGCACCCGCAGGCCCATGACGAGCTCGGACTGCGGCGTGAGGCCGAGATGGCCCATGACGGGCACGCCGGCCGACACGAGCAGCTGCACCTGCGGCACGACGCGCCGCCCGCCCTCGAGCTTGACGGCGTGCGCGCCACCGACCTGCAGGAAGCGGACGGCGGTGCCGAGCGCCTGCTCGGGGGAGGCCTGGTAGGTGCCGAACGGCAGGTCGGCCACGACCAGGGGCCGGGTCGTCGAGCGGCTGACCGCGCGGACCATGGGCAGCAGCTCGTCCACGGTGACCGGGACGGTCGTCGCATGGCCGAGGACGGTGTTGCCGGCGGAGTCGCCCACGAGCAGGACCGGGATGCCGGCCTGCTCGAACACGCCCGCCGTCAGCATGTCGTACGACGTCAGCATCGCCCAGCGCTCGCCGCGGTCCTTGGCCCGCTGCAGGTCGCTCGGCCGGACGCGGCGGTTCGTGACACCGCCGTAGAGGGTGGGGAGCTCGGACTGGTCGGGCATGGGGGTGCCTCCCGTCGCGCCTCGGGGCCAGCCCCCGGCTGGGTGCAGCGGTCCCCGGACGTGTCCAGGGTCGCACCTGCACGGCGTCCTGTCCGTGTGTGACGGGTCACGGCCAGGACGCATCCGAGACGGTTGCGTCTCGCAAGTCCCGCGCTTACCTTTGTGGAACGCCGCCGTACCGCAACTCCCTGCGGCCGGACGGCTCTGCGACGGGAAGACGATGACCACGACGACCGAGGCGGCCCCTCGTCAGGCCGGGCGTCCGCGCGACCCCCGGGTCGACGCCGCGATCGTCGACGCGACGCTGCAGCTGCTCGCCGACGGCGGCTACACCTCGCTGAGCATGGAGGCGGTCGCCGCGCACGCCGGCGTCGGCAAGGCGACGCTGTACCGCCGCTACGCCGGCAAGGAGCAGCTCGTCGTCGACGCCGTCGCGACGTTGAGCGAGCCGGCCGAGGTGGTGCAGGGGGCCAGCGTTCGCGACGAGCTGGTCGTCCGGCTCGAGGCGATCCGCCGCAAGAGCGAGTCCTCGCTCGCCGGCAAGATCTTCCCCCGGCTCATCAGCGCCAGCGCGGAGAACCCCGAGCTCATGCGCAGCTACCGCCGCCAGGTGCTGGCGCCGCGACGCCTCGCGTTCGCCGCAGCCCTGCGCCGCGGGATCGACGAGGGCCTGGTGCGCGCCGACGTCGACCTCGACTACGCCGTCGACCTGCTCGTCGGCCCGATGGCCTACCGCAACCTCATGCGCACCGAGCCACCGCCGGCCCCCGAGCTCGCCGCCCGCATCGTCGACGACGTCCTCGTCGCACTCGCCCCCCGCCCCGACCCACGCCCGCGCACCTCCCCTGCCCCTCGCCCTGCCTCCCCGAAGGACCTCGCATGACCGCCCCGACCGCGCCGGCCGCGCCCACCCCGGACGCGCCGCACGCCGCCCTCACCCACCGGCAGATCCTCGTCGTGCTGTCCGGGCTGCTGCTCGGCATGTTCCTCGCGGCGCTCGACCAGACGATCGTCTCCACGGCGATGCGCACCATCGCCGACCAGCTCAACGGCCAGACGGCGCAGGCGTGGGTGACCACCGCGTACCTGATCACCTCGACGATCTCGACGCCGCTCTACGGCAAGCTGTCCGACCAGTACGGGCGCAAGCCGTTCTACCTGTTCGCGATCGTCATCTTCGTGGTCGGGTCCGTGCTCTGCGGCCTGGCCCAGTCGATCTACGAGCTCGCCGCCTACCGCGCCGTGCAGGGGCTGGGCGCCGGCGGCCTCATGTCGCTCGCCTTCGCCATCGTCGGCGACCTCGTGCCGCCCCGCGAGCGCGGTCGCTACCAGGGCTGGTTCATGGCGGTCTTCGGCAGCAGCAGCGTGCTCGGCCCGGTGCTCGGCGGCGCCTTCGCCGGTCAGGACACCCTGCTGGGCATCGACGGGTGGCGCTGGATCTTCTACCTCAACGTGCCGATCGGCCTGATGGCCCTGGTCGTCGTGAGCCGGGTGCTGACCCTGCCGCGCAGGACCAGCCAGGCGCGGATCGACCACATCGGCGCCGCGCTGCTCACCTCGACGATCGTGCCGGTGCTGCTGGTGGCCGAGAAGGGCCGCGAGTGGGGCTGGTCCTCCGGGCTGACGCTGGGCCTGATCGCCCTGTCGGTGGTGTCCCTCGTGCTGTTCGTCCTGCGCGAGCGCGCTGTGGGCGAGGCGGCGATCCTGCCGCTGCGCGTCTTCCGCAGCGGTGTCTTCAGCATCACCAGCGTCACCTCGCTGCTGGTCGGCGCCGGCATGTTCGGCGGCATGGTCGTCCTGCCGCTGTACCTGCAGATCGTGCGCGGCTCGTCGCCGACGGAGGCGGGTCTGCAGCTCATCCCGCTGATGATCGGCATCATCGTCACCTCCGGGATCGCTGGCCGCATCATGATGCGCACCGGCCGCTACAAGCTGCTCCCCGTGTTCGGCACGGCGTTCATGTTCGCCGCGCTGCTGCTCATGTCGACGCTCGGCGTGGACACCCCCATCTGGCAGGCGATGCTGTACATGGTCCTCATGGGGGCCGGCCTCGGCCTGTCGATGCAGACGCTGGTCATCAGCGTGCAGAACGCCCTGCCGGCGCGGGACATGGGCGTCGCCACCTCGTCGGTGACCTTCTTCCGCTCGCTCGGCGGCACGCTCGGCGCCGCGACCTCGCTGGCCGTGCTCTTCGGCTCGCTGGCCGGCAACATCACGGCCCGGGCGCAGGCGGCAGGTCTGCCGCAGGAGGTCATCGACCGCTTCTCCAGCGCCTCCGCGCTCGACGACAGCTCGATCATCGCGACGCTGCCCGACGCGGTGCAGGCGGTCGTCCTGCAGGGCTTCGCCGACTCGACGTCGGCGGTGTTCCTCACCGTGGCGTTCCTGCTGGTGCCGGCGTTCGTCCTGACCCTGCTGGTGGAGGAGCTGCCGCTGCGCGCCCAGGGCGGCCTGGCCGCCGCGCAGGCCGACGCCGACACCGAGGAGCGGTTGGCCGCCTCCCGGGCCGAGAGCGCCGTCCTCTAGGTTCCGGAAGACCCACCGAGACTCCAGGAGGAACCCATGGCCAGCCTCTCCGACCCCGGCGTGCAGGCGCTGCTCACCGGGCCACGACCGAACCACGCCGTGGTGTCGACGCTGAACGAGGACGGCTCGGTCCACTCGACCGTCGTCTGGGTGAGCGTCGAGGACGGCCAGCTGGCCGTGAACAGCGCCGTCGGCCGCAGGTGGCCGACCAACCTCGAGCGCGACCCCGCGGTGACGGTGCTCGTCTACGACGAGACCAACCCCTACGACTACGTGGAGGTGCGCGGGACCGCCCGCGGCACCACCGAGGGGGCCGACGACCACATCGACCGGCTCGCGAAGCGCTACCTGGACGCCGACGCCTACCCGTTCCGCACGCCCGGCGAGCAGCGGATCACGTACGTCGTCGAGCCGTCGCTGGTGCGCCACCAGAAGCAGGGCTGACCGAGCGGGTCAGTGTCCCTCGGGACGCGCCTGCTCCGGCTCGTCGGCGGTCGGCGCAGCCGTCTCGCGCCAGCGCGAGGTGATCGGCAGGCGCCGGTCGCGCCCGAAGGCGCGGCCGGTGATCTTCGGTCCGGGCGGTGACTGGCGCCGCTTGTGCTCGGCGGCGTCGACCAGCGCGATGACCCGGTCGACGACCTGCGGCTCGAAGCCGTCCTGCAGGAGCTCGGCCCGGCCGCGGTCGCGCTCGACGTAGGCGTCGAGCACCGCGTCGAGCACCTCGTACGCCGGCAGCCGGTCGCTGTCGAGCTGGCCGGGCGCGAGCTCGGCCGACGGCGGCTTCTCGATGCTGTTCTCGGGGATGGGCGGGCGCTCACCGCGCTCGGCAGCCACCCGGTTGCGCCAGCGCGCGAGCGCCCACACCAGCGTCTTGGGCACGTCCTTGATGGGCGCGAAGCCGCCGGCGCTGTCGCCGTAGAGCGTCGAGAAGCCCGTCGCCGCCTCGCTCTTGTTGCCGGTGGTCAGCACGAGGTGGCCGTGCTCGTTCGACAGCGCCATGAGCGTCGTGCCGCGCACCCGCGCCTGCAGGTTCTCGACCGACAGCCCGGTCAGCTCGACCGACCCGAGCCAGGCGTCCACGACGGGCCCGATCGGGATCACCGACCAGTGCAGGCCCTGCCGCTGCGCCAGGTCCTCCGCGTCGGTGACGGAGTGGTCGGACGACCACTCGCTCGGCATGCCCACGACGTGCACCCGGTCGGCGCCGAGGGCGTCGCAGGCGATGGTCGCCACCAGCGCCGAGTCGATGCCGCCGGACAGGCCGAGCACGACCGAGCGGAAGCGGTTCTTCTCGACGTAGTCGCGCACCGCCGTGACGAGCGCCCCCCACACCTCGGCCTCGTCGTCCAGGGGGACGGCGACGCCCGGCACGACCGGCTCGTACGGCGCGAGCGGCTCGGTCGACAGCACGACCCGCTCGACCGTCATGCGCGTGCCGTCGCCGGCGTCGACCGGTCCGGCGCCGTCGTCGCTCGCCGCAGCCAGCTCGAGGTCGACCACCATCAGGCCGGGCTCCCACAGCGGCGCCCGGGCGACGAGCGTCCCGTCGGCGTCGACGACGAGCGAGTCGCCGTCGAAGACGAGCTCGTCCTGGCCGCCGACGGCGTTGACGTAGACGAGCGGCGCACCCGCCTCCGCGGCGCGCCGGGCGGCGAGCGGCCCGCGCAGGTCGTCCTTGCCGCGCTCGTACGGCGAGCCGTTGATGCAGACGACCAGGCCGACGCAGGCATCCCGGGCGACCCGCACCGGCCCGCCCTCCTGCCAGAGGTCCTCGCAGACGACGGTCGCCACGTCGACGCCGTGCAGGCGCACGACCGGCAGGCGGTCGCCGCGCACGAAGTAGCGGAACTCGTCGAAGACGCCGTAGTTCGGCAGGTGGTGCTTGGCGTAGCGGGACACCACCCGGCCGCCGTGCAGCACCGCCGCGCTGTTCTGCGGCTCGCCGGCGGGACGGCCGAGCGCGGGGGAGGGGGTCTCGCTGCGGCCGCAGTAGCCGACGACGACGGCGACGTCGCCCGCCCCCTCGTCCTGCAGCCGCCGGGCGAGCGCCTCGAGCGCGTCGAGGCTCGCCTGCACGAACGACCGCCGCAGCACGAGGTCCTCCGGCGGGTAGCCGGTCACCACCATCTCGGGGAAGGCCACCAGGTGGCAGCCCTGCTCGAGCGCGTCGGCCGTCCAGCGGCTGACGAGGTCGGCGTTGCCGACCAGGTCACCCACCGTGCTGTCGACCTGCGCGAGTCCGATCCTCAGCTGCGCCATGCGCCGAGGCTACGGTGCCCGGCGCCCCCGCACCCGACCGCCGATCATGCAGTCGTTGCCCACCTGCCACGCTCGGCAGGTGGCAACAACTGCATGATCGGCGCGAGAGGCGGCCGGGGCGCGGGAGGCGGCCAGGGGCGCTCGGCCTACTGCCCGGCGGCGGTGAGCGCGTCGTACTCCTCGTCGGTGAGCTCGACGCCGGCGGCGGCGCAGTTCTCCTCGAGGTGGGCGACCGAGCTGGTGCCCGGGATGGGCAGGATCACGGGGGAGCGGCGCAGCAGCCAGGCGAGCGCCAGCTGCGCGTGGGTGGCCGCGTGGGCGCTCGCGATCTCGTCGAGCAGCCCGCCCGGTCGCGCCAGCTCACCGGCGGCGACGGGGAACCACGGGATGAAGGCGATGCCCTCGGCCTCGCAGTACTGCAGGACCGCCTCGGACTGGCGGTTGCCGACGTTGTAGAGGTTCTGGACGCTCACGACGTCGATCACCTCGCGGGCGGCCGTGATGTCGTCGACGGAGACCTCGGACAGGCCGAGGTGGCGGATCTTGCCGGCGTCCTGCAGCTCCTTCATGACGCCGAACTGCTCGGCGGCCGGCACCTCGGGGTCGATGCGGTGCAGCTGCCACAGGTCGATGCGCTCGACGCCGAGGCGGCGCAGCGACAGCTCGACGGACTGGCGGAGGTAGTCGGGCTTGCCGAGCACCGGCCAGACCTCCGGGCCGGTCCGCAGCAGGCCGCCCTTGGTGGCGACGGTGACGCCGTCGTACGGGTGCAGGGCCGTGCGGATGAGCTCGTCGGCGACGAACGGACCGTAGCTGTCGGCGGTGTCGATGAAGTCGACGCCCAGCTCGACGGCGCGGCGCAGCACGGCGAGCGCGGTCTGCTCGTCGGCGGGCGGGCCCCAGATGCCGGGGCCGGTCAGGCGCATGGCGCCGTAGCCGAGCCGGGTGACGGGCAGGTCGCCGCCGATGGAGAAGGTGCCGCTCGCGGCGACGGAGCTGGTGGTGGTCATGCGTCCTCCAGGAGCAGGGGGCGTGCGGGGTCCGTGGGCGGCAACCGCCGGTCCTGCCGGCCTATGCCCGGTGGTGCTGCCGCACGCCCGGGGTTCCTGACCGGTACGCCGGGGCAGGTCGCAACGACGACCGCGTCCCACCCGACGGAGCAGGAGCTGCCGCATGAGCACCTCGACCGACACCCTCGCCCGCGTCCTGGGGCTCGCGAGCCTGGCCTTCGGTGTCCCGCAGGTCGGCGCGCCCGACCGCGTCGCCGAGGCCGTCGGTGCTCGGCCGGGCGCCGACACCCGGGACCTCACCCGTGGTGTCGGCGTGCGCGAGCTCACCGCCGCAGCGGGGCTCCTGCTCAGGGGCTCGTCGCCGACCTTCCTGTGGTCGCGGGTCGCGGGCGACGTGATGGACCTGGTGCTGCTCGGTCGCGAGCTCCGTCGCGGTGGGCCCGGGCGGGGCCGCACGATCGCGGCGACCGCCGCCGTGGTCGGCCTCGGCGCGCTCGACCTCACGGCCGCCCGTCGCTCGACACGCGGCGGCGCCGCCTCCGGCGACGGCCTCGAGCTCACCGCCGCCGTCACGGTGGCGACGTCGCCGCACGAGGTCTACGACTTCTGGCGCGGCCTCGAGCGCCTGCCGGCGTTCATGGAGCACCTGCAGTCGGTGGAGTGGACCGGCGAGGGCCGCACCCGCTGGAGCGCGAAGGGCCCGCTGGGGACGTCCGTCTCCTGGGACGCCGAGCTGACCGAGGACGTGCGCGGCGAGGTGATCGCCTGGCGCTCGCTGCCCGGCGCCGACGTCGACAACCGCGGCAGCGTCCGCTTCACCCCCGCGCCGGCCGGACGCGGCACCGAGGTGCGCGTGCACCTGTCCTACGCCGTGCCGGGCGGCCGGCTCGGCGCCACCGTCGCCCGGCTGCTCGGCGAGGACCCGCACCAGTCGGTCGAAGACGACCTGCGCCGCTTCAAGCAGGTCATCGAGACCGGCGAGGTGGTGCGGTCCGACGGCAGCCCGGAGGGGACCGTCGCCCGCCGGCACCTGCTCCAGTCACCCGCACAGCCGGCCTGACCCCAGCCCTCGTAGCGACAGGAGATCCCCCGTGAAGGCCACCTGCTGGATGGGACGCAACACCGTCGAGGTGCACGACGTCCCCGACCCGACGATCCTCAGCGACCGTGACGCGATCATCCGCGTCACCTCGACCGCGATCTGCGGGTCGGACCTGCACCTCTACGACGGCTACGTCCCGGAGATGAAGCGCGGCGACGTCCTCGGCCACGAGTTCATGGGCGAGGTCGTCGAGACGGGCAAGGGCGTGGGCAACCTGCGGCTCGGCGACCGGGTCGTCGTGCCGTTCCCGATCGCCTGCGGCGCGTGCGACCAGTGCCGCAACGGCATGACGTCGATCTGCGAGAACAGCAACCCCAACGCGGGGGTGGCCGAGAAGCTGTGGGGCCACTCGACGTCCGGCATCTTCGGCTACTCCCACCTCACCGGTGGCTTCGCCGGCGGTCAGGCGGAGTACGTCCGCGTGCCCTTCGCCGACGTCGGCCCGATGAAGGTGCCGAGCACGCTCACCGACGAGCAGGTCCTGTTCCTCACCGACATCTTCCCCACCGGCTACATGGGCGCCGAGATGTGCGACATCGAGGAGGGCGACACGATCGCCGTCTGGGGCGCGGGTCCCGTCGGGCAGCTCGCCGCGGCGAGCGCGTTCCTGCTGGGCGCCCACCGGGTCGTCGTGATCGACCGCTTCGACGACCGGCTCGACGTCGTCCGGCGCAACACGCGCGCGGAGACGCTCAACTACGAGCGCGACGACGTCCGCGACAGCCTCAAGGAGATCACCGCCGGACGCGGCGCGGACGCCGTCATCGACTGCGTCGGCCTCGAGGCCCACCACAGCAACCCGGCCCTGCAGGCCTACGACCGCACCAAGCAGGCCACCCGCGCGGAGACCGACCGCGGCCATGCCCTGCGCCAGATGATCGCGGCCGTGCGCAGCGGCGGCACCATCTCGATCGTCGGCGTCTACGGCGGGCTGATGGACAAGTTCCCGATCGGGTCGCTCATGAACCGGTCGCTCACCGTGCGCACCGGTCAGACCTCGGTCCACCGCTACCAGCACGGGCTGCTCGATCGCATCGAGCGGGGCGAGATCGATCCGAGCTTCATCATCACCCACCGCGCGAAGCTGGCGGACGCACCCAAGATGTACGAGCTGTTCAAGCACAAGCAGGACGAGTGCCTGAAGGTCGTCATGACGCCCTGACCGGTCGGCGTCCTGCTGGTGCGGCCACCTGACAGACTCCACGGCATGGACAAGCAGCAGGAGTTCGTCCTCCGGACGCTGGAGGAGCGCGACATCCGCTTCGTGCGGCTGTGGTTCACCGACGTGCTCGGCACGCTCAAGTCGGTGGCCATCGCGCCGGCCGAGCTCGAGGGCGCGTTCGCGGAGGGCATCGGCTTCGACGGCTCGGCGATCGAGGGCTTCGCCCGCGTGCACGAGAGCGACATGCTCGCCAAGCCCGACCCGGCGACCTTCCAGGTGCTCCCGTGGCGCGAGTCGGACGGCGCCCCGGGCACCGCGCGGATGTTCTGCGACATCTCGATGCCCGACGGCACGCCGTCCTGGGCCGACCCGCGGCACGTCCTGCGCCGGGCGCTCGGCAAGGCGGCCGACGCGGGCTTCACCTTCTACACCCACCCCGAGATCGAGTTCTTCCTGCTCAAGGAGCTGCCGCCGGGCGGTGAGGTCCCGCGCCCGGTCGACGCCGCCGGCTACTTCGACCTCACCCCGCACGGCGTGAGCCAGGACTTCCGCCGCGACGCGATCACGATGCTCGAGCGCATGGGCATCTCGGTGGAGTTCAGCCACCACGAGGTCGCCCCGGGGCAGCAGGAGATCGACCTGCGCTACGCCGACGCCCTGTCGACCGCCGACAACGTCCTCACGACGCGGCACGTCATCAAGGAGGTGGCCCTGTCGCAGGGGGTCTACGCCACCTTCATGCCCAAGCCGTTCAGCAGCCAGCCGGGCAGCGGCATGCACACCCACCTGTCGCTGTTCGAGGGCGACCAGAACGCGTTCTACGACGGCGGCGACCCGCTGCACCTGTCGAAGGTCGCCAAGCACTTCATCGCCGGGCTGCTCGCGCACGCCGCCGAGATCACTGCCGTCACCAACCAGTACGTCAACAGCTACAAGCGGCTGTGGTCCGGCGGCGAGGCGCCGCCCTACGTCTGCTGGGGCTCGAACAACCGCAGCGCCCTGGTGCGGGTGCCGATGTACAAGCCGAGGAAGAGCGGCTCGGCCCGCATCGAGGTGCGCAGCCCGGACAGCGCCACCAACCCCTACCTGTGCTTCGCGCTGCTGCTCGCCGCCGGTCTCAAGGGCATCGAGCAGGAGTACGAGATGCCGCCCGGCGCGGAGGACGACGTCTGGACGCTCAGCGAGGGGGAGCGCCGGGCGATGGGCATGAAGCCGCTGCCCGGCAGCCTCGCCGAGGCGATCACGGCGATGGAGAGCAGCGAGCTGGTCGCCGAGACGCTCGGCGAGCACGTCTTCGACTTCTTCCTGCGCAACAAGCGCGCGGAGTGGCAGGCCTACCGCGCCGAGGTCACGCCGTTCGAGCTCGGCCGCTACCTCCCGGTCCTGTGAGCAGCGCCCGCGCACTGGTCGTCACCCACTCGCCGAGCGAGGGCCCGGGCACGCTCGCCGAGTGGCTGCCGGCGGCCGGCCTCGAGCTCGTCGAGGTGCGACCCTGGGACGGCGAGGCCCTGCCGCCCGACCTGACCGGCTACGACGCGCTCGTCGTCATGGGCGGCCCGCAGCAGGCCTACGACGACGGCTCGGCGCCCTGGCTCGCCGCGACCAAGGCGCTCCTGCGGACGGCGGTCGCCGCACGCGTCCCCACGCTCGGCATCTGCCTCGGCGGCCAGCTGCTCGCCGAGGCCGCGGGCGGTCGGGTCGCTCAGGGCGCCGAGGGCATCGAGGCCGGTGCCCGCCTCGTCGCCAAGCGGGACGCGGCCTGGGACGACGAGCTGTTCGGCGAGGTGCCGTTCACCCCCACCGTCGTGCAGTGGCACGAGGACGCGATCGTCGACCTGCCGCCCGGCGCGGTGCTGCTGGCGAGCAGCAGCCGCTACCCCCACCAGGCGTTCCGCGTCGGCGACCGGGCGTGGGGCCTGCAGTTCCACATCGAGACGCCGCCCGAGATGGTGCGGCACTGGGGTGCGGAGTACACCGCTGCCGTCGTCGAGGCGGGCCTGGACCCGGGCGCGCTGGCCGAGCGGGCGGTGCGCGAGCTGCCCGAGGTGGAGGCCTGCTGGCGGCCGGTGGTGGAGCGCTTCGCGGGCCTGGCCCAGGGGCGCGGCCGCGTGGTCCTGCCGCTGGTGGAGGACTGACGCGAGCGCGCGAGGTGTGGCGGTGAGCGTCTTCGACTCACGGTCCTCAGGGACGGGGCTCCTGGTCCGGCTCGGCTTCGAGGACCCCTCGTCGACCGCGGACGCGCTCGAGCAGCTTGGCCTGTGGCGCAACGGCCGGCCCGTCGACGAGCCGGCCGGCGAGGTGGTGGTGGCGCTGGCCGACGTCGCCGACCCCGGCCTCTCGCTGTCGCGGCTCGTCGAGCTGCTCGCCGGGGTCGCGGACCCCGGCGCGCTGCGGGCGGCGCTGCGCGACTCGCCCGGTCTGCGGCGGCGGCTGCTCGGCGTGCTCGGGACGAGCATCGCGCTGGGCGACCACCTCGTCGCCCACCCGGCCGACTGGCACGCCCTCGCCGGCGACGCCGACGGGGTCCGCCCCACGCTGTACTCCCGGCAGGCGGCGCTGCTCGGCGCGGTCGGGGCCGAGCCGGCCGACCCGACGTGGGGGAGCGGCGGCGCCCGCGCCACCGTCCCCGGGGCGAGGGCGGTCCAGGCGCTCACGGCCGCCTACCGGCGCTGCGTCCTGGAGCTGGCCGCGCGCGACGCGACGGGGTCGGTCACCGTCGAGGAGGTCGGCGCCGAGATGGCCGACCTCGCCTCGGCGACGCTGTCGGCCGGGCTCGCCGTCGCGCGGGCGAGCCTGCCCGAGGACGCGGCCCCGTGCAGGCTCGCCGTGATCGGCATGGGCAAGGCCGGCGGCCGCGAGCTCAACTACGTCAGCGACGTCGACGTCGTCTTCGTCGCCGAGGCGCTGGACGGGACCAGCGACGAGGCCGCGCTCAGGTCGGCGACCCGGCTGGCCGGCGAGATGATGCGGGTCTGCGGCGCGGTCGCCTGGCCGGTCGACGCCGGCCTGCGGCCCGAGGGCGGCGCCGGCCCGCTCGTGCGCACCCTCGCCAGCCACGAGGCCTACTACCGCCGCTGGGCCTCGACCTGGGAGTTCCAGGCACTGCTCAAGGCGCGCCCGCTCGCGGGCGACCTCGCGCTCGGCCGGGCGTACGTCGACGCGGTCTCGCCGATGGTGTGGCGCGCCAGCGAGCGGACGGGCTTCGTCGAGGACGTGCAGGCGATGCGCCGCCGCGTCGAGGGGACGCTCAAGGGCGACCGGGCGGCGCGCGAGGTCAAGCTCGGGCCGGGCGGCCTGCGCGACGTGGAGTTCGCCGTGCAGCTGCTCCAGCTGGTGCACGGCCGCGCCGACGACAGCGTCCGCAGCGGCACGACGCTCGTCGCGCTCGAGCAGCTCGCGGCGGGAGGCTACGTCGGCCGGGAGGACGCCCGCCACCTGGCCGAGGCCTACCGCTGGCTGCGGACCGTCGAGCACCGGCTGCAGCTGCACCGCCTGCGCCGCACCCACCTGCTGCCGGCCGCCGACGACGAGGCCGGCCTGCGCCGGCTCGCCCGGGCCGTCGGCTACCGCAAGGACGTGCTGCAGACGTTCCGGCGCGAGCGGGCCGGCTACGGCCACGAGGTGCGCCGCCTGCACGAGAAGCTCTTCTACCGACCGCTGCTCGGCGCCGTGGCCCGGCTGCCGGCCGACTCGGCCCGGCTGACCCCGGCGGCGGCGAGGGCGCGGCTGGAGGCGCTCGGCTTCGCCGAGCCGGCGGTCGCGCTGCGCCACCTCGAGGCGCTCACCGGCGGGGTGTCGCGCCGGGCGGTCATCCAGTCGACGCTGCTGCCCGCGATGCTCGGCTGGTTCGCCGACGCCGCCGACCCCGACGCGGGGCTCACGTCGTTCCGCTCGGTGTCGGACACCCTCGGCGGCACCCCCTGGTACCTGCGCCTGCTGCGCGACGAGGGACAGGCGGCCGAGCGGCTCGCGCACCTGCTGGCGTCGTCCCGCTTCGTCGCCGACCTGCTCGGCCGGGCGCCGGAGGCCGTCCGCCTGCTGGCCTCCGACGAGGAGCTGCGGCCGCGGCCGCGCGAGGCGCTCGAGCGGGCGTTCGTGCAGGTCGCCCGCCGTCGCGAGGACTGGGAGGGCACGGTCGCCGCCGCACGCGGCATGCGCCGCGAGGAGCTGCTGCGCGTCGCCTGCGCCGACCTGCTCGGGCTGCTCGACCTCGCCCAGGTCGGTGCCGCGCTGTCCGACGTCGCCGCCGCCGTGCTCGCCGCGGCGCTCGAGACGGCGACCCGCAAGGTGGCGGCCGAGCGGCGCGGACCGCTGCCGGTCCGGGTCGCGGTGCTCGCCATGGGCCGCCTCGGCGGGCGCGAGCAGGGCTACGGCTCCGACGCCGACGTGCTGTTCGTCCACGAGGCGCTCCCCGGCACGGCCGAGGCCGACGCCGCCTCCGCCGCGCACGACGTCGCCCACGAGGTGCGGCGGCTGCTCGCCCTGCCTGCCCCGGACCCGCCGCTGGTGGTCGACGCCGACCTGCGGCCCGAGGGCAAGCAGGGGCCGCTGAGCCGCAGCCTGGCGTCGTACGCCGCCTACTACGCGCGCTGGTCCTCCGTCTGGGAGGCGCAGGCGCTGCTGCGCGCGGCGCCCCTCGTCGGCGACGCCGACCTCGCCGCGCGCTTCCTGGCGACCGTCGACCCGGTGCGCTACCCGCAGGGCGGGCCGACGCCGGAGCAGGTCCGCGAGATCCGCCGCATCAAGGCGCGCATGGAGGTCGAGCGGATGCCCAAGGGCGTCGACCCGCGGCTGGTGCTGAAGATGGGCCCCGGCGGCCTCGCCGACGTCGAGTGGGTCGTGCAGCTGCTCCAGCTGCGCTCGGCCTCCGAGGTCGCGGCGCTGCGGACCCCGGCCACCCTGCCGGCGCTGCACGCCGCACGGGAGGCGGGACTGCTCGCGCCGGACGACGCCGCGGTCCTCGAGGCCGCCTGGACGCTCACCGCCCGCGTCCGCGACGCCCTCGTGCTGGTGCGCGGCCGGGCCACGGTCAGCCTGCCCTCGAGCGGGCGGGAGCTCGACGGCGTGGCCCGGTCGCTCGGTTACCCTGCGGGCTCGCAGGGGGACTTCCTGGACGACTACCGACGGACGACCCGTCGCGCCAGGGCTGTCGTCGAGAGGGTGTTCTACGAGTGACCGACACGTCGCAGGTCCGCACGGTCCCCGCGGGGACGACGAGCTTCCTGCTTCGGGAGCACGCGCAGGGCGCGCCGGGAGGCGACACGACCCCTGTCCTGCTGCTCCACGGCGTTCCCGAGACGTCCTCGTGCTGGCGCGACGTCGCGCCGGCGCTGGCCGCCGGCCGGCGGGTGCTCGCGCCGGACCTGCCGGGCCTCGGCGGGTCGTCCTACTCCGGCCCGTACGACGTGCCCTCGCTGGTCGCGCAGCTGTCGGCGCTGGTCGACGCGGAGGTCCCGGGCGGCCGGATCGACGTCGTCGGCCACGACTGGGGCGGCTCGCTCGCGCTCGCGCTGGCCGGTGCGCGGCCCGAGCTGGTCCGCCGGCTGGTCGTCGTCAACGCACCGTTCCGCACGGTGCCGGCGCGGGCGTTCCACATCCCGCTGCTGGCCCTGCCCGCCCTGCCGGAGCTCGTCTTCCGGGCGGCCGGCCGCCGCGTCGTCGAGGCGATGCTGCGCTACGGCTGGCGGTCGTCCCCACCGCTCGACGCCGACCGCTGCGCGGAGTACGCCGCCGCCTACACGACGCGCCCGGGCGTCGCGGCGATGCTCGGCTACTACCGGGGCGTCGCCCGGCCGCGGGCCGCCGCCGTCCTGGGACGCCGCACGCGCGCGGGCACCCCCCGCGTGCGGGCCGAGCAGGCGCTGGTGCTGTGGGGAGCGCTCGACCCGGTGCTCCCGATCTCCACCGGCGAGTCGGTCGTGCGCGACCTCGGCGCCGACTGCGTGATGGTCACCGTGCCGGGCGCCGGCCACTTCGTCGTCGAGGAGGCGCCGGAGGTCGTGACGCAGGTCCTGCTCGACTTCCTCGCCGACGAGACCACCCCGGCGCCGCCCGTGGCGGCCGCGCCGCCGCAGTCGCCGCGGCAGGGAGCAGGGCCGCTCGACCCGCCACCCGACGTCGTGCCCGCCGAGGGCATCGGAGCGGACTAGCGTCGGCTCCGTGACGCTCAGGGTCGTGGTGCTGCTGCTCGCCGCGGCCGTCGTCGCCCGCCGGTTCCTGCCGAGGTACCGGATGCCGTGGACGATCCCGCTCGTGCTGGTCGGCGTGGTCCTGACCGTCCGCACGGTCACCTGGCTCGCCGGGGACTGACCCGCCGTTTCTCGGCCCGCGCGCCGGGGAGGCAGGTGCTCATGGAGCTGGGACTGCAGGACGCCGACCTGGTCGTGGTGGGCTCGGGCTTCTACGGCCTGACCGTGGCCGAGCGTGCCGCCGCCGACGGCGCGCGCGTGGTGGTGCTCGACCGCCGGCGCCACCTCGGCGGCAACGCCTGGAGCGAGCCCGAGCCCTCGACCGGCATCGAGGTGCACACCTACGGCTCGCACATCTTCCACACCAGCAACGAGCGGGTGTGGGACTACGTCAACCGCTTCGGCGCCTTCAACGACTACGTCCACCACGTCTGGACGCTGCACCGGGGGCGCGTCTACCCGATGCCGATCGGCCTCGCGACCATGACGCAGTTCTTCGAGCGCTCCCTCACCCCGGCGCAGGCGCGCGAGCTCGTCGCCGAGCAGGCGGGCGAGCTCGGCGGCGCGACGCCCGCCAACCTCGAGGAGAAGGCGGTCAGCCTCATCGGCCGGCCGCTGTACGAGGCGTTCATCCGCGGCTACACCGCCAAGCAGTGGCAGACCGACCCGCGCGACCTGCCGGAGCGGATCATCACCCGGCTGCCGGTGCGCTTCACCTACGGCACCCGCTACTTCACCGACACCCACGAGGGCATCCCGGTCGACGGCTACGGCGCGCTGCTGACCCGCATGGCGGGCACGCCAGGCGTCACCGTCCACACGGGCGTCGACTGGTTCGACGTCCGCGCCTCGGCGACGCCCGGCACGCCGGTCGTCTACACCGGCCCCGTCGACCGCTACTTCGACTTCCGCGCCGGCGCGCTCGGCTGGCGCACCCTCGACCTCGAGACCGAGGTGCTCGACGTCGACGACCACCAGGGCACGACGGTCATGAACTACGCCGACGAGGACGTGCCGCACACACGCGTCCACGAGTTCCAGCACTACCACCCCGAACGCCCCCCGGTGGACGGGCGGACCGTCGTCATGACCGAGTACAGCCGGTGGGCGCAGCCGGGCGACGAGCCGTACTACCCGGTCGACACCCCCGAGGACCGGCGGCGGCTGGCGGCGTACCGCGAGCTCATGTCCGCCGAGCCCGACGTCCACTTCGGCGGCCGGCTCGGCAGCTACCAGTACCTCGACATGCACATGGCGATCGCCTCGGCCCTCACCGCCTACGACAACACCGTCGGCCCGGCCCTCGCGCGCGCCAAGGCCGCCTGAGCGCGTTCGGGTGTCGCGGCGATCCTCCGGGGTAGCGCCCCGGAGGGCCAGTCAGGTCCTTCCCTCGTCAAGGAGTCCACGTGCGTCTGAGCCACCTCCCGCTGCGCCTGACCACCGGCGCGTACATCCTCAACTCCGGCCTGTCCAAGCGGGGGCTGCCGGAGGAGGCGGCTGCGGGCATCCACGGCATGGCGTCCGGTTCGATCTCGCAGTTCAAGAGCGTGCCGCCGCAGACCTTCACGGCGGCGCTGTCCTCCGGTGAGATGGCGCTCGGCGCCGCCCTGCTGCTGCCGTTCGTGTCGCCGGTCGTCGCCGGCGCCGCCCTCACCGCCTTCGGCGCCGGGCTCGTCAACCTCTACCTCAAGACGCCCGGCCTGACCGAGGAGGGCTCGATCCGCCCGACGGCGGACGGCATCGGCATCGCCAAGGACGTCTGGCTGGTCGGCGTCGGCAGCACGCTGCTCATCGACGGCCTGGTCGACGGCGCCCGCGGCGCCGCCCGCAGCGCCCGCAAGTCAGCGCGCACGTCGGCGAAGAAGGCCCGCAAGAACGCGAAGTCCCTCACCAGGAGCTGAGCGGGCGCGGCACGCGGTCGCGTCAGAAGTCCCCGGCGCTGCGGCGCAGCTGCCCGATGACCTCGACCAGCTGCTCGGCCGCGTCGTCCGACAGCCCGACGTCGGCGAAGGGCCCGGCGTTGAGGGCGGCCGTCGAGGCCGCCGCGACCCGCCGCCCCTGCTCGGTGATCCGCGCGACGACGGCCCGGCCGTCGTCCGGGTGCCGCTCCCGGACGAGCAGCGCCTGCGCCTCCAGCTTCGCGACGGCGCCGGTGACCGACGCCGGGTGCACCTGCAGCCGTTCGCCGATCCGGGCGAGCGGCAGCGAGCCGCGGCGACTGAAGCACAGCAGCATCAGCACCTCGTAGCGGGCGTAGCTCAGCCCGAACGGCCGGACGACGTCCTCGAGCCGGCTCAGGACGATCTGCTGCGCGCGCATGAGGCTGATGACCGCAGCCATGCCGCGGTCGGGACCCTCCCAGCCGTGCGCCCGCCACTGGCGGCGGGCCTCGGCCACGAGGTCCATGCGCTCGTCCACGCCCGCAGCGTAGGCGTGATTGCTTCGGCTCCATAACAATGGTTCCCTACGAGCTGCCGACCGCCCGAGGGAGTCCCACCATGACCAGCACCGCCGAGCTGCAGAACTCCTACGGCCTGTCCGAGGAGCAGGAGGCGCTGCGCCAGAGCGTGCGCGACTTCGCGGAGACGGTGGTCGCACCGCGGGCGGCCGAGGTCGACCGGACGGCGACCTACCCGTGGGACGTCCACGAGGCCCTGCGCACGAACGAGCTGCTCGCGCTCCACGTCGGCGAGCAGTACGGCGGTGCGGGCGCCGACGCGATCTCCACCGCGATCGTCATCGAGGAGCTGTCCCGCGTCGACGCGAGCGTCGGGCTCATCGTCGCGGTGAACAAGCTGGGCACCACCGGCCTGCAGCTCTCGGGCAGCGAGCAGCTGAAGGCGCGCTACCTGCCCGCCGTGGCAAGCGGCGAGGCGACGTTCTCGTACGCCCTGTCCGAGCGCGAGGCCGGCTCCGACGCCGCCGCCATGCGCACGCGCGCGGTCCGGGACGGCGACTCGTACGTCCTCGACGGCACCAAGGCGTGGATCAGCCAGGCCGGCGTCTCCACCCACTACACCGTCATGGCCGTCACCGAGCCGGGCGCCGGCGCCCGCGGCATCTCGGCGTTCGTCGTCCACGCCGACGACCCGGGCTTCAGCGTCGGCACACCCGAGCGCAAGATGGGCATCAAGGGCTCGCCGACCTGCGAGGTGCACTTCGAGGGGTGCCGCATCCCGGCCGACCGCATGATCGGCGGGCCCGGCACCGGCTTCAGGACCGCGCTCGCCACCCTCGACCACACCCGCCTGACCATCGCGGCGCAGGCCGTCGGCATCGCGCAGGGCAGCCTGGACGCCTCGATCGCCTACACCAAGGAGCGCAGGCAGTTCGGGAAGCCGGTGTCGGACTTCCAGGGCGTGCAGTTCATGCTCGCCGACATGGCCATGAAGACCGAGGCCGCCCGCCAGCTCGTCTACGTCGCGGCCGCCAAGGCCGACCGGGGCGCGCCCGACCTCACCTTCGCCTCGGCGGCCGCGAAGTGCTTCGCGTCCGACACGGCGATGCAGGTGGCGACCGACGGCGTGCAGCTGTTCGGCGGCTACGGCTACACGTCGGACTTCCCCGTCGAGCGCTACATGCGCGACGCCAAGATCACGCAGATCTACGAGGGCACCAACCAGATCCAGCGGGTCGTCATGGCCCGGTCGCTGCTGCGCTGACCGGAGGGCCCGATGGCGCGACCCGAGCTGCACGTCCCCACCCATCCGGTCCGCTTCGTGACGGCCGCGAGCCTGTTCGACGGCCACGACGCGGCGATCAACGTGATGCGGCGGATCCTGCAGTCGCAGGGCGCCGAGGTCGTGCACCTGGGTCACGACCGCAGCGTCGACGCGGTGGTGACGGCGGCGGTGCAGGAGGACGTGCAGGGGGTGGCGCTGTCGTCCTACCAGGGCGGTCACGTCGAGTACTTCACCTACCTCGAGGAGCGGCTGGCCGAGGTCGGCGCCGGCCACGTGCAGGTGTTCGGCGGCGGTGGCGGGGTCATCGTCGCGGACGAGATCGCGCTGCTCGCGGAGCGCGGGGTGAGGATCTTCGCGCCCGAGGACGGCCAGCGCCTCGGGCTGGCCGGCATGGTCAACGAGCTCGTCGGCGCGTGCGACGTCGACCTCGCCGCCATCTCGCCCGACGTCGAGCGGGTGCTCGCAGGCGAACCGGCGGCGCTGGCTCGTGCGATCACCGTGCTGGAGGACGGCCGGGACGACGTGCTGGCCGCATCGGTGCGCTCGGCCGCGGAGCAGCGGTCGGCCCCGGTCCTCGGGATCACCGGCACGGGCGGGTCGGGCAAGAGCTCGCTCACCGACGAGCTCGTCCGCCGCTTCCGGCTCGACCAGGAGGACACGCTCCGCATCGCCGTGCTCGCCGTCGACCCGACCCGGCGCAGGGGCGGCGGCGCGCTGCTGGGCGACCGCATCCGCATGAACAGCATCGACGACTCCGCTCCGTCGCAGGTCTTCTTCCGCTCGCTGGCGACCCGACGCGCCGACGGGCAGCTGCCCGAGCACCTCGGCGACGTGATCGCCGCCTGCCGGGCAGCCGGCTACGACCTCGTGGTCGTGGAGACGCCCGGCATCGGCCAGGGCGACGCGGCGATCGTGCCGTACTGCGACGTCTCGCTCTACGTCATGACGCCGGAGTACGGCGCCGCCTCGCAGCTCGAGAAGATCGACATGCTCGACTTCGCCGACGTGGTGGCGGTCAACAAGTACGAGCGGCGTGGCGCCGAGGACGCACGGCGCGACGTCGCCCGCCAGCTGGTCCGCAACCGCGAGGCGTTCGGCGCCTCGTGGCAGGACATGCCGGTGTTCGGCACGAGCGCCGCGCGGTTCGACGACGACGGCGTCACGGCGCTGTACCAGGAGCTGCGCGGGCTGCTCGTCGGTCAGGGCCTGGCCGCGTCCGCGGGCGTGCTGCCGCGCGTCGACGTCCGCGCCTCGTCCGGGCTGACGAGCGTGCTGCCGCCCTCGGCGGTCACCTACCTCGGCGAGGTCGCCGCCACCGTGCGCGCCCACCACGAGTCGACCGCCCGGCAGGCGGAGGCCGCCCGGCTGCGCCAGCACCTGCAGACGGCGAAGGGCGTGCTGGGTGCGGGCGAGGCGGTGGACCGGCTCGACGCGGCGATCGCCGATGCCGAGCGCCGGCTCGACGACCGGACCGCAGCCGCCCTCGACGCCTGGCCGGCCACCGTCGAGCAGTACGCCGGCGACGAGCTCGTCTACGTGGTGCGCGGCAAGCAGTTCCGCACGCCGCTGCGCCGCGAGTCGCTGTCCGGCACGGCCGTGCCGCGCGTGGCCCTGCCGCGGACGTCCGACCACGGCGAGCTCGTGCGCTTCCTGCGCGAGGAGGGCCTGCCGGGCTCCTTCCCGTTCACCGCGGGTGTCTTCCCGTTCAAGCGGACGGGGGAGGCCCCGGCCCGCATGTTCGCCGGGGAGGGGGACGCGTTCCGCACCAACCGGCGCTTCCGGCTGCTGTCGGCCGGCAACGAGGCGACCCGCCTGTCGACCGCCTTCGACTCGGTGACGCTGTACGGCCGCGACCCCGACCGCCGCCCCGACGTCCTCGGCAAGGTCGGCACGTCCGGTGTCTCCATCGCCACGCTCGACGACCTGAAGGTGCTGTTCGACGGCTTCGACCTGTGCTCGCCGACGACGTCGGTGTCGATGACCATCAACGGACCGGCGCCGGCGGTCCTGGCGATGTTCCTGAACACCGCCATCGACCAGCAGCTCGCCGAGCGGCCGGACGACGACCCCGACCAGGTCCGCGCCGAGGTGCTGTCCACCGTCCGCGGGACGGTGCAGGCCGACATCCTCAAGGAGGACCAGGGCCAGAACACCTGCATCTTCTCGACCGAGTTCGCGCTGCGGTGCATGGCCGACATCTCGTCGTGGTTCATCGAGCACGAGGTCCGCAACTTCTACTCCGTCAGCATCTCCGGCTACCACATGGCCGAGGCCGGGGCGAACCCGATCAGCCAGCTCGCGTTCACGCTGGCCAACGGCTTCACCTACGTCGAGGCCTACCTCGCGCGCGGCATGGCGGTCGACGACTTCGCGCCGAACCTGTCGTTCTTCTTCTCCAACGGCATGGACGCCGAGTACACCGTGCTCGGCCGGGTCGCCCGCCGCATCTGGGCGGTGGCGATGCGCGACCGGTACGGCGCCGGCGAGCGCTCGCAGAAGCTGAAGTACCACGTGCAGACCTCGGGCCGGTCGCTGCACGCGCAGGAGATGGACTTCAACGACATCCGCACCACCCTGCAGGCGTTGTGCGCGGTCTACGACAACGCCACCAGCCTGCACACCAACGCCTACGACGAGGCGGTCACCACCCCGAGCACCGAGTCCGTGCGCCGTGCCCTCGCCATCCAGATGATCATCGATCGCGAGTGGGGCCTCGCCGGCAACGAGAACCCGCTGCAGGGCTCGTACGTCGTCGACGAGCTCACCGACCTCGTCGAGGAGGCGGTGCTCGTGGAGTTCGACCGGATCGACGCCCGCGGCGGCGTGCTCGGCGCGATGGAGACCGGCTACCAGCGCGGGCGCATCCAGGACGAGTCGATGCTGTACGAGCACAGGAAGCACGACGGGTCGCTGCCGATCGTCGGCGTCAACACCTTCCTGGCGGACGACGCCGACGGCGGCACCCCGACGTCGCCCGAGCTCGCCCGCGCGACCGACGCCGAGAAGCAGTCCCAGCTCGACCGGCTCGCCGACTTCCACGCCCGCCACCGGGAGCAGGCGCCGGCGGCGCTCGCCCGGCTGCAGGAGACGGCGACGAGCGGCGGCAACGTCTTCGACGTGCTCATGGACGCCGTCCGGGTCTGCTCGCTCGGGCAGATCAGCGACGCCTTCTTCGAGGTCGGCGGGCAGTACCGCCGCAACGTCTGACGCCGCGGCTACCACGGTCGCCTGCCTCTGTCGACCCTCCGGACCGGTCGAGGTCCTGCCCGCCTGCCGGTGCCCACGCCCGTCGTGGGTCGGCCAGGCTGGCGCCCTGCGGACGACGACGACGGAGAGGCACGGACATGGGCGCGATGACTCCCGAGGAGGTGCGCGCGCTGTTCACGGCGCTGCTGCTCGTCGCCGTGCTGCTGACCACGCACCTCACGACCGCGATCGCCAGCGCGGCCACCCTGTTCTGAGCCCGGCAGGCCCGTGCTGAGCGCGGCAGGTCAGTGCGCGGCGATCGCGTCGAGCACCTGGAGCCTGGCCGCGCGGCGCGCCGGCCAGACCGCCGCGAGCACGCCGATCACCGCCCCCACCAGCAGGAACGCCGCCAGCCGGGTGCCGGGCACCACGAGCACCTCGATGCCCTGACCGGCCAGCGCGCGGGTCAGGCTGACCCCGAACACCGTGCCCAGCGCCAGCCCGAGGGCCGCGCCGTACACCGAGATGACGACCGACTCGAGCCGGACCATCCGGCGCAGCTGCGCCCGGGAGAGCCCGACCGCCCGCAGCAGGCCGATCTCGCGGGTGCGCTCGATGACCGACAGCGCCAGCGTGTTGACGATGCCGAGCACCGCGATGATCACGGAGAGGACGAGCAGGGCGTTGATGAGCAGCAGCAGCTGCGCGACCTGCGCCCGCTGCTCCTCCGCGAACTCCTCCTTGTCCTTGAGGTCGACGACCGGGTAGGTGGCCACGGCCTCGGCCATCTGCGAGCGCACGGCGCCCAGGTCGGCGTCGTCGTCCACGTCGACGTAGACGTAGCGGTCGAGCGGGGTGCCGCCGGTCGCGGCGTGGGTCTCGAGCGACATGACGTACGGGCCGACCGCCTGGTTGGTCGCGTAGACGCCGCCGAGCGTCAGCGCGACCCGGTCGCCGGTCGGCAGCACGGCCCGCACCACGTCGCCGACGGACCAGCCGCGCGTCTGCGCGGTCGGCTCGTCGACCAGCAGGCCGTCGCCCTGCAGGCCGTCGGTGCCGCCTGCGGCGTAGTCGAGCCGGAGCGTGCGGTCGAGCGTCGCCGGGTCGACCGCGGCGAAGAAGGACTCCGTGCCGTCGAACTGCGCGGCGCCGAAGCGCTCCTGCATGACCGCGTCCACCCCGTCGACCTCGCGCAGGTCGTCGGCGACCGCCGGCGTGAAGGGCTGGCCGACGGCGGTGGAGACGACGAAGTCGGCCGACAGGGCGCTGCCGACGAGCCTGTCGACCGAGGCGTTCGTCGAGGCGCCGATGACCGTGAACGCGCTGACGAGCGCGAGGCCCACCATGAGCGCCGAGGCCGTGGCCGCGGTGCGGCGCGGGTTGCGCAGGGCGTTCTCCCGCGCCAGGCGGCCGGTCGTGCCCCAGACCCTCGGCAGGACCGCACCGACGACCCGCACGAACGGCCGGGCGAGCACCGGGCTGAGCGCGATCGCGGCGAGCACGAGCGCCACCGAGCCGAGACCGACGAGCGAGGCGGCGTCGCTCCCGTCGTCGGTGGCCGCACCGCTGACGAGGGCGGCGACGCCGACCACCGCCAGCACGGCGCCGAGCGCCGTGCGACGCCGCAGCGACTTCTCCACCGCCACGTGGTCGTCGCGCATCGCGGCGACCGGGGGCGTCCGCGCGGCGCGGCGGGCGGGCAGGTAGGCCGCGAGCAGCGTCACGACGACGCCGACGGCGTACGACCAGCCGACCGTGGACGCGTCGAGGACCAGGCTCCCGTCGAGGGTGAGCCCGAACCGGCCGAACAGCACCCGCAGCGCCGTCGCGATGCCGAAGCCGGCGCCGAGGCCGACGGTCGCCCCGAGCAGGCCGAGGACGAGGGCCTCGAGCAGGACCGAGCGCGTCACCTGCGCGCGTCCCGCGCCGAGCGCCCGCAGCAGGGCGAGCTCGCGGGTCCGCTGCGCCACCAGCATCGAGAAGGTGTTGAGGATGATGAAGGAGCCGACGAACAGCGCCACGCCCGCGAAGACGAGCAGGAAGACGTTGATGAACGACAGGCTGTCCTGCAGCGCGGCCGTCTGGTCGTCGGCCTGCTCCGCGGCGGTCCTCACCTCGTACTCGCTGCCGACCGCGGCGGCGACGGCGTCGCGCACCTGCGCGTCGGACCGGCCGTCCTCGGCGAGCACGTCGACGCCGGTGAGCCCGTCGCCAGCGCCGAGCAGCGACTGCGCCGTCGCGAGGTCGAACGCCGTGAGCGACGCCCCGGCCAGTCCGCCGCTCTCGCCGAAGGTGAAGACGCCGACGACCTCCGCCTCGACCCGTGGGCCCGGGGTGAGCAGCGTGACGGTGTCGCCCACCTCGTAGCCGGCCGCCTCGACCGTCCCGCTGTCGAGCGCGACCTCGCCCTCGTCCCGGGGCGCCCGACCCTCGGTGAGGGTGCTCGGCGACAGGTCCTCGTCCTCGAACCAGCTCACTCCGACGCCGGGTGCGCCGCCGGTGTCGCGGACGTCGCCGGACCTGTCGAGGACGTAGACGCCCTCGGCCTGGACGTAGCCCTCGGCCGCCGCGACGCCGTCGACGGCCGCGATCTGCTCGACGAGGGACGACGGCAGGAACGACGCACTGCCACCGGGGCTGTCGAAGCCGGCCTCGAAGGCGGTGGCCCGGGTGACGCCGACGTCGTTGGAGGTGCTCTCGAACAGGCTGGTGAACGTGCGGCTCAAGGTGTCGGTGAAGATCATCGTCCCGGACACGAAGGCGACGCCGAGCACGATGGCCAGCCCCGACAGGGCCAGCCGGAGCTTGTGCGCGAGCAGGCCGCGCACGGTGGTCCGCCACACGTCAGGGCTCCACGGAGGTGCGGACGCCGTCGAACGCCTTCATGCGCTCGAGCACCCGGTCGGCGGTCGGGGAGGTCATCTCGTCGACGATGCGGCCGTCGGCGAGGAACAGGACCCGGCCGGCGTACGACGCCGCGGCCGGGTCGTGCGTGACCATGACGACGGTCTGGCCGAGCTCGCGCACCGACATCCGCAGGAACCCCAGCACGGCGGCGCCGCTGCGGGAGTCGAGGTTGCCGGTGGGCTCGTCGGCGAAGACGACGTCGGGCCGGCTGGCCAGCGCGCGGGCGCAGGCGACCCGCTGCTGCTGGCCGCCGGACAGCTCGCTCGGCCGGTGGCCGAGCCGGGGACGCAGGCCGACCGCGTCGACGACGCGGTCGAGCCACTGCTGGTCGGGGGTGCGGCCGGCGATGTCCATGGGCAGCGTGATGTTCTCGAGCGCCGTGAGGGTCGGCAGCAGGTTGAAGGCCTGGAAGACGAAGCCGACCTGGTCGCGGCGCAGTCGGGTGAGCCGCTTGTCGTCGAGGCCGGTGAGCTCCGTGTCGCCGATCCAGGCCTGCCCGGAGGTCAGCGCGTCGAGGCCGGCCATGCAGTGCATCAGCGTGGACTTGCCGGACCCGGAGGGGCCCATGATGGCGGTGAACTGCCCGCGCGGGAAGGTCACGTCGACGCCGTCGAGGGCGACCACCTCGGTGTCGCCCGAGCCGTAGACCTTCGACAGCGCGAGACCGCGCGCGGCGGGGACGCCGGCTGCGGAGCCGTCGTGGCTCGCCTGCTGGGACGGGATCACGGTCGCTCCTCCGGTCGGTGTCGTGCCAGGTGTCCGCAGGGGACGGGCGGCGCAGGCCGCTGCACCTTCCTCCACGAGCACGACGCCGTCACGGGCTTTGCGCTGTGGGCGCACCGATGAGTCCACCCGCACCGGACGGTCTGCACCTGCGGCAGCGCCCCACCCTGGAAGAGGACCTCCCGATGCGCCCGATCATCCCCAACCTGTGGTTCGACACCGAGGCCGAGCAGGCCGCGCAGTTCTACGTCTCCGTCTTCCCCGACTCCCGGATCATCAGCACGGCGCTCTACCCCGAGGGCGCGCCCGGTCCCGCCGGATCGGTGATGACGGTCGAGTTCGAGGTCAACGGCCAGCGCTTCGTCGGCGTCAACGGCGGCCCGCAGTTCCCGTTCACCGAGGCCGTCTCCTTCCAGGTCACCTGCGAGACGCAGCACGAGGTGGACCGCTACTGGGAGGTGCTCACCGAGGGCGGACAGGAGTCGATGTGCGGCTGGCTGAAGGACCGCTACGGCCTGTCCTGGCAGGTCGTCCCCGTCGGCATGGAGGAGGTCTTCGCCGACCCCGACCCCGAGCGCGCCTCACGGGCGGTGCAGGCGATGCTCGGCATGCGCAAGCTCGACCTGGCGGCGCTGCAGGCTGCCGCGGACGGGACCGCCTCCGTCGGCTGAGCCGGCGACTCGCCGACGACCCCGGCGCGAGGCGCGACGCGGGACGGCGCGTGGAGAGCGCCGGCGGTCGGGATCAAGCCGGGTACTGGTCGTGCCGGGCGTAGAGCTCGAGCCACTCGGCGTCGTCGAGCTGCCGGCCCGAGGCGCTGATCTCGGCGAGCTCCTCGAAGTAGCCCTCGCGCGGCGCACCGGGGGCGAACAGGATGAGCATGTCCGCCGGCGCACCGGACTCGTTGCGGAAGCCGTGCACCCCGCCGGGCGGGACGTGGACGAAGTCGCCCGGGGCGCAGTCCACCCACGTGCGCCCGTCGAAGATGCGCACCGTCCCGGTGAGCACGAAGAACGACTCGGACATCGTGCGGTGGAAGTGCGGGTCCGGACCGCTGCGCCGCTCGCCCATGGAGTACCGGAACACGCCCAGCTCGGCGTCGCCGTGCCGCGCCCCGGCCAGGTAGCGGATCTGCGCCGTCGCGGTCACGAGGTCCGCAGGTGCGTCGGCCGGCACGTGGCGGGCGCTGAGGGAGGGCTCGGCGGCGCCGTACCGGACCGGTGGGTAGCTCATGTCTGCCGTCGCGTCATCGGTCAGGCGTCGTGGTCGACCGCCGGCGGCTCCACCGGCACCGTGCGGCTCCCGGTCAGGGCGCTGACCAGTCCGGCGGACACGATCGACCCGGACCAGAGCAGCGTCAGCGTGGACACGACCCACCCTTGACGCTCAGGAAGGCCGGCACGGTGACCTGCGGCTGCGCGAGCGAGTCCACCGGGAGCAGGAACGCCCCGAGCAGCGGCCCGAGGCCGGTGCGCAGGAGGCGCAGCGCCGTCATGGCCGCATGGTGTCACGCGGGATCGCCGGGCATTGCTTGAAGCATCATGTACCGTCGATGTGCTTGAGACTTCAAGCGACGGGTACCGCCGCGCTCGGCGGACAGGAGCCCCACCATGACGACCACCACCACGGCTGCCGCCGACGCTCTCGTCCCGGCCGCGCACCCCTTCGCCGGCCACCTGCGCCGTGCCGCCGCCGCGGAGCAGGCGTCGCCGCACCGGGTCTGGACGCCCGAGGACGGGCCGCTGCCGAGCCTCTACATCAGCCACGGCGCTCCGCCGGTGTTCGAGGACGCCGCCTGGATGACCGAGCTGCACGACTGGGCCCGGCGCCTGCCCAAGCCGAAGGCGGTGCTGGTCGTCAGCGCCCACTGGGAGTCGGCGCCGCTGAGCATCACCAGCACGTCGCCGACCGAGCTCGTCTACGACTTCGGTGGCTTCGACCCGCTGTACTCCCGCATGCGGTACGACACCCCCGACGCCGGCGCGCTCGCCCGCCAGGTCGTCGGCGTGCTGCCGAAGGGCGAGACCGTCCACGAGCACGTCCGCCGCGGCCTGGACCACGGAGCCTGGGTGCCGCTCAAGGTCATGTACCCGGCGGCCGACGTGCCGGTCCTGCAGCTCAGCATCCCCACCCACGACAGCACCCGGCTGCTCGCCCTCGGCGAGCGGCTGCGGGCGCTGCGGGAGGAGGGCGTGCTGGTGGTCGGCTCCGGGTTCATGACCCACGGCCTGCCCTACGTCGACTGGTCCGCGCCCGACACGGTCCCCGGTTGGTCCTCGGAGTTCGACGCGTGGGCGGCCGACGCGCTGGCGCGCGGTGACGTCGAGGAGCTCGCGCACTTCCGCACCCGCGCGCCGGGCATGCCCTACGCCCACCCGACGGTCGAGCACTTCACGCCGCTGTTCGTCACCCTCGGCGCGGCGACCGACCCGTCCGCGCCGGTGACCACCACCGTCGGCGGCTACTTCCTCGGACTGGCCAAGCGCTCGTTCGAGGCTGCGTGACCGGCGAGCCCCAGTGGCTCGACGAGCAGGAGATGCAGGCGTGGCTGCGGCTGCTCCGGGTCGTCATGCTGCTGCCCGGGGCGCTCGACCGGCAGCTGCGGCAGGACGCCGGTCTCACGCACGCCTCCTACATGGTGCTGGCGTGCCTCAGCGGCGCCCCTGAGCGGTCGATGCGGATGAGCGAGCTCGCCCGCGTGACGGCGACGTCGCAGAGCCGGCTCTCCCACGCCGTCGCCGGCCTCGAGCAGCGCGGCTGGGTGCAGCGCCGCCCCTGCCCGCAGGACGGGCGGGGCCAGATCGCCACGCTGACCGACGACGGCGTCCAGGTGCTGGTCGACACCGCACCGGGCCACGCCGCCAAGGTCCGCAGCCTCGTCTTCGACCCGCTGAGCCCCAGCGACGTCGAGCACCTGTCGGCGGTGGCCGAGCGGCTCGTCACGCAGCTGGAGGCCGACCAGACGAGCGGCGCTGCGGGCGCTGGTTCCTCGAGCACCTGAGGGGTACTCCCGGCCCTCGTGACGGAGCACGAGGCGGCTGGTGAGAGCAGGGGCACCGTCCTGCTCGCGTTGGGTGCGAACCTGGCGATCGCGGTGACCAAGACCGGCGCGGGGCTGCTGACGATGTCGAGCGCCATGCTGTCGGAGGCCGCGCACTCGTGGGCCGACACGACGAACCAGGTCTTCCTGCTCTTCGCTCTCTCCCGCGCCGACCGTCCGGCCGACCCGCTGCACCCGTTCGGGTACGGCAAGGAGCGCTTCTTCTGGTCGCTGCTGGCCGCCGTCGGCATCTTCGTCACCGGCGCGCTGTTCTCGCTCTACCAGGGGGTCACGACCCTGCTCGGCGACGAGCACGAGCCGACGTCGCGCGACTTCCTCCTGTCGTACGCCGTCCTCGCCGTGGCCCTGGTGCTCGAGGGCGCCAGTCTCACCAAGGCGCTGCGACAGCTGTCGGGGGAGGCGCGCAGCCGTCACCGCGGCCTGCTGGAGCACGTCCGGCGCAGCTCCGACCCCACGGTCAAGACGGTGGCGTCCGAGGACTCGGCCGCGGTCGTCGGGCTCCTGCTCGCGCTCGTCGGCATCGGCCTGCACCAGGCGACCGGCTCGGCCGTGCCCGACGCGATCGCCTCGATCGCCATCGGACTGGTCCTGGCCTGGGTGGCGTACGCACTGGGCCGCGACACCAAGGACCTGCTCATCGGCGAGTCCCTCGACCCCGAGGTCCGGCTGGCCGTCATCGAGGAGCTGCAGCGCTACGACGCGGTCGACGGCATCCTGGAGATCCTCACCATGCAGCTCGGACCGGACCAGGCGCTCGTCGCCGCGAAGCTCGACGTGGACGACAGCCTGCCGGCCGGTGACCTGGAGCGGCTCACGGCGCGCATGGAGCGCGAGCTGCGTGCCGCGCACCCCGAGATCGCCCACATCTACCTCTCGGTCACCCGGGGCGACCCCGGCCAGCTCGACGTCGCCGCGGGTCTGCGCCGGCTCGCGACCATCGCCGCTGGCGGTCCGGCGCAGCGGCAGCAGGCGCTGGAGAGCCTGTCGACGGGCGCCTGGCGGCGCTGACCGCCGCGACGGCTCGTCCGCAGTAGGGTCGGCGGCGCGGCGGCTCGAGACGACCGTCCGCGTCAGCACCCCGCACGCAGGAGGCTCGCGCGTTGACCACCGTGCAGACCGTCCGAGGACCCGTCGACAGCGCCGAGCTCGGCCGGACGTACATGCACGAGCACGTCTTCGTCCTGACGCCGGACGTGCAGCAGAACTACCCCGAGCACTGGGGCGACGAGGAGCAGCGCGTCGCCGACGCGGTCGAGGAGCTGCAGGCCCTGGCGGCATCGGGCGTGCGGACCATCGTCGACCCGACGGTGGTCGGGCTCGGGCGCTACATCCCGCGCATCGCGCGCATCGCCGAGCAGGTGCCGGAGCTCAACATCGTCGTGGCCACGGGGATCTACACCTACGACAGCGCGCCGTCGTTCTTCCGCCACCGCGGCCCCGCGCTGAACGCCGCGCTCGGCACCGAGGTGCCCGATCCGATGGTCGACATGTTCGTGCGCGACATCACCGAGGGGATCGGCGGGACGGGCGTGCGCGCAGCGATGCTCAAGTGCGCGATCGACTCCGAGGGACTGACCCCGGGCGTCGAGCGGGTCATGCGTGCGGTCGCCCGCGCCCACCAGGCGACGGGGGTCCCGATCACGGTGCACACCCATCCGCGATCGGAGCAGGGGCTGCGGGTCAAGCAGGTGCTGTGCGACCAGGAGGGCGTCGACCCGTCCCGCATCGTGCTCGGCCACAGCGGCGACACCACCGACTGCGACCACCTGGCGGCGCTGGCCGATCAGGGGTTCGTGCTGGGCATGGACCGCTTCGGCATCAACCTCGACACGACGTTCGAGGCGCGGGCCGACACCCTGGTCGAGATGGTGCGGCGCGGCTACGCCGAGCGGATGGTGCTCTCGCAGGACGCGTCCTGCTACATCGACTGGATCGAGCCCGACGTCATGGCGTTCCTGCCGCAGTGGCACTACCTGCACATCGCCGACGACGTCCTGCCCTACGTCCGTGAGCAGGGCGTCACCGACGAGCAGGTCGAGACGATGCTGGTCGACGTGCCGAGGCGCTGCTTCGAGGGCTAGCGGCTCCCGGCGTGCTCGCTCGCCTGCCGCACGATCGTCGCGTCCCGCCGCGAACGGCGGGCCCACGGCCAGGTGATGAGCGCCCAGAACGCCGCCACGACGACGATCTCGTTCAGGACGTACCACGGCCACGGGCCGAGCAGGTCGAGCGCCGAGGCCGCGCTCGGCTTGGCGTTGAGGTAGCCGTAGTTGGTGCCGACGACGACGTTGAAGACGTACACCGTCACCGCCCAGGCGGCGGTCACCGCGACCGCGACGCGGTACCGCCGCCAGTCCGGCCCGAGCCCGAGCGCCCACACCAGGTAGACCGCGGCCCACACGACGAGCAGGTGCATCGCCCAGAACAGGACGAAGATCGGGTCCGGGAAGTCGGCGGCGAGGTCGGGCGTGAGGACCGCCTGGCTGGTCAGCGTCAGCCCCCAGAAGTAGGTGAGCGCCGCGGCCCACCGCCGGCGGGTCCACAGCGCGTACACCGCGACGCCGCTCGCGAGGTCGCACAGCTGCAGCGGCAGCGTCTTCTCGAGGTCCCAGTAGTCGGGTGTGAAGTACAGGACCTGCAGCGGCACCGTCACCGCCAGCACCGCCACCGCCATGCCGCGGCCCCAGCGCTCGGCCAGCGCCGACCCGCGGTGGCGGCGGCCGAACAGCACGAGAGCGACCACCCCCACCAGGAGCAGCAGCAGCGCGCCCTGGTGCGACGCGCCGTACGTCTCGAACCGGTCCGCCGTCAGCACTCGGTCCACCGTCATGGTGACCACGCTCCTTCTCGAGCGGTCGGGTGACCGCACGCTACGAAGGGGAGCCGTCCCGCGCAGCCGTAGTACTACCTGGGGCTTGTCGCCGGCACGGCAGACGGGCAGGGTCGGGGCATGGGGGTCTACACGCGGCACGTCCAGCCCCGGCTGCTCGAGGCCACCCTGGCCGACAGGCACACCGGCCCGATCCGGAGCAGGGTCTGCGCCGGCCTGTCCGGGGACGTGCTGGAGATCGGGTTCGGGTCCGGGCTCAACCTGCCGCACCTGCCGGCGGCGGTGCGCGCCCTGTCGGTGGTCGAGCCGTCGCGGGTGGCACTGCGGCGGTCCGAGCCGCGCCGGGCGGCCTCGCCGGTCCCGGTCGCCGTCGTCGGTGACGACGCGCAGGACCTGCCGCTGCCGGACGCCAGCGTCGACGCCGCCCTGTCGACGTGGAACCTGTGCGGGATCGCCGACCCCCGTGCTGCGCTGCGTGAGGTCCGGCGCGTCCTGCGCCCCGGCGGCACGCTGCACTTCGTCGAGCACGGGCTCGCCCCGGACGGCTCCGTCGCACGCTGGCAGCGGCGCGGCAACCGCCTGAACCGGCTCGTCGCCGGCTGCGTCCTGGACCGCGACGTCCGCGCGCTGCTCGAGGACTCCGGGCTCGCGGTGCTGTCCCTCGACACCTACTACGAGCCGAGCGCTCCGCGGCCAGCCGGCTTCTTCTACGAGGGACGCGCCACGGCGTGATCGTCGAGGCGCTGGTGCCCCGCGGCCGCCACGTCCTTCAGGTCGGCAGCGGTCCGGGGCGCGAGGGACGGCTCAGGAGACGGAGAAGCCGCCGTCGACGAAGATCGTCTGGCCGGTGACGTACGACGACGCGTCGCTGGCGAGGAACACCGCGACGCCGGCGAAGTCGCTCGGCTCGCCGTTGCGCCCGACCATCGTCCGGCCGGCCATCGCCGCTGCGCGCGCGGGATCGCTGAACACCGCCTCGGTCAGCGGCGTCTCGACGAAGCCGGGGGCGATCGCGTTGACGCACACGCCCCGGGACGACCACGCCTCGGCCTGGGAGCGCGTCAGGGCCGCGAGCGCGGCCTTGGACACCCCGTACGCGCCGCTGTCGCCGAACGCGCGCACGGCCTGCTGCGAGACCACGTGGACGACTCGGCCCCACCCCCTCGCGAGCATGGCCGGAGCCAGGCGCTGACCGAGCAGGAACGGAGCGTCGAGGTTGAGCGACATCGTCCGGTCCCAGTCGTCCTCGGTGAGCTCGTCCAGGCGGGGGCGCAGGTTGAGGCCGGCGGCGTTGACGAGGACGTCCACCGCCGCGCGGGTGCGCAGCAGCTCGTCGGCGAGGGCGTGCACACCGACGCGGTCGCCCAGGTCCGCGCTGAGCCAGGTGACGGGCCCGCCCTGGACCGACAGCGCGGTGGCCGCCTGCCGGAGCGGCTCCTGTCGGCGTGCGACGAGGACGACCTCGGCCCCTGCCCGGCTCAGCGCGCGGGCGATCTCCAGGCCGATGCCCGAGCTCCCTCCCGTGACGACGGCCGTCCGTCCGGCGAGCGAGAACAGACCGCTCAGGAACTCGTCCGGCGGTGGGCGGCCGGTCAGCTGCTCGGCTCCAGCAGGTGGTCCAGGTCGCGGCGCACGAGAGCCTCCCTCTGCCAGGCGGGCGAGGGTGCCCACGGACCCCGAGCGACATGGGACTGCAGAGCATGCAGCTCTGTCAACGAGCGGTGTCTGCCGCTGCCGGAACGCCTGCGACATCGCTGCCGGTGGGAGTCTTGACCTCATGGTC
>Ga0210040_10001513_pt1 | contig 34987 bp, 32 predicted proteins | sample CryGeyCG12114_NA_FD_185462 | JGI IMG/M metagenome (GOLD analysis project Ga0210040, IMG submission 185462) | Groundwater microbial communities from aquifer - Crystal Geyser CG19_WC_8/21/14_NA (SPAdes) (version 2) | ecosystem: Environmental > Aquatic > Deep subsurface > Groundwater | place: USA...
TAAGCACAATCCTACGTCGTAGGCATGCTACAACTTACATCTTCAGAAAATGAATAGCCCAGATCATTTAAAGCTTGGTGGTGCACCTTCTTCTTGGACATCTTGGTCCTGCCACGTCTCGGCCATTGTTTTGCCGGATAGAGCTTGCTGCTTGACAACGACGGGCTTTCAAGAGCGTTGTTGTTGTCGTCGTCAGCTACAGATTTCACGATGGAAGGCCGCGGAGATCCTCTGACAGGAAGAGCATTGCTTGTATACTCAGGCTGCCGCGAGCTGATGGACAGGGTATCGTCAAATTCCACTAGCTCAACACAGCCTGCAAGCCATATGTGTTCCAACGCAGCTTCAGCAGTCAAGCGCTGCGCTGGGTTCTGCAGCAGCAGCTTCAAGACGAATTCCAAGCCCGACTGGCTTACGCCTGACGCAGTAAGCTTCTCAAGAGGCGGGCTGAAACGGCCAGCGGCGAATGGGAACATGTCTTGAGGCCTGACCAAGCACACGCGAATAGTCAGCCAGGTCACCAGACAGCCGAGAGACCACATATCGACAGCATTCGTAACGGTGGTGTCATCGGTGAAGCCCATTATTTCTGGTGCGGCGAACTCGCAATCACCTGTCAGCAGCGTATGCAAGGCAGTGTTGTCGTTGTGGCACTTGCTGATCCCAAAATCAGCTACCTTGACCCACCAATTCGGCGCAGGCTGCACCACAAAGATGTTCTTGAAGGTGGTCAGCACGGATCTTGGGATGGTACTGAATGACTTACAGAAGGCTTCAGATCTCTGTGGGCAAAGCTACGGACGTGCATGAACTGCAATGCTTCCGTGACCTGAAATGTGATGACCTGAGCGGCCTCTTCTGTCAGAGCTCCCGGCACGCACTGTTTGAGGTCGCCGTGTTCAAAGTATTCCATAGCAATGTACAAATGTGTATCGTTTTGATACCAGCCTTCTAGCCTGACGAAGTTCGTTTCATCCTTGTTGCCAATCAGCAATCCACAAGAACATATTGGCACGCATTCGAAAAGTGTCTAGCATGGGGAACGTGGAATTGGTTACCTTTGACAAGGCGGCCATAGCTGTGAGCTCGCGGAGAGGATCCACAGCAGCAGCCGTAGTTCGCAGAATCTCTTTCACCGCTCGCACTTTGCCTGTCCCTATTTCAGTTTGTAGATGGACGATTCTAAACCCTCCACGGCCAAGCTCTTTCTCTGTTCTCCATTGCTGCTTCTTGAGTCCTCTTCGAATGCCACGACTTCGAGAGGACCAAGGCACGCGATGTTCGACGTGAGTAGGGTGGAAACTGGTAGGGAGCAGGTAGCCTTCAACAGAGTTATCGGATGCATGCTTGCTGCCTGTACTCGGCGTCGAGAATGGCATCGGAATCTTCTGAGACTCTGAAGCCTCTGTCACAGTTCGTTTGCCCATTTTACAAACCCGTTGGAGTGGTCATCCTTGTCTGAATGCGTAGAGGCTCTGGGAGTCCTGGAAACTCAAGGCGCACAAAGTCAGTGTGAGAGCTTCAGCATCGTACAGGATGTCGTGGAACGCATGCGGCACAATCTGACGTTCGTTCCTGCTTCGTTAACCCTACGCTCCTTCCTCTCCTAACTAATAATAAGTGGTGATTTTCGGGACTGAAGGCCCGCATGACACTTTATCATTCGAAGCAATGGTTCTTTCAATCAGATCCTGCGCAGAGTGCTGCTTGCTAGCAGCCCCATCTGTGTGAAGCATCTCGAGCGAGGCATACTATGCTACTGGCTGCATGCGTGCTTCAGTTCTGAGAAACCCAGTAAAGGTTCAAGTATAGGAATTCAAAGGACTCAAAGTTGTACTATGTTAAGTATCAAACTCTACTTTCCCGCTCTCACCCCGCTGCTCCACCCTAGAAGATTTCGTCCATCCCACTCCAATCTCCCTTTTCTCTTCGCCGCCAGTAGTCCCCATTGAAATCCCAGTACGGCTCCCCAGTAACAGGATGATTCTTCCTAGTGAAGAATTTCGACTTCCACTCCTCCCCGGCAGCTTCTCGCTCGCGCCTAGCAGCACGCTGCTTCTCCTCAACCCTATTCTTCTCTTCCGCCGCCTTGTCATAATCGCCGTTTTCCATGGCTCGCTGGTCGGGTCGCAGCCGGCTGTCAGTGGGCGCCAAGTACGGCTTCAGCGTCGAGTTGTCGTCGTTCAGCGTGACGACGAACGGAGTGAGGTTGAAGGGAATGCCCGCTGGCCGTTCGCCAGCTTGCCAGACCAAAGTGGCTTGGTTCGCGCCCTTGGTTGTCTTGCCTTCGCCAATAGCTTGGTCTTCGAAGCCCTCAGTGACACGGGCGTAAATCTTGTCGTTCCACCGGCCGCCAATGGACCATTTAGTAACACCTTGTTTGTCCATGACTTTGCCCATGACGTGGTATGCAGAGGACGCCTTCCATCCTCGAGGCCGGAACTCCAACAGACATGTCTCTTTCGTGGTCCAGTTCTTGATTTCCATGGTGCCATAATTGTCGACTGTGGGGTTTCCAGTAATGATACCAATGACAGTAGTTGTTACCTTCTTCCAGGTGTAGATTTCCTCCGGTCCATCTTTCGGTCGAAGCCTCAAGAACCAGGTACCAAGCGGATACGCATCGAATGACTTGCCCATGAATTTCGTTTTTACCGCCGACTCGCCGTAATAGTCCCAACGCGCCGATTCAGCGTGCGCAGCGGCAACGGGTGGATGATGTGAGACCTGCTCCACAAAGAAGCGGTAGCCTTTATCAGGTCGGACGTATTCGTACGTCTCGCCCAGGAGAGGGTTGAATGGCTTGGCGACGCGCCCGATCGTACCGGCGTATTCAGAAGCTGCGAACCCGGCGACATAGGCAAGGCGCTCGAGAGAATCTGTTCTATCGGCCGCAATGTCCAAGATGTCGGTATATTCCATGTCCTGAACGACACAGTGAAGGAGCGAGGTCGGCTCGTTGAACGAGACAGGTAGCGTCATCTTTGACATGTCCTTGCCGATCATGGATTTGAGAATACCCCAGAGCGAGATCTTGGGTCGATTGTCCGCACTAAGCTTGAGCTTCTTTCTTAAGCCAGCTTCATAGCCCTTGTACGATGGCTCGATTGCTCTCTGTTTCTGGACTCTTGGATCGGCTTCTTTTTCTTCTATAACTGTGGCGAGAGGGTCTTTTTCTTCTGCCCTCGGCACTTCGATAGGTGGCGGGCTCATCAGCGGCGCTGTCACCACTTCGATCTCGCCGGCGTCGATGGCGTCGAAAAACTCCTCATCGTCGCCAGACTCGGAGTCAGAGACATTGGTGTACTGTGCAATAACAGACTTTCTTCTGCCACCTTGTCGGATCGTCGACGATTTGCGTCTTCCAGGAGCCTTGGCTTCAGGCCTGAGAGTGCCAGGAAAAGCCATAGGTTGGTCTGACTGCTCCGGCTCTTCCATCAACTCTTGTGGAACATTGGTCTGGCCTTCGAGAGCATCTTTCAGTGCACGCTTCGTCCTCTTCCGCTTGTCTTCCGACATTGCAATTGACTTCTTAAGGTCTTCGTGCTCGTAGGCTATCGCGGCCATGCTCTCTTCCCACATCCGTCTGGCATCGGCGTCTCGTTCAAGCTTGTACTGCCAGTAGGCATCTCTATCTCGGGCGATCTTGAGCAAATCAGCGACCAAGCTGTTGAGGCTTGACACTGCCGTCTCGTAAGTAGAAAATGCCTGGACCACATCTGGGTTAGAGATCGGTGTGTCGGGCTTGAGGGTATGCGTTGAGTTGAGTGCTCCGGATACTCGCGACAGCAGATCAAGCTGAAGTTTGGCAGACTGGGCAGTAATTGCGAATGCATCCTTGGTGTCCTGCTGGCCACGGTGGTGACCCTCGTGACTGCTTGCATCCTCGCCATCGTCGTCTTCCTCAGCAGCAATAGATGCTGTGCCAGCAGTTGTGGTTACTCGGTATAATTCGTCACCAGCCTCGCTGCGGGAATCGAAAGCGGTGTCTGTACCAGATCTGAAGCTGACCTTGGAGGATGTGGCAGGCACGCTCAGTGCAGCGCCTGGGCCCGCGGCCTGTCTCCCTCGAACACTTTCGGTCTCTGGGTCAGTCGTCTTTTTCTCCTCCTTGGCCTCATCTTTGGTGAATTGAATAGCATTGTTGAGGGCCCAGAACCATCTCTTTGCCTCGACTACATGGTTAGCCTTGAGGTGATAGCTGACAGAAGACTTTCCGATGATCTCAAATTTTGTCTTGTCTTGAGAATCCATATGCAAGCGTGCTATGCGCATGTTTATGGCTCCTCGGCAAGCGGCACCAGCATCATCCTGATGTTTGTAGTAGCTCAACACGCCGTCCTCAAGTACGAACCATCTTAGCTTGTAGCCAGAGGTATAATTGGTCCATTTCTTGAGGTAGCCCTTCATCTCGCGCGAGTCTTTGCCTTGCTCTCTATCTTGGGTTGCGCCCGGAGCTGTGCCGAGGATTGCCTTCTCTTGCACACCTCTCTGCGCGACCGCTGCAGCAGGTGACCTTTTGAGAATACCGCGCGTCTTCTCGTCTTTGGTAACATCCTGTGGCAGCTTGCCGCTTCGATCTCGCCGGAAGGGGTCAGCACCGTGCAGGAGGAGCAGCTGGGCAAGCTGCAAGTCTCTGTTCCGAGCAGCCTCGTGGAGTAGGGTGCCTCCAGCTGCGACCGTGGCCTGTTCAGTTGCCAGCTCCAGCGCATTTACGTCGACGGTAGCCTCCGTCCTCGCGTCGACGAGGATATCCTCAATCTTCTTGTAGTCCCGCTTGGAAACCGCTGCGTGGATTTGCTTGACCACGGCATCAATGAAGAGCGATCGAGCCAGCTGCAGTTGACCGAATATCTCCGGGGTCCTGGCGAGGTCGATGGGTGTCTTTCCAGCTCTGTTGCTGATGGCATCGTTGATTCCTGGCTGCTCCAGCAACCTGTTCACGACCGAAGCTCGACCTAGCTGAGCAGCTAGGTGTAGAGCTGTATTGCCATCTCTATCTTGCGCGTTCAGATCGAGGCCCTTGCCTTCATCTATAACCTTGTCGACGACCTGTGGCTCCGCACACTGTATTGCTAGGTGCAGGATGGTGGTACCCGGGATAGGCTGCGGGCTCGTAGCTGTAGGTTCTGAGTCCTGGATAGCCTTTGAGATAGCGGCTCCGTCTTTACTTCGCAGGGCTTCGAAGATCTTGAAGGTGCGTACCGAGTCTTGAATCGAAGGCGTTGTGCTCAGGCCTGTGGTAGGTGACTTCTGGTTCTCCTCTGAAGCCTGGTGGGTGTTGGTTCGTTCTATCGGGCTCGCCGAAGCCATGCTTATATGGGATGTTGTGGGCGTCAGTCTATTCGCATCGTATGTGCTGGTATTGATAGGGGTGAGGAGGCCAGCAGTCCCATCTACGGGAGAGCCAGAGCCAGCGTCGGAAGCATTGTCCCTGCCGGAGGGGCTGTTGCTGCGGAATGCTCCCAGTATTCGCGATGACTTCGACCGCTTGTGGCTTGCTGGTCTATACTCCATTGCACTCAACTGTCTGACACTTCACAGCAAAACAGCCGAGGAACGAGAAGCAACGAGGGCCAGAGGCGAACGGACTAGGTATTTAGGAAGCTCTAATGATGTCTGCGTATCTTCCCCGCGATGTCGACACTATTGCGCTACTGCGCGCACTACTGGCGAATGTTAAATTGTGCTGCGGTCTCGAACGTCACGGCACTACTGATACGAGCACAGCCGACCCCCCACTACATGTGATTGCAACGAGGCAGGAGTCGAAATAATGGAAATCATGAGTAGTGAAAGAGTCGCAGAGCCTGCAAAGCGACAGGTGGATGGCATCGTGCTTCATTAGCTTTCAGATTCTCGACTCGCTTATGGACCTATCCAAGCAGATCATCCAAGCCATTGCCCAAAGGTGTGGCCGGTTTCTGTGACTGAGCGCTCATAGGAGGCTGTTGTGCACCGGTCCTGGGTGGCGGTGTGGATGACGAGGCAGCTCCCCAGATACCTGCCGAACTCTTTTCTTTCTGCATTGCTGCCATTCCCGGCCCTTTCGTGGGTGCAGCTTTCTGCTGTACACCAGCTTTCGAGCTAGCAGTGTTCCATAATGATCCAAATACATCTCCACCAGATGCTGCCGCTGATTTCGACGCTGGCTTGCCTAGGTTCGCCATAGATGTGCTTGACGTATACGTCGAGGTTGACGGCGTAGCTGAAGGTGTCCTGGAGAAGGAGGCTTGTTGACTCGTGCCAGGTGTATTTAAATCTGCCCGAACTGACGTGAAGTAGTTCGGACCGGATGGCTTGTAGCCACCTGCTGGTTGCAAAGGTTTTTGCTGAGTGGTTGGAGATGTGACAGATGTAGCCGGCGCTATCGATGAGGCGTTCGAAGGTGCTGGAGATGGAGCAGATAGGATCGTGTTGACTGGCGGTGGTGCAACCGGCTGTGGTGCTGCAAAGCGTGTTGCTGAAGTTGTGGTAGATGTGGTCGGAGGAGGCGAAAAGGCAGCCAGGGGATTGGTGCTAGCTTGAGCAGGAGGTGGAGAAGTGGCCGACTGGAAATCGTCAAAGTCGTCGTCACCTCCTGCAGTGCTGCTCTGCAATGTGCCAAAGTCATCCATGGCGCTCGAAGCTGGGGCGGTAGCCATGCCATTGCTAGGGCCAGAAATAGTTGCTGCTTCATCGTCATCAAAACTGAAAAGGTCCTTCTCCGGCTCTTTCTTCTTCGGTGGTGCTGCGGCCGCTGGCTTGCTTTCTCTTTTCGTGCGACTTGTGCTTGTTGTGGCGGCCGGTCTTCTTGTAGATGAACTCTCATCGGCCTCGCCGGCGTCGTATTCCTCAAAGTCATCTCCCCTCCGTTGCGTGCCTTGAAAGCTGAACTCGGGATCCTGTCCGCCAAAACCGCCTCCGTCACCATAGACTTCTCCCCCGTAGCCGCCGCCACCGAAGCCACCAGTCTCGCTGCCAAAACCGCCGTATCTGCTGCTACCGCTGGAGAAGCCTGCGCCGAGGCCTGCACCACCCTCAACGCCGCCGTATTTGTTCTTGTTTGCTCTTGCTTTCTTGCGCTCTCCCCGGATCATCTCGACATCGCTCAGCAGCTTGCCCAATTCAGCTGAGCGGTTCCGTACGTTGATGCCCTGATCTTTGCCATTCTGATCGATGTAGTGGAACTGTCGTAGCATCTTGATGAGGGATAAGTGTGACCGGGCATCGTCTACGACCCGTTCCGAACCGTTCTTGACAAGGAATTCTAGTAGCTGGAGAGCCTGCTACAGTCAGCCAAAAGATGCTCCTACCCCCACGCAGGGAACGCGCCTTGTAAATCTGTCTCCATTCTTCCGCAGTCTTATCTGTGAACCTCTTGTATATCATAGGCATGATCTCGTTGAGCTGCTGGTAGTTGTTTGTCCCTGAGGCAATCTGCTGCATCAGAGAGCCTGACTTCGTCAGCACCGTGCATGTACGGGATGAGAGTATGTGCTCTTACTAGGAGCTCCCCAGGGGTCGGCATTTGTGGCTTCCCGGACCATAGACTCCATCTCTGTCAAGTTCATAACGGCTGTGTGAAGATTAATATCAAAATCTCTTCCTAAACAGCCAGACCCCTTGACGCACCATTCTGGACCTTCCTTACACCAGCCTTGAGGTCGTAAAGGGTGAGGTTCGACACCTGTGTCTTGAGATTGTCGAAATCCATCTTGAATGATTTGAGAGACTTCGATGCTGGTCGATTACAAGGCAGTGTTAGGAGCCTCAGACTCTGGCATGGCGCAGAAAAGCTTTTGAAGAGTACTAGGTTAGGGAGATGGCTACCAAGTAGGGCCTCGTCCAAAAGCCGTGAATGTGTTCCCGCTCCGCACCTTCCTCACCTGGAGTGGCAGGGTCTTTGGACCAGTGCTCCTCATTGGTCAGCCACGCATGTCACAGACTCGGGATCATGAAGAGTTCCACCAGAGAAACAAAGCACGAACAGACCTTCTTCTCGCTCTCAGTGCCGGATACTGCAACCAATCTGGCCTTGCATCAATGAGATGCGCATGAGGTCAATCCTGCCCATGAGCGTGTTCATCGAGTGCCAGCGCCTGTACGTGAAGACAAAACCTAAGCAGACATTGAATGAAGAATCCGGGTACAGATAAATTTGCAGAATTTATTCGATGAACATTGAAATCTAGAGTATCTCAAACCACGCTGTCACCAACTGCGAGATAGGGTATAGGAACCGACACTATCACAAACCCAACACTACATTGGGTACTCACCCACCATGCTGCGGCCACCACTGCGATCACCACCACGGCCTGCGCCACATGATCTTGTGCTGTTATTTCGTCTATGCCACGCAACCAAGCGTACAGGTTAGCTACCTCACACAACACCAGATAGGACATTCGATGTATGCAGAAGAGGCCAAATCTGATAACAGCCCAAGGTAAGGTTAGCAGGCCCAGGAGTAGGCCCTGAACGAACCAACAGATCTCGTCCAACGTGTATAATGATGCCCTTCTGCCCGTTGCGCAGTGGTATATAGCCACGCCAACTGCGCAGAGAGAGATGTAGGAGCTTGCTAGCAGCACCAGTAGCAGCGAGGAGGACGACATGCTGATGCGAGTGAGAGACTTACCTAGGGGTCTGCGAGATCCTGTCTCGGTTATTCTGGCGATGGGTGGAAGGAGATCGTCGTAGTCGCGTGCGCTGCACGATTCTTTATGAGTGGATAGCTGTTGAACTGTGCGCTGCACGTTGGATGGAAAGCTTGTCTCAGTATATCTCAGGTGAGATCTTCCGAAGGTATATCAACTCTATTGTAAAGCCATTGTTCGTTGACCGTACTGTATATTTAGCAGCTTTCTTTGTTCGCGCCGTGCAACCACGCCATTGATTGTTGGAAGCGTGCCTTGTTGCTGTGCCACAGAACAATGCTGCATTGTCTACCCAGTCTATGTTGCAGAAGGGAGCTATCAAAGCCAGACCAGCTAAGGAGGCGACTCCTCTAAGAATCTTGGACTCAGATCTGCTGGCTTCTTCCAAGATGGCCAGCCTAGCTTTCTAGGCAGCTGCTGACCAATCAACACGTGTCTGAGTCGAGACTGCGCACGAGAAAGGCAGATGACTGAAGAGTTTAAGCACTGCCAGTGAAGGCTTCAGTGTCTAATTGCTTGCGCCATTGTGTATAGTTCAGAATGTTGTGACTATCTTTTTATCCAGCCAGCCTATTCACGGACGCCGCAAACGAATGCTCGTGGTCGTTAAACAGTCATGCATCTCTTCGTACAATCTTGGGTATCTTCATAATCGTGCCATGCTTTTTCCAACTCGTCTTGGCATTCACGAGTAGAGCTTTTTGTCATAGCTGTGCAGGCCATGGACGTTGCCTTCGGCCATAGCACTGACAGTCCTCAGCTCGAACCGCACTTTCCCCTCTCGAGTGTGCTGTCGCAGATCCTTTAGGCTAGTTTCACCCATATCTTGGAGCGAGTGCTGCAGACCAGCAAGCAGGTATGGCACGAATTTGGTGATCGAACCTCGATCAGCCACAGATCCAGAAACGCCCTGAGCCACAAGCACTGAAGCAGACTCGGAGAAATACCTGGCTGTCCCGGCGCTGGCCGCCTTTGCGTTCTTTGCAGAGCCACCACCTGCTCTCTTGTCCTCCATAGCAGCGATTGAGCCCATGCCCCTGTAAGCCTTGACAAGCTTACCCTCGCTGCTGACGAAGTACTCACCAGGAGACTCAGTCGTACCTGCCAAAAGACCACCCATCATAACAGTGGAGGCACCCATTGCCAGACCCTTCACAATGTGCCCAACATTCTGAATGCCACCGTCAGCAATACATGGCACTCCAAATTTGGCAGCAAAAGAAGCCACGCTGAATACAGCAGAAGCCTGTGGTCTTCCGACCGCCATGACTTCTTGTGTAATGCAGGCGCTTCCACTGCCCATGCCAATTCTGAGGCCATCAACACTAGCTCCAATCAGAGCCGCAGCTTGCTCTCGAGTCACGACGTTTCCGCCAATGACGTCGACGCCTGGGTATGTCTCCTTGATGTACTTGATCATCTCAATCTGAAACATCGAGTTACCCTGGCTCGAGTCTAGTACCACGATATCTAGGCCTGCGTCAACAAGCTTCTGTAGTCTATTCTTGTCTTCGGGCCTTGTCCCGATCGCGGCAGCTGCGATCAGTTGTTTTGAATGTGGTAGTTTAGAGGCGAGGGGGTAGTGGAGGTTCTTCATCAGGTCGGACCGGGAAACGAGAGAGACAAGGTTGCCCTCGCTGTCCACGATCGGTAGCTTGCCCTTCTTGGACTTTCGAAGGACTTCGTTGGCTTCTTCGAGTGTCGTACCTTGAGTGGCTGTTACCAGATCGGACGACATGACTTCTGTGACTCTGCTGGAAGGATTGTGATGGAACTGAATGTCGCGTGTAGTGATTATGCCGATGAGCTTGGACTTGAGCTTGCCATTTTCTGCGCAACCTCCATGTTAGCACGTAGCTCTTAAGCTGAGTTCGGAAGCAGAATATTTGTATGTTGAGCTGATCAGACAGAAATCTCCATTGATTCCCCATTGCAAGTTCATGCTGCGGCTGAACGAAAGTTTAAAAGGGTAAATTGTAGTTGAACATCATTTAGGCTGTGTGTAGACGAGGGAGAAGGCGAGTGCATACCTGTCACTGGAAACCCGCCGAATCCCCACTGCTCTCTCAGATCTTTGGCCTCACCAACAGTCGTTTCTGGGGAGAGGACAATTGGCTCTGAGATAAAGCCGTTCTCGAATCTCTTAACTTTTTTGACCATCTCTGCTTGCTCATCGGGCGAGCAATTGTGGTGGATTATGCCAAGACCACCGAGAAGAGCCATGTAAATGGCCATCTTATCCTCGGTCACGGTATCCATGGGAGAAGATAGGAGGGGAGTCTTGAGAGATATTCTCTTTGTCACAGGAGAATCAAGTGTGACTGACGAAGCTGCGAAGCCTGCACTCCGGGTTAGCACTCAGTACCTCTACATGGGAGCATGCTGCTTACCAATGTAGCCAGGCAGCACAAGGAAATCATTGTAGGTGAGAGCACCGTGCTTTTTAGAGTCAATTAGTTCATGGACGCTGAGTCCATCTCTGGACTCGTAGTCCTTACTGAGGACCTCTAAAGCTTTGGTGTGGTCCATTGGCACACCAGCAGCGAGGAGTGGTGCGCTCGAGCCACTGGCGTCGCCGTTCAAAATTGGCATCTTGCGGCGTGCAGAGAACAGACGAGAGATGCGGGAGAAAGGAGACACAGATAAGCGATGTAGATGTCACAAAACAAAGCTATGAGCTGTGCGAGATCAAGTCCTTTTCCGAGAAGAAAGAAAGGAAGATGAGGACCAGACCTCGCGTTCCAGAAATTTTTGACCGCCAGGCCCTCGCAACTTGCCAAGGCTGATCTGCACGCTTATCGATACTGGTTTGCGGAGTATCACGTGCTCGATCAGTGGCTTTCAAGGTCCTTTTACTGTCCTCTATAGCCCTGAAGCAGCGCCTTTTTCTACCTTAGAAGACATCGATGGCACTGTTACAAATGTTCAAACCAAAGGCGGCTCAGACACATGTGGAAAAACATGATACTCTCGGTCCCAGAAACCATCGCCGTGATTCTGGTGATTCTGGGAAGGGCTTTGCATGGTCCATCTTGGCTTCAGCGGCGGCTTGAGCTTCTTTTTGATCTTTAATTCGACAGGCTGCGCCGATCAAGCCTGGAAGCCTTGAGGAGGATCTGGGCACGAAGACCTACGAACAAATCATCTCTTCGAGCCGTATATCACAAAGTAGCAATTCGTGCAGGCGTGAATGGCGCGCCAGGTACATATTTATGCATTGCTTGGTCAAACAATCCTGGTAGTGATAATCGTGGTTCATCTCGTTGGTTCTACAAAACAAAAACAGGGGTTTGGGAGCAAGTATTCACGTTTAAACATCCATTTCATTAACTAGATATGTCACCTCTCTACATCATTCTTCCTATCGAGGGGATCGCTTATTTAGCATATCCTTCTGGAGCAGTGCAGTTGTAGCCAATATTCTCGGCCCAAGTCAAACTGTTGAACTCAATCTGATGTCCTGTCACCTGCATCGATTCGTCTACAGACGTGATGCTCATACCACGGGCTCGCGGCTTGCCTGGCCCACCAACACCAATCATCTCCCAGTACCACAGAATCTTGTTGCATGTGTGGAACTGTTCCACCGTGTTGAGTTGCTGAAGTGGGTTCTGAGACAATGTGTCCTCAATGTATGCTGAGGCGTTGGTATAGACAGGCGTGCCAAGCTGCAGAAAACGTGTCAAAATTGAGCTCAACTGATCGCCAGTATGGGCAGAGGAGGGTGGAAAAGGCAACTTACTGTTACGCCTCTTAGAGCATTGATAGAGTCACTAAGCTCGAGGAGATCGGGCGCAAAGAGATTCTCCACAGCTGCTCTGCCAGCAGCCTTGTCTTGTCGCAAGAGAAAGGTTCTTTGTGCGTCAATGATGTTCGCAGCATCATCGTCTGAAAGGCATTGCCATGCAGAGGCAACTGGTGCGCATGCCAAAGCGGCGAACAAGGAGGTGCTGAGGGCTTGGAGGAACTTCATTGTGAGGACGGTGAGGTTCAATAATGTGCGTGAAGACTGTGAAAGAAGCTGATCGAACGGAGCGAATGATGGATACTTATGCGGGAGGTGCTCAACATGTTATCGGGTTATTGGCGAGAACTGTCCATCCATTTTGAGTGACCGATCACTACTAAAACTGCTGTGCATCCCCATCTTGCATCCGTAAGCCAGAGGACAACCGAAGAGCTTTGGTGGAGTTTTGGTGCTACATGTGCCTGTCGCGCCAATAACGAGAGCAGATCTGCTCATGCTGTGGTACCAAATCCATTCGACTGACTGTGGCACGCCGGTTGGCTTGTGAAGATCTTGGTAAAAGCTTCAATCAGACGCATCATTGACTCTGTGGCGCATAGTGTTAGATATGCCGGCCCGGACATGTGCCTTGCATACACCAGGTAGTTGTCGAGGTAACGATCCGCGGACCTCCGTACACGGCTGCGCTTGCGCGAGGTAACATGCCTCGGAAACGGCAACCCTGATCGATTAGATCACTCCATGATTGTTGCGACTTCAATGTACTTGACCATCGGGACATGCCAGAGACACGACAAGCCGCCATATGTAGTGAGTGTATATCTGCTTCAGCGGATTGAACGTAATAGCACGAATGGTCCTTGCTGCTACAACACTATTAGAAGAAATTGCTTTGGATTGGCTTGTGATCGGAGAATTGAGGAATTGCGGGGTTGGAGCTGCAAGGCACTTCAACTTACTGTCGCTAGCCCCGGTGCTGGGGTACAATCAGGATGAGCTCGAAATAGATATTCTGAGCTTCATACTTTGCGGATCCAGGGCAGAGCAAGAGGAGCTATGCCAACAAGGAAGGTACGCTGTCGAAAGTGCTGACGTCCTGCAGCTAAGACCCGTTGTTTTGTACCTTTCGAGCGATAATGACGTCCACGATATATGCGCCAAGCCAGATCTCCGCCTGCAGCCTTTCCCCCCATGTCTTGGCCGTGATCCAGCTAACCTCACTGCATATTGGCAGCTGGTTGCCCAATCAAGAAGCTTGTCATGTTCCAAAACCTGCTGGCGAAAATCAACATGTACCGGGAACGAAAAGATTACTTTATCCGCAAAATGCTCCAGCCAAGACAACGTGCTGCTTGATCGCAGCTTGGCCAACGACATTGCACAACGAGGAGTTCCGGCCACCACGCAGCCAAGGCTGGTAACCCAACCACCAGCTGGAATATATACCTCAAGCAATGTAAACGAGTTTCTGGTACGTACCTCACTCACTCTCACAAGTCTGCTATCATCAATCCTCGCACTACTACCAACATGCGGTTCACATCCATTGTCAGCGCAGCAGCGCTCACTGCCACAACTCTCGCTCAAGCTACCCCATCTCTCGTTTACCAATTCGAGAATGCGTTCAGCGGTGTCGGCTATGTCAACATTGAGAATATCGCCGTCCGTCCGAACGGCAAACTCCTCCTTAACACCGTCACCGGTGCAATCATGGCCCAGCTCGACCCTGCAAACCCACAGCCAGAGATCGTTGCAAACCTCACAAACGCCCTAGGCAACGGCCAACCCGGCTCCCTTACAGGCATCGCTGAGACCTGCCCCGACACCTACACAGTCGCAGCAGGTAACTTCCTGTTCGGCCCTACCGTGCCAGGCGGCGTCGCCGGAGTTCCCGGCTCATTCTCAGTCTGGAACGTCAACCTGAACAGCAGGAGAGGCAATAAGGAGCCAAAGATCAGCCAAGTAGCTTCAATCCCAGAAGCCAACACCTTGAATGGTGTGACCGCCATCCCAGGCGGTAACAAGGATCTTGTCCTCATCGCAGACTCGGGCCTCGGTGCAGTCTGGGCTGTCAACACTAAGACAGGTGAATACTACAACGCCATCCAAAGTGATTTGTTTATGCCCAGCGCTGAGGTCAACTTCGGCATCAATGGCGTTCAAGTGCAGGGTCGATACCTCTACTTCACCAACTCCGCACAGATGACCTTTGGAGCCGTTCCGATCGATCTGCAGACCGGCAAAGCAACCGGAGAAGTCACTGTATTCGCCACGTTCCCCGAGGGCGGCCCCGATGACTTCGACTTCAAGCCAAACCAAGGCGGCGCTTACATCGCGGTGCAAGAGAACTCTGTCTACCAGGTTCCTCAGGACGGCTCACTCAACCTTGTTGCTGGTGGTGGTGAGGATATGACTCTGCTGGGGCCCACAGCTACTGCCTTTGCTAAGGATGGTTGCACATTGTACATTACAACTGGAGGTGTAGGTGGTGGCCCTACTGGCCCACAGAGTGGCCAGGTCTTCTCTCTTGACACCTGCGCTGCGGGATCGAAGATGGCCAAGAAGTGGGTTGCATAGATTGCAATACCGCACGCATTGTAGTAATGGGTAATAACATCTAATGAGTATCGATCGTATTGGTTGAATCTATAGGGGTTTTAATAAAACTTCTTATCGCATATGCCCTCCTTCTCTATGGTTGTCCTTCTCCATGGTCGTAGTAGTCACGAATTTCCTGATGTCCACACCCACATGACACACGTCGTTTGTGTCTCCAACGTCTCGGGTAGTTGACCAACGATGTCCTTGTAACGTCAATGTATGCAGGTGCGGGTGTGCCGTCCTGACATTCGCTACTGTGCTTCCTGCATCTATGGGTGTTACAACGGGGCCTTCGAAGCGCATCGCAACTCGATGAGTTTGGTAGCAATCTCTGGACGTCTCGGTACTGCGCTGGACCGAGAGTCATTCGGTCTTCGAAGACAACAAGTGGGTGCGCTACCGGATGGCAATCGCGTTATCGAGTAACACGGGAAGGTGCTTTTCGCCGTGATTGCATGACTTCTAGTAAGTGGTCTAGAGTTTGCTCCATTGCTCTCTCTCACAATGCTTGAAAGACGCATTCCGTGTGCCCTGGCCGGTCAGTCTAAGCTTGACTCACTGATCATCTGAGGTTGACAACATGCATATATGGCTCGATGGTCGCAGTCAGGGCGGGGGCGTCCGTTCTTTGATCGCTAACTGCCGACGAAGACATGGACGAATTCGACTCGACTAGCGTGCAGGTCCACGTCCATGTACGTCTCCTGGACATTTTGCAATGGTAGGATCACGGCATCAGTGGGACTTCGAAGCTGTCACCCGTGCGTTGCTCATCCCACCGTGGCTATCTGCCCAGCAGTCAGCACCGTGCTCGTCAGTGTGAGTGAAGCCCCTGCCTGCGATCTCTGATCCTTGTTCATCCGAGAGGACCATGGTTTCTGAAAAGGTGAGATGCTCTCTCGTTGTGACTTCAAAAGGGATGCTCCCACGTAAATATTGGTTCCATCAAGGGAGCAAGTCCAGTCAGAGGATAGGCACCAATGCATGCACAGCAATCGCATAACCATACAGTTTTTCACGCAGCTTGAAACTCGTGTCACCAGGAGGACTGGACATAGAATGGTCAGTGTACTTCCATAGTTGCAGCAGATAAGCTTTCAAGAACCGTGGGAACTCATCGTACTTTTCGCCCGCAAGAATGCGCACCGGAAGTGTCATTTTGTAGATGAAGAAGTCCAGATCATCGACTCGAGGATGATCCTTGCGGATAAAGTTGAGATTATCGTTCCAGAGCTGCAACGCTCGCCGCGCTTTTTTGTGGTCGGGGACAAGCTTGTCAAGGGCTTCTGCGCTGAACACAGGATAGACGGCTCTAGACCACAGTGGGTGGGAGCCTTCACCACTTATGGGAGCGCCAGAGATAGGTGAGATGAGCAAAAGGCTACCAAGTATAAGCATAATCGACAGGGTGCACTGATCGGAGTGTTTTAGATCGGGTTTGAGAGCGAGGTCCAGCGCACGCTGTATTATACGATTCGTGGCGTAGATGATTTCGCTTACACCAGATCCTGTTCCCCAAGCACTAAACTTGCTGACCCATGAGTGGGCGCAGTCCACGAACTCTTGTGCTTGATGGTGTAGCTCTACATCGATCTGGCTCACTGCTTTGAGCGAACGCGGCCTCAATTGCTCGCTATCTTTGGTGTCCGGGGGCAGCGGTGTACAAAGCGCATCTGGTGAGGTCGGAAAAATTGGTCTATTGAGGTCAGGTAAAGCTGTCCAGAGGTCGCAGAAGAGTATAGCCTCCACCCACTCAGAAGGAAGCTCGTCAAGTTGATCATGACCTAGCAATGCCTTGATACCGGCCATGTGAATTCTCGCCACATCAGGTTTCCCTTGCCAGAGAGCGGCTACACCAAGCCACGTCATTGCTTGTAGACACGTATCGCTCATTGGAGACTCGCTCGCGAGCTCTTGCCGGACAAGGGACAGTGACTTCGCACTGTAGTACTCTGATGCGGCACGCTTGCCTCCAACTCCCAGTCTTTCCATGATGAGTGAGACGTAGGATAGCAGTGTAAAGAGATAAGTAGTGTCCTTCAATGCTGTAGAAATCACACTGCTAGTGGCTGCACATTTCTGCGCGTAGCTTGAGTAGAAGTCAACAAGCCTGTAAGACCCTTGGACCGCAGAGAGCGTGCTTTGTTCGAAAGGATCAAACACATCAGCATTGCTACGTTCAGGCTGCATAAATAGTCGATGACCTTTTTCAACAGTTCGTTCTGGACCCTCGACTCTGGTCTGGATTGCTGTGCCTCTGGTCGATCGACTCGCAAGCGCCGTCCCGGCCCGTTCGGTCGACCGAGGTCCTTGTCCTTCTGACCGTATTGGCGCTACGACTCGGAACTTGCTCCTCGCCCATGCCGGATCCCAGGCCTGCGACGAGCCCTTCTTCTGCTGTACAGGGCGTGATCTATGCGCATGAGTCCTCCCGATGTGGCTTGCCACCACCTTGCTGTCAGGTTTAGTCATCTGAGATGTGTGCTGGTAATTGAGGAATTCGAGAATTGGCATTATGAATGTACATATCGTGACATTCCCTGGCGTCTGCCCAAGCTCTACCGAATATTGTACAACATCGTGTTGATGCGTATTCCAGCGGTTGTTGGTTTCATGTCAAAGAATCAGTGCTTACAGCGCAACGGTGACCGTCAGTCTGATGTCTTGATGTGAGGACGAGCTTTCAAGTCCAGCTAGTGGAGAACAGTGTTGCAGCAAATCGCGTAATACCCCTGTCCGGCCAGTGTAACCCCGCTTTGGAGCCTCGCCATACATGATGCCAAGGCACCGAGCACTCTCCCACGAGCTCACAAGTTCGAACGGGCACCTCCTCGGCGGCCCGGTCTGCGTGGTCCGACAGGTACTTCTTCGCGCTCGCTGTGCTCGTATCAATACCGTCAAAGAACCTTCGGAACTCGAGCACCTTTCCGTAGGACGATAGTGTCCCCTTTCCTTTGAGTACTGGATCTCACGAGCGCTTCGATCTCCGTCCATTTCAGCTCATGGGGTCCGCAGTGGCGTCGCTCGTGGGTAACAGCTAGCTGTGGTACGATTCAGGACCGATTGAACTAAGGCCTCGTTGTGACAAGGTCAAAGAAAGCGGTGATGTGTCCTTCACTGACGTAGCTGAGTGACATGGAACCTATTGACTTCGTAAGTGAGTTTTCGGCGTAGCCAAGGTCCTCTGCACTGTTGGACATGGCAAAGGAGCCGAGACTACCTCGCTGCTGTTGGGTATGACGGACAGTTTTGCGAGTACTATTGAAGGCTGGTTCCGTGTTTGGGTCTGATTCTCCAAGCCAGATGACTACGCGTTGACTCTGGGCGTAAATGTGGAGCATTATGCTGACCTGAGCGTCGCGCTCTTCTATTGCGTCACTCGACTGGTTGATACATATCGCGTCAACCTATAGCATCTGAGAGGTCGGCCATTCGAGACATCTGTCAATTGGACAAGTGCTGCGTGAAGCTTACCCGTGGCAGCGAATGGTGCGCCGTTCATCTCGGTATACTTCTTTCCTTCGCGAGGATTACCCCAGCAGTACGATAATGCTTCATAAGTGGGACAATCAATGTCTTCGACGTTAGCGTGGAAGAGTTGGGAAGCCATTGCTGTAAAGGACCATCATGGAGGCACGTCACTGTAAGCAACCTGGTGCGAGGGAAGTCATGGTCGTCGTGAATGTTGTTTTGTTTAGCAAGAACAGCCATACATAATTTTATCTAAGGGCAACTGTCTAAAATATTCACGCTCATCCAGATCTAACAATCTATCTCGACGTCTATGCCAGTACCTGCACCTGCGAGAGCACACCAGCTACCTGCTGGCTAGCACCATCCAAACCAGATGGCCGACCCCGTATATGTAACTCCGATATTAAGACCATGCTGCAAGTTGGTTACACGGCATTGCATCCACGCCATGTCCAGGTGATCGTGCCTCAAAGCAGAACCCAAGCAACCAAATGAACCGACAACGCCACGCTTCCATGAATAATCGAAAAAAGCACTATAGTTATGAACATAGATAATCAGGCCCATCACTCGGGAGGCAGCAAAATAGGTATGGGCTTGAAACGCAAAAGTCTCGGTGCAGGTCGAGTCGTGACGGACAGCAGTCGTACCTCAGAGATGTGTCGACGACTTTGCAAGATGGCGGCGTAGTCTGTGGCATACTGACTCTTCATAAGTCGACTTGGTATGCCCTCAGCGATAGGCCCACGAGTTCTTCAGGGTTCGTGGATCTTACTCAGTGACAACACAAGTACCAAGGTGGTCTTCTCCTGCAAACACTCCAAGTTCGTGGCATGCTGTCTTGGTCGTTCAGAACATCGTCCTGACCGGTCTTCGAGGTCTGCAAGCGGGGCTGGCAACGCGTTGCCTGTACCGCATGTGAGACATCGTACCCGAGAGTTTCGTTGGATGCCGCATTTGGCCAAGTTCGCCGAGGCTAGCCGATCGACGAGTCAGCTAGCTGCAGATCACACCTAGACCCATGTCGCACGGCGCAGTCTATTCGTAATCGCCAAGTCCGGACATCTCTTGCGGGTTGTGCTGCTGGGCGCTTCGTAAGGTCGTAACCGTTTTCAGTGAGTCAAAAGAGCAGGTGCATCAGAAGGTGCTCCATGCCCAATCTCTAGGAGCACTGTTAGGAGTAGACAACGACTGTTGTTCTTGTCTTCCGCCTTTGGTAGAAATTGCGGCAGATACCATTCTGCGATGCGTGGGCGCGAGAGGTAGATTGGGAACGGACTTGTAACTCTTGGTGTCCTCACTACCAGCACTGCCACCGCTATCCTTTCGCTTCATGCTTCGCGCTGTGTCCCATCTGGAGAATTGTCTGTGGCAAGTCTCGCATGCCCGGGACTGGTGACCGTCAGGGTGGAATCTGGCCTCCTGATCAAGCGGTATGGTCTGGCTAGAATGCGATGAGCAGAAGATATGGCCACAATGTCGGCAATGGTGCTTGCGCACGAACAGATTGAAATTGCTCCTGCATTGAGGTGAATCGCAGCTTGAAGACGCCTCGTCTGGTTTCCAGTGGTCTTGTTTCGGTGGACCGGTGACATCTCCTAGATCCTCCTCTTCTACCTGCATCTGCGACAAGTAGATATCCAGATCTGAGTGCTGTGCTTCCGATGGATTGGGCTCATCGAGATTGTCCAGCGAACCTCTTGTGCTCTTCGGAGGTGTCATCGGAGGCATGACGGGGAAGTGTTCAGTAGGTCTCAACACGGCCGGAACGTACAAAGGCGACTTGAGAGGTCGCAGCTGTTTCGCAGGATTTGGATTGTACGGCTGAGGCGTGTCTGCTATTCTCGGTGAGGCAGGAGATGTCGAACTCGAGGGGGACGGTTGCCCACTAACGCCAGGACCATAGTAGGACATTTGGCTGTCTTGCGGGATCGCGTAAGTCTGTGTAGGATACACTGTAGTTGCCATCTTCGCGAGAGATACGACTACCGTTGAGGCGAGAGAGAAGGTTCGAGGCTCAAGTCCAGGTCTTGCGGACAAGACACTGTCGGATAAGTATATTTGTAAGGAAGCACAAGCGGTCGGCTAGTGGCGGTGCTTACGACCACTGGCAGACGCTCTCGCACCCTGGACTGCGCTCTGTGCTAGAGATACAATAATAGTCGTCGACTATAGTTTCCTGTTTCTAATCTCACTCAGATCTCGTGTTCGGTACCACAGTTTCGGGCTCTTCTAGAAGGAAACAGTGAGATGGACGTTCCCTTAGCGGCAGGTACACAACGTTTCGCGGGGTGTAGAGGTGGGATAAAGTACGGGGGATGTATGGTGGACGAAGGAGGCAAGAGCACATGCGACAACCAGCCAGATAAAAGTCTAGAGGATGCTGATGTATGATAAGCCAATGCGCGAACGCAGGTACTCCTACTCTCGTGCCTATGCCATTCTCCTTATCTTGACCGCAGTGACCGACGAATGCCCGCGCGAGCCACGCTGAAGAACTCTCTTTCGCCTGTCTCTGAACGATGGCCAAACTGAACGATTAGCCCTTTGGGAGCCGCTTGCACAATGTGGAAAAGCGTGTACGAATCCAGCAGCTTAACGCATGCGCCGGTCTAAGCTCAGATAAGAAAGGCGGATTGTGATTGGGTGACGCAGACAACGGCAGTCGTTGTTAGGGATGCGACTGCCCTTCTGCGCTTCGGTTGAGAAAATGCACTGCTTCTGATTCGTCGGTATGGCCCTGGTAATGCCGTCCCTCATCTGCAGATCTGCAGGTGGTCGCCCGTTGTTACCCTCTCCCGCTCCTGCTTCGATTATTATGTTCATCCTCCGTCATGCTTCTAACTCTATCGCAATAATGGGATGATCGAGCGTACAATCTTCTCCTGTGCTTCGAAGCTCGGGCAGGCGCTGGTCCATTATTCGTCAATAGCAATCGCCTTGCAGATCAGCCAATGTTCAGAAACGCTCCTGCGAGACATCACGCGAGCAAAATCCACTTTCCTCTAGACACTCCAGGTGGGTTGTTGCTTCTCTCCCCACCGTACTGGAGTCGCGCAGAGTGACATCGCCGAAATTGCCGACTCTTCAGTTGAGCCTCTTCCAGCCTTTTCGATGATCCTCGGTCGCGAGTCATAATGCCTCGAGGTACACCCCTCCTTCACGGCGGAGGAGACGCATCTCATTCCAGCCACGAACATCCACTCACTAAGCGCTCAAGACCCTTCCGATTCGTTGTGTTTGTATTTGAGGGCGGCACTCCTCGCCGAAGAGCCTATCCCAAACAATCAGAATCGCAGATGCAAACAGAAGCTTCTGTCGAAACAAGGTATCTTCATGCATGGCCTTCGCAAGTTGGGCGTCGTCATGTTTGGAGACGCCCGTACAGTATGACCGAGCACGGATAATAAAGTTATGCCCTTGTACGACACGGCTATCATGTCTTTGCGAGCAATAAGATGAACTGTGCCAGCATTGTGAACAAACTTTGCGTGAGCGGGCTCAAGCAATGTTTCAGAAGAGCTCCCTAACCTAGCCAAAAAGACGCCTTTGAGAGGCCCGGGACAACACTTGCTGCTAAACTTGTCTAGGCTAGATTTGACGCCTAAGCTCCGGCTTTTCGCCCCTCTGCAGCTCCCCGACGTGACTTGCAGGAACCCTGGAATGTGCACCGAATTGCGTACAAGCGCCCGTCTCGTGCCTCATTTCCATTCGAGCCAGGCGAGTTGAGCGCTATCCACACCTGTCCAGGGTGTCACCACGACCCATGGCTTCGGTATCTGTCAGTCCTCCACGTCAACTCTGGGTTCCAGCACTCTGGATCTTCAATTGCATAATACCTCCATAACATCTCCATAACACGTTTTGATTGTTACAGTCATTGCTCGCTTCAGCCCAAGATATCTCTCCTTCTGACAGCTCATATGAATGCCAACCACCGTTCTATATTATTGAGGAATAAACAAAGTCCCTGTGTGTAGCTGTCCTTGCCACCGCCCCACATCTGGACTTTTGTGCACGATCTGGTGGTGCTACACCAAGCATAACAATTTCTGTCTCAGCAGCCATGTCGAGGTCTTCGAGTTCAAAGAGTAAAAAGACCGAATTGCCACGAGATGTGACACCTTATTGGCAAGAAAGAGGTTATCGGTCGGACATTGCTGCATCCCGCCCAGCACCAGATGAAGACCCGGCGGGTGAGGAGGCATATCAACGAGCTTTTTTGGAGCTGGCGCAATATAGACCACCTCGACTACCCAACCCCGCACACTACTCAAATTCACGGTCTGCACGCGAGTATATGCGTAAACGAAGCATGAACTTTCAAGGGTTACAGGGCGAAAAGCGGGATGGCGAATCAGACAGTCAGCAAAGCGCTCGTAGATTTCGGGATCCTGATCAAAGCCCGGTTGTCCCTGGCAAGAAGAGCACAAGCACCTCGCCAGCGAGCAATTATAGTGCCAGTGCTGTGATGCCGCCTCCGTCTTTCATGTCAACACCTCGAACGAAAGAAGAGCCCTCCAGCCAGTTTCCATTCCAGGCTCAGCTTGCTCAATTACCGCCGCCTCAATCTTACCAACCCGTTCCTCGACTGGGCGTTTTGGAGCCTTTTGGCGCCCCGAGCGGTCCCATCAACAAGTTGAAGTAGTGAGGGCAGTTGACTTCTCAGCTAAGATTCTCACCAAGACATTGGCCAGCTGTGTGCCACGACCGTGACTCTGGTTCCGGCTTCATGACGGTATGAAATGTGCACATAGAGATAGAGCGTTCACGCACGGGATTGGAGCGTAAGCTGGCGTACCGGTCATTAGTTTTCAAGTTGGCAATGGTTTTGAACTCAGAGTTGGTCTTATCGATGGCCGCTGCTCAACAAGATCAATCATCGGCATGAATAAGTTGTGCTCGTCACTGCCATATGTCCCTCCTCCTTTACCAGTATTCTTGTTTTCCTCGTACCATCTCAGCATCTCATTCCAACTTATCCATTCCCACCCCTCACACTTGTCCGGTTCTAGCAACTCTGGCTGACTCTCCTCATTCACTAGCCGACTAACCATGAAGATAGTAACATAGTGCTTGGTTCCGTCTATCCTGGGACTGTTGGTGGATGTGAGATACTGAACATCTATGATATGGAGACCTGTTTCCTCGAGTACTTCTCGCTTGGCGCATTCCTCGAAGGACTCGTGTAGCTCGAGATGACCTCCTGGCAGTGCCCATGTGCCTTGGCCGTGACTACCCTTTCGTTTACCAAAGAGGAATTCGTTTTTGGAGTTGAGGACGAAAGCCCCAATGCCGACATGCGGAACTGGGTGATCGTGGGACATCTTTAGCTTCTTGTGTACTTCGTAAGCTGTCTCGAATGACTCCCTGCTTAGTTGAAATATATTCCTAATAGGATAGCAATTGATTAGATCTTTGGAACTTCACAATGGTTACGAGTGAGTACGGGAAAGACTAGGAAACCTCCTTATAAGCACGCTTCTAAACAACTGGCAACGACCTTTCATACATGATAGTGACCCAAGCATTGGTGAATTGGTAAGGCACGATCAAGCCATCGAGTCTAATTGGTTGGGGCCAAGCAGTGGAACCCTCAGCCTCTTCTTCGCACAAGCTTGGATTAGGTGCAGCTTGCACTCCTCTCCAACACTCTCTAGATTGCACTTCATCCACATGACTCGCGCTTTACACGCCAGATCAAGCAGAAATGGGACAATCGATCCGAGAGGACGGCTTGACTGTGCTGCTTGCCAGCGTGACACGATGAAGCGCTGCAACTAGGAATCAACTGAAACGGTGGGCGTTGTCTATAAGAGGTGTACCCCTTCCGCTAATAGAGACTTGGTTACATCGCACGATTACACTCATGCTGTTGATCAGCTTTCGTTTCACTTTTAGTCTTGTCACGGAATGTCATTCACTTGCAAATGGCTTCGTTGACCAGCAGTCTTGGCCCGGACGGTAGATCAGTCGACGCCATAAGCTGCGCCCTACTATCCCTGGGACATGCTGAGGGTCACGCGGGCGACACTTCATCACGTTTCACATACTTGGACGAGCTCTACCGGCTCAACATCACTACATCGGATGGTGCAGACATCTACGGCGACACTGAAGAGCTAGCTGAACGATGGCTCAGTGCCAGCACCGAGAAGCGAAAAGATGTCTTCCTGGGCACCGAACGTGGTCTCACTTCTGACGGTGATCTGACCCGCAATATGTCGGCGAGGCGTTTGAAACCCAGGTTCAGGTCGTGCTTGCTTGGTTGCTTAGGCAGTGGGATGGTATTGTCCTGTTGCTAGGGCCGAGAAATATCACTAAAGCTGAGTAGGAACCCGACGGTATGGATTTGACCTTGACAGATGAGGAGAACGCTGCGATCTGGAAAGGTAGGAGCTTGGAGAAGGTCAGCAATAGGTATCCTACCGCCTCTCGAGGCCATCTGAATGCTGACACTTCTTAGCTGTAAGCTAGGAGGGTAGCCCGGTGTACTGCACTGCATTCGTGTGACTCTATGCCCGTCGCAGACGTACTGTCTCGAGTGATATACGTACCTCTTCGTCTGAGACCTGATAGCGAGCAAAGAGGTCCATTCGACAAACTTCAGGCGCTGCATGTAATGGACCAAGTTATCGGATATGCAGGTGCTCCTGAGCAGAGATACTGTTATCCCGATCATGACGCGAACACTTTCCACCAAAGAGACCGCTGAAATGAGCCTCGTAAGCGGGATGGTCTTCAAGGCATTTCCCGGTTTCTGCACGACCTTGGCATCCTCGTCCAAGTTCTCTACCCCAGCCAGGCAGGTCTTGGCTCAGGAACGCCTGTTTGTTAGGGTTCAACTTTAGTAGCTGCCATGTTTTCTCCACTTGTACAGCCCAGATCGGAAGATCTTCAGGTGCGCAAGCCCCAACATCAAGGCAGCATCATTCCATGTCCCAACCCTGTGTGCTATCGCCAGCTGGCTTACGCCTCACTTTCAGCTGTTTGTATGATTCTACGATGAACATGAATCAATAATGTATCTTCCTCCAGTTCTCAGTTTACTGCTTTGTGCTCTCTTTGTGGCTTTGTCCTCATCTATACCCACCAGCGAATCGAACGCTGACCAGCAATTTCTGCTTAATACGAACAATCCTTCTTCCCAATCGACAGAGACGTTTCTGAGCCGGATATGCGGCGGACTCATCGAGGCGATCTGGCCTCACTATAAGACATCTTCCTCCAAGACTAGCAAAGTTCTGCCTAGGCCAGCCAGCAAATTCCAGTCCAGATACGACGACGATGTGGTGCTACGGTTCAAGGTCAAAACTGAAGAGGAGGCAAAGCAGTTTGCGGAAGCCGTAGACACGCTTTTTCTGGACGTGTGGGAAGCAAGCAGAGACTGGGCCGACGTGAGGGTATCCAAGAAGGTGCTGCCATCATTCTTGACTCTACTTCCTCAGTCCATGCAGCAGTCGCATACACCAATTATTACCCAATTGTCGAAAGCCGTGCTTGATACCTTCCCGTCCATTGGAAACAGCCAGGATGAACGATACCGACATGCTTCAGGTATGCCGCACGACCTCTTTTTCGAGGATTACCAACCACTGTCTGTCATCTATCCTTGGATGAGACAGCTAGCCTCGATGTTTCCAGACAGGACACAGCTGTTCACAATTGGCACCTCGTACGAAGGCCGCGACATTCCAGCGCTTCGGGTTGGTGTTGAGCCACGAGACGACGACCCTCACGAGGGCGGCAAGAGACAGACAATCGTGCTTATGGCTGGCAGCCACGCACGGGAATGGATATCAACTTCGACAGCAACTTACCTTCTTCGAGGGCTTCTTCACAATTTTGATCCCCGCCGCCACGATCTCATCGAGAAGCTGCTGACACACTACGATTTTGTCTTCATACCCGTCCTCAACCCAGATGGGTACGAGTACACGTGGACCACCGATCGTCTCTGGCGCAAAAACCGACAGGACACGTCGCTGCCATTCTGTCGAGGCATTGATTTAGACAGGAGCTTTCCGGTTGGTTGGGATGGCGACACACAAGTAGACAATCCATGCTCCGAATCATATGCAGGAGAGCACCCACTGCAGGCCATAGAAGCGCAGAGGCTGGCTGAGTGGACCAAGAACGAGACCGAAGGCGGCAAGACAAATTTCGCAGCTTTCGTCGACCTACATTCCTATTCTCAGGAAATACTATACCCGTACAGTTATACTTGTGACAAGCAACCACACAATCTTGAAGATCTGGAGGAGGTTGCTATAGGTCTGGCGAAAGCTTTCAGGCTAACTAATGGCCACTACTACGACGTCGATAGTGCATGTGAAGGGTCAGTAACGCTTACCACTCCCGGCTCGACCAACGATAGCCAGCTAGTCAGAACGAAGCTGGAAGAGTCAGGTGGAAGTGCGCTCGATTACTTCTATGAGAACATGACAGTAAAGTATGCTTTTCAAGTCAAACTGAGAGATACGGGATCGTATGGCTTCTTACTTCCGAAGGACAGCATTGTGCCTACTGGTATCGAGGCGTTCAATGCGTTTCTTGCGCTAGGCAAGTGGATGTTAGGGGACAGAGGTATAGAGAACTACGCGAATTTATCGTCAGACGAAATTTGGGGTCAAGAGGAAGTTATTGTGGGCGCAGTCATTGATACGAACGAGACTGATGACGCGGATGAAGACGAGGACAGCTTTTGGTGGCGAAGAAGGAGGCGGTAGGCGCCGGCAAGGTCTGGAAATCGCACAGATGGAGATAAGGGCGGCACTAGCGATAAATACGACGAACATGCATGAAGACATCCATCATCAGCACCAACAACGATAACGAGTGCCAGAATCTCCGCATAGACACGTGTTCAGAGCAGGCTTTCACTCAGTTCGTGGCGCACCCTGATTCATTCTCGCGTCCTTCATTTGACGCGAATTGAGGCTAAGCGACACGATATAGTGCATGTGACTTGCAGTCCGGCTTCACGGAGGTCACCAGCGCCTGCAAACGCGCTCTTCTGAGAAGAGCTACTTAAGCTCGCTTCCAGCACCATCATCAATGTCTGAACGACCTCGCGCCTGCCCCAACCTGAGGATATCAACGCGGTTTGCTCATCTGCGCTTATTTAAGATATCAATTCTATCACAAGCATGCCTGGGGATCAGAATAAGAGAAAGGTCGCTCGCGAGGACAACCTCATCCGCAAAGACCGAGCCAAGTATCTCAAGATCCTTGTAGCGACACAAGACAATTATGAAGACAACACCACGAGCGATGTAGCCATGGAAGACGCTTCGTCGGTCGTCAATGACACTCGCCCAGCATCCTCTCTTCCGCTAGGCTTTACAGCTGGCAGATTACCGCCATCACATGCCACAAACAATGATACGGCCCGGCTCGGTGTACCGTATGATCAGGATCCGATACTACGAGCAGAGCTTGAATTCGTTGGACAACAAGCGGAGAATGCGGCGCGAGAAGTTGAAAGACAAGTGGCAATGACCCCCGATCCGGAGGGCAGAATCTACCAGCTGGCGAACGGTGTTGCAGAGCCTCTTCCACTCGTGTCACTTTCCAACATTACCCTCAATACCAGCAGTTCCGCGCCGCTTATTGGCTCTAACCCCTTTTTCAATCTACCAATGTCGTCCACAGGTACAGCCCGTCTTCCAGCATCAAGCACATCCGCATACAACACAGCTCCGGCTATCACCCCAAAGAGAGGACGGCCAACTACAAATGACGCCAGAAGAAAGCAGCGACAGAACTCGTCGGTGGGCGTTATCGGTTACAACGAAGATACAGGCTCCCCAGTCTACCTGTCTGCCTCCGACTCAGCATCACTGGGAGACATATTACCACGCCAAGCCTACGCCGAAAAGGTAGGCGACAAGGTCGAGGACGAGGATGTCAATCGCACCCTGTCTCGAAGCAAAGCTCGCAAGGGGAAGGACACAGCGCCGACCCAGAAGTCGACCACAAAGACTACCAAAGTATCTGCGGTGAAGCCAAGTACAAGGTCTGTCAAGAAGTCTGCCACAAAAGCTGCTTCAGCTAAGCAGCTGCCAGCTAAGGCCCTCGCATCGACGTCGATTCGTACGTCTACACCTACCGCTACGCCCTCACCTTCCACGAATTATGAACCTCCTTACCTCGCAAAGACGACCTTCCCCACAGCGTCCGCCAGCACGAGACCAAAGAACAACAATTACACCGCAACATCCAAGCCTCTCACCCCTGAAGGTACGGCCAAGGAAGACGAAGCCCGCCGCAAGGAACAGCGCCGCGAGCGCAGAGCACGGAGAAAGAAAGAGCTACAGAATGCTATGAAAACGTGGGAGGGACATAAGATGCTGAGCAACTGGGGTTTGGTAGCGCTTCCCGAGGATGAAGTTTGAGCTGAAAAGACTGAGATCGAGGTTGGAGCTTCGTGCAGGTTGAGTCGAGCTGCGGCGCGCCGGCATCTGCGCCATGGGCGTTACGGGTTGATGTGGGATTAGAATGTCGATAGACGGTAGGAGGAGAATTGGGCCGCAATTGTATGAGTATCGTTGCGATGGTGGGATACATCTATGGAACTACAGAAGTGACTCCGTGATTCATATCTTGTCATCGAAATTATTGAGCCTCTAAACTGGTGCCATCCCGCCTATCAGCTTATAGATGTGGTGTAGATAGAGAACGACGCCCGTTTCACCACGCATGTGGTGAGCCGGTAAGCAGCTTGTAGGACCAGGCTATCGGTGCGGCGAATGAGTACGGCTAGCGCATGCAGGTAGTAGGGGCTTCAGTTGATCGACAGCTACGAACCTGGGGAAGCGGGGTCACTAGTCTCTCCTCCACAAAGATGTCAGAATACTGTCTCAATACAAGCTCGCCATTGAACCCACTCGGTTTTACGTGTAGTGGTCTCGCTCAGAGTAGCTCGCTTTTGCATGGCACCTTCTCATGAACACCTCGTGGAGATTGACGCGAGAGGTTACTCCGGTTGCACTTCTGGCTAGCCTTCAAGGTGCAGTTGAGAACTTTAACCATGGATCACAGCAGAGCCAGACGAGAATATTCGCAGAAGACTAAGACCGCTCTCCTCTTTTCTCCTCTCCCTCATCCCTACTCCAATTGGGATTTTCGGCCCACTGGACGAGATGACTCAAATATCGTCCAGTAGGCAAGCCTGAAGGTAAGTACGACTGAAACCGCTCTCTTCTCGTTTTGCGAGGTCTTGCTGTCGTAAGTCGAGGGATCTCAACGACCTTGTTCTCAGCCATTCCTTGTCTGACATATCTCACTGCTAGTTATCCCATTTACGCTCAGTTCTATTGACCAAAGACTATCACTAATAAGCATGAAGGCCCTCGTGTACCGTGGTCTGAACCAGATCAAGCTCGAAGATAAACCGAAGCCCGAGATTCAAGACCCTACCGATGCCATCATCAAGATCAAATACACGACCATCTGCGGATCCGACCTGCACATCCTCCAAGGCCACGTCCCAACGTGCAAAGAGGGGATCACCATCGGTCATGAGGGCGTGGGCACAGTAGACGCCGTCGGGGACGGCGTCCAAGCCTTCAAGCCCGGCGATACAGTCCTCATCTCTTGCATGTCTTCGTGCTCATCGTGTAAACTGTGCCGCCGGGGTATGCTGTCCCATTGTGAGAAGGGAGGATGGGTGCTTGGACACACCATTGATGGTACCCAGGCGGAATATGTGCGGACTCCTCTTGCGGATTCGAGTCTGCACCACGTACCCGAGGGGATTGACGAGAAGGCCCTCGTCATGTTGAGCGATATTGTGCCGACAGGATATGAGGTTGGGGTTCTTGCGGGCAAAGTCCGGCCGGGGTCAACTGTGGCTATCGTGGGCGCTGGACCAGTCGGGCTATCAGCGTTACTCACGGCGAAACTTCTCTCTCCGTCACTATTGATCATGATTGATAAGGACCCAAGCAGACTAGACGCAGCGAAGGCGATGGGAGCAGACAGGGTCATTGATTCCAGCAAGGAAGATGCTGAGAAGATAGTGATGGAGTTGACAAATGGCGTTGGCTGTGACACGGTGATGGAGGCTGTTGGCATCCCAGCGACCTTCGAGCTTTGCCAGAATCTGGTGGGCTTCGGGTCAACGCTTGCGAACATTGGTGTCCATGGGAAGGAGGCCACACTTCATATTGAGAAGCTGTGGGGGTACAACATGGGTACGTGTCCTTTGATCTGCGATGGAAGCCGCGAACTAATCATCAGAAGCGATCACTATGGGGTTCGTGAACACTACTTCCACCGATACGCTCATGCGCATGTTCCAAGCTGGTACTTTGAAGCTTGATTCTCTCATTACCCACGGTAAGACCGAACGTGTATGTCGTCGTGTCATTGCTGAACCTAGACAGAGTTTAACCTTCTGAAGGACGGAGAGAAGGCTTATAGCACTTTTGGTGCTGCCGCGGAGCACAAGGCACTCAAGATGATCATGACAACGTCCTGACAAGCCGTGACATAGCCACTGACCGTTAGATGGTATGTGAAAGTGTATTGTAACCACGAACTGAAATGATGTGGTTTTCCCCTCTTGTACGTTTTGATTCTTGAATCGAGCGAGCTTTGGTGCTCAAGTTTGCCTCAGTACTTAGATTATCCTGTCGAGCCTGTTTCTGGCAGGTAGCGCCAAGGTACTCGTAGTCGCGCGAACTTTCAAGTGCATAAAATATAGTACGGCACACCGCAGAGTGTATTGTGGCAGACGCGTCCTGGCCGAGAAGTGACCATATCTCTCCACATAGGTGTTTCCGTTCGCAGAGACGTTCTTCTGCATCGGTTGTGTAGTTGAACAATCCCATGAACGCAAGGCGGCTTGAACAGTGCCAGAATGCTGCGACCGGCCGTCTCCCCGGATCGCCACTACCTCCATCTCGCATGGATTACACCTCTCGGTGGTCTTCAGATCATCGTGCCGCCAACTGATAAAGTACAAACTGCTAGGACAACCCTTTTGAGGCTTCCACTGAACATACAAGCCCTTTTGGATACGGTTCAATGCATGAGATGGTCGTTTCCGATCACTCAGTGGTCTGCCGTGAACGACATGAACCGCTTGCACTCGCGGAACACTGCAGTCACATTTTACCTAATGCTGGCTACTGACTTCAGGATCATTGTGCTAGAGCTCCAAGTATCGAGAACCGCCTTGAGCCCTACAGACGTGGTCCGGGTCGTTCTAGACATTGAGTTTCCAATTCATTATGGTAAGATATCTGCCATAGACTTCGTGTTTGATCATGACTCAGCCATCATTATATTCGAGCTAGCCCCACACGCATCAATATTGTCACTGACCCAAGCACAACGCGGTGACGTACCCAACAGGAAGTTCTCTACGGCTCAAGGCTATGCAGTATCGCAGCGTCGCGGCAGTAGTGACACGGAAGCCACGACTTCCGTGCTTGCGATACTCGTGCGAGACAAACATACCGATCTTGTTGTGGTCATGGAGAAAGGCAGCGTTATGGCTACGTTCAGGCCGGACACTATAGACGCACATGGTCTCAAGTGGTCGCCTGACGGGAAGCCAATGCTCATGGTGTGGGACTCTCCCGCGTACGGGGCCAAGCTCAGCTTCTTCTCTGCTATGGGGCACCCTTTGAGGCAGTTCAATATTGGCCCGGAGAGTCCGGTCCCTGCAGGGCTTAGCTTCGAAATCTCTGGTACTGGCGTCAGCTGTGTTGATTGGGTCGAGAAAGCCGGAAGCCGGACTAAGACCAAGCTTGCGATAGGGAATGGCTCGGGGCAGATCATGGTTCGGTCCCAAGGCTCTCAGTCTCTCACCATGGAATCACAGTCGCTCCAACATCCTTCGGCTCTCTACAGCTCGACCACGGCTATATGGCAACACCTTGGTGGTGACGCGTATAGACCAGTGCAAGGTGTATGGGATCTTGGGGCAGATGGCATCGGAGAAATTGAGCTGGTAGCCGTTAGCTGCCAGCGTCAACAACTCGCATCTAAGGTGCACGGCTCTCCCAATGTTGTTTTCATTTGGGACATCGAACAACGATCTGTTCTTGCAGCCATCATATATCAGAAAGAGGTTCGCCAGTTAATCTGGGATAATATGACTACGCTGTTACTCATCGTTACCGCGGAGAGCACGCCATCCTTCCATTACTGGCCTTTTTCTGGCATGCCACCGGGTCAAGTCAGCCCGCCGCTCCTGAAGGGTCTTTCCTCGAGCCGTTGGGAAGGTCGGCTGTTGCATTATTACGATACCTCGGACAGCGAAGTCTCCTTTGAGGACCTTTCATTCTTCATGTTGTCGAGCGCGAAGCACGTGGATATTGTACGCCTAGACGACGATGACATCGAGTTCCCGAGTATTTTCGACGGCAGCAAACGCGATGGTCGCGAGACGCCTTTGGACTTCACAGCAACGAGCGACATTCTTGTACGAAGCATGCAACCTGCGACTCTCAGCACAACATCTGACGGGTCGTCAATCTTTTTTTGATGAGAATTACTCGGGACGTGGACTCATGTGCATCAGTTCGACATTGAAGCGTTGTCGCAGAACCATCCTCTGACGATTCTAATCGCTACTACTGCCCATCAAGAAGCACTCGCGAACCAGCGCACATCTCGCCGCCATCAATTATCATTGTGATCTTGGCGTTTGAACCCCACAACCGAGTTTAGTGCTGAAGCTTCATACACCGACCGAATGCCGACGTGGGGCATGTCAGAAACAGAAACATTTCTCCATACGGCAGGCACGCCGCGAGTTGCGGTTGTACCTGCATCGGCGAAGACACAACATCGTAAAGAAGATGCCGCCGAGCAAAATGGCACATACTCAAACAGTTTTATGCTTGGTTCAGGCACTCGATCAACACCGAACCAGTTTCCTCACACCCTGCTTGTATCATCCTCACAACCCCACGAGCAGCACCTTCCTTGAGGCCTCCCTGAACACGACGCGATACAAAGATTGGCGAATACGGACACTAGATTACAGACAAGATGGACGCGCTCTCAAAAATGTTCTCCCTCCAGGGACGAACAGCAGTAATAACAGGCGGCACCCGCGGCATCGGAGCAGCCATGGCACAAGCCCTAGCAGAGGCAGGCGCAGACATCATCCTGATCCAACGAGACGAATCAAACAAGCAAACACACGACGCCGTCACCTCTCTTGGCCGTAAATGCACGATCGCAACAGCAGACCTCGCAGACCAATCCTCCGTCTCGAAAATAATACCCGAGCTCGCCGCTGCAGGCCACAACATGGATATCCTGCTCACATGTGCCGGCATCCAGAAGAGACATCCAGCTCATCAATTCCCAGACGACGACTGGAACAACGTGCTCCAAGTCAACCTGACGACCGTGTTCACCATGTGTCGCGACTTCGGCGCCTATCTCCTCTCGAAGCCCGAGCCGCCGGCGGGCAAGAGCAGGGGCAGCATCATCAACGTCGCGTCGCTCTTGACATACCAAGGTGGGATCACGGTGCCCGCCTACGCCGCGAGTAAAGGCGGCATAGGACAACTGACGAAGGCGCTGAGCAACGAGTGGGCGGCGAAGGGTATCAATGTCAATGCGATTGCGCCGGGGTATATCGATACGGACATGAACACTGCGCTAATGGCGGATATGGAAAGGCAGAAGAGTATATTGACGAGGATACCGGCGGGGCGGTGGGGACAGCCAGAGGATTTTAAGGGCGTGGTTGTGTTTTTGGCAGGTGAAGCGTCGAGGTACGTGAGTGGGGAGATTATTAATATTGACGGGGGGTGGATGGGGAGGTAGAGGTGTGTACATCCAAGTGTGAGGCTTTAGTATTGATGAGAAGCGTTGCCTTGTCATAGGCAAACCGGCATAGTATCGAGCAGACTGCAATTTAATTGATGTGGTTACAAGGTATTAAGATCTGCTAAGCGAGACTGTATGCTATGTGCTGTATACACGGTCCATGCCATATCTGATTGAAGCTCATAAAGAGCTCACCTACTCAACCATCACCATCCACGCCAGAGCTGTCTGGCAAGCGCCCTAACCTTCGCACTTCCACGCAAGTAATCTAGTTCTTCTCGCTCCCCAGACTATTCTGCACCGAACCCCCAACAGACCCCTTGTCAGTAAACTGCTTTCCAATCGCGCCCTGAGAACTGAACGGCCCACCCACAGCCTCACCCACCGAGCCAATCTTGCCATCAGCCTGGAACTCCTTGCCGACCGCACCGTCCTTGTCGAAGACAGACTTGCTTTGGGCCATCTCTTGGGCTTTGCCGCCGACGCTGCCGTCTTTTGTGAATTCTTTGCCGACTTTGCCATCCGAGGCGAAGGGGCCGCCGACTTTCTCGCCTGCGCTGCCGATGTTGCCGTCTTTGGAGAACTCGTTGCCGACGCTGCCGGGTTTGTTGGCGTCGAGGGTGGATTTGTCGGCCATTCCTGGGGGAGGGGAGTTAGTGGGGGATGTAGGGGGGTTGGCTAGGATGCTGCAGCAGGTGAATGATGGGTTGGGGGGGGAGGG
>Ga0210040_10001514_pt1 | contig 34984 bp, 31 predicted proteins | sample CryGeyCG12114_NA_FD_185462 | JGI IMG/M metagenome (GOLD analysis project Ga0210040, IMG submission 185462) | Groundwater microbial communities from aquifer - Crystal Geyser CG19_WC_8/21/14_NA (SPAdes) (version 2) | ecosystem: Environmental > Aquatic > Deep subsurface > Groundwater | place: USA...
CAGCGGGAGCATACTTTCTGCCCGCCGCCCCCTCGTCGCGCGGCCCCTTCTTCCCCGGGCGTGGGACCGCCGTCACGAGACCGAGTGTGCCGTCCTGCACGCACTCGCGCAGCCGCTCCGTCAGCCCGTCGTCGGTGCGGACCACCGGCCGGTGGGCGGCTGCCGCGACCACCGCCGCGAGCACCGCCGCGCCACCGGTGAGCCAGAGGCCGCCCGGGGTGCCCAGCCCGGTGGCGGCCACGGCCGTCCAGCAGACGCCGAGCACCGCGAGCGCGAGCGCGCTGCGTCGTCGCAGCACCCGGCTCCAGAGCTCGGCGGCCTCCCCGCTGGTCGGCACGTCGGCGCGCTCGCGCGCGCGCACCCGTCCCCTGGCGGTCCTCACGGCCTGAGGGTGGCACCCGAGGGGCCCGGCGTCCCCCCGCGGACAGACATCGATCCGGTCACGACGGGCGCCCGCGCGAGGACGCCGCTCAGTCCTGGTGGCTGAACGCCGCGTCGAAGGACGACTCGGGCAGGTCCCACAGCAGCGAGCGGACGAAGCCCACGGCCTCGGCCGCGCCCCTGAGCCGGTCCATGCCGGCGTCCTCCCACTCGACGGAGATCGGACCGGCGTAGCCGATGGCCCGCAGGGCGCGGAAGCAGTCCTCCCACGGGACGTCCCCGCGGCCCGTGGACACGAAGTCCCAGCCGCGCCGCGGGTCGCCCCACGGCAGGTGGGAGCCGAGCACCCCGGCGCGACCGTTGGCCGCCCGCAGGCGGGTGTCCTTGCAGTCCACGTGGGCGATCCGGTCGGCGAACTCGGTGATGAAGCCGACCGGGTCGATCCCCTGCCACATCATGTGGCTCGGGTCCCAGTTGAAGGCGAAGGCGTCGCGGTGCTCGAGCACCTCGAGCGAGCGCACGCTCGACCAGTAGTCGTAGGCGATCTCGCTCGGGTGCACCTCGTGCGCGAAGCGCACGCCCTCGCCGTCGAAGACGTCCAGGATCGGGTTCCACCGGTCCGCGAAGTCCTGGTAGCCGGCGTCGATGACGTCGGCGGGCACGGGCGGGAACTGCGCCACGTACGGCCAGATCTTGGAGCCCGTGAACCCCACGACGACGTCGACGCCGAGGCGCCGCGCCGCCCTCGCCGACAGCTGCATCTCCTCCGCAGCGCGCTGCCGGACGCCCTCGGCGTCGCCGTCCCCCCACACCCGGGAGCCGACGATCGCCTGGTGGCGGAAGTCGATGGGGTCGTCGCAGACCGCCTGGCCCGTGAGGTGGTTGGAGATCGCCCACAGGCGCAGGCCGTGGCGCTCGAGCAGCTCGCGGCGGTCGCGCACGTAGGCGTCGTCCTCGGCCGCGCGGCGCACGTCCAGGTGGTCCCCGGAGCAGGCGATCTCCAGGCCGTCGTAGCCCCACCCGCTCGCGAGCCGCGCCACCTCCTCCAGCGGCAGGTCGGCCCACTGGCCGGTGAAGAGCGTGACGGGCTGCTGCGCGCCGCAGCCCGCCCCGGCGTCGGCGGCGGGTCCCGGGCCGGGCGTCTCGGCGGGCGTCTCAGCAGACATCTCAGCAGACATCTCAGCAGACATCTCAGGCCTTCCAGGAGGGAGCGGGGACGTCGACCCAGGCGCCGCTGCGCGCCGCGTCGAGGACGGCGGTGGTGAGCTGGACGGCCCGGGCGCCGTCGACGGCGAGCGGCAGCGCCTCGGGGTGCTCGCCGCGGACGGCGGCGTGGACGTCGACCACGAAGGCGTCGAAGGCGTCCTGGTAGCCCTGCGGGTGACCGGCGGGCACGGCGCACAGCCGGGCGGCGTCGGGCGAGAGCTGGTCGGCGTCGCGGGGCAGCAGCTGGCTGCCGCGGCGCCGCCCGACCCACAGCCGCTCGGGGTCCTCCTGGTCGAACGCGAGGCTCTCGGCGGAGCCCGCGACCTCCAGGTGCAGGCGGTTCTTGCGACCCGGGGCGACCTGGGAGACCAGGAGCGTGCCCACCGCGCCGCCCGCCGTGCGCACCACGACGGCGGCGGCGTCCTCGGTGCGCACGTCGCGGTGCTGGGCCCGGTGGGGGTGCACGACGGACGTCGTCGCCGCGAGGGAGGCCACCCGGTCGCCGGTGACGATCTCCAGGAGGTCCACGAGGTGGGAGCCGATGTCGGCGAAGGCCCGGCTCGGGCCCCCCAGCGCCGGGTCCACGCGCCAGTCGTCGTCCTCGGGCGCCAGCATCCAGTCCTGCAGGTAGGAGCCCGCCACGGTGAGCACGCGGCCCGCGGCGCCCGAGAGCACCCGCGCCCGCGCCTCGCGGACCATCGGGTGGAAGCGGTAGACGAACGGCACGGCGACGACGACGCCCGCCGCGGCTGCGGCGTCGACGACGGCCGCCGCCTCCTGCGGGCTCGGCGCGAGCGGCTTCTCGCAGACGACGTGCTTGCCGGCTGCCACGGCGGCCAGCACCTGCTCCGCGTGCAGGGCGTTCGGCGTGCAGACGTGGACGACGTCGACGTCCTCGTCGGCGACCAGCTCCTCGAGCGAGCCGTACGCCCGCTCCAGGCCGTGCGCGGCGGCGGCGCGCCGCGAGCTCTCCGGCGTCGAGGCGAGCGCGCCGACGAGCCGCGAGCGCGCGCTGCGCGCCGCCCGGGTGTGCACGCCCGCCATGAAGCCGCCGCCGACGACGGCCGTGCCGAGCGGGCGGTCGGCCGGGGCACCGGCCGCGGCCCCGGTGCTGCCCGTCACCGCGCTCACGCCCCGAGCGTCCTCGCCGTCGGGTCCCAGTCCTCCGCCAGGGGCGGGACGACGTCCACGGTCGTCGTCAGGTCGACCGCGGCGCGGTCCTGCGCGGCCCGGGAGGTCGAGACCATCGCGTCGAGCACGTGGAGGGCCAGCTCGCCGGAGGCCCGCTCGGGCACGCCGGCGCGGATCGCGCGCGCGAGCTCCAGGACGCCGGTGCCGCGCGTCGTCGTCGCCCCGCGGGCCGGCACGGAGACCAGGTCCTCGTCGAGGCGGTGGACGCCCACGTCGCCGTCGAAGGTGTTCGGGTCGGGCACGAGCAGGGTGCCCTCCGCGCCCGCGACCTCGAACTGGGTGCGGCGCACCGCGGAGTCGAAGCTGAAGACCGACACGGCGCTGGCCCCGCCGGCGAACTCGTACAGGGCGCTGACGTGCGTGGCGACCGTGACGTCGAACTGCTGGCCCGCCTTGGGACCGGAGCCGATGGTGCGCGAGGGCCTGGCGACGGAGGACGTCGCGCTCACCCGCGTGATGGGGCCGAGCAGCTGCACGAGCGTCGTGAGGTAGTACGGACCGAGGTCGAACAGCGGCCCCGCGCCCTCGGCGAAGAGGAACGCCGGGTCGGGGTGCCACGACTCCGGGCCGGGGTTCTGGAACAGCGTCAGGGCGCTGAGCGGCGCCCCGACCCGGCCGGACTCCAGCACCCGACGCGCCGTCTGCAGGCCCGCGCCGAGGAACGTGTCCGGCGCCGAGGCCGCACGCAGGCCCGCCGAGCGAGCGGCCTCCAGCAGCCGGCGCCCGTCCTCGAGGTCGAGCGCGAGCGGCTTCTCGCCCCAGACGTGCTTGCCCGCCTCGAGCACCTGCAGCCCCACCTCGGCGTGCACGCGCGGGATGGTCAGGTTGACGACCAGCTCCACGTCGTCGTCGGCCAGCAGCTCGCCGACGGAGCCCGACCGCGGCACCCCGAACTCCTGCGCCCGCTCCTGCGCCCGCGCCGTGTCCAGGTCGGCGACCCAGCGCACGTCGAGGTCCGGGAAGGCCGTGAGGTTCTGGAGGTACTGGCTGCTGATCGTCCCGGCGCCGATGAGCCCGACGCCGACGGGCCCCGTGCGGGCGCCCTGCCCGCTCATGCCCTGCCCGCTCACGCCAGGCCCTGCTCGCGCAGGAAGGCGGCGCTGTCGGCGACGGCCTGCAGGAGGTCCCCGCGCGAGTCGTCCAGCTCGATGACCCGCAGCGCTCGCGGCGCCGCGGCGACGAGGTCGGCCACGGGCATCCGCCCCTGGCCGAGGGGCACCTGGTCGGCGGGGTCGGCGCTCACCGGGCCGTCCTTGAGGTGCAGCGCGACGACGCGCTCGCCGAGGCGCTGCAGCAGCGCGACCGGGTCCTGGCCGCCGACGGCGACCCAGTAGGTGTCGACCTCGAGGCCGACCGCGTCGTCGAGGTGGTCGGCCAGCACCTCGAGCGCCGGCCGGCCGTCGAGGGTGCTCTCCAGCTCGTGGGCGTGGTTGTGGTAGCCGACCGAGACGCCGTGGCGGGCCGCGACCGCGGCGGCGGCGTTGAGCTCGGCGGCCACCCCGGCGACGTCCTCGGCGCTCCCCCAGCGCTCGACCGCGACCATGGGCTCCACGACCCGCTCGACGCCGAGCGCCGCGGCCGCCGCGAAGACGGCGTCGAGCTCGTCCTCGCCGAGGCCGGCCAGGTGCTGGTGGGTGGTGGGAGCGGACAGACCCGCGTCCACGAGGGCGCGACCGAGGTCCGCGCCGCCCTCGCCGTAGGACGTGAAGCTGAAGGGCTCGACCTGCGCGAAGCCGAGGTCGGCCAGGGCCCGGAGCGTGCCGGGCAGGTCCTCGGCCAGCCGTCCGCGCACCGTGTACAGCTGGACGGACAGCAGGCCGGACGGCGCGCGCTCGGCGGCACCGGGGGGCGGCGGGGTCGTGGTCACGGATCTCCTCGTCGAGTCGCGGGCACTTCTGCCGCCAGTCAAGCACAAGTCGTCGTCGTGCCGACAGCCTTCCGCGCCCGCGGCGGCGTGCTGGTTCACTGCGCGCATGAGCGGGGGAGGGCGTCCGGAGGCGCGCGGGCGCGAGGACGGCGGCCTGCTGCCGCCCGGCACCGCGCCGCTGCTGGCGCTGCTGCGCGGCGGGCGCGCCCGGACCCGCTCGGAGCTGGCGGCCGAGACCGGCCTGGCGCGCTCGACCGTCTCCGCCCGCGTCGACCAGCTGGTCGCGACGGGCCTCGTCGCCCCCGCCGGGGACGCGCCGTCGACCGGCGGCCGCCCCGCGGCCCGCCTGGAGTTCTCCCCGGGGGCGCGCGTGCTGCTCGCCGTGGAGCTCGGGGCGACGCACGGCTCCGTCGCCGTCGCCGACCTCGCCGGGCGGGCGCTCGACGCGCGCACCCGCGCGCTGTCGATCGCCGACGGGCCGGGGCCGGTGCTCGACTGGGTCGCCGACGCGGCGCGCGAGCTGCTGGCGCCGTGGTCCCCCGGCGACCTCGTGGGCGCCGGCGTCGGCCTGCCCGGCCCGGTCGAGCACGCCACGGGACGCCCGGTGCGCCCGCCGATCATGCCCGGGTGGGACGGCCTCGACGTCCCCGGCGAGATGGTCACCCGCCTCGCCGCGCGCGGCGTCGCGCCGCCGGCGCTGCCCGTGCTCGTCGACAACGACGTCAACCTCCTGGCGCTCGGCGAGCACGCGACCGCGTGGGCGCACGAGGACGACCTGCTCTTCGTCAAGGTGGCCACGGGCATCGGGGCCGGCGTCGTGAGCGGGGGCCGCCTGCAGCGCGGCGCCCAGGGCAGCGCGGGGGACCTGGGCGCCGTGCACGTCCCGGCCGCCGGCGGTCGGGACGGCGACCACGGCGGCGACCTCGAGGCCCTGGCGAGCGGCCCCGCCGTGGCGAGCCGCCTGCGCGCGCGCGGACGGGAGGCGACGACGAGCCGCGACGTCGTCGCGCTCGTCCGGAGGGGCGACCCGCTGGCCGTCGCCGAGGTGCGCCAGGCCGGGCGGGACCTCGGGGAGGTGCTGTCGACGTGCGTGAACCTGCTGAACCCGGGGGTGCTCGTGGTCGGAGGCTCCCTGGCGCTGGCCGGCGAGGACCTGCTCGCCGGCGTCCGCGAGGTCATCTACCGGCGCTCCACCCCGCTGGCCACCCGTCACCTGACGATCGCGACGCCGCGCTCGGGCCCGGACGGCGGCCTGCGCGGCGCCGCGCTGCTCGTCGTGCAGCACGTGCTCGACCCCGCCTGAACCACCCGGCCGGCGCCCGGGCCGCACCGGGCGCCCGACAGACGGGTCGGGCAGGACGGGTGGGTCGGGCAGGACGGGTGGGTCGGGCAGGACGGGTGGGTCGGGACGCGTCAGACGGACGCGTTCGCCGCCTCCGCGAGGGCGAGCAGCTCCGCCTCGGGCACGGGGAGCGCGTGAGCCGGACCAGGGGGATCGCGCGCATCATCCGGCCGTGCTGGGGGTCGTCGAGCATCGCGGCGGCGTCGCCGAGGCGCTCGCGCAGACGCGGGCCGGCGACGGGGTGCTCCAGCCACGTGCCCGCCTCCGACTGCGGGGACAGGGGCACGACCAGGTCCTCCCCCTCGACCTCCACGACGCCGCGCTGGCGGACGTCGCGCGAGGAGGCCCCGACCCGGATCTCGTAGCGCCCGCCCTCCAGCACCCAGCGGCGGTGCACCTCGCTCCACGAGCCGAGGTCGCGGGCGGAGAGCGTGGACATGACCTGCTGCGACGCTCCCGACTCGAGCTCGACCCGCGCGAAGGCGACGAGCTCCTGCTCCGGGCGGAAGACGGTGGCCTCCTGCGGCGCGGCGTAGACCTGCACCACCTCGGCGCCGGCGCGGGAGCCGGTGTTCGTGACGGTGAGCGAGACCTCGACCTGCGCGTCCTGGCCGCTCCCGGAGGCGCGCAGCTCGAGGTCGGCGTGCTCGAAGGTCGTGTACGACAGGGCGTGCCCGAAGGGGAACCCCACGGCCGCGCGCCGGGTGTCGTACCAGCGGTAGCCGACCAGCAGGCCCTCGCGGTAGCGGACGACGCCGCTGTCCCCCGGGAAGGCGCCGTGGGCCGGGGTGTCCTCGAGCCGCACCGGGATCGTCTCGGCGAGGCGACCGGACGGCGAGACGACCCCGTAGAGCAGGTCCGCCGTCGCCGAGCCGCCGGCCTGCCCCAGCAGCCAACCCTCCAGCAGGGCGTCGGCGTGCTGCTGCCAGGCCTCGACCGCGACGGCCGCGCCGTTGGAGAGCACGACCACCACCCGCTCGCTGACCTCGCGCACGGCCTCGAGCAGCGCGACCTGGCCGGGCGGCAGGTCGAGGTGCTCGCGGTCGTAGCCCTCGGACTCCCACGACGCCGGCAGGCCGAGGAAGAGCACGGCGACGTCCGCGCCGCGGGCCGCCTCGACGGCCTCCGCGACGAGCGCCTCGTCGGCCCCGCCGCCGTCGCCCGGCTCGGCGGCGTAGCCGGGGGCGAAGACCACCTCGCGGCTCGTGCCCTCGCGCAGGGCGGTGAGGGCGTCGTCGAGGCGGGTGGGGCTGACCTGGGAGGAGCCCGCGCCCTGGTAGCGCGGGCTGCGCGCCATCTCGCCGAGGACCGCGATGCGCCCGCCGGTCGTCGGGTCCAGCGGCAGCACGCCGTCGTTGGAGAGCAGGACGGCGCTCTCGCGGGCGGCCTCGCGGGCCAGCGCGTGGTGGGCGTCGGCGTCGAAGGTCTGGCCCGGGGCCAGAGCCGGCAGCGCCCGCGCCACCAGCTCCAGGCACCGGCGCACGACGACGTCGAGCTGGTCCTCGACCAGCCGCCCGTCCTCGAGAGCGGCGCGGATGCTGGCGTCGCCCGCACCGCCGGAGGCGGGCATCTCGAGGTCGAGGCCGGCGACGACCGCGCGCCAGCGCTCGTCGACGGCGCCCCAGTCGGAGACCACGAGGCCCTCGAAGCCCCAGTCCTCGCGCAGCACCTGCGTCAGCAGCCACGGGTCCTGGCTCGCGTAGACGCCGTTGACCCGGTTGTAGGAGCACATGACGGTCCAGGGCTGAGCCCTCGTGACGACGCGCTCGAAGGCGGGCAGGTAGATCTCGCGCAGCGTCCGCTCGTCGACCTCCGCGGAGACGCTCATGCGCTCGGTCTCCTGGTTGTTGGCCGCGAAGTGCTTGAGGGAGGTCCCGACGCCGCGGCTCTGGACGCCCCGCACCAGCGCGGCGGCCAGCTCGCCCGCCAGCAGCGGGTCCTCGGAGAAGTACTCGAAGTTGCGGCCGCACAGCGGCGTCCGCTTCATGTTCACGCCCGGCCCGAGCAGGACCGCGACCTGCTCGGCCCGGCACTCGTCGCCGAGCGCCTCCCCGACGCGGTGCAGCAGGTCGACGTCCCACGTGGAGGCCAGGCCGGCGGCCGGCGGGAAGCACGTCGCGGGGACGCTGTCGTTCAGCCCGACGTGGTCCGACGCGCCGGCCTGCTTGCGCAGCCCGTGCGGCCCGTCGGTGACCATCACCGCCGGGACGCCGAGCCGCTCGACCCCCTGGGTGTGCCAGAAGTCCGAGCCCGAGGCGAGCGAGACCTTCTCCTCGAGCGTCAGCTGCGCCATCACCGCGTCGACGTCGAGCGTGCGAGGCGGGTCCTGGGGGGTGGTCACGGTGTCCTCCTCGGCGCACGGCACCGTGCGCGCTGCGGGTCTGGCCGGTGGGCTCCGCCCCGGACGACCCGTCCGACGCCCACCGGTGTGGTGCGACGCCGACGCTAGCGCGAACACCGACCGTGCGGTAGGTCTTGGACGGGCGGATCGGTAGGGTCGCGCTGCCGACCGGGCGGGCGGCGGCGCGGACGGGCGGAGGCGGGATGGCGAAGGGGGCGGAGACCTCGACGGGGCCGACCGCGGACCGCCTCCGGCGCGGGCCGTACGCGCGGGGACGCGCGGCGCGCGAGCAGATCCTGGACGCGGCGCTCGCCCTCTTCGGCGAGGCCGGGTACCGCGGCACGTCCTTGCGCGACGTCGCCCAGCGCGCCGGCCTGAGCCACCCGGGCCTCCTGCACCACTTCCCGCGGAAGGAGGCGCTGCTCGAGGCGGTGCTGCAGCGGCGCGACGAGGTCGACGCGGCGCAGACCGGCCTCGACGCCGCACGCGGGCGCGCGGTGCTCGACGGGCTGGTGGCGCTCGTCGCCCGCAACGCCGGTGCGCCCGGCGTCGTGGAGCTGTTCTGCGTCCTGTCAGCCGAGGCGACGGCGCCGGAGCACCCGGCCCACGCCTGGTTCGCCGCGCGCTACCGGCGCACGGTGCGGCTCGTGGCCGCCGCGCTGGAGGAGGTCGCCGCCGACGGCCGCCTGCGCTCCGGCGTCCACCCGGCCACGGCTGCGCGCGGCGTCGTGGCCGTCATGGACGGGCTGCAGGTGCAGTGGCTGCTCGACCGCGGGGGCGTCGACATGGCGGCCGACCTGCGCGCCCACCTCGACGGGCTGCTCTCGGAGCCGCTGAGCCCGCCCTCCCGCTGAGACGCCCGCCGGTCACGCGGCTCGGGCACCGACGCCCCGCGGTGCGGGGTGGTCTGCACGAACCCCCGGCTCACCGCTCTTCGCCGTCGGCACCGCCGTGGTCGTCGCGGCGCTGGCGCCGACGCACCCGGACGCCGGCTTTCCCCGGCGTCGTCGCCCACCCCGGCCGCGAGCGCCGTCGTCGGGACCCTGGTCGAAGAGGACCTCGGCATCCGCCCGGCACCACGCCGCGCCGCGCCGCGCCGAGGAGGAGGGTGACGGACGGTCGAGCCGGTCCCCGCTCGGGACGGCGAGGCGAGCCCCGCCCGGGTCGACGAGCACGGACGCCCGAGGCGAGGGGCGACGATCGGCGACGCTCGCTGGCCGGTCGCAGGCGCCGTCACGTCAGACGGTTCGAGGACCGGCGGCACCGTCCTCGACCGCCTCGGCAGGCAGCTCGGCGAGCTCTCGGGCGATCGTCCGAAGCCGGTCCCACGGGAGGACGCCGATCATGGCCGTCGCCGCTCGGTACAGGGAGACGTCGCCGCAGACCGCGGCGAAGGGGCCGACGCTCACCTGACGGCAGTGGCGCCTCAGCACCTCGGCGGCGCCGGGATGCTCCAAGAGGTCTGACACCCGGCTGCGGACGCTCAACGGCCCGTCGGGGAACGACGACTCCGGGGGCGCCGGCTGACGCGCGGTGAGCGCCGTGTCGCGCTGCGCCGCGCAGAGCAGGTGCTCCGGTGCCGCCGGACCGCTCCGCGGGAGGCCGAGACGGTCGAACTGGCTCTCCGGCGCGTCGCTGCTCCGCATCAGGTCGACGAGGGCCTGGACCATGTCCAGCTCCAGCACGTCGTCGACGAGGGGCTCCAGCTGGCGCGGGTCCTCCCGCAGGTCGAACAGCAGCGTCCCGAAGGCGTGGGGGCTTCCGAAGACGGCCCCTTCGGTCCTCAGCACCGGCATGCCCTTGGTGAACGAGAAGCCGTCGTGCAGGGTCGCAGACCCCAGCTCTGCGCCGCTGAAGAAGCCGCGCATGTGCGTGGGCATCAGCGTGTGCTCGAAGAGCGGGCCGTTGGACTCGTCGCGGCAGGCTCTCATGTACACGTACCGGCCGTCGGTGACGGAGACGTGCCCGCCGAACGCCCCGAAGAGGGCGTGGGTGCGCAGCGCGGCGGCGGCGTCCTCCACGGCCGGGCGCAGCGACGAGCCCTGCATGTGCTCGGTCGGCGCGACGCCGAACAGGTCCAGGAGAGTCGGTCCGAGATCGACCGTCTGCACCAGCGAGCTGCGCCGCTCGCCGCGCACCCCCGTCCGGGGGTCCCACACGAACAGCGGCGTGTGGATGGTCTGGTCGTACCAGGGAGGCACGCTCTTGCCCCACCACCCCTGCTCCCCCAGCAGGAACCCGTGGTCGGTGCAGACGACGAGCATCGTGTCCGACCAGAGGTCGTGGCGGTCCATCGCGTCGAGCACGCGGCCCAGCGAGGCGTCGCACATCGTGACGAGCGCCGAGTAGTGGGTCCGCATGTCCTCCTGGACCCGCGCGTCCTCCAGGACCTGCTGGTAGTCGGGCCAGTCGTGCTCGGCCGCCGACGAGTCGACACCGCCGTACAGGGCCGTGAAGGACGGGTCGCTGAAGAAGGGTTCGTGCGGGTCGAACGTCTCGATCTGGACGAACCAGTCCTGCTCCGCCGCGTTGTGCTCGAGGAAGTCCAGGCCCGCGTCGAACGTGAGGGTCTGGGGATGCTCGGCCAGGCCCTGCACGTGCTCGCGGTTGATGCGGTCCTGCCTCCACGTCCCTGCGCGGTGCACGCGCAGGGAGCTGTCGGGCACCTCCGGGTCGGCCACGCGCCCCTTCCAGGGGTCGCCCTGCTGCCCGCGCACGAGCGAGCAGGTGCCGTAGCGGGTGTGGTACGTCGCCCCGCCGTCCTCCCAGTAGTGCATGTGGTCGGTGGCCAGGTGCGTCGTCACCCCGGCCGCGCCGAGCATCTCCGGCACCGAGTCGTCGAAGGGCTCGAGCGGTCCCCACCCACGGTGGAGGAAGTTGTAGCGGCCGGTGTGCAGCTCACGGCGCGCCGGCATGCAGGGCATGCTCCCGGCGTAGGCGTTGTCGAAGGTGACGGCTTCCCGGGCGAGCCGTTCGAAGCTCGGCGCGACGACGTCCACCTCCGGGGCGTAGGGCGGCAGGTACCGGCGGTTGAGGCTGTCGAACATGACGACGACGGCGCGCACGACCTCAGCCCTCCCCCGCCGCGATGCGGTCGGCCCGCGACGTCGTCCGCGGGCTCGTCGGCGGGGGCGGGGGCGGGACGTCACCGTCCAGCACCGGGTCGCGGCTCTCACGCAGGTGCTCCTCGAGGCGCGCGGCCAGGTCGGCCCGCAGCGCCGCGTGGGCCGGGTCGTCTACGACGTTCCGAGACTCCCACGGGTCGTGGTCCAGGAGGTAGAGCTCCTCGGCCGGCCGAGCCGAGAGGTGGGCGTCCCCCATCCCTGACCTCGTCTCGCTCTGCTCGAGGTCCGTGGCGAGCGGGAGCCGCGGCCCGTCGACGAAGTTGCGGATGAACTTCGCCGTCGAGGTCCGCAGGCCCCGGATGGGGTCGTAGCGGTCGTGGTAGGTCTTCTCGAAGAACAGGGTGCGCTCCGGGACCTCGCTCCGCGTCGTGAGGAGGTGGTCGAGGAAGCTCACTCCCTCGACCTCTGCTGGTTCCTCCTGCCCGACGAGCTCGAGCAGCGTCGGCACGACGTCGAGATGGCTCACAAGACCAGCTCGGCGCCCCGGCCCGACCCCCCAGCTCTTCGGAGGGCTGACGACCAGCGCCACCTTGACGCCGGCGTCGTAGAGCGTGCTCTTCGCGCCCGGGAAGGCCACGCCGTGGTCGGTCGTGAAGACGACGAGGGTCTCCTCACCACCCGGCGCGGCACGGATCGCGTCGACGATGCGCCCGACGGCCTCGTCCATCTGCGCGATGGCACCGTAGAAGCGGCTGATGTCGCGCCGGGTGTGCTCGTTGTCCGGGAGGTAGGGCGGGATGGTGACGTCGGCCGGTTCTGCGGGGGTGTAGTCCTCCTCGGGCCACGGGCGGTGCACCTCCCAGAGGCCGATCGCCGCGAACCACGGACGGCTGTCGTCGGTGGCCTCGGCCAGCCATGACTCGGTGAGCCGAGCCACCTCGAGCGCCCGGGGGAGGAACCCGAGGCCGTGCACCTCCTCGTACCCGAGGAGCCGGGCGTCGAGGTCCTCGTGCTGCAGCCCCAAGAGCGCGGTCCGGTAGCCGACGGGGGCGAGGAGCTCTGGAAGGGTCGCCACCCCCGGGGCGTACCGCCATCCCGCGTGGGTCAAGCCCATCAGTCCGTTGGCGTGCGGGGAGCGCCCGGTGAAGAGGGACGACCTCGCCGGCGTGCACAAGGGCGACGTCGAGAAGGCCGTCTCGAAGACGACGGCGGCGGCGGCGATCGCGTCGAGGTTGGGCGTGGGCACCGCGTCCCACCCGTAGCACCCGATCCAGTCACCCAGGTCATGGCAGTGGATGAGGGCGATGTCAGGTCGGCGGGTCGTCACGGGGTCCTCCGTGGTCTCGGTGCTGGTGGTCATCCCTTGACCGCTCCGCCGGTCAGGCCGGTGACGATCTGCCGGTTGGCCACGACGGCCAGGACGATGATCGGGATGGCTGTCACGGCCCCCACCGCGGCCATCGGCCCGAAGGGGATCTCCTGCGGCTGGATGAGGGTCGCGATGCCGACCGTGATGGGTGCCTCGCGCCCGCCGGTGGTGAAGACCAGGCCGAAGAGGAACTCGTTCCACACCTGGATGGCCGTGAAGATGGCGACGGCGGCGATGCCAGGCGCCGCCAGCGGCACCATGATCCGCCAGAACGCCGCGAACTCGCTCGCGCCGTCGACCGCGGCGGACTCCCGCAGCTCGCCGGGCACCGTGTCGAAGTAGATCTTGATGAGGATGACGGCGAAGGGGAGGTTGAATACCGTGTTGAGGACGACCAGGCCCCAGAGCGACCCGAGAAGGTCGAGCTGCTGCATCGTCACGTAGAGCCCTGGGACCAGCGTCATCGGCGGGATCACCTGGAGCAGAGCTGCCGAGGCGAGCGTGATGTTCACCACCCGGCGAGACCAGCCGAGCTGGCTCAGGCTGTACGCCGCGAAGGCCGCGATCACCAGCGTGATGGCGGTCGCGGCGAGGACCAGGACGACGCTGTTGAGGACCTGAGTCCCGTACACGGCCCTCGGCCCGAAGATCTCCTGGAAGTTGGACAAGGAGAAGTCGAACGCCCAACCAGGCGTCACGATGGCCCGAGGTCGCTGGAAGGCGATGAGGAGCAGCCACAGGATCGGAAGCAGTGTGGCCGCGGCGGCGCCGACCAGGAGCACGCTGACGAAGCCAGGATTTCTGGGCGCCTCGCCCGTCGACCTACGCACCACGCACCACCCGGAGGACTCGACGGAGCAGGATCAGCGCGAACATGACGCCCAGCACCAGCAGCTCGACGGTGATGCTCAGTGCAGCGCCGTACCCGTAGCGGAACGACTCGAAGAACACCGAGCGCAGGTAGATGCTGATGACGGTCGTGGCGGTGCCAGGGCCACCGAAGGTCAGCAGGTACATCTCGTCGAAGACCTTCACGCCCATGAGGACGCGGATGGCGACGGCTCCGATGATCGCGGGGGTCAGCAGGGGGAGCACGATGTGTCGGACGGTCGCCGCATAGCTCGCCCCGTCGATGCTCGCCGCCTCGAGGACCGAGGGGTCCAGAGCCCGGAGGGCCGTGTAGATGAGCAGGAAGACGATGGGCGTCCAGTGCCACACGTCCACGACGACGACGCTCGCCATGGCGCCCACCGGCTCGCCCAGCCACGCCTGCGGGCTGATCCCGACGCTGCGCAGGACTTCGTTGAGCAGGCCCACCTGGGGGCTCAGGACGAGCAGCCAGGAGACGCTGATGACCACGGGAGCGAGGACAGCGGGCCACAGCAGCAGGTTCTGCACGAGCTGCTGACCCCGGACGAGCCGATCCGTGGCGAGGGCGAGGGCGATGCCGAGCACCAGGGTCAGCGCCACGGAGAACACGATGAACACCAGGGAGTTGTAGAGCGACGTCCTGAAGGTCTCGTCGTCGAGCATCCGGGCGTAGTTGTCCAGGGCGACGAAGTCCCAGAGGAGGTCACCGCCGGCCAGTCGGACGTCACCGAAGGAGAGCCACACGAGCTGACCGACGGGGTAGCCGACGAGGGCCACGAGCACCAGCACGAGTGGCAGGAGCGAGAGGACCTTGAAGGCGGAGGGGCGGCGGCGCGTCCGCGACCGCGCCGAGGTCCCGGCCTCGGCCCTCACGGCCTGACCGACGGTCGTCAAGAGACGAACCCCGCGTCATCGACGACCCGGGCCAGCCCTTCCTGGATGGTGGTCACCGTCTCGTCGAGGGTGTAGGTGCCCGCGAGGTACTGCCCGATGGCCGGATCCGTGACCTCGAGCATCGCCGGCGTGAAGGTGTACCGCAGACCGCCGTGGATCAGGTCCGCCGAGTCGATCACCACCTGGAGCTCGGGTCGGTCGCTGGTCACGTCCGTGCGGGTGGTGATGCCACCTGCGTCCGCCCACTGCTGCATCGCCTCCCGGCTGGTCAGCCAGGAGATGAAGTCGTACGCCGCTTGCGAGCGGTCGTCGGGCAGCCCGGTCGGCACCCCGACGGTCCAGACGCCACTCACCGGGGTCCCTCCGGGCAGGACCGAGTACCCGATCTGGCCCGCGACCGTCGAGGAGCCCTCGTCCTCCAGCGGAGCGGCCACCGCGGACACCAGGGTCGCCTGGAGGACCGATCCACCCTGCATGAGTGACGTCGCCTCGGCCTGCGCGATGGTCTGCGGCGCGTCCGGTCCCACGTCAGCGAGCGCCTTGAACTGCTCCAGCGCCTGACGGAACTCCGGAGACTCCGCCTGGGGCGTCCAGTCACCGGCGGCCTCGTCGGCGAACCAGGACCCTCCGGCGGCGAAGAGGAGCGCACTGAAGTCGTAGGTGGGCGTCTGCCCCCTCACGACGTACCCGTCAGCGACACCGGCGTCGCGCGCGGCCCGACCGTTGGCGACGACCTCGTCCCAGGTCGTGGGGACCTCGAGGCCCAGCTGGTCGTACAGGTCCGTCCGGTACATGAACTCGTGGATGTTGCCGTTGATGGGCAGGGAGTACGGCGTGCCGTCCGTCGACGTGGTCCGCGCCTCTTCGTCCCATCGACCGACCCCGTCGAACTCGATGAGCTCGTCGTCCCAGGCGAAGTCGCCATCGAGGTCCTCGAGCGGCTGGACCCAGCGGTTGTCGTAGAACTGCCCCACCCACTGCTCGTTCAGCTGGAAGACGTCGAAGGCGTCCGAGCCAGTCTGGGCCGCGTTCGCCTCCTGGGTCAGCAGACCGTCGAAGGGGAAGGTCCGCAGCGTCACAGTGACGCCGGTCTCCTGCTGGTAGAGATCTGCGATCTGCTGGTAGCTGTCCAACCACGGCGTCTCAGCCGTCGCGACGACGATCTCGGTCACGTCTCCACCTGACGAGCCCTCGTCGCCGCCACCGCATGCGGTGAGGACGCCACCTGCGAGCAGCGCAGCAAGGGGAGGAGCGAGCCGGACGAGCATGGGCGTCTTCATCATCGACAGTCCTTTGGATCGATCCAGGTGTCAGCGTCGGCGCTGAGACCGGAGAAGTTCTGCTCGAGCTGGCGAAAGCACCATCGGTGGCGCCTGCGTTTGGATCGATCCAACGATAGACAGACGCCCGAGCGCGGGTCAACGGTCAAGGCTCTGCGGATCACGTGCGGTCGCAGTGGCCGCACGACTCGCGCGGCCGCAGCAGCGGCTCGAGGACGACCGTCCGGGGCTCCTCCCCCACACCTTCGCGGGACATGGCCCTCAGCAGCAGACCCGCCGCGGCTCGCCCCATCTCCTCGCTCGACACCGAGATGGAGCTGAGGGAGGGCGACCAGGCGCGGGCGTGCTCGACGTCGTCGTACCCGATGACCCGCGTCCCGCTCCCGACGACGACGCCGCCGTCCTGAAGAGCCCGCATGACCCCGAAAGCGATGGCGTCGCTATGGCATGCCAGACCTTCCGGGGGCGCCTGCCCTGCGGACAGGAGCGCGCGGACGACCTCGTAGCCGGCCGAGCTCGACGTGGCTGTGCCCACGGACCACGCCTCGTCGAAAGCCGACCCGCTCCCCCTGACCACCTCGAGGAAGCCGTCGCGCCGCTCAGCCCGGGTGAACACCGCCGGGGGACCACCGAGGTAAGCCACGGTGCGGCAACCATGGGCCGTGAGGTGCTCAGCCGCCATGGCCCCTCCACGACGGTCGTCGGACCCGACCCAGTCCCCCTCGACGCCGTCGACGTGCCGGGTCATCAGGACGTGGGGCACGCGCAGCCGGCCGAGGGACGAGAGCATCCCCCCGTCGGAACCGATGGCCGGGACGACGAGGAGGCCGTCGACGCGGTACTCGACCAACGTCTGGATGACCGCATCCTGGCGCTCCGGCGCCTCCAGGGTGTTGGCGAGGAGCACGGTGAAACCAGCTGGCCCCAGCCGCTCCTCCACGGCTTGCACGAGAGCGGCGAAGAAGGGGTTGCCGAGCCCTGGGATCAGCAGGCCCACGGTGTGGCTGCGACGAGTCCTCAGGGCGGCGGCACGCCGGTCGTAGACGTAGCCGAGGCCGGCGGCAGCCGTCAGCACCGCCTCTCGAGTGCTCGAGGCGACGAGAGGGCTCTCCTGGAACACGAGCGACGCGGTCGAGCGGGAGAAGCCGGCCCGGCGCGCGACGTCGGCGAGGGTGACGCGCGAACCGTCCCGCCCGTTGCGCTCCACCGTGCACTCCCACCCGCCTCACGTGCTCCCGGCCATCGCCCCCCACGATCCTAGAGATCGCGGCTCCGCCGGCGGCGACGCCGTGGCCGCGGCTCGCGCCGATGCGCTACGCCGACCCGACGGTCCGGAAGCCGGCGTTGCCCATGGAGGAGTCGGGGGTGTTCGCCGACCGCGCCGCGTTGCGGTAGCGGTTGCAGTAGGAGTCGTGGCACAGGTAGGAGCCGCCGCGCATCACCCGCTCGGCACCGGACCCGGGACCGCGGGGGTCGTGCCGGGGCGAGCGCGCGTAGTAGCCCGCGTGCGACCAGTCGGCGCACCACTCCCAGACGTTGCCGACCGTCTGCCAGAGGCCGTAGGCGTTGGGCGCGTAGGTGCGCACGGGCGCCGTGGTGAGGAAGCCGTCCTCCTCGGTGTTGCGCACGGGGAAGTCGCCCTGCCAGATGTTGCAGACCCACCCCTGGGGCAGCTCGTCGCCCCAGGGGTAGCGGGCGCCGGGCACCCCGCCGCGGGACGCGCACTCCCACTGCGCCTCCGACGGCAGCGCGCGCCCCGCCCACGCGCAGTACGCCTGCGCGTCGTTCCAGCTCACGTGCACGACCGGGTGGTCGGCCAGGCCGTCGACGTCCGAGCGCGGGCCCCCGGGGTGGCGCCAGTCCGCGCCGCGCACGCCCAGCCACCAGGGCGTCTGCGGCGGACGGCCGAGCACGTCCTCCGGCGCCGCGGCGAGCGCGAGGTGGAAGACCGCGGAGAAGCCGAAGACCTCCGCCTCGGTGGCGTACCCGGTGGCGTCGACGAACCGCGCGAAGTCGGCGACCGTCACCGACGTCACGTCGACGGAGAAGGCCTCCAGCTCCACCTCGTGGACCGGCGTCTCGCCGTCGGCGTGCCGACCGTCGCCGAGCGCGTCGCCCATGGCGAACGCCTGCGCGGGGACGACGGCCTGCTCCACCCGGTGCTGGCCCGCGCCGGCTCCGGGCTCGACGCGCCCCGGCCCGGAGTCGGCGACGGGCGGGCGCGGCGGCGCCTGGGTCGGCTGGACCACGTCCGCCGCCGAGGGCGCGCAGCAGGCGCTCCGGGCGGAGTCCTCCGACGATCCGGTCACCGCTGCTCCTCCTCCGGCGCGACCTCCCGCGCCACCGCTCCCACACCCCGCGCGACCGCCCTCACGCCCAGGCCCTCACGCCCAGGCCCGGGCCACGACGAAGGCCAGCGCCCCCGCCCCGACGAGCAGGAGCGCCGCCGTGAGCGCCGCGCAGGCCGCACCCGGAGAGGTCATGACCCCGTGGCCGGTGGACGCCCTCGCGACGAGCTCCCCGCTGACGCGGTGGTACTGGGTGGCGGCGCCGACGTACGCGGCGCCGCACAGCGCCAGGCCCACGAGCCCGGCCACCACCACGACGGGCCCGACGACCGGCGCCGCGAAGCGCACGACCGCTGCGCTGGCCACGGCGAGCGACAGCGTCGTCCGGCGCCACGCCAGCAGCGTGCGCTCGGGCTGGAGCCCGGGGTCGAAGATCTCGTCCACCGGCGCGACGGCGCGGCGGCTCACAGCAGCAGCCCGACGGCAATCAGCGCGCTCGCCAGCACCACGCCGCCGGCGACGACGGGGGCGAGCGACGGCGCGGGCAGGGGGCGCGAGCGCCGCAGCGCCACCTCCGCGCGCGCCCACCCCAGCCACGACTGGGCGGCGGCGAGCAGGCCGAGGACGACGAACACGGTGGCGGACACGAGCCGCAGGTCGGCGTCGACGGGGAGGGCGAGCGCCTCGAGCGCGACGCCGGCCGCCAGCAGGGCCAGCGACGTGCGCACCCACGCCAGGAAGGTGCGCTCGTTGGCGAGGCTGAAGCGCGGGTCCGGCTCGCCCCCGACGCCGTAGACCCGGCGGGGGAACCTCCGGGGCTCGCCCTCGGGCGCGCGCGCCATCAGCGTCCCGCCCGCGCTTCGCCCCGGCTCCTCACGAGGACGCATCCTGCCGCGCCCGTCCGAGGCGACGGGTGCCAGGGGCCGCGGTGAGCCCGAAGGCCACCACGCTGACGGCGACGGCGAGCGTGCCCGCCGCGAGCAGCCGCGGGTCGGAGACCCCCTCGTCGAGGCTGTACGCCAGGTAGAACACCGCACTGACCCCCATCGGCCCGAACCAGCCGGCGAACGCGCCCTCGCGGAGCGTGAGCCCGAGCGGGCGGTGGAGCAGGAGCAGCACCGGCAGGCGCCTGACCAGCAGGACGGCTGCGGCGAACACGGCCGCGCCCCACCCCAGCTCGGCCCACTCGCCCCAGGGCAGCACGGCGCCGAGCAGCAGGAAGAACGGCAGCACGGCGTAGCGGTTGACCGCCTCGTCGAGGGAGTCCTGCGGCTCGCGGTCCGACGTCGGCACGCAGCGGTTGTAGGCGAGGCCGGCGACGAAGGCCGCGAGCACGCCGTCCGTGCCCGCCGCGCGCGCCACCCCGAGGACGGCGACGGCGAGCAGGAGCGTCAGGACGAGCCGCGGGCCGCCGCCGAGCGTCCCCCGGTCCTGGGCCCGCTCCACGAGCACGCCGACGAGGGCACCCAGCGCCGCCCCGACCACGACGGCGCCCACCACCTCCCGGACGACCTCCACGGCCGCCGCGCCCGCCGTCATCCCGGGCAGCGCCACGGCCAGGCCCACGACGACCAGGGGCAGGCCCAGCCCGTCGTTCGCGCCGCTCTCGCCGGTCAGGACCTGCCGCAGGCGCGCCGGCAGGTCCTCCTCCGCCGGCCCCCCGGAGACGACGGAGGAGGCGAGGACGGGGTCGGTCGGCGACAGGCAGGCCCCGACGAGCAGGGCGAGCCCGACCGGCAGGCCCATCACCAGCGCGGCGGCGCCGCTGATCAGCATCGCGGCCGGCATGACGAGCACGAGCAGCAGCACCACGGGCCGGAGCACCGAGCGCAGCCCCGCGTAGCGGAAGCGCAGGGCCGCCGCCATCACCGACCAGGCGAGCAGGAGGCGCGTGCCCTCGAGCAGCAGCAGGTCGCGGGTCTCGTCGTCGACGACGAGCACCCCCAGGGCCACCGGCCCGACGAGGACGCCGAGCACCAGCGCGACGAGCGGCTCGCTGACCGGCGAGCGCCGCACCGTCGTGCTGAGCAGCGCGAGCACGACGCCCGTGACGCCGACCACCGCGTAGACCAGGTGCAGCTCGTCCACGTCGTCCTCCTCGCCGCTCGTCCACGCGTCCGCCCTCGACCCGCCCTCGGCCGCCTCCGCCGGACTGAGCCCCTCGGCTGCTCGGTGGCAGGACGAGGGCCACGGCATCCTGGTGCAGGCGAGCCGGGCGCGGCGAGCCGGCGTGGCCGCACCGCGACGTCACTGGGGCAGCGGGACCCCCACGACGCCGATCGGCCGCCAGGGGCCACCCGGGCGCTCCGTCGGGGGGGCGACCTGGACGTCCTCGACGCCGGCCGGCTGCGGCTGGCTCGGGTGCGGGGCGTCGCCGAGGCGCGCCTGCTCGCGCCACATGGCCGCCTTGAGCTGCTCGCGCAGCTCGGCGTGGGCCGGGTCGTCGTAGACGTTGCGCAGCTCCTCGGGGTCGGTCTGCAGGTCGTAGAGCTCCCACTCGGCCGGGTAGCTGTAGTAGCCGCTGCCCGGCAGACCCATCCCGTCGTTGTAGAAGTAGATGAGCTTGTACCGCTCGGTGCGGAACCCGTAGTGCGCCGGCGCCTTGTGGAAGGCGTCGTCGTGCTCCCAGTAGCGGTAGTACATGCCCTCGACCGGCGGCAGCTCCTGCTCGTCCACCAGGTCCGGCCAGAAGCTGCGCCCCTGCATCCGCGGGTGGTGCTCGACCCCGGCGGCGTCGAGGATCGTCTGCGCCATGTCGACGTTGGTGACGATGCCGTCGAAGGTCCGCCCCGCCGCCACCTTCCGGGGGTAGCTCAGCACGAACGGCATCCGCAGGGACTCCTCGTACATGAACCGCTTGTCGAACCAGCCGTGGTCGCCGAGGAAGAACCCCTGGTCGGAGGCGTACATGAGCATCGTGTCGTCGAAGTCCCCGCGCTCGCGCAGCCAGTCGACGACGCGTCCGACGTTCTCGTCCACCGACTCCACGCAGGCGAGGTAGTCCTGCATGAAGCGCTGGTACTTCCACACCGCCAGCTCCTCGTAGGACAGGCCCTCGGGCGGGTCCTGCTTGAGGTCCGCGGTGCTCAGCTGCTCGGCGATGCGCATGGCCGAGCGGCGCGAGGACGCCGTGCGCGTCTCGTAGTCGTCCCAGAACGTCGCGGGGACGGGCACCGGGTCCGCGTACCTCGCACGGTGCTCCTCCTTGGGCTCCCAGGAGCGGTGCGGTGCCTTGTGGTAGATCAGCACGCACCAGGGGTCGTCGCCCTCGAGGGACTCCACCCACCTCAGCGCCAGGTCGGTGATGACGTCGGTGGCGTAGCCCTCGACCGTCCGCAGGCCGTCCTCGGAGAGGAACCGGGGGTCCCAGTACTCGCCCTGGCCGAGCACGACGTCCCAGTAGTCGAAGTTCTGCGGGTTGCGGCCCTCGCCGTCGCCCATGTGCCACTTGCCGACCATCGCCGTCTTGTAGCCGGCCTCGCGCAGCTGCGAGATGAAGGTCGGCTGGCTCGCGTCGATGGGGGTCCACAGCGTCGAGACGCCGTTCACGTGGCTGTACGTCCCCGTGAGGATCGACGCCCGGCTCGGCGAGCACAGCGAGTTCGTCACGAAGCAGCTGTCGAAGCGCCAGCCGCTCTCGGCGATCTCGTCGATGCGCGGTGTGCGGTTGACGACCGAGCCGTAGGCGCTGATCGAGTGCGCGGCGTGGTCGTCGGTCAGGATCATGACGATGTTGGGACGGCGCGCGGGGCGGCGCTCGCCCGTGGTGGTGCTGTCGGTGCTCATGGGTGTCCTCGCTGTCGGGATCGGTGCGCGGGTGGGTGGGTCCGCGGGACGGGTGCCGGGAGCCGGCGTCGGACCGTGCGCGGTGCCGCTCAGGCCGCGGTCTCGGCGGCGCCCTCGCGGGCGGCGCGCAGCCGCTCCTCCCGCCGGACGGCCTGCTCCTGCGGGTCGGCGACGGGCGCCGCCAGGAAGAGCTTGCGCGTGTAGGGGTGCTGGGGGTCTCCCGTGACCTGGTCCCCGTCGCCGAACTCGACGATCTCCCCGCCCTTCATCACCGCGACGCGGTGGCTGATGTGGCGGACGACCTCGAGGTCGTGGGAGACGAACAGGTAGGCCACGCCGGTCCGCTCCTGGATCTGCGTGAAGAGGTCGAGCACCGTCCCCTGGGTGGAGAGGTCGAGCGCGGAGACGGGCTCGTCGCAGACGACCAGCGAGGGGTCGAGCGCGAGCGCCCGGGCGATGGCCACGCGCTGGCGCTGGCCGCCGGAGAACTCGCGGGGCAGCCGGTCCCCGGAGTCCGCCGGGAGCTGGACCATGTCCAGCAGGTCCTGGACGCGGCGGACGGCCCTCGCCCGGGGGACCTTCCGCACCGTCAGCGGCTCGACGAGGATCTGCTCGATCGTCAGCGACGGGTTCAGCGAGGTGTACGGGTCCTGGAACACCACCTGGATGTCGCTCGCCAGTCGGCGCCGCCGCGCACGGCCGGCGCCGGCGATGTCCTCGCCGCGGAAGAGCACCTGCCCGCCGGTCACCGGTGCGAGGCCGAGCACGGCGCGGCCCAGCGTCGTCTTGCCCGACCCGGACTCCCCGACGAGCCCCACGCACTCGCCCTCCCGGACGTCGAGCGAGACCCCGTGCAGCGCCCGGAAGGGCTTGCTGCGGAAGCCGCGGCCCGGGTACTCCACCGTGACCTCCCGCAGGTCCAGCAGGGGCTGGCTCATCGCACGCCTCCCAGCGATCGGTCGGGCCGCGCGGAGCGCGGCGAGGACCCCGACCGCGCGGAGCGCGGCGAGGACCCGGACCCCGCGGAGCCCGGCGAGGACCCGGGCTCCCGGGGCGGGAGCGGACCCCGGGGCGGGGTGTCGTGGAGCACCGCCCCCAGGAGCTCGCGCGTGTAGGGGTGCTGGGGGTCTGCGAACACCGAGCGCGTCGGGCCCGTCTCGACGACCCGCCCCTCGCGCATGACCGTCACGCGGTCGCACAGGTCCGCCACGACGCCGAAGTTGTGCGTGACGAGCACGACGGCCATGCCGGACCTGCGCTGCAGGTCCCGCAGCACGTCGAGCACCTCCGCCTGGACCGTGACGTCGAGCGCGGTGGTCGGCTCGTCGGCGACGAGGAGGTCCGGGCCGCAGGAGATGGCCCCGGCGATGAGCACGCGCTGCGCCATCCCCCCGGAGACCTGGTGCGGGTAGGCGTCGAAGGTCCGCTGCGGGTCGGGGATCCCGACCTCGCCCAGCAGCTCCAGCGCCCGGCGGCGGGCGGCGGCGCGCGAGGCGCCGGTGACGACCCGGATCGGCTCCACGAGCTGGTGGCCGATGGTGAAGGCCGGGTCGAGGTTCGACATCGGCTCCTGGGGGATGTACGCGATGCGCCTGCCGCGCAGCGCCCTCCGCTGCTTCCCGTCCATCTGATCGAGCGGCTGGCCGTCGAACGTCATGGCGCCCCCGACGACGCGGCCGCCGGGTGGGAGCAGCCCGAGCACGGACCACGCGGTCTGCGTCTTGCCCGAGCCGGACTCGCCCACGACGCCGTGGACCTCGCCCCGGGCGACCGTGAGCGAGACGTCGTGGACGACGGTGGTGGTGCCGCCGTCCGGGGCCGGGTAGCCGACCGAGAGGCCCTGCACGCGCAGCAGCACGTCGGCGGCGTCCACGTCCTCGTCGCGGGCGTCGTGGCGCAGCACCCGGTCCAGAGCGGCGGTGGCCGCCCGGCGAGGACGGCGGCGGGGCGCCGAGGACGAGCGCTGGAGCTCGTCGCGCAGGGCGCTGGCCAGCAGCGTGAGGCAGACGAGGGTGAGACCGATCGACAGCGCCGGCCAGGTGATGAGCCCGGGGGCGCGGTAGAGGTTGGCGAAGCCGTCGTTGAGCATCTGGCCCCACGTCGGCACGTTGATGTCCCCGAGGCCGAGGAACTCCAGGCCCGACTGGATGGCCAGGGCGACGCCGGTGACGATGGCCGCCTGGATCACCAGCGGCGCTCGCACCACGATGAGGATGTGGCGTCGGATGATGCGGCTGTCCGACAGGCCGGAGACCCGCGCGGCGTCGACGTACAGCTCGTCGCGCACCCCCGTCACCAGCGCGTACACGAGGCGGAAGAACGCCGGGGACATGAGGACGCCGAAGACGAGCATCGAGTACCAGAGCGACGGGCCGATGACGGCGCGCGCCGCGAGCAGGACGACGATGCCCGGGAGCGCCATCAGCAGGGCGACGACCGCGCTCCAGACGGTGTCGACCCAGCGGCCGAAGTAGCCGGCGAGGAGACCGCCGCTCACGCCGAGGACCATCGCGGTCACGAGCGCGACGACGGCGCCCGCGAGGCTGAAGCGGGCGGCGAACAGCAGCCGGGAGAGGACGTCGCGCCCGGAGCTGTCGGTGCCGAGGAGGTGCTCCCCGCCCGGCGGCACCAGCACGCTGCTGATGTCGGAGGTGCCGGGGTCGGACGGCGCCAGCACCGGTGCGAGGAGGGCGGCGAGGACGAGCAGGGCCAGCACGCCCAGCGGCACGACGCCCGTGGGGTTGCGCAGGAGCCTGCCCACCAGCGGGCGCGGCCGGGCGCGCGTCCCGGTCGACGCGGTGGTCGGCTCCGGCAGCCCGGTGGACGACCCCGCGAGGACGGCGGTCTGCTCCAGCGGACCGGAGCCCTCGCGGCTCCGGCCGCCCGACGGCGTCGGCGAGGCGGACGGCGTGGTCATGAGAGGCGCACCTTCGGGTTGAGCCAGCCCTGGAGGAGGTCGACGAGCAGGTTGAAGACGATGACGATGAGCGCGGTGGCGACCACCAGGCCCATGACCAGCGGGATGTCGCCCTGGGTCGTGGCCTGCACCGCCACCTGGCCGAGGCCCGGGATCGCGAAGACCTGCTCGACGATGACGGCTCCGCCGAGGAGCCCGACGAACTGCACGGCCAGCACCGCCAGGGCGGGGCCGGAGGCGTTGCGCAGGACGTGCTCCAGCACGACGCGGCGCTCGGGCAGGCCCCGGCTGCGCAGCGTGCGCACGTAGTCCTCGCGCAGCGCGTCGAGGACGGCGCCGCGCACCTGCTGCGAGACGCTCGCGACCCCGGCCAGGGAGAGGGCGACCACCGGCAGGACGACCGAGGCCGCCCACCCGGCCACCGACGTCCTCAGCGGCACGAACCCCGTGGGGTTCACCAGGCCCAGGCCGAGCGCGAAGACGAGCACGAGGACGACGGCGACGAGGAAGTTCGGGACCGCGAACCCGACGACCGACAGCACCTGGACGAGCCGGCCCGCCCACCCGCCCCGGGTGGCCGCCACCACGCCGAGCACGACGGAGAGCACGGCGGTCAGCAGCACCGCCCCCGAGACCAGGGAGAGGGTCACCGCCACGCGGCTGGTGATCGCCTCCGCGACCGGCTGGCCGGTGAACCACGACGTGCCGAGGTCACCGGTGACGGCCCCTCGCAACCAGCTCCCGTACTGGGCCACGAGCGGGCGGTCGAGGCCGAGCTCCGCCGCCCGAGCAGCGACGTTCTCCTCCGTCGCCGACTCCCCGAGGATCCTGCGGGCGATGTCACCGCCGCCGAGGTAGAGGAGCAGGTAGGCGATCGTCGTGATGGCGAGCAGCAGCGCCACGCCGCTCAGCAGGCGCCGGCCGACGAAGCCGATCACGAGCCGCCGTCCGCCGGCGTGATGTCGTAGAGGTAGGGGTAGACGTTGCCCTCGCTCACCTCGACGTCGGTGTCGGCGTCGGTGATGAAGGTGCTCTGGACCGTGTACCACTTGGCGAACCACGCCTGCTCGACGACGAGCTGGTTGAGCTGGCGCAGCGGCTCCTCGGCCTCGTCGCCGCCCCCGGCCTCGCGGACCTGCTCGATCAGCGCGGTGGCCTCCGGGTCCTCGTAGTCGAAGACGTTCCAGGTGGCGTCGGGGGCGAGCATGAAGTCGATGAGCTGGTAGGGGTTGGGGTCCTGCTGCAGCGTGAAGTACGTGGCCGCGTAGTTGCCCGCCAGCACCTCGGGCACGATGTTCGTGCCGACGTCCTCGTACGACACGTCGATCCCGACGTCGGCGAGCTGCTGCTGGAGCAGGGGCGGCAGCGCGGTCCCGAAGCCCGCCGTCGTGGGCATGACCAGCTCGACCCCGTCGGCGTAGCCGGCCTCGGCCAGCAGCGCGCGCGCCTGGTCGGGGTCGTAGGCGTAGTGGTCGTCGAGCGCCTCGTCGTAGCCCGGGACCTCCGGGCGCCAGACCTGGTCACCGACCTCGCCGTAGCCGAGGCCGACCGTCTCGAGGAAGGCGTCGGCGTCGATGGCGTAGTTGATGGCCTGGCGGACGCGGACGTCGCCCATCGCGGGGTTGAGCTGGCCCCCGCGGTCCAGGAGCAGCAGGCCGGCGAGGTTGAGGAAGGCCGCGGCCGGCTCGTAGCCCGCGGACTCGACCTCCGGGAGGATGGAGTTGTCCTGCAGCACGGCCGCGTCGAGCTGGCCGCCACGGATGGCGTTCAGCATCGACGTCGCGTCCGTGTAGACGTTGATCTGCAGGCTCTCGTAGTGCTGGGTCCCCTCGTCCCAGTAGTCCGGGTTCGCCGTGTAGGCGTACGACGTGCCGACCACGGTGCTCGAGGTGTCGAGCACGTACGGCCCCGAGCCCACGGGGTTGGTCTGGACGTCGGGGGCGTCGAAGGCCTCGGGGCTCTCCATCAGGCCGCCCGCCTGGGTCAGGTAGACCGCGAACGCCGGGTTGGGGCGCGTGAGCTCGATCTCGACGACGCCCTCCTCCGGCGCCCGCACGTCCGCGACGTCGCGGAACTTGATGGACTGGGGAGAGGTGCCGTCGCGGAAGCGCAGGAGGTTCTCCACCGCGACCTCGGCCGTGAAGGGCGTGCCGTCGCTGAAGGTCACGCCGTCCTGCAGCTGCAGCGTCAGGACCGTCTGCGCCTCGTCGTAGCTCCAGTCCGTGGCCAGCCCGGGCTCGACGTCGACGCCGTTCGGCGCCACCCGCAGGAGCGTGTCGTAGACGGCCTGGGCGAAGGGGGCCAGGTTGCCCCAGTTCATCTCCGCGGCCTCGTAGGTGGTCGGCGCGACGATGGCGCCGAGGACGAGCTGCTCGGGCCCGCCGCCGTCGGGCCCGCCGCCGCTGCTGCCGCCGGTGCCGCCGCCGGTGCTGCCGCCCCCACCACCTCCGCCGCACGCGGAGAGCACCAGTGCCGTCGAGACCGCTGCCGCGGCCACCGCTCGGGTGGAACGCATCGTCACGTCCTTCCGTCGGGGCGATGCCCCACGAGGGCTGCTCCCCCGCGGCTCGCCGTTGAGCTGGTGGGGACGCTAGGGCGGCTGCGGCGCGCGGCACAAGAGGTTGACTAGGTGCGCTGTCGAATAGTTACCTCCATGCTCCAGGCCGCCACTCCGTGCCGTCGGCGCACGGCGACCGGCATCGCCTAGTGCACCGAGCAAGTAGTCCGGGGGGACGACGCACCGCGGAGGCGGTCGAGCGGGCGAGGAGGGACGAGGACGAGATGGGCCACGAGCACGCAGCGGCGACCGCCGGGACCGGAGGGGTCGGGGGCGCGGCGGTGGCCGACCGCGGCTTGTCACGACCCCCGGGCGCCACCACGGTGAGGCGCGTGACGCTGACGCGACTCGAGGTCATCACGCTCGGTCTGCTCGCCACGGGCGACCGGACCGGTTACGACATCCGCAAGTGGTTCGACCAGTACGGCAGCTTCGTGGGCTACGCCGCGCAGACCTCGCAGATCTACCGGCAGCTGCGCCGCCTCGTCGACGACGGGTGGGCGGTCGTCGGCGAGGACCAGCGCTCCGGCGGTCCCGACGCCAAGCCGTACTCGCTCACCGCCGAGGGGCGGGGCCGGCTCGACGACTGGGTCGCCTCGCCGTACGTCCCCGCGCGCCGGCCGCTCGACCCCGACCTGCAGCTGCGCCTGCGGTTCGCCGGTGGGCGCGACCCGCAGATCGCCCTCGACATCGTCCGCACCGAGCTCGCCGTCCGGCGCGAGCAGGAGCGCACGCGCATCCCCTTCGACCCGACGGCGCTGCCGGAGGGCGCCGGGGACGACGAGGCGAGCTGGCAGTGGGAGTGGTTCCGCACGACCAACGAGCGCGGGCACTACATGGTCCGGGCCCTCCTCGCATGGCTCGAGGCCACGGAGATGCGGCTGTCGGCGACGGTCGAGGCGCGGCGCGCGAGCGCCGGCGCTGGTCGACCGGAGCCCCTCGGCGGTGGGCGCGACACCCCGGCGGCGACGACGCCGCCGCCGCCCCGCGCGTACGCTGACCGCGCCGACGACGCCGACGGCCCCGAGGTCCGCCCGCCACCTGGAGGAGCACCCGTCGTGATCGAGGCCCCGTCGTGATCCAGGTCCAGTCGTGATCGGAGCCCAGTCGTGATCGAGGGGCGTCGTCATCGAGGACGGGTCGTGGTCGGGGCCGGCTCATGATCGAAGCCAGGGGGCTGACCAAGCGCTACGGCGCGAAGACCGCCGTCGACGACCTCTCCTTCACCGTGCGGCCCGGGTCCGTCACGGGCTTCCTCGGCCCGAACGGCGCCGGGAAGTCGACGACGATGCGGCTGCTGCTGGGGCTCGACCGGCCCACCTCCGGCCAGGCCCTCGTCGGCGGGAAGCGCTACCGCGAGCACCGGGCGCCGCTGCGCGAGGTCGGGGCGCTGCTCGAGGCCCGCGCCGTCCACCCCGGCCGCAGCGCGCGCGCCCACCTGGTCTCGCTGGCGCGGACCGAGGGCATCCCCGTCCGTCGCGTCGACGAGGTCCTCGACCTGGTCGGGCTGACCGCCGTGGCGCGCAAGCGGGTCGGCGGCTTCTCGCTCGGCATGGGGCAGCGCCTCGGCATCGCGACGGCCCTGCTCGGCGACCCGGCGACGATCATGCTCGACGAGCCCGTCAACGGGCTCGACCCCGACGGCGTCCTGTGGATCCGCACGCTGCTGCGGCGCCTGGCTGCCGAGGGCAGGGCCGTCCTGGTCTCGAGCCACCTCATGAGCGAGATGGCCCTGACCGCCGACCACCTCGTCGTCGTCGGGCGCGGGCGCCTGCTCGCGGACACGACCGTCGCCGAGCTCGTCGCCCGCACCGAGGGCGGGAGCGTCGTCGTCCGGTCGCCGCAGGCGGAGCAGCTCGCCGCGCTGCTCGCCGACGCGGGGGCCGACGCCCGACCCGGCGACCAGCCCGACCTGCTGCACGTGAGCGGCGCGGACGCGCCCCGCATCGGGGAGACGGCCGCCCGGCACGGCCTCGTCCTCCACGAGCTGCACGCCCGGGAGACCTCCCTCGAGGACGCCTACATGGCGCTCACCCGCGACAGCCGCGAGTACCGCACCGACGGCACCGGCGAGCCCGAGACCGCACCGGCAGGAGCCGCCCGATGAGCACCTCGACCTCAGCACCCGCCGGCTCCGACGGCGCCGGCTCGGTCGGCACCGGCACCGGCACCGGCTCCGGACGCGTGAGCCTGGTCCGCGTCGTGCGCAGCGAGTGGACGAAGCTCGCGTCGCTGCGCTCGACCTGGCTGCTCCTGCTGGTCTTCGTCGTGCTCGGCGTCGGCGTCGCCACGCTCGCCGGCTGGGGCTCGTCGCAGGCGATCGAGGCGCAGGAGGCGGGGGTGGCCACGGCCGGGGGGCCGCCGGGGGGTCTCGGCGGCGAGGCGCTCGCGGCCACGATCATCTCGACGACGTCGCTGGCCACGCTGCTGCTCGGCGTCCTCGGGGCGCTGACGATCTCCAGCGAGCACGCCACCGGCACGCTCACGGCGACGCTGACGGCGGTCCCGCGCCGCTGGCCGGTGGTCCTGGCCAAGGCCGTGCTGCTCGTGCTCGTCGTCGCCCCGCTCGGTCTCCTCGTCAGCGGGCTCGCCCTCGTCGTGGGCGAGTCGTTCCTGCCCGAGTCGGCGTCGGTCGGCCTGGCGGACGACGGGGTGCTCGCCGCCGTGGTGGCCCACGCCGCCGCGATGGTCGCCACCGCACTGCTCGGGCTCGGGCTCGGCGCGCTGCTGCGCAGCACGGCCGGGAGCATCACCGTGCTCGTGGTCGTCATCTTCCTCGCCCCGGGCCTCGTGCCGCTGTTCGGCGTCGACTGGCTGACGACGGCGTCCCAGTACGTCCCCGCCACCGCCGCCGGCTCCCTCGGCGTCACTGCCGGCGACCCGGTGCTCTCGACCACCGAGGCGGTGCTCACGCTCGTCGGCTGGGCGCTCGTCCCGGTCGTCGCGGGCCTCGTGGCCCTGCAGCGCCGCGACGTCTGAGGTCCCGCGCCACCAGCGGGAAGGGGCGCCGACGGGGAGGATGAAGTCCTGCCAGGCCGTCCCGTCAGGACTCTGACCAGGCCGAGCGCTGTGCGGGCGGCGACGCCGGTCGCGATCGTCCTCCCCGTCCGCAGGTGCTGGCCCGCGGGTGCTCGGGACCCGCCGGTGCGCCCGGTCCGCGCGCCGCACGCCCCTCGTCGGCGTTGACCGCCACGGCGCCGGCGACGATGAGGACCCCACCGAGCAGCTGCACCGGCAGGGGCAGCTGGCCGAGCACCAGCCAGGCCACGAGCACGGCGAAGACCACCTCGGTGAGGCCGACGAAGGACGCCGTCCGCGTGCCGAGCGCGCGGGCCCCGACGATGCCGGTGGCGTACGCCACGGCGCCCGCGACGACGCCGAGCGCCAGCACCGCCACGTGCCAGGGGACCCGGGTGCCGGCGAGGACGACGTCGGCGGAGGACGTCGTCATCGGCAGGACGCCGACGAGCCCGGCCAGCGCGAGGGCGGTCGCGCCCACGACGAGGCCGCCGGTGGCCAGCGCCAGCGGCGGCAGCCCCGTTCCCGGGCGGGCCGAGAGCGCGAAGTAGGCCGCGAGCCCGCAGGCGGCGACGAGCGCCCAGACCACGCCCACGAGGTCGACCTGCACGGAGCCGGTGACGTCCAGGACCAGGAGGAGCCCGGCGAGCGCGAGCACCGTGCCGAGCGCCACGAGCGGCGACGGGCGACGGCCGCGGACCCAGGAGAGGAGGACGAGCAGCGCGGGCGCGAGGTACTCCACCAGGAGCGCGACGCCGACCGAGACGGTCTGCACGGCGGTGAAGTACGCCAGCTGGCAGCCCGCGACGGCGATGACGCCGTAGGCGACGACCAGTCCCGCGTCGGCGCGCAGCAGGCGCCAGCGCCCGCGCAGGGCGAGTGCCGCGGGGACGGCGAGGACGACGGCCCCCACGAGCGCGCGGGCGAGCACCGCCGCACCGGGCGACCAGCCCGCCTCGCTCAGGCCCTTGGCCAGCGCGCCCGAGGTGCCGAAGGCGAGCGCCGAGAGCAGGGCGACGAGCAGGCCGGTGGCTCGGGTGCGGCGGGGGGCGGCTGCACCGGGGGACGTCGCGGCACGGGGTGCCATGGCACTGCTCCTCGTCCGACCGCGCGGGCCGTCATGGGTCATCAACCTTTACGCTGATGACGCTAGGCACGCCGAGGTCAGGAGTCAACATGGTCTTCACCCATGACACGGAGATCGCGCTCACGACGGCGGTCGCGCTGGTCAACACCGCGCCCGGCACGGCCCCGGGCCGCTCGGGAGAGGGGCTGGGAGGAGTCGGCGACCTCGACGCCTTCGTCGAGGAGTGGCAGTACTCGGGCTCGCGGACCCGGGACGACGCCGAGCTCGCCGCCGTCCGCGCCCTGCGCCCGCAGCTGCAGCGGCTGTGGACGGCCGAGGAGGAGGAGCAGGTCGCCGGCGTCAACGACCTCCTGGCCCGGGCGCGCGCCCTGCCTCAGCTCGTGCGGCACGACGGCTGGGACTGGCACCTGCACGCCACGACCTCCGAGGCGCCGCTCGCCGAGCGGATGGCGGTCGAGGCCGCGATGGCGCTCGTCGACGTCCTGCGCGCCGGCGAGCGCTCGCGCCTGCGCACGTGCGCCGCCGACGACTGCGACGACGTCCTCGTCGACCTCTCCCGCAACCGCTCCAAGCGGTTCTGCGACGGCGGCTGCGGCAACCGCGTCGCCGTCGCCGCCTACCGCACCCGCAGCGCCGGGCGCGTCTGACGCGCGGCCCGCGCCGAGGGGGCCGCGTCGTGGAGGGGCCGCGTCGTGATGGGGGCCGCGTCGAGATGGGGGCCGCGCCCGCCGAGCCGGGCCGGGAGGCCCACCGCAGGAGCGACGAGCCGGCGCGGGAGCGCGCTGCCGGCCCACGACGGGCCGGCAGCGCGCTCCCCGACCTCAGATGTCGGCGCAGGCGGCGATGACCGCCGTGACGCCGAAGAGGTCGAGGAGGGCCGCCCTGGCCTCGGGCCCCGCCACGGAGGCGGCCCTGCTCACGGCCTGGCGCAGGGAGGCGCTCTTGGAGAGCCCCGCCCGACGCGCCGCGTCGTAGAAGGGCTTGAGCTTCGTGACGAAGGTCCGGGCGCCGCCCACGGCCTTGAGGGCGGCCTTGATCTTCAGGATCTTGGCCGGCGTGAAGTTCGTCAGGAGGGCGAGCCCGACCGCCGCGACGCAGCCCACGATCCCGTACTTCGACGTCGAGGTCGAGACGCCGTCGGCCGCCAGCCACGACGCCATCGCCGCATGGCCGCTCCGGATCACCGACTCCGGCATCCGCTCGATCAGCTCCAGGCCCGCGACCAGCTGGGCCTGCTCGGCGGTGAAGGCGCTGGCCGCAGCCGAGGCGGCCGCAGCCACCCGGGGCTGGGGCGTCGCCGCGGCCACGTGCGCCGTGGTGCAGAGGAGGCCGCCGGCGACGAGCGCCGTCACGGCCGCCCGGGAGGCGCGGGTCTGGATCGCGGAACCGTTCATGGATCTCTCCTGAGGTCAGGGCTCCCGACCGGGCACCTGCCGGTGGTGCAGCCCGCCGGTGGACCGGCGAGGTGAGCTCTCGATCCACCACGGGCGGGCCCACCACGAGATCTTCGTCGGGGGCGTCCGTCGCTGGCGCACGTCCGAGTCGGACTAGTCAGGTCGACCCGCAGCCGCAGCGCCCCGTCCGCGCAGCAGCAGCAGCACGGCGACGAGGAGAGGAGCCACCAGCGCCCATCCGTAGTCCTGCGTCGCGACGGCCACGGCCACCAGGAGCGCCGCGAGGCCCACCGCCGCGAGGAGCAGCCAGCGCTGCTGGCGGGCGCTGCGCCGGGCCGTGCTCGACGGCTGGGCGCGGGCGACGTCCCGGGCGTACTCCTCCACGCCGCCGAACTCCTCCGCCGCTGCGGGACCGGGTCGGTCACGTCCCTGGTCCCCTCGCACCTCGTCGAGGTGGCGCTGGGCCTCGGCCACGCGCCCGTCCACCTCCTCGCGCCCCCAGCCGTACCGGCCGCGCAGCACGCGCGAGAGCTCGTCGAACCACGCGGCGTCGTCGGCCGGCGAGAGGGCGGGACGGCGCGGAGCACGAGCCAGAGCGCCCGTCCGCAGCGCCGTGCGGGCGAGCAGCGACCAGACCAGGCCGGCTCCGAGCACCACGACGGTGGGCACGTCCGCCAACGGCTCGTCGGGGACGAGCTGCGAGGCCAGGACGAGCAGCGGGACGCACACCAGGAGGCCCAGCCGGACCAGACGTGCCCCGCCGCTGCGCCCGCCGCGCTCGACGAGCGCGGGGACGACCCACGCCGCGACCACGAGCGCCCCGGCGCCGAGGCCGATCCACAGCGTCCGCCACGACGGCGACATCGACCATCCCGTCGCCAGGAGGAGAGCCGCACCGACCACCACGAGGCCGTAGCCGATCGCCGGCACCGCCAGGCGCGGGTAGTCCTCGGCCAGGAGCCCGTCAGCGTCCTCGGCCGCGCGCCGGCCGGCGGCCGGGTGCGCCGCCAGCGCCTCGTCGACGTACTCGGCGGGGGGTCCGAGGGCCTCGGCCGCCGAGACCCCGCTGGCGCGGCGCTGCGCGTCGGCTGCGCCCAGCACGTCGTCGCGGATGTCGTCGGCCACGCCCGCCGCGGAGAGCTGGGACCTCACCCGGCGGAACCACACTGCGTCCTCCAGCGCCTCGCCCTCGTCAACGTCCATCGGTGCCCTCCTCCTCGGGCGCGCTGCGCCCGCCCCGGCCCTGCAGGAGCCGACGCGTCTCGTCGGCGAACTCGTCCCACTCGCGGGCGACGCGCACCAGGTGGCGTCGTCCCAGGTCGGAGACGGCGTAGGAACGCCGCCCCGGCCCGCCTTCACCCTCGGTCCAGGAGGAGGTCAGCAGCCCCTCCTCCTCCAGGCGCCCGAGCATCGGGTAGAGGGCACCACCGCGGACCCGGCCGAAGCCGTGGCCCTCCAGGGCCCGGGCCACGGCGTACCCGTGCGACGGCTCGTGCGCGAGCGTCGCCAGCACGACCGAGTCCAGCACCGCTCGCGCCCACCCCGCCGGCCATGCGTCCATCGCATCCACCTCCTTACCTAGGTAACTCTCGTACCTAGGTAGAGGTGAGTCAAGGGCCGGGGGCGAGGAGCTCCGGGGCCGCGGGCTCGGGGACCGCCACCACGGCGAGCCTGCGGACGGCGGAGGCGGCGACGGGAGGCCACGCGGAGAGGTCGATCAGGCCGCGGTGGCACGCCCGCGAGACGAGGGCTGCCCGGTTGGGCACGTCCAGCACCGCCATGAGCACCGTCAGGTGCCTGGCCACCGTCTGGTGCGAGATCCCGAGCGAACGGGCCACCTGGGGGTTGGACAGACCGGCGGCCACGAGCACGAGGACCTCCACCTGTCGCGTCGTGATCCTCGGGCAGTGGCCCTGCTGAGCGTCCATCAGCTACCCCCGTCACGGTCACGACGATGTCGACACTGCGGGGATCGTGGCACAGCCGACGTCCGGTAGGTCCAGTATCGGTGGGAATGCGCAGTCGACGGCGGGGCCCGCGCGGCCGTCAGCCCGGGATCGCTCCGGAGACCCAGACGGCGGTGCTCGCGGGCAGGTGCACCCAGCCGTCCCCGGCGGTGACCGAGGCCTCC
>Ga0210040_10001515_pt1 | contig 34982 bp, 26 predicted proteins | sample CryGeyCG12114_NA_FD_185462 | JGI IMG/M metagenome (GOLD analysis project Ga0210040, IMG submission 185462) | Groundwater microbial communities from aquifer - Crystal Geyser CG19_WC_8/21/14_NA (SPAdes) (version 2) | ecosystem: Environmental > Aquatic > Deep subsurface > Groundwater | place: USA...
TGGGAGGCGAGCGGCCACTGGGGCAAGTATCGCGAGAACATGTTCGTCATCCCCGACGAGGTGCCGAACACGGCGGACGAGGGGCCGGTGATCAGCGGCGATGCACAGCTGATGGCCTTGAAGCCGATGAATTGTCCGGCCCACGTGCTGATCTTCCGCCAGGGTATCAAGAGCTACCGCGACCTGCCGCTGCGCCTGTACGAGAACGGCTGCTGCCACCGCAACGAGCCGCACGGCGCGCTGCACGGGCTGATGCGGGTGCGTCAGTTCACCCAGGACGACGCCCACATCTTCTGTCGCGAGGACCAGATCGTCGACGAGGTCCGCGCCTTTTGCGAGCTGGCCGACCGGATCTATCGCCATTTCGGCTTTACCTACTCGATCAAGCTCGCGCTTCGGCCCGACAAGCGGTTCGGCAGCGATGCCGACTGGGACAAGGCCGAAAACGAGCTGCGCGATGCGGTGGTCAAGGCCGGGCTGGCGACCCCCGAGTACGGCTGGGAAGAGCTTCCGGGCGAGGGCGCCTTTTACGCGCCCAAGCTCGAATGGCACCTGACCGACGCCATCGGCCGCACCTGGCAGGTCGGCACCATCCAGTCCGACCGCGTCCTGCCCGACCGGCTCGACGCCTCCTACGTCGGCGAGGATGGCGAGCGCCACCGGCCGGTCATGCTGCATCGGGCGATCTTCGGCTCCTACGAGCGGTTCATCGGCATCCTGATCGAGCATTATGCCGGCAAGTTCCCGCTGTGGCTGGCGCCGACGCAAGCGGTGGTCGCGACCATCGTGTCGGACGCCGACGGCTATGCGGCGGACGTCGCCAGGCAGCTGCGCGAGGCCGGGCTGCGGGTCGAGACGGACCTGCGCAACGAAAAGATCAACTACAAGGTGCGCGAGCACAGCCTGGCCAAGGTCCCGCTGCTGCTGGTGGTCGGCAAGCGCGAGGCGGAGGAGGGCACCGTCGCCGTCCGCCGGCTGGGCTCGGACGAGCACCAGAAGGTGATGAGCCTCGACGAGGCCGTGGTCCGGTTCAGCGCCGAAGCGACGCCGCCCGACCTCGGCTGAGGTCGGCACCATTTGTCCGGCAACTGGCGCGAGACCGCCACAGCCCGCGGCGAATCTGCGCCGCTTGCGCCACTTGCCCCTTTTCAACAAGTCGCCGAGAGCTTAGCTCGCGGCGCTAGAACCAACCGCATCAGGAGATTGCGCTATACCCCCGCCCTTTCGTCGCCCGCAGGCGCCGCCGCAGTTCACCGGCCCTCGCTTTAATGAGTTCATCCAATCGCCCAAGGTGCGGGTGATCGATGAGAATGGCGAGAATCTGGGCGTGATGTTTACGCGCGAAGCTTACGAACAGGCCGTCGGTGTCGGCCTGGACTTGGTCGAGATCAGCCCCAACGCCGATCCGCCCGTTGCCAAGTTCCTCGATATCGGCCGCTTCAAATATGAAGCGCAGAAAAAGGCCAACGAGGCCCGCAAGAAGCAGAAGACGCAGGAGATCAAGGAGATCAAGATGCGTCCGAACATCGACGACCACGACTATGACACCAAGATGAAGAAGGTGGTCGAGTTCCTGGGCGAAGGTGACAAGGTCAAGGTGACCATGCGCTTCCGCGGCCGCGAGATGGCGCATGGCCAGCTCGGGATGGCGGTGCTCCAGCGGGTAGCGGAAGAGACCGGCGAAATCGCCAAAGTCGAAGCTCACCCCCGCATGGAAGGCCGGCAGATGCTGATGGTGCTGTCGCCCAAGTAATTGGACGGGGGGGCGGCCCTTCGATGCGCACTGTTGCACTGCGGCACAAAAGATTGAGTTCTGCTGCAGTGCACCATGTTGCTGCGGAGTAACACATCAGACTGATTGCTTTAAGCAACCGGTGCCCTCGCTTCCCCAGCGTTCGCACCTGCTTTAGCTCTTCTCCGTGATTGATTTGTTTCCGGAGGGGTTTCACATGCGCAAGTCCATTTGGCTGATGTCGGCGGGTCTGTTCGCCCTGTCGACGCCGGCCTTCGCCCAGCAGACCGACACCGACCAGGGCGGCACCCAGCCGACCGACGGTGCGACCAGCGAGGCGGGCGCCGTGTCGCAGACCGACCCGACCCCGGAAACGCAGGCCAACCAGCAGAACGTCGGCGATATCGTGGTCACCGCCACCCGTCGTAACGAAGCACTGTCGGACGTGCCGCTGGCGGTCAGCGCCGTCACCGCCGCCCAGCTGGAGAACACCGGCGCCAGCGACATCCGGCAGCTGAACCAGGTCTCGCCATCGCTGCTGGTTTCATCGACTTCGTCCGAAGCCGGCGCCGCCGTGGCCCGCATCCGCGGCATCGGCACCGTCGGCGACAATCCCGGCCTGGAAAGCTCCGTCGGCGTGTTCATCGATGGCGTCTACCGCTCACGCACCGGCACGGGCCTGACCGAACTTGGGCCGATCGACCGGATCGAGGTGCTACGCGGTCCGCAGGGCACCCTGTTCGGCCGCAATACATCGGCGGGCCTGATCTCGATCATCACCGCCCGGCCGAGCTTTACCCCCAGCGCCTATGGCGAGGTCACGGTCGGCAATTACGACTACCGCCGCGTCGAACTCGGTGGGACCGCCGGCCTGACCCAGTCGATCGCCGCCCGCCTGGACGGCGTCTACCTCAAGCGCGACGGCTTCCTCGACGACGTCGTGTCCGGCCGCAGCATCAACAACCGCGACCGCTGGCTGCTGCGCGGCCAACTGCTGTTCAAGCCCAGCGACGATTTCTCGCTGCGCCTGATCGGCGACTATTCCAAGCGCAACGAGGAATGCTGCGGTGCCGTCTTCCTGCCGGCCCGCGACACGGTCGGCACCCCCAACGGGGCGCAGACCCAGCCGTCGACCATCGCCGCGATCGAGCGCGGTCTGGGCGGCATCATCCTCGACGATACCTTCGACCGCGACGTCGCCATCACTCCGGGCCGCAGCTACCGCTCGGACGTGAAGGACGGCGGCGTGTCGGCCGAAGCCGTGTGGGACTTCGGCGGGGCGGAGCTGACCTCCATTACCGCTTACCGCTACAACAACTACATTCGCGGCCAGGACGCGGACTTCAACAACCTCGACCTGCTGTTCCGCGGCGACGACGGCGGTTCGTACAACCGCTTCAAGACGTTCAGCCAGGAACTGCGCTTCCAGGGCACCAGCCTAGGCGGCCGGCTCGACTGGCTGTTCGGCGGCTATTACGCCAACGAGAAGCTGCGCGTTCAGGACAATCTGTCGTACGGCGCGGATTTCAGCCGCTACGCCAACTGCCTGGTTACGCTGAACTTCGCGCAAGGCTTGTCGGCCAGCGCGATCCCGCAGGTTGCGGCACTGGGCGGAACGCTGGTCAGCCCGGGTGCGGCGACCTGCGTCAACCCCGTCACCGCGCCGATCGTTCGCACCTTCTTCACTGGCGCGACGCAGACCGTGTTCGATGCCTTCGCCCGGACCGGCGTGTTCGCTGCGCCGGTGTTCGGCAACAGCGGCTTCTCCAACGTGGGGACTGCGTTTGGAGCACCGGGACGCAACTTCACCGGAGTTGTTGCCGACGACCGTTACGACCAGGAAAGCAACAACCTGGCGCTGTTCACCCACAACATCTTCACCATCGCCGATGGCCTGAAGTTGACGGTGGGTGCCCGCTACACGCGGGAAAAGAAGACGCTGGACATGTCGCTGCGTGACGCGCAGCCGCTCGCGGCCAATCTGTGCACCCTTTTCTCGACGGCGCCCGGCCTTGGCTCGCTGCAGCAAATCCCGTGCGTCATCCCGAGCCTGCCAGGCGGCGCGATCGACCAGAAGGGCAGCCGCACCGAAAGCAAGTTCTCGGGCACGGTGGTGCTGAGCTACAAGCCGACCGATCGCATTCTGACCTACGGCAGCTTCTCGCGCGGCTACAAGGCGGGCGGTTACAACCTGGACCGTTCGGCCCTGTCGCGCTTCGTTGCGCTGAACAGCTCTGGCGTTCCGGTTGCGGGCGCGGTGTGCCCGACCACCGGCACCGCACCGGCCGGCTGCCTGTCCTCCGGCGGCTTGGCGAACATCTCGCAGCTCGAGTTCCGGCCGGAAATCAACAACGCGTTTGAACTCGGCGCCAAGTACAATGGCGATGGAATCGACTTCAACGTCGCCCTGTTCCGTCAGCTGTTCCAGGACTTCCAGCTCAACACCTTCAACGGCGTCAACTTCTTCGTCGAGAACATCAATGCGTGTGGCGATAGCCTCAACGGCCTCGACCAGGACAACGTCCAGGTGATCGGCGGCGTGCCGGCCTCGACCGGCGCCTGCACCGGCAAGGTCAAGTCCGGCCTCAAGAGCCGCGGCATCGAGTTCGAGCTGTTCAGCCGCCCGCTCACCAACGTCAACTTCAACTTCGGCGCGACGCTGGCCGACTCCAAGTATCGCAACAACCTGGTCGGCGCGCAGGGTCGGGCGCTGTCCACCGCCCTGTTCCAGCTGCCCGGCCGGCGCCTGTCCAACAGCGCGCTGTGGACGATCAGCTCGTCCATCGCCTGGACTCCGCCGATCGGCACCAGCGGACTGCGCGGCCTGGTCTATCTCGACGCCCGCCACCAGTCGGCCTTCAACACCGGCTCCGACCTCGATCTGGAAAAGATGGAGAACGGCTACACGCAGGTAAACGGCCGCATCGGCCTGCGCGGCCCGAATGGTGGCTGGGCGGTCGAGCTGTGGGCGCAGAACCTGTTCCAGGAGGACTACAAGCAGGTCGCGTTCGACGGCACGCTGCAGGGCAGCTGCACCGTGCGCGGTGCGCAGCAGGGCTTCTGCTCGCCGCTGCCTAATCGCTCGACCCAGCTGTTCGGCGCCTTCCTGGCCGAGCCGCGGACCTTCGGCCTGACGCTGCGCGGCAAGATCTAGGCTGCGTCTCCAGAAGTGAAGAAGGGCCTCGCGGCAGCTGCCGCGGGGCCCTTTCTTTTGCGCCGTCAAGCCGCGGCGGCGCTCACCGGGATCAGCGCGACGCCGAGCAAGGCGGCGCGCACCGCCTCCGCCTTGGCCGGCCCGAGCTTCTTGCCGTCCTGGCTGGTGAGGTAGAAGACATCGACGGCCCGCTCGCCATAGGTTGCGATATGCGCGCTATGGATCATCAGGTCCTGCTCGGTGATCGCCCGGGCCAGCCCGGCGAGCAGCCCCGGCCGGTCAGCGGCATTGACTTCCACCACGGTGGTCCGCCGTGACGCACCTTGCGCGAACGTCACCGATGGTGCGATCGGAAACACGGCCGTGCGGGCGGAGGCTGCGGCCGGCACCGGCGGACGGTCGGCGATCAGTGCCGCCTCCACACTGCGCACCAGTCGCTGGCGCATCCTCTTGTCGCCGTAAGCGCGGCCATGAGCGCCCTGCACCAGCAGGTTGTCGAGCGCCATGCCATCCTTGGTGGTGTGGATCCGCGCATGGGCAATACTGGCCCCGGCCGCCGCCAACCCCGCTGCCACCCGAAAGAACAGGCCCGGCCGGTCCGGCGCGAACACGCTGACCCGGGTGGCTCCGTCCTCCTGGCCCTCGGCGGAGACGGTCGGCAGCGCTTCCCCGATCCGGGCCTCGGCGGCGGCGATCTGCCGGGCGTTGGCGAGCACGGCGGCCGCCGGCTCAGCCAGCCAGTAGCTGTCGGGCAGCCGCCGGGCGTGGGCCCGTGCCGCCGCCGCGCTCCAGCCCAGCGCCTGGGCCAGCTCCCGCCGCCGCGCCGCGACTTCCTCCGTCCGGCCCTGCTGCTTGTGGCCTAGCCTGAGCCGCTCCTCGGCCGCTTCGTACAGCAGGCGAATGAGGCGCCGCTTCCACTCGGTCCAGATGCCCGGACCGACCGCCCGGATGTCGACCACGGTCAGGATCAACAGCAGGCGCAGCCGTTCGGGCGATTGCACCACCGCCACGAAGTCGTCCACGGTTTTGGGGTCGGCCAGGTCGCGCTTGAACGCGGTATGGCTCATCAGCAGGTGGTGGCGGACCAGCCACGCCACCGTCTCGGTCTCGGCCGGGTCGAGCCCGAACCGCGGCCCCAGCTGCAGCGCGATGGCCGCGCCGAGTATGCTGTGATCGCCCTTGCGACCCTTGGCGATGTCGTGGAGCAGCGTCGCCACGTACAGCACCCGCCGCGATCCCAGCTGCTTGAACAGGGCGGTGGCGAGCGGGTGGTCGTCGCTGAGTTCGCCCCGCTCGATCTGGGCCAGCAGGCCGATGGCGCGAATGGTGTGCTCGTCCACTGTGAAATGGTGGTACATGTCGAACTGCATCTGCGCGACCACCCGGCCGAAATCGGGCACGAAGCGGCCGAACACGCCGGCCTCGTTCATCCAGCGAAGCACGACCTCGGGCTGCCGCGGGCTCGTCAGCACCTGCAGGAACAGGGCGTTGGCGCCAGCCTGCTCCCGGACGCGGTCGACCAGCCGCGCATCGCTGGCGGCGGCGCGCATGGCGCGCGGGTGGATTTCCATGCCCTCCCGCGCCGCAAGCGCGAACAGCTCGATCAGGCGGACCGGCTTCTCGCCGAGGAACTCATCCCTGGGAATCGACAACCGTCCCCGGTCGGTCACGAACCCGTTCAGCCGCTTCGGCCGCCGCAGGAAGGTAGGCAGGGCGAACCGCAGGCCCTTGGCACCCAATTGCTCGTCCAGCTGGGCCAGGAACACACCCGTGAGGTCGCCGACGATCTTGGCCTGGAGGAAGTAGAATTGCATAAAGCGCTCAACCGCGCTCTTCCCCGGCCGGTCGGCATAACGCATCGCCGCCGCCAGCTCGCGCTGCAGGTCGAAGGTCAGCCGCTCCTCGGCCCGGCCGCTCAGCAGGTGGAGGTGGCACCGGACCGACCAGAAAAAGCGCTCGGCCCGATCGAACCGCTGATATTCCGCCCTCGTCAGCAGGCCGGCCCCGACCAGCTCGGCCGGGCGCTGAACGCCGTGGATGTACTTGCCGATCCAGTAGAGCGTGTGAAGATCGCGCAGGGCGCCCTTGCCGTTCTTGATGTTGGGTTCGACCACATAGCGGCTGTCGCCCATCTTGAGGTGGCGCGCGTCCCGTTCCGACAGCTTGGCGGCGACGAACTCGGCCGCGGAGCCGGCGACGATCTCGCGGGCGAACCGCTCTTGCGCCTTGCCGAACAATTCGGCGTCGCCGCCGACAAAGCGGGCTTCCAGCATGGCGGTGCGGACCGTCATGTCGCTGCGCGCCAGCGACATGAGCTCGGGCACGGTGCGGATCGCCTGCCCGAGCTTCAGCTTGAGGTCCCACAGCTGGTACAGCGTCGCCTCGATCACCTGCTCGCACCAGGGCGCGCGCGGGTGGGGGGTGAGGAACATCAGGTCGACATCGCTGAACGCGGCCATCTCGCCGCGGCCATAACCACCCAGCGCCACCAGGGAGACGCGTTCCGCCGTGGTGGGATTGCCGACCGGAAAGCGCCGTTTCGCTTCATCGAACGCGGCCCGGACCAGGCGGTCGGTCAGCGCCGCATAGCTGGCCGCATGACGTCGCCCGGCCCCGGGCGCCGCAGTCAACTCGGCCGCGATCGCCGCCCGGCCCTCGGCCAGCATCCGCTCCAGCGTCGGCTCAGCCGCGCCCATCGGCCAGCGCCTTGAGTCGGTAAAGGGCTTCAAGCGCCCCGCGCGGCGTCAGCGCGTCCGGATCGAGCTCGTCCAGCGCCCGCACCAGCGGATCGGCGACGGGCTCCGGTTCGGCGGCGGCGGCGGCGAATAATGGCAGGTCGTCGAGGCCCGCCGCAATCCCGCCGGTCGCATCCCGCCCGGCCTCCAACTTGGTCAGCACCGACTTGGCCCGCGCCACCACCGCCGGCGGCAAACCCGCCAGCCGGGCGACGGCGATTCCGTAGCTGCGATCGGCCGGCCCTCCGGCCAGTTCGTGCAGCAGGAGGAGGTCGCCCTTCCACTCGCGCGCGCGGACGTGGTGCAGCGACAGGGCGTCGAGCCGGTCGGCCAGGCGGGTCAGCTCGTGATAGTGGGTCGCGAACAGGGTCCGCGCCTGCACCGTGTCATGCATCGCTTCCACCACCGCCCAGGCGATAGCCAGCCCGTCATAGGTCGACGTGCCGCGCCCGATCTCGTCCAGGATGACCAGGCTGTTGCGGGTCGCCTGGGCCAGGATGGCGGCGGTTTCGACCATCTCGACCATGAAGGTCGACCGCCCGCGCGCCAGATTGTCGGACGCGCCGACCCGGCTGAACAGCCGGTCGACCAGGCCGACCCGGGCTCGCGTCGCCGGCACGAAGCTGCCGGACTGGGCCAGGAGGGCGATCAGCGCCACCTGCCGCAGAAAGGTCGACTTGCCGCCCATGTTGGGGCCCGTGATCAGCCACAGCCGGTCATGGGTTCCGAGCGCGCAATCGTTGGCGATGAACCGCTCGCCCGACCGGCCAAGCGCGCTTTCCACCACCGGGTGCCGCCCGCCCTCGATCTCCAGGCAGGGTTGCTCGGTCACCTGCGGCCGGCACCAGCCGCCCTCCGCCGCCCGCTCGGCGAGGCCCGCGGCAACATCGATGCGGGCGATCGCTTCGGCCGTGTCGGCAATCCTGGCGGCCTGCGCCACCGCCAGTCCGGTCAGCTCCTCAAGGTGCGCCTGCTCGGCGGCGAGCGCATGGGCGCCCGCTTCCACCACCTTGCTCGCCTCCGCGTGCAGGTCGGGCGAGTTGAACCGCACGGCGCCGGCCAGCGTCTGGCGGTGGGTGAACCCGCTGTCGGGCGCCAGCAGCCGGTCGGCATGGCGCGCCGACACTTCCACATGGTAGCCGAGCACCGCATTGTGCCGGATCTTGAGCCCAGTCACGCCCGTTGCCTCGCGATAGCGCGCTTCCAGCGCCGCGATGGCCCGCCGCCCGTCCGAACTGGCCACTCGCAGGTTGTCGAGCTCGGGGTCGAACCGTTCGGCGATGAACCCGCCCTTGGCCGCATCCAGCGGCGGCGATTCGATCAAGGCGACCGTCAGTTGCTCAATCAGCCGTTCATGCCCGCCAAGCTGCGGCAACAAGTGGCCGAGCAGCGGTGGCCGTCCTTCTTCACTCGCCAGCTCCGTTCGCAAGGCGGCGGCACCGCGCAAGCCATCCCGCAGCTGCGCCAGGTCACGCGGGGACCCACGTCCCGCCGCCAGCCGCCCCAGCGCGCGGCCCACATCGGGCAAGGCCTTGAGCGCCTCGCGCACGCGGCGGCGAAGCAACCCGCCCTCGTGCAGCCAGCCGACCAGCGTCAGTCGCGCTTCGATCTGGCTCCGCTCGAGCAACGGAGCGGCCAGGTCGCTGCCGAGCAAGCGCCGTCCCGCGGCGGTGACGCACCGGTCCACCTCGGCCAGCAGCGAACCCGCCACCTGGCCGTCGGCCGTGCGGCAGATCTCCAGGCTGGTCCGCGTCGCCGCGTCGATCGCCATGTGCCCCAGCCGGGCAATCCGCCGCGGCGCGGACAGAAAGGCGGTGGCCTCGCGCTGGGTCGCGTCCAGATAGGCCAGCAGCCCGCCCGCCGCCGTCAGCTCGGCGCGGGTCAGCTCCCCGAAGCCGTCGAGGCTGGCGACGCCGAAGCGGCCCTTGAGCGCCCGCTCGCCTGCGGCGCTATCGAACCCGCCCTTGCCCGGCGTGCACTTGAGCCCCGGCACGGCCCCGTCGGCGATGGTCTCGGCGGGCGACAGCCGCGCCAGTTCGGCCGCGAGCTCGCCCGGTCCACAGGCGATCAGCTCAAACCGACCGGTGGAGATGTCCGCCGCGGCGATACCCCAGTCCTCGCCGGCCCGCCCGACCGCCGCCAGCCAATTGGCCGAGCCGCTGTCCAGCAGGGTCTCCTCCGTCAGCGTGCCCGGCGTCACCAGCCGCACGATGGCCCGCTCCACCAGCGCCTTGGACCCGCGCAGCCGCCGGGCCTCGGCCGGGCTCTCGGTCTGCTCGGCGATGGCTACCCGGTGCCCGCCTTTGATCAGCCGGGCGAGGTAGCTCTCGGCCGAATGGACCGGCACGCCGCACATCGGCACCGGCTCGCCCGCGTCCGCCCCGCGCTTGGTGAGCGCAATGTCGAGGCACGCCGCGGCCGCCTTGGCGTCGTCGAAGAACAGCTCAAAGAAGTCGCCCATGCGGTAGAACAGCAGGGCGTCACCGGCCTCGGCCTTGAGGCGGTGATATTGCTGCATCATCGGAGTAGCGGCATCGGCCCGGGCCATGGGGGTGACGTTAAAGGGGCAGGGGTGTAACCGCCACCCCATGTCCGACAGCAATGTGAAGTTCTCCGAAGCCGAAGCCCTGCATTTCCATTCGCGCGGCCGGCCGGGGAAGATCGAGATCATCGCCTCCAAGCCGATGGCCACCCAGCGCGACCTCAGCCTGGCCTACTCGCCCGGTGTGGCGGTGCCGGTGCGGGCCATCGCCGATGATCCCGCCGCCGCCTACGATTACACCGCCAAGGGCAACCTCGTCGCCGTCATCTCCAACGGCACGGCGATCCTCGGCCTCGGCAACCTCGGCGCGCTGGCGTCCAAGCCAGTGATGGAAGGCAAGGCGGTGCTGTTCAAGCGCTTCGCCGACGTCGACGCCATCGACCTCGAACTCGACACGGAGGACCCGCAGAAGTTCATCGACGCGGTGGCGCTGATGGGGCCGAGCTTCGGCGGCATCAACCTGGAGGACATCGCCGCGCCGGACTGCTTCGTGATCGAGCAAACCCTGCGCGAGCGGATGAACATCCCCGTCTTCCACGACGACCAGCATGGCACCGCGATCATCACCGCCGCGGGCCTGATCAACGCCTGCCTGCTCACCGGCCGTGACCTTGGCGCGATCAAGGTAGTGGTGAACGGCGCCGGCGCGGCGGCCATCGCCTGCACCGAGCTGATCAAGGCGATGGGCGTGCGCGGCGACAATGTCATCATGTGCGACCGCAGCGGAGTCATCCACCACGGCCGCGACGACCTCGACCAGTGGAAGAGCGCCCATGCGGTCGATACCGACCGCCGCACGCTTGAGGACGCGCTGAAAGGCGCGGACGTGTTCCTCGGCCTGTCCGCCGCCGGCGCGCTCAAGCCCGAATGGCTGGTCGACATGGCGCCGCAGCCGATCATCTTCGCCATGGCCAACCCCGATCCCGAGATCGCTCCGCCCGAGGCCAAGGCGGCGCGGCCGGACGCGATCGTCGCCACCGGCCGCTCGGACTATCCCAACCAGGTCAACAACGTCCTGGGCTTCCCCTTCATCTTCCGTGGCGCGCTGGACGTGCGGGCGCGGGCGATCAACGACGAGATGAAGATCGCTGCTGCCCAAGCTCTGGCGGAACTCGCCCGCGAAACGGTGCCCGACGAGGTGTCCGCGGCCTATGGCGGCCAGTCGCGCCGGTTCGGCGCCGACTACATCATCCCCGCGCCGTTCGACCCCCGGCTGATGGAGGTGGTGCCCGCCGCCGTGGCCGAAGCCGCGATGCGCTCGGGCGTCGCCCAGCGCCCGATCGACAACATGGCCGCCTACCGCCAGCAGCTGCGCGCGCGCCTCAACCCGACGGTATCCGTGCTCAGCCTCGCCTATGAAGCGGCCAAGGCCAACCCGAAGCGGGTGCTGTTCGCCGAAGGCGAGGAGAAGAACGTCCTGCGCGCCGCCATCGCCTTCAAGGAAGGCGGGCTCGGCACCCCCGTCCTGGTCGGGCGCGAGGAGGTCTACGACAACCTCAAGGAACTCGGGATCGACGATCCGTCCGGCTACATCGTGCTCAACAGCCGCAATTCGCCGCTGGTCGGGCGCGCCGTGGACCACCTCTACGCCCGCCTCGGGCGCAAGGGCTATCTCCGCCGCGAGATCGAGCGGCTGGTCAACCAGGACCGCAACACCTTCGCCGCCGCCATGCTGGAGCTGGGCGAGGCCGACGCCATGATCACCGGCACCACCCGCCCGTTCAGCCAGAGCCTCAAGCAGGTTCAGCGGGTGATCGGGGACGACGGGCAGGCGCCGTTCGGCATCAACATCATCGTCGGCCAGAACCAGACCGTGCTGATCGCCGATACCGCGGTGACCGAGCGGCCGACTGCCGAGGACCTGGCCAACATCGCGGTTCGTACGGCGGCCTTTGCCCGGCGCATGGGGCAGGAGCCGCGCGTCGCCTTTGTCAGCTACACCACCTTCGGCAATCCCGCCGGCGCGTTCGTCGGCAACCTGCGCGAGGCGGTGGCGCTGCTGGACGGCCGCCGGGTCGACTTCGAATATGAGGGCGAGATGAGCCCCGACCTGGCGCTCAACCATGACATGCAGCGGCGCTTTTATCCGTTCAGCCGCTTGTGCGGACCGGCCAACATCCTGATCATGCCCGGCCTCCAGTCGGCCAACCTCAGCGCCAAGCTGCTGCGCGCGCTGGGCGGCGAAAGCGTGCTCGGGCCGTTTCTGGTGGGCATGAAGCTGCCGGTCCAGATCGCCCCGATGACCGCCACTGCCACGGACCTCGTCACGTTGGCGGTGCTGGCGTCGGGCGGCGCCGAGCGGGCGCGGGGCCGCTAGAGCCGCTCCGCGCTCGACACCTCGTCATCGGCCCGCATCGCCGCCAGGATGGCGTGGAGGTGCGCCAGGTCGTGCACCTCCACATCCAGGTCGAAGGTGTGGAAACTGCCGTCGCGGTGGACCTGCTGCAGGTTGACGATGTTCGCGTCCTTGGCCCCCAGGACGCCCGCCATGGCGCCCAGCGCCCCGGCCTTGTCACGCAGGATGATCCGCAGCCGCGCCGGCGCTCCGTCCGATCCGTCGCCCCAGGCCAGGTCCATCCAATCGGCATCGATGCCGGTCGCCAGCGTGTCGCAGCCGATGGCGTGAACCTCGATCTCCTTGTCCTCGCGGCGCAGGCCGACGATCCGGTCGCCGGGAATGGGGTGGCAGCAGGGCGCCAGGTGGAACGCGACGCCGGGAGTGAGCCCCCTGATCGAAATGGCGCGGCGCTGGGCGGAGCGGCGCGGAGTGGCGACGTCGCCGCCGGTCGAGCCCGGCATCAGCGCCTCCATCAGCGCCTCGTCGCCGACCCGCTTGCGGGCAATGGCGATCATCAGCGCGTCCTCGTCCTCCAGCTTGAGCTTCTTGAGCGCCCGCCCGACCGCTTCCTTGGGTAGCGGCACCGGCAGGCGCGCGACGATCTCGTCGTAAATCTTGCGGCCGAGATCGACCGTCTCGTCGCGTTCCTTGTGGCGGACGAACCGGCGCACGGAGGAGCGCGCCTTGCCGGTGGCGACGAAGCGCAACCAGCTCGGCTGCGGCTGCTGCGCTTCGGACGTCAGGATCTCGACCTGGTCGCCATTCTCCAGCAGCGTGCGCAGGGGGATGACGCGGCCATTGACCTTGGCCCCGACCGTGCGGTCCCCCAGCCGGGTGTGCACGGCGTACGCGAAGTCGACTGGAGTGGCGCCCTTGGGCAGCTGGATGAGCTCGCCCTTGGGGGTGAAGGCGAAGATCCGGTCCTGGTACATCGCCATCCGGGTATGCTCGAGCAGCTCCTCGGCGCTGTCGGCATGGTCCAGGATCTCCACCAGGTCGTCGATCCATGGCACCTTGAGGTCGGCGGCCGGCTTGCCCTCCTTGTAGGCCCAGTGCGCGGCCAGCCCCTTTTCGGCCTGGAGGTGCATCTCGCGGGTGCGGATCTGGATTTCGATCCGCATCTTGCTGTCGTGGATGACGGACGTGTGCAGCGACCGGTAGCCGTTGCGCTTGGGAGTCGAGATGAAGTCCTTGAACCGGCCCGGCACCATCGGCCAGCGGCGATGGATCAGGCCCAGGGCCTTGTAGCAGTCCTCCGGAGCGGGCACGATCACCCGGAACGCCATCACGTCCGACAGCTGCTCGAAGCTGATGTGCCGTTCGGCCATCTTCTTCCAGATGCTGTAGGGATGCTTCTCGCGGCCGGTGACCTCGGCTTCCAGGCCGTTGTCGGCCAGGTGCAGCCGCAGCCCCAGGCCGATCCGGCCGACGATGTCGCCGCCCTCGGCGTGGAGCTGCGCCAGCCGCCGGGTAATCGAGAGATAAGCGTCGGGCTCGACCTCGCGGAAGGCCAGCGTCTGCATCTCGTTCATGATTTCGTACATGCCGATCCGCTCGGCGAGCGGGGCATAGATATCCATCGTCTCGCGGGCGATCCGGCGGCGCTTCTCCTCGTTGCCGATGTGGTGGAGCGTGCGCATGTTGTGCAGCCGGTCGGCCAGCTTTACCAGCAGCACCCGGATGTCGTCGGACAGCGCCAGCAGGAACTTGCGCAGGTTCTCCGCCGCCCGTTCGTTCTCCGACTGGGCCTCGATCTTGCTGAGCTTGGTCACTCCATCGACCAGTCGGGCGACGTTGGCTCCGAACAATCGCTCGACCTCGGCGGGCGTGGCAACCGTGTCCTCGATCGTGTCGTGGAGAATGCCGGTGGCGATGGTCTCGCCGTCCAGTTTGAGGTCGGTAAGGATTCCGGCCACCTCGATCGGATGGCTGAAATAAGGATCGCCCGACGCGCGCGTCTGCGACCCGTGCGCCTTCATCGAAAAGACGTAAGCGCGGTTGATCAGGCCTTCATCGGCATCGGGGTCGTAGGCCCGGACCCGCTCGACCAGCTCATATTGACGAAGCACGATCGTCATGTGGCCCCGGGCACCGCGCTGTTGCAAGTGCGAACTGATCACCACGCATAACTGAGTGGCCGCGCCATGTGCCTTTGCGGCTGTTCAGGGCCGCGCATATGTGCTTCATTTTGTTCGCCGAATATAAGGGGAGACGTCTTGGCCAGGGACAGCAAGCAGGTGGAAGCGTTCAAGGCGGCAGCCATGAAGTGCCCGCTGCCGAGCGCGATCGACCTGGTCGGCGAACGCTGGGCGTTCCTGATCGTGCGGGGCGCCCTGAACGGCCTGCAGCACTTCGAGGAATTCCAGGCTTGCCTCGGCATCGCCCGCAACATCCTGTCGGACCGCCTGGCCAAGCTGGTTACCGGCGGCGTGCTGCGCCGGGTCGCCGACCCGATCGACCGGCGGCGGGTGGTGTATTCGCTCACCCGCAAGGGCGAGGCGCTGCTGCCCGTGGTGTTGGCGCTGCGCCAATGGGGGCTGGAGTGGGGTCACGGGGCCAACGACCGGATCGTCGCCGACGTTCGCGACGGGCAGCCGATCGGCAATATCGCCATCCGGGCGCACGACGGCCGCGAGCTTCAGCTCGGCGAGCTGATGTGGATCGACCAGGAAGGCAATGAGTATCGCCGGCCGCAGCCGATCCTGGCGCTGGCCGAAGCCGTCAGCGACGCCGCCTGAACGGCATCGCTCCACCGGTGGAGAGCCGGTGGGCGCCGGTCAGGCGCCCGGCCGCTTACTCGTAGTCGCCACCGCTCGGCGTCGGGCGCGGCGGAGCGGCGGCAGTCAGGCGCAGGGCCTCGGCCGACTCGCTCAGCGACGCCAGCTCGTCCGTTTCGTCCTCTTCGTCCATCCGGACCCGCTGCAGGCTCGACACCACCGCCTCGTGCAGGTCGCGCGGCCGAACCGTCTCCTCGGCGATTTCGCGCAGGGCGACGACCGGGTTCTTGTCACGGTCGCGGTCGATGGTCAGGTCGGCGCCGCCCGAGATCTGCCGCGCCCGCTGGGCAGCGACCAGCACCAGGTCGAACCGGTTCGGAACCTTGTCCACGCAATCTTCGACGGTGACGCGCGCCATGGCCGCAGCCTCTTTCTTGCAAGCAGAGCTTGGGTAATGGGAAGAGCGGCGACCTAGGGGTGCGGCCCGCCCAAGTCAAGGATGGCGGCTCCAGATCCGTGCCACGGGCGTTATGCCGGGCATGCTTGCCACCCTCTTCCGAACTGTTCAACAGCCGGCCATGGACGAGAGGGTTCTGCCGTCGGCGCCGGTTGAGCGCATTGCCGCAACGGTGGCTGGCACGCGATTGGAACTGCTGGAAAGCGGCACGGACCGGCTGACCACCCTGCTTGACCTGATCGACTCCGCCCGGGTGAGCGTCCGCCTGTTGTTCTACATGCTGACCCCCGACGCGGCGGGCGAGGCCGTGTGCGACGCGCTGGTGCGCGCGGCCCGGCGCGGCGTGGCCGTGCGCGTGCTGATCGACGGTTTCGGCTCGTCCGCCACTCCGGCTTTTCTCCAGCCGATCGCCAATGCGGGCGGCAGCTTTATTCTGTTCCACCCGCACATCGGCCGCCGCTACCTGCTGCGCAATCACCAGAAGATGGTGGTGGTGGACGAACGGCGTGCGCTGATCGGCGGCGCGAATATCGACCAGCAATATTTGACCGACCGCGGCCCGGATCACTGGCGTGACCTGTGGCTGATGCTGGACGGCGCGGCAGTAGCGGCGGGCGCCCGCTATTTCGACGCCATCTACCGCTGGAGCAGCCAGCCCAACGCGAAGATCCGCAGCCTGCGCCGGATGATCCGCCGCCACTCCCAGCACAAGGGCGCGCTGCAATGGCGCTTTTCGGGCCCGGTGCCCCGGCGCAACCCGTGGCCGACCCAGATCGCCAAGGAGATCATCGCCGGCACCCGGTTCGACCTCATCGCCGCTTACTTCTCGCCGCCGTTCGCGATGCTGCGCCGGATCGCGCGCTTGGGCCGCCGCGGCCAAGTGCGGATCGTCACCGCCGCCCGCTCCGACAATGACGCCACCATCGCCGCGGCCCGGCACACCTATGCCAAGCTGCTTCGCAACCGCGTCGAGATGTACGAATACCAGCCGGCCAAGCTGCACACCAAGCTCGCCATCGTCGACGACGTGGTGCACATCGGCTCGTCGAACTTCGACTTCCGCAGCCTGTACCTCAACCTGGAGGTGATGCTGCGGATCGACGATGCGGGCTTTGCCGCTCAGCTGCGCGCCTATTTCGAGCGCGAGCTCACCGACAGCCTGCGGGTCACCCCGGAACTTCACCGCCAACGTGCCGGGCTGTTGCGCCGGCTCAAGTGGACGATCAGCCACTGGCTGGTGACGGGCGTCGATTACACGGTCACGCGCCGGCTGAGCTTCGGCGCGGAAGCCTGACGGAGATCAGTCGCGCGGCTCGCGATAAGCCCAGAACAGGGTCGCCGGCGGCACGTTGATCCACTCGAACCCGCGCTCGATCCGCTCGAACACCGGGGCGATGAAGTCGCGCACCTTGGGACTGAACTGATACACCAGGAACGCGCCGCCCGGCCGGATCACCCGTGAGGTGGCGGCGCCGATCGCATCGCCCACGCCCGGGGGCAGGGTCGAGAACGGCAGGCCCGACAGGACATAGTCGGCATGGGCGAAGCCGCGATCGGCCAAAATCTTCTCGACGTCGGCGGCCGAACCGGTGACCGGCAGCAGGCGCTCGTCGTCGATCGCTTGCCTGAGGTAATCGGTGAAGTCCGCATTGGTGTCGATGGTGATCAGCGTCGCATCGGGCGCCATGCGGTCCAGGATCGGCCGCGTGAACGTGCCGACGCCGGGGCCATATTCGACGAACACCTTCGTGTTGACCCAATCCACCGGGGCCAGCATCTTGTTGATCAGCTTGGTCGAGGATGGGATCACCGACCCGACCATCACCGGATTCTTGATAAAGCCACGCAGGAATGCCAGCCGCGGGCTGGCGGCGCGAGCCTCGCGGCGCGCATGGCGACGCTGTTCCTTGAGGGCTCGGGCGGACGTGGCGTGCATGAATACTCCGGATCGGACGGATGGTCGGTGCGACCGTCAAGCAAATGCCGTGCAGATGCGCAAGTTCCCCACGCTTTTCCTTGCGGCGTGAGGCGCACGGCCTAGACCCGGGCGGATGAACGCTCCGCGGACCTCCCGCAAGGTCGCCGGCTCGGCCCTGACCACGCCGAATTTCCTGCTGCTGTTCTCGGCCATGCTGGTGGCCGCGGCGGGGAACACGGCGCTGCAATCGGTCATGCCGGCGATCGGCCGGGCGGTCGGCATCGCCGACTTCTGGGTAGCCATCGCCTACACCTGGAGCGCGGTCCTGTGGGTCGCGCTGGCGCCTTACTGGGCGGAAAAGAGCGATCACCACGGCCGCAAGGCGCTGACCCTGTTGGGCCTTGGCGGCTTTGTGGTGTCCATGACGCTGTGCGGGCTGGTGCTGGTCGGCGGGCTGCACGGCTGGACCGGGCCGGTCGCCACGTTCGTCCTGTTTGGCCTGTTTCGGGCCATCTACGGCGGGCTTGGCTGCGCCACTCCCAGTGCCACCCAGGCCTATCTCGCGTCCAAGACCCGGCGGTCGGCCCGGACGGCGGCGCTGTCCGCCCTGTCGAGCAGCTTCGGCCTCGGCACCATTGTCGGTCCCGCCCTCGCCCCCTTGTTCGTGCTGCCCTTCATCGGCCTGCCCGGGCCGCTGTTCGCCTTTGCCCTGATCGGCATCGCCGTGTTCCTGGCGATCCTGAAATGGCTGCCCAACGACCTCACGGGCGAACGCGAGGGCCGGGGCGCCGCGATGAGCTATCCCAGCATCGCCTCCATGATCACCGGCGCCAGCGTCCGCGCCGCGACCTCGCCCACGCGGCAGAAGCGATTGTCCTGGCGCGACCCGCGCATCCGGCGCTGGATCGTCGCCGGGGTCACCGCCGGCCACGCCCAGGCCGCCAGCCTGACGTGCATCGGCTTTTTCATCATCGACACGCTGAAACTCGCTCCGATCGCCGCGCAGGGGCCGATCTCCATCGTCATGATGGCTGGCGCCGCGGGCACGCTGGCGGCGCAATGGGGCATCATCCCGCGGCTCGACTTCGCCCCCCGCTCGCTGATCATCTGGGGCTCGATCGTCGCCGCGGTCGGCCTGGCGATGACGGTCATCGCCGGCGACCTCTACGGGCTGGTGCTCGGCTTCGCCGTCACCTCCATCGGCTTCGGCTTCACCCGCCCGGGCTTCACCTCCGGCGCCAGCCTGGCCGTACCGCTGGCCGAGCAGGGCGGGGTGGCCGGCGTGATCACCTCCGCCAACGGCATCAGCTACATCCTCGCGCCCGGCGTCGGCATGGCGCTGTACGGGATCGACCCGCACCTGCCGTTCGTCGTCTGCATCGTCATCGCGGTGGCGCTGGCGGTGCTCGGCCGGCGGATGGCCTAGCTTCCCTTTTCGGCAAACCGCGGCCGCAGCATGCCCGGGCTGACGAAGCCGATCCCCCCGCCGTCCGGCCGCACCGCGTCCGATTTCAGCGTGTCCTGGATGCGCTCATATTCCTGCAGCATCTCGGGCGTCACCGAAGCCCGGGTTTCGAGCAACGCGGCCTCGAAATCGGCCATTCCGACCTGCGCCGAGTCCAGCCCGCGGCGAAGCGCCGTCAGGCCCGCCCGCCGGGTCAGGTCCTCCAGGTCCGCGCCGGTGAACCGCTCGGTCCGCTTGGCCAGCGCATCCAGGTCGACGTCGGCGCCCAGCGGCATGCCCCCCGTGTGGATCGCCAGGATGCGGCGCCGGCCGGCCGTGTCTGGCGGACCGACATAGACCAGCTCGTCCAGCCGCCCGGGCCGGAGCAGCGCCGGGTCGATCAGGTTGGGCCGGTTGGTGGCGCCGATCAGGACCACGCCCTGCAGCTCCTCCAGCCCGTCCATCTCGGCCAGGATCGTGTTGACCACTCGTTCGGTCACCTGCGGCTCGCCCATCCCGCCGCCGCGCGCGGGCACCAGGCTGTCGAGTTCGTCGATAAAGATCACCGTCGGCGCGACCTGCCGGGCGCGGGCGAACAGGCGGGCGATCTGCTGCTCGCTCTCGCCATACCATTTGCTCAGGAGGTCCGAGCTCTTGATGGCGATGAAGTTGGCCTGGCTCTCGCGCGCAGTGGCCTTGGCCAGCAGGGTCTTGCCCGTGCCCGGCGGTCCGTAGAGCAGGAAGCCCTTGGCCGGCCGGATTCCCAGCCGCTTGAACGCTTCGGGATGCTTCAAGGGCAGCTCCACGCCTTCCTTGAGCTTGGCCGCCGGCTGGTCGAGCCCGCCCACGTCGTCCCAGCCGATGTTGGGGACCTGCACCATCACTTCGCGCATGGCCGACGGCTGCACCCGCTTCAGCGCGCCCTCGAAGTCGTTGCCGGTCACCGCCAGGCGATCGAGCACCTCGGTCGGAATGGTCGCTTCTTCCAGGTTCAGCTCCGGCATGATCCGCCGCACCGCTTCGAGCGCCGCTTCGCGCACCAGCGCCGCCAGGTCCGCGCCGACAAAGCCGTAGGTGCGCCGCGCCAGCGCATCCAGGTCGGCCCCGCCGTCCAGGGGCATGCCGCGGGTGTGGATGCCCAGGATCTCGCGCCGCCCGGTCTCGTCGGGCACGCCGACCACGATCTCGCGGTCGAACCGGCCGGGCCGGCGCAGTGCCTCGTCGATCGCTTCCGGCCGGTTGGTGGCGGCGATCACCACCAGGTTCTGGCGCGGCTCCAGCCCGTCCATCAGCGTCAGCAGCTGCGCAACCAGCCGTTTCTCGGCCTCGCCCGTCACCCGGTCACGCTTGGGCGCGATCGAGTCGATCTCGTCGATGAAGATGATCGACGGCGCGGCGGCCGCCGCTTCCTCGAACAGTTCGCGCAGCTTCTTTTCCGACTCGCCGTAGGCCGAGCCCATCACCTCCGGCCCGGCGATGTGGAAGAACTGGGCGTCGCTTTCGTTGGCGACCGCGCGCGCCAGCCGGGTCTTGCCGGTGCCGGGCGGGCCGTGCAGCAGCACGCCCTTGGGCGGGTCGACGCCCAGGCGCTGAAACAGTTCGGGGTGCCGCAGCGGCAGTTCCACCATCTCGCGCAGCGCGTCAATCGTGTCCTTGAGGCCGCCCAGGTCGTCGTAGGTGACGTCGGCGCGGCGCTCGCCATGCTGCTCGGTGAATTCCGGCAGCAGCTCGACCACCGTGTCGCGGTCGATGTGGACGATGCCCTTGGGCGCGGTGCTGACCACCGTGAGGCGGATCTCCTGCAGCGCAAAGGCCGGCGCGTTGAGCATCGCCCGGACATGCTCGGGCATGTCGGCATTGACCCGCTGGTGACCGGTGGTGGCGACCGTGTCGCCGGCGGTCAGCGGCCGGGTGGCGAAGCTGCGCTGCAGCGCGTCGGTCGATCCGGCCAGGCGGATGTTGTTCTGGGCCGGCGCGAACACCACGCGGGTGGCGGGCCGGCTGGTGCCTTTCCGCACCTCGACGAAATCGCCCGAGCCGACGCCGAGGTTCGCCCGCTGCAGGCCGTCCAGGCGGATAATGTCTAGGCCTTCGTCGTCGCCGTAGGGGCGGATCGCGCGGGCGGGGGTGGAACGCTTGCCGACGATCTCGACCACGTCGCCATCGGCGAGCCCCTGCTCGTCCATGAACTTCTTGGGCAGCCGCGCAATTCCGCGTCCGCTGTCGGCGGGGGGTAGGTTGGCCACCTGCAGGCGGCGAACTTCGGCTTCAACGTCGGCCATTCGTGAACTCCTTGACGCCCGCCCAACGGCAGGGCGCATCGGAGGTTCAAATTGGGGCTTGGCTCATCCCAGACAAGGAACGCACGTCAGTGGACCAGCTTGGCGACCTTGCGCAGGATGGCCCGGGGCAGCAACCGGTGACCCTGGGCACCGACCTTGTTCACGATGCCGGGAATGACCACGGGCTGGTTGACCGACACGCCGGCCAGCCCGGCCGCCACCACCGGCGCGCTGGCCATGGCGAACTTCTCGAGGTTGGTGCTCTGGCCATAAGCCGCGACGTCGAAGAACTCGGTTGCGGTCGGCCCCGGGCACAGCGCCGTCACATGAACCCCGGTGCCGCGCATCTCCTCGTGCAGCGCTTCGGTGAAGCTCAACACAAAAGCCTTGGTGGCGTAGTAGACGGCAGCGCCCGGCCCCGGCTGGAAGGCGGCGGTGGAGGCTACGTTCAGGATTCCGCCACGGCGGCGCTCCACCATGCCGGGCAAGGCAAGTGCGGTAAGTTCGGTCAGCACGCCGCAGTTCAGGTCGATCATCTGCCGCAACCGCGCGGCGTCCAGCTCGGCCACCTTGCCGCCGGCGCCGAAGCCGGCGTTGTTGACCAGCAGGTCGATATGCTCGCCATGGACGGCGAGGTCGGCCAGCAGCCGCTCGGCCGCACCCGCCGCCGACAGGTCGAGCGCGACCGCGCGGGCGTTGCCCAGCTCGGCGGCGAGCGTCTCCAGCCGGTCCAGGCGCCGAGCGACCAGCACCAGCCGGGCGCCGTCGGCGCTAAGCTGGCGGGCGAAGTCGACACCGAGCCCGGCCGACGCGCCGGTGATCAGGGCAACGGGTGCGGTCATGACGAGGCTCCTGCAAGCGTCTCGCCCGTCCTGAGCGGAGAACCGGGAGGTTCGTAGTCGAAGGGCGTTCGCGTGGCGTAAGCCCTTCGACTACGCCATGCTCCGCTCAGGACGAGCGGAAAGCGTGGGGCCTAAGCAACCGTCGCCTTTTCGATCTTGCCCGGGCTGCGCGGCGGCTCGCCGACGGGCAGGGCGTCGACATGCTCCATGCCGCTCTCGACCTGGCCCCAGACGGTGTACTGCTTGTCGAGGAAGCGGGCATCGTCGAAGCAGATGAAGAACTGGCTGTTGGCCGTGTTCGGCTGGTTGGTCCGCGCCATCGAACAGGTGCCGCGGACGTGCGGCTCGGCGTTGAACTCGGCCGTGAGGTCGGGCAGCTTCGACCCGCCCGAACCGCTGCCGGTGGGATCGCCGCCCTGCGCCATGAAGCCGGGGATCACGCGGTGGAACACCACGCCGTCGTAGAAGCCTTCGTTGGCCAGGCCGACGATCCGCTCGACATGGCCGGGCGCCAGGTCCGGACGGAGGCGGATAACGACGTCACCGCCACTTGAAAGGGTCAGGGTCAGGGTCTGCGGCGTGTCGGCCATGTCGGGATGCTCCGATAAAGGGGAAGGCGGCCCTGTAGGCTGGGGACGCGCCTTGCGCCAGAGCGGGTGCGGCCATAGAGGGGCCCATCGTTCGGGAAGGGTCACGCACATGAGCGAACGCGAGATGGTCGCTGCCGCTCTTGCCCCGCGGGACGACACGGGGGTCCTGTTCCACCAGGCGGACCCGGACAGTGCCATCCTGGACGAGGAGGACCGGCTCCGGCCCGAGTTCGTCGCGGAGGTGCTCGATGCGGTCCACGCCGGTGACGTCGAGACCGTTTGTGCGCTGGTCGCGCCGCTGCACCCGGCCGACGTTGCCGACTTAATCGAGCTTGCCCGGTCGGACGAACGCGGCGGCCTGGTCGCCGCCTTGGCCGAGCTGGTCGACGCCGACGTCATCGCCGAGATGAACGAGCACGTCCGCGAACTGCTGGTCGAGCAGATGGCGCCCGAACGGGTGGCCGAGATCGCGGGCGAGCTGGACACCGACGACGCGGTTGCGATCATCGAGGACCTGGAGGAGGACGAGCAGCGCGCCGTGCTCCGGGCGATGGAGCCGGACGACCGCGCCGCCATCGAGGAAGCGCTGGCGTTCGGCGAGGAAACCGCCGGGCGGCTGATGCAGCGCGACCTGATCGCGGTGCCCGAGCATTGGACCGTCGGCCAGGTCATTGACTACCTCCGCTCCGACGAGGAGTTGTCGAACGATTTCTGGGAAGTGTTCGTGGTCTCCCCCAACCACCATCCGGTCGGCACCTGCAAATTGTCGACCATCCTGCGCTCGCCCCGGCAGGTCCGGGTCAGCGACATCATGGCTCATGAACAGACCCTGATCCCGGTCGACATGGACCAGGAGGACGTGGCGCTGCGCTTTCAGAAGTACGCGCTGGTCTCGGCGGCGGTGGTCGATGCCAACGGCCGGCTGGTGGGCATGATCACCGTCGACGACGTGGTCCACATCATCCAGGCCGAAGCCAGCGAAGACGTGCTGCTGCTGTCGGGCGCCGGCGAGGGCGACATCAACGAGCCGGTCAGCGAAAGCTACAAGGCGCGGGTCCGCTGGCTGATCGCCAACCTGCTGACCGCGCTGGTCGCCTCCACCATCATCCGGGTATTCGAGGACTCCATCGAGCGGCTGGCGATCCTCGCCGCCTTGATGCCGATCGTCGCCGGGGTCGGCGGCAATGCCGGTACCCAGACGCTGGCGGTCACCGTCCGCGCGCTCGCCACCAACCAGCTGACCGGCTCCAACCGCTGGCGAGCGGTCGGCCGAGAGATGCGGGTCGCGCTGTTGAACGGCGTCACCATCGCCGCGCTGGCCGGCGGTGCGGTCACCCTGATCCTCCACAACCCGCAGCTGGGCGGCGTGATCGCCGCCGCCATGCTGTTCAACATCGTCATCGCCGGCGGCGCCGGAGTGCTGGTGCCGGTCACGCTGGAACGACTGCGGGCCGACCCGGCGGTCGCCAGCAGCATCTTCGTCACCATGGTAACGGATTCGATGGGCTTTCTGATCTTTCTCGGCCTGGCCACCGCCTTCGGCCTGAGTGGCTAAGCGCCTGACCGCCTAAGCGCTTGTAATCACCGGCCGTTCTGCGGCACGGGAGCGCTCGTGCCGACTCTTCACATGACCAAGGTGGCCGTTGGCTGCCGCGATCTCGCGGCGCTTGAACGGCGCATCGCCAGCCGCATCGACGGGGGCGAAGTGCGGGTAGTTACCCGCATGAAGCCGCGGCGCAAGGCCGAACTGGTCGGCGGCTCGCTCTACTGGATCGTCAAGCACCGGCTGGTCGCCTGCCAGACCATCCTGCGGTTCGACGATCGCCCCGACGGCCGCCTCGACATCGTCTGCGCCGAGCAGTTGCAGGCGATCCCCGCGGTCCCCAAGCGCGCTCACCAGGGCTGGCGCTATCTTGAACCCGACATCGCCCCGAAGCCGGGCGACAACGACGACAGCGGCCTCAGCCTGCTCCCGCCGCCGCTCTACGGCCGATTGGCCGCGCTGGCGCTGGTCTAGCGGCAGCCGCTGACGCTGGCGGTTCCGATCGCCTTGACCTGGCAGGCCGGGGCACCGCTGAGTTCCACCGCTGCGGCGCCGGCCGCATCGACCTTCGCGGTTCCCCCGACACTGGCCTTGACCACGGCCGGCCCCTCGGCGCCGATCACCGCATTCTTCGCTTCCAGCCCGCTCGCGTCCAGGCTGCCGGAGCCGCGCACGATGGCGGTCAGCGCCAGGACCCGGCCGCTGACGCGGGCCGCGCCGCTGCCCGACAGGCCGATCTTCAGCCGGTCCACGTCGACCTCCGTGATGCTCGCCAGGCCGCTGCCCTGCAGGTTCAGTCCGAATTCCTGCCCGCGAACCCGGTCGATCACCAGCGAGCCTGCGCCGTTCACCGTTGCGGCGCTCAGCTCGGCCGTGCCGGCCTCGATCCGCACCGGCCCGGTCGGTCGGCCCGGATAGCCGCCCCAATCGCCGCCCGGATCGACGCTGACGACCAGGGTCGTCCCTTCGACCCGCAACTTGAGGCGGTCGAGCGCCGCTGCCTCGCCAATGGCCTTGGCCGAGGGGCCGCGATTGGTGTGGATGGTGACCGCATACGGGCCGTCGACCCGGACCCGCGCGAAGCTCGTCACGGTGTAGCTGCGGGTCGCCGCGCTCGCAGGAGCGGCTGCCAGGGCGATGGCACTGGCGATAATGGCGGCGAAGGGGCGGGCGCGGGTCATGGCCGCACCCTCGCACCGCCATGGTTAACAGCCGGTCAAGAGCAGCGCACGTCGCCCGACCCGGCCTTGCTCACCGTGCACTTGGCTCCGCCGGTCACTTCAACGTCACCCGAACCGGCGATGTCCACGTCGGCCGATCCCGTGGCGTGCGCCTTGATGTTGCCCGACCCGGCGATCTCCGCCTTGAGCCGCTCGGTCTGCAGCCTGGCCGCGTCGATGTTGCCGCTGCCCGCAATCTCGTAGCGCGCACCGGCCGCCCGTCCGGCCGCAGTGGCGGCGCCCGAGCCGGCGATCTCCAGCCCAAGCTTCTGCACCTGCAGTTGGCCGATGCCGAGGTTACCCGAGCCGGCGATGGAGCCGGTGAACTCGCCCGTCTGCACCCGGTCGACCGTGATGTCGCCCGATCCCGCCACGGCGGCACCGGTCAGCATCGGCACCGTCACCCGGAATGCCGCCTTGCCGCCGCGCCAACTGAAGCCGCCGCCGCCGAACCAGCGGCCCTCCCGCTTGGGATAGATGCGCAGCGTGCCGTCCTTGACCTCGACCACCGTGTGCTCGAGCAGGGTCTGCGAGCCGCGCGCCTGGGCCGACGCCTGCCCGCCGGTGGCGACGGTCACGTCGTAGGGTCCGGCCACCTCCAGCTTGTTGAACGCTTCAACCGCGAACTGCCGCTGCACGGTCGGCCCGCCGTCTTCCGCCCGACCGGCGGTGCATCCGCCCAGCGCCAGCACCGCACCCGTCGTTACCATCACTTGCCGAAGCATACCGATTCTCCCACTGTGTTGCCGGCATAATACACAGCAGGCCCATGCGGGCAAGCGGTCGGCCGACGTTTGTCGAGCAGCGGACGCGTCTTGCCGAACGGAAAAGGGCGCCTCCCGGTGGGAGACGCCCTTTTCTACAGCGAAATCAGGATTTGCCGAACATCAGTCCTGCTCGGCGACTTCCTTGCTCTTGTGGTGGATCACCGCCGCCTTGTTCAGGATGTCGAGGATCTTGAGGAGCGCGGCCTTTTCGTCGGTCCCTTCCATGGCGCCCAGTTCGCGCGCCAGGCGCGAGGAAGCCGCTTCGAAGATCTGCCGCTCCGAATAGCTCTGCTCGGGCGCATCGTCCGGGCGGAACAGGTCGCGGGTCACTTCGGCGATGGAGGTCAGTTCGCCCGAGTTGATCTTGGCTTCATACTCCTGGGCCCGGCGCGACCACATGGTGCGCTTGACCTTGGGCTTGCCCTTCAGCGTCTCCAGCGCCGCCTGCATGGTCTTGTCGCTGGACAGCTTGCGCATGCCCATGGAGTCGGCCTTGTTGACCGGCACCCGCAGGGTCATCTTTTCCTTTTCGAACCGGAGTACGTAGAGATCCAGCCGGCATCCGGCGATCTCCGTGCTTTGCAGCTCCACGACGCGGCCCACACCATGCTTGGGGTACACGACATAATCGCCAACGTCGAAGCTAAGCGCCTTCGCTGCCATTCTTCACCTTTCTAAGTGCGAGAAAGAAGCGGCCCGTAAACCGGTGCCCCCAAGTAGACGGCCGGAAGCGGCTCTTTTCTCTGTCGGACAGTGTCTGCTGTTGCGAACGAGGCCGCCCGGATACGGAGCGGCCTTCGACGTCAGTATGTAACACAAACCGAATCAAATCTCCAGTCCAAGTTGCAGCGGGGCTGCACCATCCACCTCGATCAGCCCGGAAAGCCCCATTCCGAGCAGCCGAATCCCGCGGGAGACCGGCAGGAGTCGTTGCAGGAGGTGGTGACCGGCCGCCGTAAAGGCGGGCGCGGTGGCGATCGGCACGCGTGAGCTGCACGCCCGGCTGATCAACTGGAAATCGGCATACTTGACCTTCAGCGTCACGGTCCGTCCCGCCACGCGGTGCCGCTCGATCCGCTGCCAGGCCAGCCCGGCGACCCGGTCGAGTTCGGCGTGCAGCGCGGCCGCGTCCGTCAGGTCGGAATCGAACGTCCGTTCGGCACTGACCGACTTGGCCTGCCGCTCGGCCCGCACCGGCCGGTCGTCGATCCCCCGGCAGATGCGATGGTACCATTCGCCCGAACTGCCGAACCGCCCGGTCAGCTCGTCGCGGCTGAGCTGCTGCAGGTCGGCGCCGGTGTGGATGCCCATGCCCTGCAGTCGCTCGGCCGTCTTGGGCCCGATCCCATGGAAGCGCCCGACCGGCAGCGAAGCGATGTAGCGCGCCGCCTCGTACGGGCGGATCACGCACAGCCCGTCCGGCTTGTTCTGGTCGGACGCCAGCTTGGCGACGAACTTGCAATAGGACACGCCGGCCGAGGCGGTCAGCCGGGTTTCTTCCCGGATGCGGCGGCGGATGTCCTCGGCGATGGCCTTGGCCGAACCCAGGCCCAGCCGGTCCTCCGTCACGTCCAGATAGGCCTCATCCAGGCTCAACGGTTCAATGAGGTCGGTGTAGTCGGCGAAGATCGCCCGGATCTGCCCGCTCGCCTCCCGATAGGCGTCGAACCGGGGTCTCACGAACACGATGTCCGGGCAGCGCCGCCTGGCGGTGACCGACGGCATCGCCGAGCGCACCCCGAACACCCGCGCCTCGTAGCTGGCCGCCGCCACGACCCCGCGATGCCCGCCGCCGACCGCCACCGGCTTGCCCCGAAGCGCCGGATCGTCGCGCTGCTCCACGCTGGCGTAGAACGCATCCATGTCGACATGGATGATCTTGCGCGGTGGGGGATTGGGCGGGACCACGGTACGTTTTTCCTGTCCTACACGGACCGGGCAAGTCTAGCGTCTTCGCCATGTACCGCCAGCGAACGCTCCTTGCCTCGGCCCATTTCTGTTTGCTCCGCTCGGCGGGGGAAAAGAGAATAGGCTTGTAGGTGTCCTCTTTGTCCCCTTCCAATCGCCTCCCGACTGGCTTTGCACAGGACGCCCCTTATCGCTAAAGCCCGGCCCAACCCCCGTTTCGCCCAGGATAGCGCCATGAACATCCACGAATATCAGGCCAAGGAATTGCTTGCGAAGTTCGGTGTGCCGGTACCCGCCGGCCACGCCGCAATGAGCGTCGACGAAGCCGTCCAAGCCGCGCAGCAGCTGCCCGGACCCCTGTGGGTGGTGAAGTCGCAGATTCACGCCGGCGGCCGCGGCAAGGGCAAGTTCACCGAACTCGGCCCCGATGCCAAGGGCGGCGTCCGCCTGGCCAAGAGCATCGATGAAGTCCGCGCCCATGCCGAGGAGATGCTGGGCAAGACCCTGGTCACCATCCAGACCGGCGAGCACGGCAAGCAGGTGCAGCGGCTGTACATCACCGACGGCGTCGACATCGCCAAGGAGTTCTACCTGGCGCTGCTGGTCGACCGCGAGACCGGCCGGGTGGCGGTGGTCGCCTCCACCGAAGGCGGCATGGACATCGAGGCGGTGGCGCACGACAGCCCGGAGAAGATCCACACGATCACGATCGATCCGGCCACCGGCCTGATGCCGCACCACGGCCGCGCCGTTGCGGGCGCGCTCGGCCTGACCGGCGACCTCGCCAAGCAGGCCGCCAAGGTTCTGGCCGGATTGTACGCTACCTTTCAGGGCACGGACGCTTCGCAGATCGAGATCAACCCGCTGGCGATCACCGACGACAACCAGCTGATGGTGCTGGACGCCAAGGTCGGCTTCGACAGCAACGCCATGTTCCGCCACAAGGACCTGGCCGAGCTGCGCGACCTCACCGAAGAGGACCCGCAGGAGATCGAGGCCAGCAAGTACGACCTGGCCTATATCAAGCTCGACGGCGACATCGGCTGCATGGTCAACGGCGCTGGCCTGGCGATGGCGACCATGGACATCATCAAGCTGAACGGCGCGGCCCCGGCCAATTTCCTCGACGTCGGCGGCGGCGCCAACAAGGAAAAGGTCACGGCCGCGTTCAAGATCATCCTGGCCGATCCGGCGGTGAAGGGCATCCTGGTCAACATCTTCGGCGGCATCATGAAGTGCGACATCATCGCCGACGGCATCGTCGCCGCCGCGCGCGAGGTCGACCTCAAGGTCCCACTTGTGGTGCGGCTGGAAGGCACCAATGTGGCTGAGGGCAAGGACATATTGGCGAACAGCGGCCTGCCGATCGTTGCCGCCAACGATCTGGGGGACGCGGCAGCGAAGATCGTCGCCGAGGTCAACAAGGCCGCCTGAGCCAGACAGTAGAGGAAACGCAGATGAAGGTACTCGTCGCGGTCAAGCGGGTGATCGACTATAACGTGAAGCCCCGGGTCAAGATGGACGGCACGGGCGTCGATCTCGCCAACGTCAAGATGAGCATGAATCCGTTCGACGAGATCGCCGTCGAGGAAGCCATCCGCCTCAAGGAAAAGGGCGGTGCGACCGAGGTGGTGGTGGTCTCCATCGGGCCGGCCAAGGCGCAGGAAACGCTGCGCACCGCGCTGGCGATGGGCGCCGACCGCGCGATCCTGGTGACCAGCGAAACGGACGTGGAGCCGCTGGCGGTCGCCAAGATCCTGGCCAAGATTGTTGAGGAAGAGCAGCCGCAGTTGTTCCTCCTCGGCAAGCAGGCGATCGACGACGATTCGAGCCAGGTCGGGCAGATGCTCGGCGCGCTGACCGGCTATCCGCAGGGCACCTTCGCCTCCAAGGTCGAAATCGCCGGTGAGGCGGTCAACGTGACCCGCGAAGTCGACGGCGGGCTCGAAACGGTCGCGCTGAAGCTTCCGGCGATCGTCACCACCGACCTCAGGTTGAACGAGCCGCGCTATGCCTCGCTGCCCAACATCATGAAGGCCAAGTCCAAGCCGCTCGCGCAGAAGACGCCGGCCGATTACGGCGTCGACACCGCACCGCGGTTGCAGACCCTGAAGGTGGTTGAACCGTCCAAGCGGACGGCCGGCGTGAAGGTCGGCTCGGTCGACGAGCTGGTAGCGAAACTGAAGTCCATCGGAGCAGTGGCATGACGATCCTGGTTCTCGGCGAACAGCATGACGGCAAGGTCAAAGACTCGACGCTCGCCACTCTCGGCGCGGCAGCCCAGATCGGCGGCGACGTCCACCTGCTGCTGATCGGCAGCGAGGCGGACGGCGCGAGTGACGACGCCAAGGGCATCGGCGGCGTCGCCAAGGTGCTGGTTGCGACCGATGCGGCGCTCGATCACGAGCTGGCCGAAGCCGTTGCGCCGCTGATCGCGCGGCTCGGCGCCGACTATGACCACATCCTGTTCAGCTCCACCACCACCGGCCGCAACGTCGCCCCGCGCGTCGCCGCGTTGCTCGACGTGGCGCAGGTCAGCGACATCATCGCCGTCGAAGGTCCCGACACCTTTCAGCGTCCGATCTATGCCGGCAACGCCATCGCCACGGTCCGCGCCACCGATGCCAAGAAGGTCATCACCGTGCGCGGCACCGCGTTCACCAAGGCAGAGCAGGGCGGCGGGTCGGCCGAGGTCCAGCCGGTCGACGCGGCCGTCAGCAACGATCGCTCCAGCTTCGTTTCGATGGACGCCAGCGTCAGCGAACGGCCGGAACTGACCAGCGCGAAGATCATCGTCTCGGGCGGCCGTGCACTGGGCTCGGGCGATGCCTTTCACCAGTATATCGAGCCGCTGGCCGACAAGCTCGGCGCCGCAGTCGGCGCCAGCCGCGCCGCGGTCGACGCGGGCTACGTCCCCAACGACTATCAGGTCGGCCAGACCGGCAAGATCGTCGCTCCGGAACTATACGTCGCGATCGGGATCTCCGGCGCGATCCAGCACCTCGCCGGAATGAAGGACAGCAAGGTGATCGTGGCCATCAACAAGGACGAGGAGGCCCCGATCTTCCAGGTCGCGGACGTCGGCCTGGTCGGCGACCTGTTCAAGATCCTCCCGGAGCTGACCGAGAAGCTGTAGCCGCTTCGAAGCGGACTGGACGGAGGCCACTCGCCGACATACCCTGCCTGCGCCGGGTTGATTGCTTAACGGGGTGAGGCGGGGTGAGATCAATTGTGTTGGCGGCGTTGTCGCTTGGGTTGGCTGTGCCTGCAGCCGCGAGCGAGCCGATCAGGCTCGCACCCATCACTCCGTGGAACCTCCACTACGGGGATAACAGCTGCCGCCTGGGTCGCCTGTTCGGATCGGCGGCCAAGCCGACCACGTTGCTCCTCCAGCGTCTCTCGCCCGGAGATACGATGAGCCTTCTGGTCGCTGGAGGCGAGATGAAAGCCCGTGAAGGGCGCGGCGAGGCCACCGTTCAGTTGCTGCCGGTCGCCGACCTCAGCTTCGAAGCGGGCTCCGTGGCGCAAACCGCAAAGACCAAGGAACCCGCTATCCTGTGGTCGTCCATCGGCTTGCGCAAGGAAACCCCCGAACGGCTGGAAGAACTTCGGCGCCAGCCGGAGGCGCCGGAGCGCAGGCCCGACCTTGAAACCGCCGCCCGCGCCGAGGAGGAAGCGAACGCGAAACGGATCACCGGCTTCGCGGTTCGTGAGCCAGGCGGTCGAACCGTTATCCTCGAGACCGGCCCGCTCGGTCGCGCCAACGCCATGATGCGGGATTGTGCAAGGCAGCAGCTGATTTCCTGGGGCGTGGACCCGGTGATCCAGGACAAGATTGTCAAGCCGGCTCGCACGACCAGCCTCGTGAAGCTGTTCAGCTCGAACGATTACCCGAAGAGCGCGATCTTCCGGGGCGAGCAGTCGATCATCCAGGCGCGGCTCAACATTGGCGCCGATGGCCGGGTCACCAACTGCACCAGCCTGACCTTTTTTGAGGCACCCGGCTTTGCCGAGGTGGTATGCAAGAAGCTCCGCAGAGCACGCTACACTCCGGCCGAGTTGGCCGACGGCACCAAGGTCGCGACCTACGACATGGCCACCATCCGCTTCGTCATGCCGGACTAGAAGCCAGCGAGGAAGCTGGCGACATTGGCACCGAGTGCGTCCACCGCATAGCCGCCTTCCATGACGATCAGCGTCGGCAAGCCGAGCGAGACGATGCGGCGAGCAAGGCGCTCGTAATCCGGCGTGTGCAGCGCGAAGTGGCTGATCGGGTCGCCGATATAGGTGTCGGCGCCGAAGCTGACGATCAGCAGCTCGGGCGCCCCCTCCGCCAGCCAGTTGAGGGCGCGGGCCAACGCCGCATCATAGGCCGCGAACCCGGTCCCGCGCGGCAGCGGCAGGTTGAGGATGTTGCCGCCGCTCTCGTCCGCATGGCCCCAGAAGAACGGGTAATCGGTCGCGGGATCGGCGTGAAGCGAGGCGAAGCGAACGCCAGCCCGGCCGGCGAGCAGGTCCTGCGTGCCGTTGCCGTGGTGATAATCGATGTCGAGCACCGCGACCGGCCGGCCTGCCGCCACCGCACAGATCGCAGCGTTGTTGAGGTAGCTATAACCGCCGCAGTAATCGGCGCCGGCGTGATGGCCGGGCGGGCGGCAGAAGGCGAAGGCGTGGTCACCGGTCACGGTGGCGTGAAGGCCGGCAAGCGCCGTCTGCGCACCCCAGTAAGCCGCAGCCCACGTGGCGGGACCGATCGGGGTGGAAGTGTCGTAGCCGTACTGCCCCAGCTCCGCGTCGATCCGGCTGAAGCGGAGCGGACGACGTCCGACCACCGGAAAGGCATAAGGAAAAGCCTCGCCCGTTCGCCCGGCCGCCAACCAGTCGCGATAGGCCCGGGCAAGGAAGCCGAGGTAACCCGCGTCGTGAACGGCGGCGAGCGGCTCAATGCCCCGATCTTCCGGGGCCAGCGTCGGCCCGATGGCGGCAAGTATCGCGTCGACCCGTCCGCCGTGCTCGGCCGCAGGGTGCAGGCCGCCGTTGAAGAATTCGGCAGTCGGCGCATGCGCGCGTTGCCGCTCGTCCCAGAAGCAGCGTATCACTTCGTCCCCAGATCGCTCACGGGGCCAAGAGCAGTCAGCGGTCTCGGCATACGGTCGGGTCCTCGTCCGCGTCCTCGCCAAAGACCTCCTCGGCCTCCTCCCGCTCGAGCTCCGTTTCGGCGATCGGGCTGGTCAGCACCAGCACGGCGTATCCGATCAGCCCGGCGAGCAGAGAGCCGGCAAGCGTCCCGATCTTGGCTTCATCCACCAGAACCTGGTCGGCAAAGGCGAGCTCGCCGATGAACAAGCTCATAGTGAAGCCGATCCCGCAGAGCAGCGCGGCGCCGTAGATGTGGAGCCAGCGGAGATGCTCCGGCTTTCGCGCCAGACCGCTGACATGGGCCAGCCATACGGCCCCGAAGACGCCGGCCTGCTTGCCGAGGAACAGGCCTAGGGCGACCCCCACCGGGAGGGGTTCGACGAGCTCCGACAAGCTGGCGATCGTAACGCCGGCGCTCGCAAACCCGAACACGGGTACGATCCCGAACATTACCCAGGGGTGGATGCGGTGTTCCAGCAGCTTGAGGGGAGATCTGGGTTCGCCCTTGCCGAGCGGAATGGTAAGGGCGGCGAGGACGCCGGCGATGGTGGCATGGATGCCCGACTGGAAAACGGCGAACCACAGCAGCGGAAAGGCCAAGAGGTAGGGCCACAAGCGGCGAACGCCGAACATGTTGAGCGCCCCCATGCCGGCGAGAATCACGGCGCTCGCCGCCAAGGCAGTGACATTGAGGTCCGCGGTGTAGAACAAGGCGATGATCGCTACAGCACCGATGTCGTCGATGATCGCGATGGTGACCAGCAGGACCTTGATCGAGGCGGGAGCACGCGGACCGATCAGCGCCAGCACGCCCAGGGCAAAGGCAATGTCGGTTGCGGCCGGGATCGCCCAGCCGCTGCTCAAGGCCGGGTCGAACCCGGTCGTCACCTTGTAGACCAGCGCCGGCACCGCCATTCCGGCCGCCGCCGCGATCATTGGCACGCGACGGGCCTCGGCGCTGGCGAGTTGCCCGTCGTACCACTCGCGCTTCACCTCCAATCCGACCAGGAGGAAGAACAGCGCCATCAACGCGTCGGCGATCCAGTAGTGGAGCGACAGCGGGCCGACCGGAGCATGCAGAAGGTCGTGGTAGGCGTTGGCCCAGGGCGAGTTGGCGAGCAGCAGCGCCAAGGCCGCTGCCGCCATCAGCAGCAGGCCGGCGTTGCGTTCTCCGGCTGAGGCGTTGGCGGCGGACATGCCGCGGCCTTGCCCGTCAGCTACTACTCACGCAAGCTTGCGCCCGATCAGGCGCCGGCGGCGGCGGCGATCTCCACCGTCAGCTCCATGTCGGCGTTAAGCAGTTTGGAGATCGGGCAGTTCGTCTTGGCCTCCTCGGCCAGCAAGCGCAGCTTCCCTTCGTCCATCCCGGGCACGCTGGCGCGCAAGGTGAGGTCGGAGCGGGTGACCTTGAACCCGGCGCCATCCTGTTCGAGCGTGACCTTGGCCTCGGTTTCCAGTGTGCCATCCTCCGCCCCGGCGCCGGCCAGCGCGAAGCTCAGCGCCATGGTGAAGCAGCTGGCGTGGGCAGCCGCGATTAGTTCTTCCGGGTTGGTCCCCGGCCCGTCCTCGAACCGGCTGTTGAACCCGTAGCGCTGGTCCTGAAGCACGCCCGACTGTGTGCTGATCCAGCCTTTGCCGGTCTTGCCGGTGCCTT
>Ga0210040_10001518_pt1 | contig 34952 bp, 17 predicted proteins | sample CryGeyCG12114_NA_FD_185462 | JGI IMG/M metagenome (GOLD analysis project Ga0210040, IMG submission 185462) | Groundwater microbial communities from aquifer - Crystal Geyser CG19_WC_8/21/14_NA (SPAdes) (version 2) | ecosystem: Environmental > Aquatic > Deep subsurface > Groundwater | place: USA...
ACAAGTCAAACAGTGCTTAAGTGAGTAGTTTACATTTTTTGGTGCGTAGAAAGTTTGGTTCAACAAGTCGTTTCGTATTTTTTCACAGAAAGCTATATGATGATATGTTCTAGTTAGTTAATTTGCTAGTTGGGAACAAAAGCTCCTGTATAGTGGGCTACAACTCATTGAAGCATTTGAAATGAGACTTTGAAGTCCCTGAAATCCCCTAGTATCAATCTCAGGTTGAAAGCTCACACAATGAGTTCTCAATTGGGTCCCAGAGTGAACAAGAAAACAAAAGTTGACATAAGAAGTAATATTACTTTTGTCATTAATATTATGAAATGAGAAGATGGCAAGATAATTCAAACATTTCTCTGTGACACAAGAAGAGCACACATAATAATAATCATACAACAAGTAGTAATGAATTCCACTTTTTGTTCATTTCACTATAAGTCACCCTATGCAGCATGACTTTTATTATTAGTAATGGAGGCCTGACAAAGTGCACATCTCATTGGGTGTGCCTATATAGAACAACAAGTATACTATATGGTAGTGCACATACCATAGGATCCAAAGATGAAATGAGAACTCTTTTATTTGCTTCCTTCTAAAACTCAACTCCGATCCCCTCTCCATGGAGTGCACATTGTTCTTTTTGTTGTAATTTGGGAACCGTATACTAAATCAAATGTACCAGAGAGTAAAACTTTCCCATGTACACTCTTTTGTGACTGCTCACTTTTTCAACGGAAGTACAACTATACATATATATATATTATACACAAGAAGACACAAAGAGGAGTTGTAGGATTGCTGATAAAATTTTAATCGCTCCAACATTCCAACTAACTTGCCTCATTAATGTATGAAAGGGAACCCCCAAAGTTTATTAAAAGACTCTTGTGCTAACCCTCTTTGTTTGGAAATCGGAAACGACATCCGATATTATGCCCAATGGTATCAAATCCAGTCATTCCATCAACGTACATGTATTCACTATAGTTAGTAATATACAATACAAACATTGCATATCATCAGCTAAAGTGTATACATTGTAAAAGTACAAACTGGAAAATTTATTTGTATTATTATTATTATTATTATTCCAAGAAATTAGCATTTTCCCCTCTCTTGTTCTAACTTACTAAAAGTCATATTTTATGCGACAATTTTAAATACTATAGCAACTATGCTATACTAAAGAGCCGATTTTTCATGTATATGAATTGCACATATTATTTAATATTATAAAAAATAATCCTGTCAATGGGATTTTTCCCCAATTTACCTTGTAGACATAAAGGTACACAATTCACTTACTAACCATAACCATATGCATTCTTATCCATAATTCATGCACGCATGCATAAAGCACATAGCGATTAGGTTGATGTGATGGCTACCTTAATTTCGAGATAAAGGTAGCAGGTATAGCAGCAAAGTCAACCCATCCACTTGACAAGAGCAAAGGAGGATTCAAATTGATATATTATATTTGCTTTGAAAGTTGAGAGACATGAAAGTCGTTCGGTAACTAAGTGCCTTCTAATATGCACACAAGGAGCAGTTTTTAGTTATCATTATTATATATGAATGTGCAAGTGGGCTATGGTTTTGTACATGGGGAATGTACAACTCCTTGAAGGATTTCCTTATCACAGCAATTTAGCGCTTCGTGAAACACATTTACTGGATTTGCATGCATGTGACAAAAAAAATGGATTCTGAGGAGATTAATAATTGCCAAAAATGAATAATAATTTTGTGTACAAATCTTTTTGAAAAAAAATCTCAGTGCAAGCATGACTTGTTATGTACAAATCTGTACCTAGTTAAAGCGAGAGGAGGGGAAAAAATGCAGTCTGTAAGTGAATCCTAATGTGCAAAAACTTAAAAAGGAATAATAATGGAGTTAATCGCATTATGCTACGTAGCACATAAAATGCACATGGTTCATGTGGGAGCAAAATCCTTTAAAAAAGGAATCACCATGTAGTCCAACTCGGAAAACAGTTTTGGGTATAAAATATATTGCATGCAATTTAGTATGTAAAGCGTACAAAACGAATCAAATTTCATATGCACGGTTTAAATGCATAATATAGCTTCTGTATTCAGGAAATTGGAATCCTTTAATAGGGAAATTCATACACTTTTTTGTACAAATTTCAAAGATTCTAAATGGATCCGTGTTTTATAAACTGCAAACTGTATTGGCAAAAGTAGTAATGTTTACAAAATTCGTAAGCACTTTTAGTTTCACCATGCTTAGGCCACAAAAGTTAGCTCAATAATATAATACCAAGTGGATGAAAAGGAATATATACATGAAATGTTCACAAGAAGGAAAAGTTGATCCCTGCCGAATAATGCAGGGGGAATGTGTGACATGTATCCATAAATTTAAAGCCCATTGAGAAAGATGGTAAAACTCATAAAATTTCAAATTCATGACATTTGCCTACATCAATCAAAGGAATTTCCCAACAAGCTCCTGCATAAACTTCTTCATTCAAATCCTCACCAATCAGGCTTATTCCTGAGTCACACACAGAATCATAATTTCCATGACACAACTTTTTGGGCCAGGGATTCAAAAGAAAAGTTTTCATTCTTCGTGCATACCAAAACTCAAATTCTCTGGTATTCAACTCCACTATATCAAATGTACAATATTTACATGTCATATGTCACGGGCTCACTTCCACTTGCATTCTACACGTACGCACCAAAACTTGAAGTGATCTATGTTCCCTGTTAAATATGGACCCACATAGTGCATGCACATGAACACTACCGATATATAGACAGATATGTAAAAGTGCATGCGTCTTTATTTAACACACGCAATCACATCATAATTGTAAACGTTAAAAAAGATTCCGAAAAAACTATAATTTTCATCAAAAGCTGGATTTTATAGCACACATTACAAACTAACTAACTAGCTAGTCCTGTAAATAAAATCCAGCATTGAACCTGGATGTAATGCTTATTTGCTCGCGTTATATCCAAGAGTTCTGAGAATTTTTCAACCTACGAGTATTACGGCTGCTGGCTGTAGCAGCATCATTAACATGCTTCAATTAATTATCTGAAAATGAACATTTTCAGAAGGGAAAAACTTTCATTCCGTACAGTTGCTCTCTACCCATATACTCGGCTGTACCCGGACTATATGGTCTATCAGGAAATTTCAATGAGGGAAAAACTTTCTATAGTAAACAAACGAGTGCCTGCATAAAAGTGACCTTTTAATTCAAACTTGTGCAGTCATCACGGTTTTCTCTGTACTAACTATAGTTCCACTTAGGTAGCTAACTAGGCAGAACATGATCAACTCTTGATAGCGGCTTGTTCAGCATGTAGAAAATGAGATGCTTTCATCAATTAGTAGCAAGAAGCCCCTTTATTGATCATCGTGTAGTAAGTAATGACAGCCCATTATACAAACAGGTTGACTATGCACGCTTAAACCAGATTTCCCATGTTCTTTTTTCTACATAACTAATTCACCAAAAGTGACTACATAGACTCATGTGCTCACTTGCCCATATTAAAAAAATGTATAACATAATCCTTAGCTAATATTTTTTATCTGCTTGATACGAAATGCAAAAAAAAATTCAATGCATATTCATATTCAAGCAGATATAATGTAAAAAATGTTATTTGCTCTTGAATGAAGAGCTGTCAATTGTCAGCGAAAAAAACCAGGCCTCAATTCGGGCCTCACAGACCGTTTATCAATGAAATACCTCCCAACCATTAAAAAAACGTATGGCGTAGACAAACTACATTGTCATCAGTAACAGCACCATAACACGCAACGTAAAATGTGTACAAAAAAACGGGTGATAAATAAATGGTTCTTGTTTTTACAAAAAGCAAGATACAGAGAAAGTATTTGCAACACACAAAGAAGAAAAAGTTTAAAGGGATGGGGGTACAAAAAAAGAAAGAGCAAGTGAGTAAGTGACTGAGATTCTGAGCTATTCACTCCAAAATAGATTACTATTTGCTCGTGCCGTACAAACTGAAAGAAAACCGTATTCATTCCAAACGTATCAACTATTTGAAGAAAAAACGAGCCACTTAGTTACTCTATTGACTAAATAGGGATTCTATTTAAAATCCTTGTATAGATACACAGATTAGAAAAAAGGTTAATCACTATCTAACCGGCTGAGATTTAAGCCATCCTTTTAGTTAGCTACATGATGCAGGAAAAAACCTAAAAAGCTGTTAAGTAATTTAGTACGTCCGATTTGTACCCATTCTAGCATGGATACAGTCGCAGCTCTAGCTAGCTTATATTGTATGTGTTGCTCATAAAGAGAGAAAGTGGATTTATGCAACCATACATTATGAAAAAAGGCGGCTCACAGTCATCCATATGTTCTGACTGTGAAAAAAAGGCTACAGTACACACACTAACTAACTAATACTATATAGTAGTTAGCACACAGACTAACTAAACTGTTGTACACTACAGCCAGTATATGCTCTTTTGGGGCTTTGGGAATAAGAGTTTGTCTTTTGATCTCAGGGTGCCTCTTTCAACTTGTCTCTCGTCCCTCTCTCTCTCTCTCTCTGATCTCCTTTTTCAGGATGGGAAAATTCATTAAAATAAAAAGATATATCTTTTGATTACAATCCTTCTTTCCATCCTTTTAATTCCTAATTCCTTCATCCTTCTCTTTTTCTTCTCCCACTCCAGCCATGTTTTAAAAAACTTCATCAATTCCTCTCTCTCTCACTACACACTCTGAGCTTTCTCCATGCCTCCTTCCTATCTCCTCCTAATCAAATTATTTGTTCCGCTATTCTTGTCTCCGCACTAGTCACTCTCTCTCATTTCCTTCCTCCCTTTTCCCTTTAATCACAGTCAGTGGTGGGTCATTCTTTCTTCTCTTATTAATTCATTACCAGCACTTTTCTCAACATTTTCAACAACTCATAGCAGCCTCACACATTTTTTTACATCCAGTCAAACTTGGCTATGTAGATCCACTTGCAAACTAACTCAAATTTCAAGTGTGTTTCTTTTCTCTGGTCCCTATTTATTTCATCTTTTCATCCACCTATCATCAACATGACTTTCTCCAATCCTTTACTGTAATAAATAGTAACTATTTTATGTGAGAAGGGAATGTTGTTTACTGCACTTATTTCTTTGGCTATTCTTCATGTCTAATGTACTAGCTAGCTAGTCATATAAGGTAAGTAAATAGATGGCTACCGAATGGCACTGTGGAATGGAATTTCGGTGAAGAAAGAGTTTATACTTGTATACCAGTGTGTACTCTTTTAGTTGGCTCCAGTCGTTTACTTATACTTACTCCCAAGTTTTCTCTTGTGGCAACAGTTGTGACAACTTCAAGGAGCATTATCATGTGTAGTACGCATTAGGTATGCATACTTTCCAAACAATTCAGCTTGTCAAGAATGGGAAACCAAGTGGGAGTTTAAAATCATCATTTTAAACCTTCCCTGTTTTCTTACGTAACAAAGCTCATTTGTGGTATGGTCTCCAATGGAAACACACTATGCAGACTCCATACAATATTGTTTGGAAGATTTTTCATTTAAATTGTAATTTGCAGTGCAAATGTATATGCAAAAAAGTGTGCTTTCCCTCCAGACACAAAATACAAGTTCCTTCACATTTCACCCCAGGAAGGAACACATTGCGTAAAGCGTAGCAAATGTGATTTGCCTGCCCAAAAAAAATTTCATTTTCTTTGCAAATTCATTCCACATGCATACATACAATAATATGCATAAACAGAGCGCCAGAAAATGGGGAAGAGTATGGAAAAAATTCCATTGTCAATCAATCATAGCCGTTAAGTAGATGGGGGAGCAATGGCTCATTCATCTGTCAGTCAGTACCATGTAAAAAACATACGAGTCAGTCACTCGCACACAATTTCATCGAGAAAATAAACAAATGGCTCTCAGTTTAATCTCCGTCAAAGACATGCTTCACTACAAGAATGCAGTAATCAGTCTTCATGCAATAAATATCAGCGGACATACAAAATATACCATTCATTAGTTCATGGAATTTACATGCATGTCAGTTATTACCAACTTACTTAAACATACATATGCATATACATACAACAATATTCCAATATATGCAGAAAAATTCACAATTGCATAACGCTATTGTTGATACCCTCTTCACATGATGGAAATGATCCCAAATTATTTAGCAAACAAAATATATACCTGCTGTATGTAGTAGCATATTTTTCCAGGCCCTACGCGGCCCTACGGACTTGGTTCAATTCCAGACTATATGGCATTTCTATATTATGTACAGCAGTTGATGAGGACGGTACCTGAAAAATGACAGCCGGGAGCGTGGGAAACGATAATAGGAAAGCCAGAATGTACATATGAGTGAGCAATCGAATGTTAAGACAGACATAAAGTTCACTGCTCCTCCACATGGTAAGTACTAGTAGTTAGTTAGTAACTAACATTGCATAATTTGTCACAACTAACTAATCTTCACCAAGGAGGGAGTGAGACAGACAGATGAGTTAATCGTATATAGTTGCTTACAAAAAGAAATTGCTCTGTGTAGAAAAAAATAACGTACCGAACAGCTTGAGCAAAGGAAAAAAAGACAGTCATTAGTAACAATAATGATGAATGTATGGGAAACAAGAAGTTTGTAACCAGTGAAAACTTGTGTATGGTCCATCCATGTGTGTGTGTTCCTATTTGTTTAAGAAATAAACAAGCGGTTGCCCCCAATAACAAATTGATTCCCACTGATAACTGATTGGAATTGTATGTATCATATAGTTAGTTAGTATAAATCATCATTCAAGTTTAATTTGCCGACAAATGAAATCAATGATACATACATAACTACTAACTAACTACTGGACTATGGGGGAGGCCAAAAAAAAGTGTAGAGTGAAGAAAAAATGGTTGAGGACCAAAAAATTGAGCGCAACTGAAAAGGAAGAAACTAATTGCTCACGTCATTCATCTTATTTCGGGAATTCATCTTGCAGTCTTTAGATGTCATTTTTGAGTGATAACTCTCCACATTTCTCACTCAATCTTTGATCTTTCCCTTATGTTCTGGACTGGAAGAAATAGCCGGCTCTTTTTTCTCGTCCAATATATAACCTAGTATTCCTAACTAACTAACTAATGCCTTTTTGTGCAAGCTATACAAACACTCGGAATATTATTACACCTTGTTGTATTTAGCGAAAAACATTCAAAGTAAACAATCCCTGTGCTTATTTAACAATGCTCCACACGAATGCTTTGCATGCTAGGATTTCCACAGTTTTCAACAACATTACGCCCTGTGCCTACATAGGATTTGAGTGAGTTAGTTAGGAAAGTGTGCATCACTTTTTCCTTGTTAATATTTGCCATACTAACTAACTACTAACTAACAAACAAGACTTATCTTTGCCTTTCATCCATAGGATAGCATGCGTGCTGTAGTTGCTACCTAAATGTTTAATGTACTCATGATGAAGAAATTTATGGAAACAGGTTCAAATTAAATAACTCTCATCAAAGATCACAGAGCCCAGCTCATGTGTATACGGTATGTATACATATTATTATGTATACAATGGTATGTTTTCTTTCGTCTCAAGATTAGACCTAGGAAGATGATAATGAGTGCGCTTAAGTAAGTAAGCATCAGGGAAACTAACAAGTCCAGTGTATCCCATCCACTTCTAGAATAACATATTAAGCTTAAGTATCAAAAGAAAAGATTCTTGGAATCTCTTTGTGAACCCCATATATCATTCATTTAAGAAATGATCAAACGGACTTGAGAATTCCATCCGGATCTCAAACTCTTTTGTGCACAAACTGACTGACTAACTAACTATAAAAGAAAATACACACTGCATACGTAATCATCATCAGCATGTAAATAAATACTGTAGATACTATTTAACTATAGAGCGAAACTAAATTCACAAGAATAGTTAAACAATCTAGACTAAAAGTATTTAGCTCCTGGAAGCACAAGCTTCAATTAGATGATGAATTTTGTACATGTGTTTTCATATGTCAGGAGAAAAGAATAACCTTCTCTATTTTCGTATACATATTACATAGTAATGACCAGTCATCAGTCATTGGCCCTCACTGCATGGAGTAAATAGAGCCGACAAAACATTTTCACTGTATTTTTAGTCTCCTAAAGCCACCACCTCATAGTTAGCTATAGTAATCAGTCAGTAAGTTCCATTACTTTTAAATGTACTGGTGACTGACTGCGATTAGTAATCAGTAGATACCTAATGTCCTAGTATTGCTAGCTACCTACAGCAATTATCATTACAACCAGTAGTAGTAGTAATAACCTTTTCAGTTAACTAACTACTGTGTCTAGCTCGAGGAGATGCATTTAAGTAGCTCCTCAAGGATCATTTTTATCATCATCATCATCATTATTATTATTATTATTATTTTAACTTCAATTATCTATGCAGGTAGTGGCAAAAAATCAATACTGTTGTAACTACCTAACTAACTAACTAACTAACTAACTAACCAAGCAAGCAATTGGCTTTTTGCACATTGACAGCCACCAGAGAATAATTGCAGCAGCTGACAATTTTCCCATGGATCCCAAATTCCCTGCATCCACAGATTTTTAATGAGTAGGACTGTAATAATAATGACGGCCCTCTGTTTGTATTGATATGAGACATTCACTCATCAGACACAGGCTGACCGACTGATGTGAATTCAAATACCTCATCATCATCAAAGAGATTTTTATGGGTAAAAAAATGATATTCCCATGGACCCAGAGTCTTGTTGTTGTTTGTGACTGACGACCAATTTATACCAAGTCAGAGTCTACAGCAAGTCTCCATTTCAAAAAATCTCACAGGCCTACTAGACAGTAACTTACGTATTAGTTACTTACTTACTGCATATGACGAGTTTAGTCAGTCAGTCAGTGTGAGAGAAAAAGATGAGGATGAAGAAACAATCATAAAAAACGGACTAATGAGGGCTCCGTCTTTTGTAGCTTCCTTCACTACTTACCACTACCAATCTACTGCACATCTACATTCAATTTCATCATTTCTTCCGTAATGATTTATTAAGCTTTAGTTAGTTAGTTAGTCAGTCAGTGATTCTGGTTCCATATATTCTCACCCGGAAGGCCTCTTTAATAGGTAAAATAATACATGTGGGCTAAGCCACTACTGTAAAATGGGAATGTTGTGACCAATATTATTATTAATCACTCATCTTTCATCCCGCGGGTAAAAATGTTTGATGGGAAATAATCACCCATGCTAAGATACACATGTATTTTTTTATCCAACTAACTAAAAGTAATGCAGACCATCTACAACTACTTTTTGTGTGTGTGTGTGTGTCTGCAGGAGTATTAAGAGCACTTGAAAAACAATTTGTACAAACCAACTGAAAGTGAAAAGTGGGCAAAATTTCTTTCTCTTCCCAAGTCTCATATAAATTACAATGGTGATGAGCTCCACAAAGTCCGCGTGTAAATGACGACTACATTTTCACACAGTGGAAAAAGGGCTGTGTGTGAAAACCACTTGCCATGCCATCATCACACAGTCTTGAGTCAATATATGCTCTACTGACTGACTACTCATGAACGAGCCAAGGAAGGAACAAACAACAGTCCGTTGCTACTAACTAACTAACTAACTAACTAACCAGCCAACTCTTGTGCTAACTAACTAGATATAGGCTGGCCGCCGCCACTACTTCTATATAGATCACAGTGTGTACACGTAGAATGCCAACATGGATAAGAAAATGGAACGACCAAAGGAACCAGTCTTTCTCACAAATGTGACTCAAAATTTACTTTCATCTGTGAGAGGTCCATTATTATTCACTTGTCTCTCTCTCTCTCTCTTGTGTTCACATCCCAAACTCAACAAGATAAATGAAGGATCCACAAATTTTCACTCTTTTTCTGCACGTGTTTTATATAGTCACTTTGCTCTTGTATTTGTGACCCATGGTTACCAAACCACTGGAAGATATTATGCAAATCTTACTGAATCCACATTACTCTCATCACTATTTATTAGAATCTACACTAACTAACGCACCAAAGGGAGGCCAAATCAAAGATTAGGAGTCTAGGCATTATTGACTATAGGCATTGCATAAGAATGAATGCAGTTAGTTAGTTAGTTAGTTAGGTTTGTTGTCTACGGACTACACACTTATTATTATGATTTGGACTCGGATTTTGGGGACAGATACATATATATGGATGGTGTGAGACGACAGTGGGAGCCAGAAATGTGTATAGAGGAAGAAAGAGAGGTGAAGGGGAAAAAGAGAAACCTCATGATGATCATGATGACGATGATGATCATCTCTGGGACTCGTCCCTGCCTGCCATTTGAAAAAGAAAAGGGAAAGAGCGGAATGTGCACAACTTAAAGTTAAGTAGGGAAATATATGAATATTCATAGAGTTCCTTAATGTTCTCTTTCTCTGTGACTGTCTTTTTCCCCTTGCCTGGGACTTGCTGTGAAATCACACAAGATCATATGCATGGTTATGTGACGAAAAGTTGTACATGGAGCTTTCTCTCAATTCTACAGATCAGTGCATAATACTAGTATACAGAGTCTTAGCGAGTATTGTGAAAAGTATTGTGTATAAGACTGGGGCTCTTGGTTAGTTATTAAGTTGGGAAAAGCGATGCTTACTGACTGACTGACTTGCTATATTTTTAATCTGACCGCAAAGCTTTAGTCATTCGTATTGCACAATTTTGTGGGCATGTGGATTTCCAAAGTCTTTAATGAAGGGATGGTGGCAAAAGGCAAATGAGAAGGAGATAGATGAGATAGATTGTGGAGCGCATAAAGTGAGCTAGTGACTCGTTGTCATAACAACAGCTGGGATAACTGGACAAGTAGAGTTAGAGTGCAAGATTTGGTTGGTTTGTTAGAAATGTGTAATAAAGATATATTTCCCGAAAGCATTTCTTTGGGAAATCATGCCAATCATGGGAGAAACTGGTGCCTTTTTAACTGTAACAAAAGGGAAACTTGGCTGGAAGGAAAATTGGGAAAACTTATTCCATCGGCTATGTAAGTTACTTGCTAAGGAATAAATTAAAAGCTGTAGTCTATCTAAGCACACGGTCGCACACTTTCCATTTTGGCCACATGGGATGAACCCTTTTCTTGGGGATGATATCAAACAACAAGTTTAAGACACACACCCAAACTTGTGTGTGTGCACAAAAGCTCTCTATAGTTGTGGGCTATATGCTCGGGATTGATACTTTGATGTCACTTTTGTGTACGTATCGTTGAAAGGAGCCAGAGGTGAAACTAATTCCCTATTTCTATATCAAATAATGACAAAAGTTCACACAACAAGATGATGAGGTCCCCAAAACTTTACATTTTAATCACCACGAAAACGGCAAACTTCTCACACCCGGGTAAATACAAAGTGTGTAGCCCACGGATTAATTGCATAGGCTTTTGTCTCTAACTAACTAACTAACTAACTATAAGCCTTCTGATATGACAACCCAAATCTTTTACAATCACTGATGAGAGGTTAATAATCTTTCCCCATTTTCATTATCATCAATGGCTATATGTTTTTTTCTCACTCAGTCAGTCTGTCATTGTATATGTATATAGGTTCAAGTTACAATGGAGATCCATGCAATCGGCACGGACAAATGTCAGTCCGTCAGGTATCCATTATCCTGCTGTTTGTTGCCACCATCGTGAGCATGATTGTTTGTAGGCAGTATTATTATTGCTAGTAAGTATCGACAATAGGAACTGGGATGGGAGTCACAGATAATGCTTTTGATAAATGCACGATGGGCTGAGCGTGGCTCATTGGTCGACATCTTCACAATACAAGTGATCAAATAAGACGGGGTGGCTCACGACTTTCAACTTTCCAACTCACTGGGTATAATAATAATAATCCATGTTGTGATTGAGGTGAAGACATTGTAGTTTAGATGTGCACAAAGCAGAGGTGGCAACAGTCAAATGGAATCGATGATACGATTGACCGGATAATTTGGAATTATTACTTACTTACTCAAATTGAGATTTTAGTCGCTGGGTTGGATTTCCAATTACGAAATTGCTGAATTCAGTAAAACCACTTTTCTGAAATTAACGTCACTTGACATATTTGTATTCAAACAATTTGAATTCGATATAGTTTCGAAAGGTTTTTGATGGCGATTATAGTGTGGACACGCACAATTAAACAATAAGGTTCTTGAATTTACTTCAATAAATTTACGGAACAATTCTATTATGCCAATTAAAACTTAGTCCTCATTAAATAACTATGATGCAGAAATTAATATTTTTTTGACCTTTCAGTATCTTATTTTATCAATAGTCGAAATATTTATTCAATTTTTGCTCTGCTTCATTAGAACGCCACTTGCCATATTTGTAACACAACATTATAATTTTCTAGCCCTTAGAATAGATAACTGGAATGGGTCTCAAATAGCAGCTAACATTAAAGAACTTAATATAGCCAGTAAGGTAACAATGCACACACCCTGATTGACTAGCTGTTTATCAGAGTGAGAGAGTCGGGCCAAAAGTGACTGATAATAATGATGCCTTTGTAGTTAGCGGGGAGCACGCCACAGTTGCCCGCACCAACCAGCCAAGGTGGCCAAATTGAACCAACACGTCTCACGCATTTTCCCCCGTCAATCTCTTCATATTGGATAGAGCTAATAATACACGACTCCGTATTTGCTCACATACTGATAGATCTGACGTCTCATTTAGTCAGTCAAAATCTGAGCCACCTTTCACTCCATTCCTGATGGAATTGATACGTCTTAGCTCGTGATTTAAGACTCAATTTGGAGCGCAGATAAAATACTGGGAAAGTGTGGACCAGACTAAAAGCTTTCTTCCCTGTACTATAAATTAGTAGAGCAGGAGAAATGTATTTAGCAAAAAAAAGAGCTCCCCAACCAAATATATGGGCTCACTTTGTTGCACTGGATTCTTTCTTATGATTATTGCGGAACTACTATTTACTACAAGTCCGAAAGTTTATTTACCAACAAACAATAATTGTTGTGAGCCAGTAACTAACTAAGTGGCCTCTTCTCTAATGTGTTCCACTTGACTAGATAGCCGACCAGATAAGCCCGCATAGTATAGTATATATTAGTAGTTAGTTAGTTAGTTAGTTAGTAATGGACGAAATGAAACATGGGTCTGTAATGAGCAGACTGGGGGGAACAAACCTTATGGTCACTCTGTAGCACATTATGCAACCCATTTTTGGGTACAATACTAACTAACTAACTATTTATGTATTGATATACGGGAAGTTAGTAGTAAGTGAATCGAAAATAAACTTACTAACTACAAAAATCAGTCCTTCCATCCATGATCCATACCGATGATAAAAAAGAGGACGCTGGAGTGCTGTAATGCCGTAAAAGTGTGCGGACGCGGGTGGTCCTAGAAAAAGAAGTATGTGCCCATCCTTTTTATTCGTCCGTGTGATAAGGAGAGGCCAAATCTACTGTCTGTACCAAAAAAACAACAAATATCCCCGAAAACATTATTATTATCATTTCATAAAGATAAAAGTCCTGTCCAGACCCCTGTGTGGAATGAGTCTCGACAAATTATTCCAATTCCATTGATGCATAATAATTTAGTGGCAATAAAACTCTGTTTTTTTCAAGGGAAAATCCTATGACAAGTAGCTAACTAACTACATTCAATTTCGTGCGGTTTAAACACTTATTTTTTTGGATAGATTTGGGATTTATTGACAGTAAGTGAGTAACGATACCAGACCGCATGAAAAATCGTGACATGGTCACACTCAATCGCTCAGTCAATGAGCCAATCAAAGTACAATAGTTGTACCTGTTGTCTGTCATCCATTAATTTCATACAGACTGTATAGTATTTACAAGCTAATGTCTCTATATTGTGCAACACCCCAAGCCAGTGACTTAAAAACAATGGATGCGTGGAACAAGAAGAATTGGTAATTGATCGGAAATTAAATTCGATATGCACGAATCTTTTTTTTTTCTTTCTACACAATATGTAATAATAGTTGATCCAAGTGAGTTCTTTTCCAACAAGTGATAGCGGAGCAAAAAATAATATATTATCCGTGCCACCACTAGTACCGTGCATTTTATATACACTACATACTACATATGTGAGTGACTGACAAGTTGTTCATGGTTGAACGATTTCTTATAGTTTCTCATCCATAAACTTGCTCATCCCATTGTTTTCATTCCCCCTTGTCCCCCCCGTTTGGTCTTTCTGCCAAGTTAGCGCGAGACAGGCATGACTGACTGCATTTATTAGCTGGAGCAAAAGCACATCATGCAATACACAGCCCAACAAACTTATGGCTGATTAAATTGCTCACCTTAGCCTCTCTGCACTGTTTTTTGTCTTGTGTGTGTGCTTCGGTCATTGAGTGGTACTATCTAACTAGCTATCTGTACACTAAATATTCATGCATGTGTGTTTGTGTGTATTCCATTGTGTCATGCAAGGGAGAAAATAATGTTTATGGTTGCCACCGGAAATCCTGGAATAATTAACTCGACTGATTTTTTCGTCCACTCTGCCTCATAATACAGTATAGTTAGTTACTTTAAGTGTGTATTAACTTTTCCGTAAGTGTCCTTGAATTTCTACTGGTAAGAAATTTTCCCACATGTATTTTTTTGCTCCGAGTGAGACATTAGATTCCAAATAAGGTTTCCCCAGAGTATTCCAAAGGGAATGAATGAACTTATAAAAAAAAGTTTATGGAGTTGGTTAGTTAGACACTGTGATGATTATTAGGTATCGACATGCGTCCCATGATCAAATTATCAATTCTTGGACTAAACCACTCATTAGTATTGACTGACCCTTTATAATTCCAATACGTGCGTCTTGCTCGTGTGTCTAAAAAGGAGATGGCTAAATAACCGTACACCGACCATTTTCAAAGATCACGAACGTGTCATTATTATGATCGGTTTCACATCCACAGGTACTCATCACATAATCTTCGCTGTGGTCTATGCATTCTTTTTTACACAACATGTTCGCTCATCATTATATGGAGGGCCTAGAGGCGCTTCTCATTGTACCATGTACAAAAAAAACACAATCTGGTCAACTTTTATCATTATTTCAAAGGGACCATTAGAAACTAACTAACAAACTGCTAGGAGAAACTACACTAATAATAATAAAGGGAAGACAATGCCATCAGTTGAATGAAATGGGTGTGCATACCTCATATTCACATTCCTTGGCCTGGCAAACGAATTATGGGACCCCAAGAAAAGTATGTATCTAGTGACAATGTTTTCATTGATTTAATGAAACATTAAGATAGTTGTAAGCGCTTGTTGTTATTGAGGCGATTCTTTCTCAGATGACAAGATTATGTGCATACAAAGAGGTATAGGAACTTATAATGAGCCAAGTCCTAACACTGTGGGGTGCACTAGAATGTCTCCAGAAAAAAGAGATTCGTCCGGCTGCCTCCCATAATGGTTATGATTATTGAAAGTATGGAAAGTTGAACTGGTTTGCATAATATATACATTGTACATACTGCTGGGATTGCGGTGAGTTCACAAACAAAGGGATGATATTGTCCGTGCACAGAAATATTTGACAAGTCTGATAATAATGTTGGCAATACTCAATTTCTTGACCAATTGGTTAATGATTTTTTGTAAGATTCTTCATCTAAATAATTGGATACAGTTAAGAAAGTCACGGTGCATAGGGATTCCCATTGAAATGGCCAAGAAATATGTGGATGTGACAGAAAAAGTGTACAAGATTGCTCAAAAGGTGCACGCATCCTTGCACACACACATGTGATGTATAGTATGTATAAAGTAGTCAACTCGGAGCTAATGGATGCATGCATGCACTCTGCAGAACATGAAACAAGAGAAAACATTTATGAATGTCACATGCATATTATTGAGCTGAGATAATGTGTAATAATAACATAATGGGCCCAAAGAATAAGACACACTTTGGATATTGTAATATGTGGAATGGAGCAAGGGACGATATTTCAAAGACTTGGCAACCACCAGTCAAGCCTAACTAAAAAGAATGTGCATGTGATGTGAGTTTGTATTCAAAATATGAGTATAGTCAAGGCGTTCATCTCATAACAATAAAGTTTGAGCCAGACATCTGTCCCAATGATAAGAAACTAAGATTATAGGGTTAAAAAAGGATTTCCTTTCCAAAATGTATAAATCAACTCAAGGGGGTTCGTACACCAAGATTTTTGGGGTAAAAAAATGTCCTTTGGTCCAGCGCCTATATCATCATCACATAATATAGCATGCAACGAGTATCATTCATAAACGACGTTAAAACCTACTGAATCAAATGCAGCCAATAAGTTTACCTGCATGTCGTACGGTTAAGTACAGTTATAGTAGTTATAGTACAAGTTTTAGATATCGAAAGGGCAGATTTTTGTTCTCTTCTTATTATATTCCTTTACCTTTGCCCTATTCATTACCATTTGTTGGACCATACTAATGGACCTTATTATACGTGTGTGAGTAAATGCAATGGTCCTATGTCAACTCGCTCGAATTTTCGGTCGATCAATCTTTTTCAAATCCAATGTCCCTCATGTATGGATCTAAAGTGCACTTAAGTCGTTTAAACGGACTGACCCTTTTGTTCACTCTGGTAGATATATAAAACTTTGAATCACATAAACCTTGAGTGGTTAAAAAAATGTCCATCTGGATTCTACTACTTGGATCGTAAAATGTATTGAAATCTGTGGATCCTATAAAAGGTTGACTTGTAACATTCACATGATGATGATTTAGAAATTGATAGCTATAGCTAGCTAACTGGATTGGATCTCATAAGCCCATTTGCTGACTGATCTCAATCTTCGTCATCTTCATTACTGTTAGTTATTAACATGATCCATGCATGCATACCTGTTCATTTTTATGGTCCGTGCGTTCCCTGCATTTTAAAATATTATGTCTTCATGAAATAAAAGCAATAAGAATAATGGACTCGAGACGCCATCACAGATCAACGCATAAAGTATAGTAATAATCATTACCACCGTCATAAAAGCCATTCCTACGTGTATTTATGTGCCCCCTTTGTTTTAATATGCACCATGCACTATGTACAATGTGTATATTCTATACGTTGGGTCTATCCAAGACTCCTTAAATGTCAACTCGATAAGCTGAAAAAGACGTTCCCCATTATACACGTATATTTACGTTTTTTTTATCCAATCCAAAGTTCAACCATGAGTGTAAAAACAGCCTCTAGCTTTTCTTTCCATTCAATCACTATTTTTTCATACATGGTTAGCTTTTTTTTGTCAACACAGGTTGGGAATAAAAAACAAACCTAAAAGCTTCTCCCAGTGTGCTTATCTTGTCCCAATCTGTTGTATATTATGTAGTATTAAATTCCATTTCATTCACTTTTGCCAATTTCGTTGTCACAAAGGGAGACAAAATCCACCCAGAGGTATCCCTTTTCATAAACAACAAATAAAATCAAATAGGAAAAACTTTTGATCCATTTAGTCCCATTAGGAAGATGTGATCCTTATACTTATATACAGCTAGAATTTTAGTTCTTGATCACATTTCATTATTGAAGAAACTTTTTTTTTCATGGTGACATTTAGAACCCACAAGTACTCATCTTCTCAAAAGGCTCGTGCTGTTTTTACCATGAACAAAAAAAAATCTCTTGAGTGCATTTTCTGTTAGCTCAATTTGTCAACAATATTTTGTACGTGAGGATGGATTCTCAACTCTGCTAGGGAAATTCTAACAGAATAACTCACCAGCTAATATTTGCTTTTGCTGTACTTTGATTGTGTCACTAATTAATGGATGCAATAATATGAGACAATGATTGCAAATATATTTTAGTGGCTCAGTTAAGGAGCAGCTGAGTGAGTTTACAACAAGTAAGCATTATATGATGGTGACGATCATGATGATAATGACGATAATTATAATCATCATCATTATGACTGATGCTGTGTTTATAACCGTAGTTAGTGCTGCACTCCTTATCCAGTAGAAACTCACTTGCGGACTGTTTATAGGTGACAGCATGAACCCATTAATTAGTACATAGTGTCGCAACAAAAAGTACTCATTGCAAAAGCTGATGGACTGACTGGGGATCGAACCCACACCTTCAATTAACCGTATTGATTTGATTTCATAACAAAAACCAGTGCAATCAACTGTGATAACTTGTTTATTTGTCCTGTTACTGCCCAATATCAAATTCAAAGCACAGGAAAAATCATTATCCATACCCTTAAGACGTGGACTAAAAATGCAACGTGCAAATGCAACAAGTCAGTCAGTGAGTTCACGTATAATACACGTACGTACCGTAATTTGGTGGGATGTGGGATAAATGAGATAAGTAAGTCAGTAGCTGACGACGGTAAATATATAAGAAAAGGGGATTGCTGATGGTGATGACATGATGACTAAAGTTCCCCACCAAAAAAGACAGTCTACATAGGGCATAGCCAAAAGGAAGGAAGGAAATGTTAGTTAGTGGTTGCTAACAAACCAAGTATAAGGTAAAGAAAGAATGCGAGTGAAAGAAGACGAGGGGATGATTCATGAGAGTTGAGAAGGTCGGAAAAAAAGATCAGGAGATCAATCGACAAGTGGTTTGGTTTACGTACACACACAAAGGGAAGAAAAAACTTGTAGTTAGTATGTTACGTGGGTGTCTATCCTATAGATCCATACTTGACGATGTGTACAAAGCGTCACCCTCACAAAAACTTGCCTTAATCTTCTCTTTGATTTGGAGCTTTCAGACATGCCGGGAATTCTTTTTTATCTCCCTCATAATCCTGCCTGTATAATAGTCATTCGCCCTAACTGCCGTTTTTTTCAGTAATAGATCCAATAGATGCAAAAAATAATGTACAATGCGCTAATTGTTTGATAGGAATTGCTGGACGTTTATATCTATGGTATGGTAGACTAGATAGTTTTAAATGTGATTTTTTTCAGTTTTTGATTTTAGGCGAATATAATGTATATTGCAAATAAGTGGAAAATTTGAAAATACAAAGGAAACGGGAACAAATGGGATACAGTTGACAAAAAAAGGGTGACAGACGGACACGCGTCATCGCCTGCCGACCTCCTAATACGACTCATTTGTTTATTTGGTGATACGATCCTGTGGACTCACTCCTATATAAATGGACAAGACAGTGAAAAAAAAGGTTTCATGGACAGGGACAGTCCAATCCATTGATTCTGAAGAGAGACAATGATGAACCGTCCATTAATTTAGAGAGCCCATCTCATTTTCCTATAAATGATTATTATATCATGGATTGGAGACAAATTCTTGGTTGGCAAATGAGCCCACCCGCAACTACCCATATAATTCTTTTCAATTGGAATTCAAATCAAGTTGTTTCTTCGTGATTTCCGTCCCCTCCTTTTTCGTACATAACACACAAAGCCATTTGCTTTTTACTAGTTAGTTAGTCATATGGGATGTGGGATGCTTATAATTATGTAGACATTGAATCCTGTTCCCGTCTGTCGTCGTGTGCTCAGCATTCCTAATTCACGTACAGAAAGGAGTCCGCACCACATTTACGTACTAACTAACTAACTATACTCAGGGAGAATAAATCCATACAAACGAATTGCATACTTTCATTCACGCGTGGAATAAACAAGTCAGTCACATACTACGTGTTTCGGAATTTTAAATCATTATGTCTAAACTGAGTGAGAGTTTGGCAAATTGTCGCAATATGGTCGCTATAATATTCTAAAAGCAGAGTGAAAAAACCTCCGGCCTCATTTCCCTATCCCTTGAAACAGCACTATGCCTTAGCTTGGTAACTATGATAACTTGAATGGAAATCTACTGTACTTTCTTTGACACATTGGTCAAGTAGTCAGAACAGCTGTGAATTATGTGGATTGGAAAAAAAGTGGAAAAAATGGTAAGCCTAGATAGCACAAAGGGATGATGGATGCTTTAAAGATTCCATGAGTTATTATATTGTGATTAAAATTAATGATAAAAAGGTGATTCCATGTAGAAAGTCTCTGTCTCTCATCTACCTGTATTTTTTTCCTTTCGCAGATTCAAGATTTACGTGCTGGTTAAATGAAGCAGACAGAGAATAAGACATGGTAAGACAGTTGCCGGTTGTAACTGCATCTATGCAGAACAATGTTTTATAGAATGGATCGTGTGTACATAACATATAATATACGGAGGCAAACTAACAAGATGAATGTTGCGTCCAAAATGACTTTGAGAGCACCACGGGAACACCACGGTGATCTCAAGTGAGTAAATAGTAAGGATCTATGTATAAGCCTATTACCGGTCTCATGTGTAAACGTGGATCTAACATTTTTTGGGAACAAATCTAGCGGTCAAGACAGAAAATTTATAGGCGAACTGCCATGAATAATCGAAATGAGATAAAGGAGGGGGATCAAACAATGAGTTGCTAATACCAAGGAGAATAAAAAATACTGAGTTATTACCATTACACAGGATGTACAGTATTAAACTAGAGGATTTACTTGAAAAAATATCAACCAACAGTTTTTCTTTCAATATTTTCCACCTTCCAAAACTCTAGTCGTTATCTAACTAACTAACTTTGCATATCCTGCCTGCAGTGATCCCACACTGAAGAAACTACCTTAAGAAATTGATACAAGAAGAATCATAATCCTTAATAATTATTATCACCATCTTAATAATATCATGATCATCATCATCATAATGGAACATGGCTATTGTACAGTTTGGACTGTCTGAGTACGTAACTAACTAACTACAATGGCTATATAAGCTGCCATTCATGTCGTTTAGGAGCCAACGTTGGCAATAATAATAATAATGGATTGCACATATTCACATTGTTGTGGTCTGAACAACAAGTGCGAGTGAGTCGGTAATTTTGAACGGCTATGTTCATAATCATATAGTATAATATGGTCATTGGTCCCTCACTCCAACACTGTACAATAGACTTTATGCATTAGTTAGTTAGTTAGTTACTCTACTCACTTGGTTACTCTAGCTGTAGCTCATATATGCACAAAAACACATTGTTGTTGTATAGTTAGTTTGTTAGTTAGAACCATAAGTTTTTTTATACGAAATAAATCAATGGGGATTTATTTTAAAAAACACAATCTGTATTGTTAATCAGTGGCGATAAATCTGTCAAATGAATGTTGGAATGCCGTAGTTTTGTAAGCTGATACAGAGGGAGAGAGGAGATGCATCTGGAAGGAGAAGAAAAAAAAGATCCATGACAAGGGTCAACTCTGCGGGATGTCCCCATGTTCAGTCAGTATCACAAGTAGTGAGTATTATATAAAAAATGCATGAGCTCAATCCTCCTACATTTTCCCACCTACCTATGCTGAACACCTTGAGATTTTTACTCCAGAGGTTAGTTCCACACATCTCATTACGATCATTTATGATTGTGCGTACAAACTTTTTCAATACTTTATGTGGTAAATGTTTTTCCTCCACGTTTTCTATATCTAGCCAAACTATTTAACTTAATGTATGATGGGCCCACCCGTTCTGTCTCGTTCATTTTTTATTTTCACCCAATTTATTTATAGGTTTCTCGTGGTTCCCAATTTTATGGAGTCTGATTTCCAACCGATTTGTCATCCCTTTATGGGCACAGGGAAATTAAATAAGTCTTTTTGGACAGTTTTAAAATATTTGTCTACATTTTTTTAACTTTTCTTGTATTCTGAGCTAATCTCCCACTGTTGTTTCCAAAGGATGGCTCTAAGAATCCATATGTGGCATCTTTTCTTAAATGAGTTAGTTGGACGCCGTACTCAATGCTCATAGTAAATAGTTTGTGAATACGATTGAAAAAATATTTGGACGGCGGTCAATACTTGCATAACTAACTAACTAAATCATTTGTGCTCTTATTTGCTTAAGATGACTAGCAATTATGACGTGCTATACAAATTTATTGGTCTAATGAATACCCTGCAACAAAAAATGATTTGTCCATGATAGCGTGTGTGTGCCAATGAACAAAAAATCGTGAAAACTGTGGAACCATGACTTTAGAATTTCGTTGGAACGTGATCATCAAAGGCAAAGGGTTAAATCCACAAAACGTATAATGCGTCATGGTAGACTAGATTTGAGAATCAGTGAGTGAGTGACGAGATTGGATGCATCTCCAAAACGATGATGATATAAGGGTTTACCACCTTGGAAATGAAAAAAAAAAAGATGGCATGAAACTCTATAGGGTTGCATCTTCTCAGTTTCACTGGAAATACAAACTCTCAGTCACTGAGCCAGTTGAAATAACTAAGTGAACAAAGTGACCTTGGAAATTTCGCATTTAAGTGTCAATTGATTAAAGGGGAATGGAGTTTACCATTGTGTAAGAAAAGAACAGCATGAGCAGAGCGTATAAATACCGATGGCCATAATAATAAAACCTATAGTATGCGGTGCACAATAGACTATACATACATCATATCATACCCATGATAAAAATCATTTCTTTACCAATGATTCTTACTTAGAGCACAATAAAAAACTGTCTGAATCCAAACACAAAGCACAGGGTTATAAGTAATAAGTGTGAAATCGATAGTCAAAACATGTTGGAGAATGAAAAAGCGAAGGCTAAAGGGATTAGGTAAAGTAAGTAAGTAAGTAAGTGATATTAAGGAGAAGGAAAATAAACTATAACTTCTTATATTCTATACAGACTATGGTCCCAATAATAATAATAATGCACGAATAAAATGCTTTGTACAAAGGGAAATAATGGTAGCAATCATAGACTATATAGTCCTATAGTTTCCTCTCATTCCATCTGAACGCCTTACTCGTCAGTACAAAAAATTCATGTCAACCTATTTATCAGGATTATAGTTTCAAGCCCTATGAGTAAAAATGGTACCTACCCTCTGGAATAAAAAAGATATTTTTTCCCCGTATTTATACATAAACATCCCATAGTATAGTCACTCACTGCTCACCGTGTGCTTTGTGGTTTTCATAGTAAAAAATATATATAACAAACAAGACTGTAAAAAAGGGAATCATTTAATCCCCAAGTTTCAATAGCAAAACTAACTAACTAACTATGCTCGTCAAATGATTATGAAAAAGGAAATGAACCAAATGAATCCATGCTGTGAGAATGAAAATACATTCATTTGGTTGCCACCAACCCTTATGGTATACAGTTTAGATAAATCATTAGAGCTAGTATGTCGCCAATTGTGAAGGATTTGTGATTTCCACATTTACTTACTATCCACTGGGATGCAATAATGGACCACTTTTCTTCGGGGAAACAACACACTCTATTTTATCTGTAGTTTAGGGTGCAGAGAAGACTTTCAAATCCACACACCCAGTCTGTAAGAATGGGTAGCACATTACATGGTAAGAAGCTAGTCAGTCCACACAAATAGATAGAGACTATGTATACTGACTGTTGATAGATTTACAATCAGAGAGTTAGAAGAAAGCCACTGTATTACAATAAAAAGAGCTTTCCCTATTTATGTAGCAGTATGTATGGGAGACTCAACGGATGATGATGATGATGATACCTCCAGTATAATAATAATACAGTTGGTTCGTGCTTTTCCCAAATGCTTTCTTCGTGGTTGGACCCATTAATGGTTCCCTTTCTTTTAAAAGCATTTGACTATTTCGGAAGAAACATTCTATCGACTTTTACTATTTGCTCCTCACATCCACACAGCCATGGTAGTATCTTTTCCTCCCATTATTTCCTCCTATATATACTGACTGACTGAGTGCAAATAAAGTTACTGTGTGCATCCGTATTGAAAAGCTTTCCACAGTTCTCCCACTTTTATTATCCTTTTGTCTTGTCGGGGAGCCTTAGCAAACTAAAAACTGTAATACATGTACTGCACTCCCTGTGCTAAAGAATGTCCGCACTGCGGAAATACATTTAACACAACTCCACCATTTAATCTCTTTCCAAAATAACAAGAATAAACCATCAATAACGATTATTTCTGTGGTATCAAACCCTTTCTTCCTTTTTGGGTTCATCCCCAAAAAGGTACCATTTACTTAAGGTCTTATATGGTGAGTTAGTTTAGAAGCCTCAATCCAATAAATAAATCGTGTGAATCGAGTAGCTTTGGCCGTTTTTTTACTACTCACTATAAAACTAACGCAAAAAATCATTCAGACATTCAACTTAAATGTCATCACTGTGATGCAATAATGATTCAGAGTCAGTTGCTTATTAAAACTGTAAATGCACTCTCAGTCAGACATTATGCGTCAATGGTTAAACATAAGGAATACATACTGGCTGGCCTGCAAACAGTAGTGGTGAAGTTGAAGCTTCATCAATCATTTTTCATAGATAGTCATTCCAATCTTGTCTTCTAAAGTGACTAGTATTGTTTGCTAGTAAAGTGAGCCTACTTTGGAACCAACAGTTTAGCAATTTACTTACTAGGTTAGTTAGTTCGTGAGGGCTTTAAAAACTGAGCATATGAATTGGAGTTAATCTACTGGAATTATGCAACAGATGATGAGCAAATGAGAATAAAAAAAAGGTTAAAAAATCACTTTAAAGTTAGTTTTAGTCGGTTTAAAAGCCAACTATTGAAATTTAAGTTCCAGAGCGATAATTCGGATTTCAATTTTTGAATTTTCAATGCAAGAATAAGACTTGTGAATGAAATGAGAAATTTGCCTATCTGTGACAAAGGGACATTATGCATGGACCAAATTGACGTCTTGAAGCGCTAATAATGTATCTCCGTTTAATTTGAGGACGACTGATAAACATTCCATTTGGTAGGATGTAATTGATTTCTTTGTTGAAAAAAGGGGGAAATGTTTAGGCCCAAAAGCTTTCAATTCCTTAGGTAGTTAGTTATGTGTACACATACATTGACTACTATAGTGAGATGATGATGAAAGCAAGAATTCAATTGGAATTGCCAAGAAGTTGCTCCCAAAAACAAGACCAGGGAATGATATGACGAACATTAAGTAAATAAAAGAGATGAAGCTCCTAATTTCTTCCTTTTACATGCATACTAAATAAGAATTCAAGATCAGGGCTTCATGAAAAGAAAGGTGTTCCCTTATATAGTGAATTGGCTTCTATTGTGTGGAAGGTAAAATGAAAAACTTCAAAGGAATCATTTCCCCAGTTCAGGAATCACCCCACTATTTGTGCATGCGAAGGAAATTTCATGGGAATTTAATAAGTTTCACAAAACAAATAAATAGTTAGTTAGTTAGTTACTTGTAGCAAATTATTTGGTTAATTTTTTACCGCACACCCAGTCAGTCAGTCAGTCAGTCAGTAGCTGTAATAAAAACTTTGTATCCTGTATTGTAAAATCGTCATTTCCTTTTTTTCCTAATCTAATCTCATCTGTGACGAATTGAAAATGTGAAAACGTCTTTGCAGTGGCAGTCTACACATGGGAATGTTCCCATCCAGTCTCACTTCTTACACTTATAATACTATATGCATGTGTTCCATTATGATTGTTATTATTTTGAATACGGCCATTTTTAATGGGTCTTATGAGTGCACACAGCACTTGCACACAAGCTGTGTATACCGTTTCGCCTGAAATTTCCAGCGCACAGTGGATCCTTTGTACGTTGGCTCTAAAACCCTTTGGAATCATTACAACTCATTTTTCCATACGAACTAACTAGTGTATCTATTATATGCATAATGCTGAAGCGTCGTTCAGTTTTAAAAGAAAATCCCGAAATATTAAATTACTCACCATATAAGTACATTAGTGCATATTGCCAGTAAATTAAACCACGGGGAAAATAAAAATTAATTGAAGTAAAGCTACCAATTTTCTTCTTTTGTAAGGAAAATTTTCAAAACCCGAATATTTGAAAGAGATTTGTTGAAAATGAAAACGATGTCTATAATTTCTGTGCTATCATATGCATACACTTTATTATTCCAGAATTCACGGTAAGTGTAGCAAAACACGTGTAAATCATATAATGTGAGCTCATAATATACAACAGGGTTTGATTTGGCTCCTGCTGCGTTCTACTCACCCTTTCATTATTATTATTACGTGATGCATTGCAATCTTCGAATTTATCATGATCAACTTGAATGCATTCTTAGTCGAAGCAACTGCTGCTTTTAATTTTACCAATCTTCATTTCGCATGGAGATAATGGGGCGGCATGATTTTCCCAGATTGAGCAGTTCCTTCATATACAACATAACAAAACTGTCTACTTATGAAATATGTATACGCTTAAGCAAATTGCTCTACCCATCAACTCATGCTCACCATTTATTCACCAACGTGTCCAACTAAACTCAAATCACATGTGCCAAATTAATTCCCTGTGTGTGGTGAGTAATGTGCAAACAACAAAAGACATAAAACTGTCCATAATTTTATGATATTGGAAAAAAAAAAAAAAAACTGGATTCAATTCATTCTGACTGGCACACAGAATACGATATTTACTGCCATACAGTTTACACACTGGATCAAATCATAAGGGACGACCTTTGGGAAGCAACCATAGAGCGCCACCTATGCGATTCCTGGGGAACCACATACACATGAGAAGGAAATGATGAACAAATTGTTTTGTATTCATTTCTAAATGTTTTTTCTCCCGTTCCCAATGATTCTCCACAAACGAAAGCCAAATTAACTTAGTCTTTTGTTGTTCCTGTGGCAAGCATTGTACTGGGAAAAAAGCTGAGAGCACAATCCCGTTCCATGAGAACATATGCATTACTATACTGACTGACTGACTGTAGTCTGAATGTGGTTGGTAAATTCGTGCATAATGTATGATTGCTTTGTTTATCCAGGAACTACGGGCTGAATTCATTAATTTAATTAGAGGAGAAAAAGAGTATTTTTAGGAGCTAATTAGACAAATTGTATCATGTTTCATGGAGAAAAAAGAGAGTGATACAAGTGGCTGATAAATTCTCACACAGTGCTTCAAACTAATGGGACTTTATTTTTTACAATTTATGTCTAACTGTACTCACTGATAGTAGTCAAGTGGAATGGGTAAGCAAGTTAGTTAGTTAGAAGTTAGTTTCAGCTAGCTACTCATCCTCATCCATCCATGCATATGTTTACATAATGATCCTCATATGTGCCCGTAAAGACATGTCACGCATGCATCTGTAATGTAGTGCCTCTGGATTTTTCAAACCGATTCTAAGTTTAGAAAAAAATTACTGTAGCTAATGTCAACACTCGAGTAAGTTTCCAACTGCTACTATACATTTGAGTCGCTAAAACTGGAGCCAAATCACATGATTTCTCCGTAATGCTATTTGATCAATATACTTTTACTGCCTGTTTACCCAATGTTTTAATCAAGTTAAATGCAAACTTTTTCCCCGTCCTCACATTTTGTTTACTTTAAATTAATTTTTTAATTGGACTGAATGAAATGTGACAGTTTGAGAAACTTACCTAATGCATATATGAAAATACACTTTTTTTCAATAATGTTCCCAGCGTTCAGAAAGGCAGACAGATGAAATTTTTATTCGGTTCCTGAGATGTCAATCTGTAAGAAAAATTAAATTCACGTGTTAATGACAGGCAATGATAATATTACCAGCATAATATAATGTAGAAACCGTAGTATTGCTCCTACACAACTCTAGATTCCGGTATTCTAGTATTGCCCCAATGGGAAGAAGAAAGCACAACCCTTGGCCTCAACTTCCCCCGTTCACAAATTGGATTCACATCATTTATCTGGATAGGTATCAGCAGAGATCTTTGAGACCCGAAAAAATGTGTCCCTACTTTTCGCTTGCCTCAAATTGAATCCCCACATTCCGAATGCCCTTGAGATGCCCATTTATTGAATGAGCCGATACATCAAGAATACATTCTTTCAGTTTAGGGTAACATCAATAACCATACAAACCCAGCTAATAATAGTAGAAACAAGAGTAAAAAGATTGGAACTAATTTGAGATTTGTAAGTCGGTACAGATACCATCATGATGTACTAACTAACTAACTAACTAAACTAATAGCAGAGATCACGCGATTATTGTTATCCCCAAAATAAATGTGTGTTGAATTTTATTGATGGACAAATAGTCCACTTTCACATTCCATAGAATAAACCTGATTTCATTCCCAAAAAAGGATAACATTCTTTACACAATGTGAACCGGTCTAGTCGTTTATCATGGAAAAATGAAACTCAACCATTGGAAAGGACATATGGAATATTTCATACGATATTTTGTCGAGAAGACCACACGCGTTTCTACTACTATTCCAGTGTCAAATGAATAATTCATCGATGGATCCATGTATTACTTACAAACTTAATATTATAATGTATACACGATGGATACTATAACTATGAGAGCAACTATCGGCTATCTCCAACATGGTTAAATCTTGATTTCAAATCGCTGACTAACTATAAAGCTTAGGGTGACTGTGGATTGATGTATTCCCAAAATTTATTAATTTTACACACATGTCCAGCAAATCTTTTCATCAACAGGTATGAAAAGATCCAACCCCACTCATTTATATGAAAGATTTGAACTGACTGTGGATGAGTCCTGTAATTCGTTATTATTCTTCTGCTGGGTTAGTTTCCACTATTTTTACAACCTGGGACACAAGCATTCCATTAGAACACAATAACCTAGAGCAATCTAATGAATTGGGAAACAGGTTGGGAAACTAACTAACTAACTAAACCACCACCACATGGATTCTTTTCAACTTGTAACTAACTAATCTGTACTCATCCCTTTGATTGATCCCTGTATAGGGAGTAGAAAAGAGTGAAAGGGGAAAAAGTGAAACCATAAGATTGTATTAGAACTGTTCCCCACACGTTAACAAAGGACGAGTGGGCGGATTGAAATTTTGATGAGAAATGTCAAAATCCATGCTCAACATGTTTTAGTTACCATCCTAGCTCACTAGTCACTATTAAAGGGAAAAAATAATAAATAAATACCATATGAGCCAACTAACTATACAGTTCTCACAATGTATACGCAGGGTTGATGTCAAACGCTCACATTTCACATTCGAGAGGAACATGTCAAAAGGTCCCAGGCTACCTGTCAATCACTCTTGGCTCTAAAGTCAAGCCCCCCTTGGCTTTTTTGTGTAATCAGCTGTCATGACTGTTTGACATGGACGCATCTTTGATACCCAGATTCTATCTATCTATCTATATACCCTGCTCCGTCCGACTCTAGGAAAAAAACCGCATCAATGTCAAACACATACTACTTATTACTACATGACAACAATTCGTTCAACGAGTCAGATTAGCTGTAAAATATTGATGAAAATCTGAGAAATATGTTATCTTAGTCCAGTCACTCAATCCTGCCGATCCTTAAAATGTACCCAAAAAAGGTAAGAATTATACAACTACCATTTTTCCGTAAAAAACCCATCCATTGTCCCTTGTGGGTACATTCTTACATGATGAGCACCCCATGGTGAAACTAAATTACCCGAGATAACCTCTCTTGTAGTAATTACCATCACCTAATCATTATTGCTAGTTGTCTCAAATCCATGGAAAATCCCTACAGACCTATAGTGAGCAAACGACAAACCGATTTGGTTCACATTGTTCCTTGGTTATGCGTACGTTTCAACGAAAATGTAGGCAGCACTACATTTGGGCCACAAAAGTCTGTATATTTTAACAAAGCTGTCAAATCATGTCAATAATGTACTACCATGCCACCATAGTTTGTTAGTTAGTTAGTTAGTTAGTACATGGACCAACTGTTCCACGCCAACTTATGTTGTGGAGTGTACATAAAAGCGAGAGAGTTTTGTTGTTGCTATTGTTCTCCAGTGGAAACAATAGGTAGGTAGTCTATAGTTAGTATATGGTGATTAGTTAGTTAGTAGTAGTATGGTTCCTTGGAATCCATAGCAGATCGACTTTGGGGTTAAGACAACAAGGCACTCACAGAGAACAATCTCCCTTGCCAAGATTTATTGCCTCCAGTGTTTCCCTTTAAAGTTGGCTGGATCGCATGGTGATCGTGGTTGCTTACTTATCATATCATTTGGGATGGAAAGTTCCATGAGATGGAAAACTCGAAAAATCATTGCTCCGTGTTCACATTACAAACCCATCATCCTGAGTCCCGATTCATTCATTTTGTTTTACCTATACAGAGTTAGTTAGAGATCAGGATGATGAGCTCTAGCAAAAATTTATCATTGTTTGGCTACATATATACTGACACAGTAGAATGTGCATGTGAGCTTGTCACTAAACTATTCAAGTTATAGTTAGTTAGTTTGTTGGAGTCATGATATCATGTAATGAATGGGATGTGCGTGTGTGTGTGTGGCACTTGATAAAAGTTGAGTTTTTAGCCATAAGTTGGTTTGTTGAAAAAAAGTCGGGTTGTGTACCGTCCCTAATGATAACAATTAGCAATGAGAAAGATAAATAAAGTGATGAGTACATTTGAGACTAAAAAAGGATTGGTTCAGAGAGCATATTATAGCTATGGGCATTGGTTAGCAACAACAACAACGAGCAAGAGGAATCATGCAGAGAGACTTGTACAAATTTTAAGTTCTTTCCTTTCCCCTTTCTCTGTAGTTAAGGTTAGGTAGTACAATAGTGAAACAAGATCAATGATTTTTTGCCAAGTGTAGTTAGTAATCCATTTTGAGGTCAGATTGTAATCAAAGTAGTGAACAAGGAGTTATACAGGAATTCAAAAGGAATCCCATACATGTGAATGAAACCACCTTACCTAGATATGATAGATGACAAGCGTGGATTTTCAAAAGTTTTGCACCAAACATTAATTTGAGACATTCACCCAGAAAATACTTGACAAAACCATATGGCACTCAACCTTTGATTTGTGCTAAGAAATTTTGCTCAACTTTCTACCTGGTTGGTATTTATGTGAATGCATCTAATGTACCAATGGTCGGACTGGGAACTAAACAGGTTGAAACTGGGGAAAGTGTATATGCTCCACTATTTGAAAAGATATAGACAAGACGGGGAATTTAGTTTCAAAGAAAATAAAACCACCAAAGAAGCTCTCACCACACTTTCCTATCTCCCATACTAAATTAGTAATAATAATGGGAAACATCAGTGGCAGAACAACAACAATGAGTCTGATACTGCGGTGAATTCAACTTGAGTACTATAGAATTGAATGCGTATATGAAATATTAAACCCCGGCACAAAACTAAACCAATGTGCAACAATACTATAAGATGCATGAGTAACCAACTAACTAAATAACTTTTCTTAACATATTAGATACTAACTAACTAACTAACTACGCATACAGTTTTTAAAACCAAATATTGTATTTCTGCTATAGCTAACAAAGGCCGTAGATATGTGTATAGATAGAAACATCTTCAGCCATCTACAGTGCATGACTGACTGAACTATAACTTTCATTTCATCATGAGTCTCCTATGCTTTCCTTACATGTGCATCATCAAGATTGTATATGTGTACTTTCACTTCTCAACAAGCATATATATATATATATAGATAGTTACTGTGCTCGTTTAAAATTTCATTCCACTTTGATTACTTTTCCTTGCTTCCAGCATGACTCTTCCAATTCATTAATATTTCTTGTGACTTGACCAGAAAGGGGAAACTTGTTTTTAGAGCTTCCCTAAAAACCTTCTCATCAAGTCAGAGATCTTGACGAAATTATGCATAAATGAGCCCATTTCAGAATGCAGATTACAATCCATAAACCTTTTCCTGGAATTGATGCATCGTCTAGTCTAGATATGTATGATGTTTGCCTTTAAAAACTATCTTCGCTCGCTCACTCATCCAAACTAGTATCCTATGTGTACAGCATATTTATGAGGCGAGTGAACAAATCTCCGTCAGTTTCTTAGTCAGTAGCCAAACTGTATAGAACTATAAACTATCCTGTGCCTTAATTCTACTAACTGACTGACTGGGCTTTAAAAAAACAGGAGTCAATAAAAATGTTCCATACATAGAAACTACTTTCTAAGCATTTTCATTAATGAATCAAGATTTTTTGCTCCAACTAACTAACTATGCACACCAGTTAGTTATAGTTAGTTGGTTGCTATAGACTGTACAATTAAGTAAGTATAATTTCAAAGTAAAGATATATTTTTTTCTACTGAGTTCACAAAGTTGACAAGCTGTTTGCATATTATACACAAAGAATGGTCGGCTCATCACTATATGATCATTATTTGTGACACAAAGTGAAGGAATGTCTCTTTTCTCCCCATTGTTAAAAGTCATGGAGCCATCAAAGGGGAAAGTTAAAATTTCCTTCCACACTCGTCCTAACTGTATACGCCTTTGAAGGAAATCTTTGGAAGCAAATAAGCAGTAAAATCTGTCAAAAATATGCTCCTGTTGTTCTCCTCTATATGTGCTCACTATCTGTGGAGTAAAAAAAGCATGGAAAGTGAAAGGGGGAGACTGGAATAAATAATAGGACCACATATAGTGGGTACTAACTAACTATACTACTGGTAGGCAGACAGGCAGTCAGTGGCTTAAGCTACACTATTCTTTGCATGCATTAAAGGAATCGTAGTATTTGATAGGAAACTTTCTTCAGTGAGTAACCAGCATGTTGTACTTATCTATCCCAGGAGAATGTCGACAAGTAGAGAAGAGCGGAAATACAGGGAGTTTGCATCTACAACACAGTAGTGTGTACGTGCGTAAAAATATTTTTATGCATTCCATTCCATGATGGCCATGATACATGCATTCGCATACACATCCCATTGTGCCCACGAGTTATTGTCAGCTCCATAGATAGAGCCAGTAAAAGTATGGGGACAGAGAAGAGGAAAAAAAAAACCACAAAGGAATCCTTTTTATTCCGCTACATTGGTGCACAGATGAATTCAGAGTGCATACAAAGTGTTATTGTTTGTTGTGTTGGCACAATTGATTCCTCACTCATTTTTATGGACCATATAAAAAGGCTTATTTCTATTCATGGTGGGCTCCAACAAAGTTATTATGTATGGGTCATTTCCTAAGCTACTTGCACCAGCATTTCATATGGGGATGAACAATAGTGAAATGTTGACTCTCATTCTTTTCTCAATAAATATTAAACGTTGGCCGAATATCAAAATATATTTTCATATAGCCTCCTGTAGAATGCAGATGCGTGCAAGTTTTTTTCGGCTCCAATGGGATTTGGTACACAAAGAGACATTTAATATTTGGAAGAATGATAAGCAAGGCATAGTATCTATCTGCTATAGCTTGGCAGCAATGGAATGGAGAGAAATAAATAGGAAAGTTTTTTTTTCGCTCTCAATGGTCTAATTGAATTAGACGCAGAGTGAGATCAGTGCAGATTAAAATGGGAGAAAAAAGTGATCAAAGCGGGTGGCAGTAAAAACAGAAAAGAAATTAAAGGAAATCCTACGAGTAAATCAGTGTCTCAAATTAAACTATGGTAGAGGAGACACAATGAGGAGAAAGCAGATATAAAAACGGGAATGAGGGTCTAAAAACTACTTGTGCCTTCCATGACTTTTTACACTGCTCACTTCACTTATTATTATTTTCTTCGTTAACTTATTTCTTAAAGTGGTGCGTCATAGGGTGAGCTTTTCTATCTTTTACGGAGTATCCGTCCTCTCAGCTCTTAAATAAAACAAATATTCATATCTATATTTCAACTTGTGCGGGACACTTTTCATTAGTGGAGTCAAACTTTTACGGGGCTCACAAAAATTAGGATTTCAACTGCAGTATAATATATGCTTTTGGTCGGCATTCAAGATTTGAGCAAACCAACTTTAGTTAGCAGATAAAATATTTTTTAGTCATTGCATATCAAAGATTTTTTTAAATCAGGTGATTCGAAAAAACCTAGCCTGTTGGCAAATGAGTATTAATTTAGAGAATTATAACAAAAATTCAATTTTAGCATTAAATGAACTAGACAGGCAATAAGGTCATACCATAGCACAGTACAGCAAATGCAGGAACACACTGCATTCCCAAAAGAAAACAATTCATCCGTGTTACAAACCATACTGGTGCGTCTGTGGACACACTCTGGCCTTAAAAAAACGGTGACAAAAAAATCCCAAACGAGTTAAGACTGACAAAAAATGCATAAAGACACATCCAAATGATTCATTTTCTTTGTAAACAATTTTTTCCTCCCATTCTGTGAGTCCTTCTCTCCGCTGTGAAACAAATTAACGAGAAAAGAGAAGGGGCAAAAATTTTCCTTGTAAATCATTTAGCTTTGGGGGGTTTTGCAATTTGTTGTCTCTCTCGTGTTTTTCCATTTTGCTCATCCAATGCCATCATATCATGATTATTATTATTATTATTTCTCCCATCTCCTCTAAAACTCACTCACTAACTAACTAACTAACTAACTAACACACCAATGCCTCCTAACTCATATAGTAGGCACATGAGATAAGAAAAACAAACTAACAAATTTGAATCTACCACTCCCTATGCACAATAATACACACATTCAATACTTTTGCCCATAAATTATGTCATTATATGAACCCTCATATTATAGCACCATGTTATTCAACCAGATTGGAGTATCTTTCTCACAAGTTTTATGACTTTTCTTTTTAAAACTCTTTTTTCCTTCTCTGTACATCTGTCCGCACTACGGAACGTGAGTAAAAACAAAAAGAAGGGAACCCACTCACTCAATCGTATATATAATATATCTGTGCATCCATTTCACAGGCACATACTGACTAACTAACTAACTAACTAACTCTAACCATATAACACATGCATATCCCATG
>Ga0210040_10001519_pt1 | contig 34888 bp, 34 predicted proteins | sample CryGeyCG12114_NA_FD_185462 | JGI IMG/M metagenome (GOLD analysis project Ga0210040, IMG submission 185462) | Groundwater microbial communities from aquifer - Crystal Geyser CG19_WC_8/21/14_NA (SPAdes) (version 2) | ecosystem: Environmental > Aquatic > Deep subsurface > Groundwater | place: USA...
ACGGGATGGGGCCGCCCGCGGGGGGAATTCCGCCCGGTCTGACCCGGCCCGCCGGCGGGACGCCGGAACCCGCCGCCCCGCCGGTGGCCGCCAACGACAACGCACCGCTTCGCGAGGCGGCGCCGGTGGCCCTGCCGGAGCAGGACCTTTCCCCCGCCGGGGCCGCTCCTGCGGTGGCGGAACCCGAGGAGCCCGCCGCCCCGGCGGCCCAGGCCCTGGCCCCCACCCCTGTCGTGCCGCGCTCCACGCTGGCCGCGCTGCCCAGCGCACCGGAGCCCCCGCCGCTGCCCAGCCTCGCCCCGCGCATGGAGGCGGCGCCGGACCGCCCCATCGCACCGCCTGATCCGGCCCTTCAGGAGCCCTCCCGCTACGGCCCCCTGCCCCGGCTTGGCCCGGAGGGCCGCACGGCCATCCGCACCTACGGGCGCCCGTTCGACCGCTCCGACCCACGCCCCCGCGTGGCGCTCGTGGTGGGCAATCTCGGCCTGTCCGCCTCGCTGTCCGAGGAAGCGATCCGCCGCCTGCCGCCCGCCACCGGCCTCGCCTTCTCTCCCTATGCCTCCCGCCCCGACCCGCTGCTGGAGCGCGCACGGCTGCGCGGCATGGAGGTGCTGAGCGCCCTGCCGCTGGAACCCGCCAACTACCCCGCCAACGACCCGGGCGAGCGCGCCCTGCTCACCACCCTCGCCCCCTCCGAGAACGGCGACCGGCTGGCCTGGGTCATGTCCCGCGTCACCGGGCAGGTCGGCGCGATCGGCGCGCTGGGCCCCATGCGGGGGGAGCGCTTCGCGGCGCTGGCGGAATCCATCGGCGGCGTGCAGGACGTGATGCGCGAGCGCGGGCTGCTCTATATCGACCCGCGCCCCGGCTCGCCGCAGCCGGCCCGCGCCTGGGGGCGCAGCGTGGACATCGTGGTGGACGAACCCGCGACCCGCGGCGAGATCGATCGCCGCCTGGCCGAGCTGGAGCGCCTGGCGCGCGAGAAGGGATCGGCCCTGGGCCTGGCCGCCGACGTTTCCCCCGTGCTGGTGGACCGCGTGGCGGCCTGGGCCGCGGGGCTGGAAGCGCGCGGACTGGTCATGGCACCCGTCACCGCCCTGATACGCCGCCCCGAGGAAATGCCCCGATCACCATGAGCGACCTGCCCCTGCGCCCCAATGTCGGCGCCTGCCTGTTCAATCGCCAGGGCCTGGTGCTGATCGCCCGCCGCGCCGACCAGCCGGCGAGGGAGGCCACGTCCGGCGCCTGGCAGCTTCCCCAGGGAGGGCTGGACCCTGGCGAGGACCCCGAAGCCGCCGTGCTGCGCGAGCTTTCCGAGGAGATCGGCACCACGAAGGCCCGGGTCATCGGCCGCATGGACGAGTGGCTGGACTACGACCTGCCTGCCCACCTCATCGGCCGGGCGCTGGGCGGCAAGTTCCGCGGGCAGACGCAGATGTGGTTCGCCCTGCGCTTCATGGGCGAGGATTCCGATATCCGCCTGGATGCCGATGCCCACCAGGAGTTCGACGCCTGGCGCTGGGCGCCGCTGACGGAGCTGCCGGCGATCGCCGTGCCCTTCCGCCGCCCGATCTATGAGCGGCTGGCGCAGGACTTCGCGCGATACGCGGTGGCGGGCTAGGGCGAGCCCCGGCCAGGCCCGATGCGGATGGAACCGCGTCAGGCCGCGGCGAAGGCCTGTGCCATCGCCCGCCACATCTCCTTTCGGCTGAACTCCCAGTCCAGCGGCAGGCCCCGGTGCAGCTTGCCGTCCTGCCGGGCCACGCCGGGCTCGCTCACCAGCCAGGAGTAGCGGTCCACCAGCCCCCAGGTCAGGAAGGTGCGAACCCCACCCTCCAGGGCGGCCTCGGTGAAGGCGGCGGCCCGCTCGGCCACCAGCCGGTCGCGGGCGACGTAGTCCTCGGGGATGCCGTTTCCCTCGCGGATGTCCAGCTCCGTCACCAGCACCGCCAGCCCCTCGGCCCGGAGGGCCCGGACGAAATCCCTGAACACCGGTCGGCTGAACGGCCGGACGATCTGAAGATGCGCCTGGATGCCGACCGCATCCAGCGGCACCTTCCGCTGCACCAGGCCGCGAACCAGCACCAGCAGGCGCCGGCGCTTCTCCTCGGCCCAGGGCGTGTCCTCCTCCAGGCCGTAGTCGTTCAGGACCAGCCGCAGCGTCGCGTCCTGCTCGCGCGCCATGCGGAACGCCGTCTCGATGTAGGAGGGGCCGAGGGCGCGCAGCAGGGGCGTGTTGCGCAGCTCGCCCTCCGGCTGCGGGGTATCGCTGCCCGGCGGGTCCGCCACCGCTTCGTTCACCACGTCCCAGTCGCGGATGCGCAGGCGCGTGGTGGACAGAACCCGGGCAATATGCGCGGCCATCACGGCCCGTGCGCGCGGCGCGCCCTCGGCCACGGCAGCCACGGCCCATTGTGGAAAGGATTCGTGCCAGACCAGGGCATGGCCGCGGGTCGCGCGGCCCCTCGCCAGTCCCCATTGCACGATGGCGTCCAGCTGGGCGAAGTCGAACTCGCCTTCCCGGGGCTGGAGCGTGGCCCACTTCCCCTCGAACTCCGGCACGAGCAGCCCGGCCTCGCGCTCATAGGCGGCGGCATAGGATGCATCGCTCGCCAGAAGGCCGGCCTGCACGGCCGCGCCGAAGGTCAGCCCCTTCTCGCGTGCGATCTGGTACAGGCCGGGGCCGGCGGCCGCCGCACCGGGCTGAAGCGCCTGCGCGCCGGCGCGGCCCGCCGCGGCGGCGGCCAGGGAGGTGCCCAGGAGCACCCGCCGGCATACCCCCCCTGCCGGGGGAAGGGGGGATGCGGCCATCGTCAGGCCGCGGCCCGGGGCGCGGCGTTCTCGTTCGCCGCCCCGCCTTGCGCATACTTGCTGCGGCGCCATTGCAGCAGCTTCCAGGCTCCCTTGGCCGCGAGATCCGACAGCCGCCCGCGGGGCTCCAGCCCGATCGACTTGAAGATCATGCCCATGCCGCGCTCGATGTGGCGGAACCGGTAGTAGGACATGGCCCGGCCCATGTAGCCGCGCATGCATCGGTCATGGCTGTACGGGGTATCCGCGGTCTCATTGCCGCAATGATAGGCGAAGGCGAGCTCGTCGTCCTCCGATTCCCCGATCCGCCCGGCGGCCACGCGCAGCCGCTGCGGGAAGGACAGCTTCTCCCGCGCCAGATAGCGCTTCATGTGGTCGTAGAAGAGCTTGAAGTGCCGGTACTCGTCGGCCGCGATCAGGCGGCAGACCTGCTTCAGCACCGGCTCCTCCGTGCTCTCGCCCAGCGCGGTGTAGTAGGAGGAGGTGCCCGTCTCCACCATGCAGCGCGCGATCAGCTCGCCCGTGCGGGAACCCCGGATGGAGGCATCGGCCTTCACGTCGATCTTGTAGCCGGCGCGGTAGCGGGCGAAGGCTTCATCGAAGGACCAGCCGGGATCGGCGATCTCGGCCCAGCGGCCCAGCGCGTCGCCGTGCTGCACCTCCTCCACCGCCCAGTTGTCGGCGGCCTGACGGAAGTCGGGATCGCCGGTGAAGACGTTGTTCAGGTAGATCGCGTAATCGACCCCGTTCTTCTCGACCAGGGCAGCCGCCTTCACCAGCGCCAGGATGCCCGCATCGACCTTCGAGGGATCGAAGGCATCCCAGGCGATCTGGTCGAGGGTCCAGTGCTTCATAGGCTTGTACTTCTTGCAAGGGGGCGGGCTCTTGCTGACATTTGCCGGCCCACGGGGGTGGCTTTCAAGCCCTGCGCGCCAGTAATCGGCTTTCCCCTGGTGCCGGCTCCGCCTTGCCGGAGGCCTGCGGCATCCATCATGCTCCCCTCGCGAAGTCCCGGGTGCGGGGCCGTGGCAGGAAGGGCGAGGCCGATGTTCCCGGTAAGATGCTGGCCCGGACCACTGTGCGGCCTGCTCCTCGTCCTGCTGAACGCCGCGCCGGCCTCGGCGCAGATCGACCGCCTCCCGGCGGAGGTGGGCGCCCGGATCGCGGCGATGGGACCCAGCTTCGACGGCGCGGTGCTCGCGGCCACCCGCGCCCTTTTCGCCCCCATTCCCCAGGCGGCGACCGACGGGCTTTCCGTCACGCGCGACCAGTCCTACGGGCCGGACGCCCGCCACCTGCTGGACGTCTACGCGCCGCCCGGCTCGGCGCCCCCTCGCCCGGTGCTGGTCTTCGTTCATGGCGGCGGGTTCGTGCGCGGCGAGAGGGAGGCGAACATCCCCGCCTATGCCGCGCGCAACGGCATGGTGGGCGTCGCCGTCACCTACCGCCTGGCACCGCAACACCCCTGGCCAGCCGGCGCCCGGGACGTGGGCGCGGCCATAGCATGGGTGCGCGCCAACGCGGCGCGCTTCGGCGGCGATCCCGGCCGCATCGTGCTGATGGGGCATTCGGCCGGCGCCACCCACGCCGCCTCCTTTGCCTTCGACCCGGCCCTGCACCCGGCGGAGGGTCCAGGCATCGCCGGGCTCATCCTGGGCAGCGGGTTCCTCAAGATGACGGCGGAGGACAAGGGGCCGGGCAACATCGCCTATTTCGGCCCGGACCCCGCGCTGTACGCGGCGCGCTCGCCCATGACGCATATGGGGCGGAGCCGCTTGCCGATGCTGCTGTTCAGCGCCGAATACGACCCGCCCTTCCTGGGCGCCCCGACTGTGGAACTCGCGCTAGGGGCCTGCTGGCGGGACGGAAAATGCCCGCGCATCGTTCAGATGCGCGGGCACAATCATGTCTCGGAAATCTTCGCGGTGGGCACCGCGGACGACGAGCTCGGCCAGGAGATCCTGCGCTTCGCCCGCGAACTCCGCTGAGGCGGAACCGGGAACGGCGGGCGCGTGCCCGGAGGCTTCAGGCCGCCTGCGCGGCGTCCTGCATGGCCCGGGCCGCCATCAGCCGGTCGTTCGCACGATCGCGGATCTCCGGAAGGTCGTTGGCGGCGGCGGCCAGCGCGGCCTCCGCCTCCGTCACGCGCTGCGCGGCAGCGGCGCGGGAAAGCGAGGCAAGCGGGGTCGCCTCGTCCGCCAGAACCGTCACGCGGGCCGGGGTGATCTCGGCGAAGCCGCCCATGATGAACAGGCTTTCCGTCTCGCGCCCGCCCTCGGTCACGCGGATGACGCCGCCCCGGAGGGCGACGATCATCGGCGCGTGGCCGGGCAGCACGCCCATCTCGCCCTCATAGGCCGGGATGACCGCCATCTCGACGGGGCGCGAGAGGAGCAGGCGCTCCGGGCTCACCAGCTCGAGGTCGAAGGTGGCCATGAGGGTTACGCCGAGACCTTGAGGGTGTCGGCCTTCTTCACGGCCTCCTCGATGGTGCCGACCATGTAGAAGGCGGCCTCGGGGAGGTGGTCGTAGTCGCCGGCCACGATGCCCGCGAAGGAGCGGATCGTGTCCTCGAGCTTCACGAAGACGCCTGGCGTGCCCGTGAAGACCTCGGCCACGTGGAAGGGCTGGGACAGGAAGCGCTGGATCTTGCGCGCGCGCGCCACGACCAGCTTGTCCTCCTCGGACAGCTCGTCCATGCCCAGGATCGCGATGATGTCCTGCAGCGACTTGTAGGTCTGCAGCACGCGCTGCACCTCGCGGGCGACGCGGTAGTGCTCCTCGCCCACCACGCGCGGGTCGAGCGCGCGGGAGGTGGAGTCCAGCGGGTCCACGGCCGGGAAGATGCCGAGCTCGGCGATGGAGCGGTTGAGCACCGTCGTCGCGTCAAGGTGCGCGAAGGAGGTGGCCGGCGCCGGGTCGGTCAGGTCGTCGGCGGGCACGTAGATCGCCTGCACCGAGGTGATCGAGCCCTTCTTGGTGGAGGTGATGCGCTCCTGCAGGGCGCCCATGTCGGTGGCCAGCGTCGGCTGGTAGCCCACCGCGGACGGGATGCGGCCGAGCAGGGCCGAAACCTCGGCGCCCGCCTGGGTGAAGCGGAAGATGTTGTCGATGAAGAAGAGCACGTCCTGGCCCTGCTCGTCGCGGAAGTACTCCGCCATCGATAGGCCCGAAAGGGCGACGCGGGCGCGGGCGCCCGGCGGCTCGTTCATCTGGCCGTAGACGAGCGCCACCTTCGAACCGGTGGTGTCGTTCTCGTTCAGCTTGATGACGCCGGCGTCGATCATCTCGTGATAAAGGTCGTTGCCCTCGCGCGTGCGCTCGCCGACGCCCGCGAAGACGGACACGCCGCCGTGGCCCTTGGCGATGTTGTTGATCAGCTCCTGGATCGTCACGGTCTTGCCGACGCCGGCGCCGCCGAACAGGCCGATCTTGCCGCCCTTGGAGTAGGGGGCGAGCAGGTCCACCACCTTGATGCCCGTCACCAGGATCTCGGTGCTCGTCGCCTGGTCCTCGAAGAGGGGGGCGGCGCGGTGGATGGTGTATTCCTTCTCGTGGGGCACGGGGCCGCGCTCGTCGATCGGCTCGCCGATGACGTTCACGATGCGGCCGAGGGTGCCCTCGCCCACGGGCACGGAGATGCCCTTGCCCTGGTCCACCACCTCGGAGCCGCGGACGAGGCCGTCCGTGGTGTCCATGGCGATGGCGCGCACCGTGCGCTCGCCGAGGTGCTGCGCGACCTCGAGCACGAGGGTGCGGCCGGAAACATCGACCGTGAGCGCGTTGAGGATCTGCGGCAGCTCGGCGGGGAACTGCACGTCCACCACGGCGCCGAGGATCTGGGTGACCTTGCCGACGTTGTTCTTCATGGCTTGGGTTCCTTCAGACGGCTTCAGCACCGGAGATGATCTCGATCAGCTCCCTGGTGATGTTGGCCTGTCGCGTGCGGTTGTAGTTGAGCGTCAGCCTGTTGATCATGTCGCCGGCGTTGCGGGTGGCGTTGTCCATGGCGGTCATCTGGCTTCCGAAGAAGCCGGCCGCGTTCTCCAGCAGCGCGCGGTAGATCTGGATGGCGAGATTCTTCGGCAGCAGCGCCGCCAGAAGCTCCTCCTCGCCAGGCTCGTATTCGTAGAGCGCCTGCGATTCCCCGGTGGCGCCGGGGTCGTTGGCGGGAAGCGGCGCGGGGATCAGGCGCTGCTCGCTCGGCACCTGGGCGATCACGCTCTGGAACCGGTTGTAGATCAGCGTGCAGACGTCGAACTCGCCGGCCTCCAGCATCGCGGTGATGCGGGTGGCGATCTCGTCCGCCTGCTCGAAGCCGAGGCGCTTGACGTTGGCGTAGCTGATCTCGCCCACCACGCGGCTGGCAAGCTCGCGCTTGAGGAAGGTCGCGCCCTTGCGGCCCACCGTCAGCAGCTTGACCGTCTTGCCCTCGGCCTCCAGCGCACGGGCACGGGCACGCGCGAAACGGCCCGCATTCGTGTTGAAGGCACCGGAAAGCCCACGCTCGGCGGTGACGACCACCAGCAGGTGGACCTGGTCGCGCCCGGTGCCGATCAGCATCTTCGGCGCGTCGGGGCTGCCCACCACGGCCGCGCCCAGGGACGCCAGCATGCGCTCCATCCGCTGGGCATAGGGCCGCGCCGCCTCGGCCTGCGCCTGGGCACGGCGCAGCTTGGCGGCGGCGACCATCTTCATCGCCTGCGTGATCTTGCGGGTCGACTTCACGCTGTTGATGCGACCGCGCAGGTCCTTGAGGCTGGCCATGGGAGTGCTCCGCTACTCCCGGGTCAGCCGAAGGACTTGGCGAAGCCGTCGAGGAAGCCCGCCAGCGCCTTGTCGTTGTCGCCGGTGATCTGCCCGCTCGTGCGGATGCCTTCCAGGATTTCCGGCTTGGCCGCCTTCAGCTCGCCGAGCATCCGCTTCTCGAACTCGCCCACCTTGTTCACGGGCACCTTGTCCAGGTAGCCGCGGGTGCCGGCGAAGATCGAAACCACCTGCTCCTCCACCGGCACGGGCGCGTACTGGGGCTGCTTCAGCAGTTCCGTCAGCCGCGCGCCGCGGGCCAGCAGCGCCTGGGTGGAGGCGTCGAGGTCGGAGGCGAACTGGGCGAAGGCCGCCATCTCGCGGTACTGCGCCAGCTCCAGCTTGATCTTGCCCGCCACCTGCTTCATCGCCTTGATCTGGGCGGCGGAGCCGACGCGGGAAACCGAGAGGCCGACGTTCACGGCCGGGCGGATGCCGCGGAAGAACAGCTCGGTCTCAAGGAAGATCTGCCCGTCCGTGATGGAGATCACGTTGGTCGGGATATAGGCGGACACGTCGCCCGCCTGCGTCTCGATCACGGGCAGCGCGGTCAGCGAGCCGAGGCCGGCCTCCTCGCCCATCTTCGCCGCGCGCTCCAGCAGGCGGGAGTGCAGGTAGAACACGTCGCCCGGATAGGCCTCGCGGCCCGGCGGGCGGCGCAGCAGCAGCGACATCTGGCGGTAGGCCACCGCTTGCTTGGACAGGTCGTCGTAGAAGATGACCGCGTGCATGCCGTTGTCGCGGAAGAACTCGCCCATCGTGCAGCCGGTGTAGGGCGCCAGGAACTGCATGGGAGCCGGGTCGGAGGCCGTCGCGGCCACGACGATGGAGTATTCCATCGCGCCGCGCTCCTCGAGGGTGCGGACGAGCTGGGCGACGGTGGAGCGCTTCTGACCGATCGCGACGTAGATGCAGTAGAGCTTCTTCGCCTCGTCGGTGCCGGCGTTGATCGTCTTCTGGTTGAGGATCGTGTCGATGATGACGGCGGTCTTGCCGGTCTGGCGGTCGCCGATCACCAGCTCGCGCTGGCCGCGGCCGATCGGGATCAGGCTGTCGATCGCCTTGATGCCCGTCTGCATCGGCTCGTGCACGGACTTGCGGGGAATGATCCCCGGCGCCTTCACCTCGACGCGGCTGCGCGTGACATCGACCAGCGGGCCCTTGCCGTCGATCGGGTTGCCCAGTCCGTCGACCACGCGGCCGAGCAGGCCACGGCCCACCGGCACGTCCACGATGGTGCCCGTGCGGGACACGGTGTCACCCTCGCGGATGCGCGTGTCGTCGCCGAAGATCACGACGCCGACATTGTCGGATTCGAGGTTCAGCGCCATGCCGCGGACGCCGGCGGAGGGGAACTCCACCATCTCGCCGGCCATGACGTTCTGCAGGCCGTAGCAACGGGCGATGCCGTCGCCGACCGTCAGCACGGTGCCCACTTCCGCCACGTTGGCGTCGGTGTCGAAGCCAGCGATCTGCTGCTTCAGGATGTCCGAAATCTCTGCGGGACGGATGTCCATGGTCAGGCAGCCCCCTTCATGGCGTAGCTCAGGCGCTGGAGCCTGGACTTGATGGATGTGTCGTAAAGGCGGGACCCGATCTTGACGATCAGGCCGCCCAGGATGGACGGGTCCACTGTCTCGGACAGGCGGACATTCGAGTACCCGGCCTCGGTGAGGCGGGCGGCGATCTGGGTGCGCTGGGTGTTGCTCAGCGGATGGGCGGTGATGACCTCGGCCGCCTGCTGCCCGCGCTGCTCGGCCAGCAGCGTGTCGAAGGCCGAAAGGACCTCCGGCAGGATGGCGAGGCGCCGGTTCGCGATCATCACGCCGACCAGGTTCCGCACGTCCCCCGACACGCGGGCGCGGTCGAGGACGGAGAAGGTGGCGTTGCGCTGGGCGACGGCGTCCAGGCGCGGATCGGCGATAAAGGCGCGGAAGCCGGGATCGTCGCGGGCAAGGGTCGCGAGGTTCTCGACGTCGGTCGCGACGGCGTCCACCGTCTTCTTGTCCTTGGCCAGATCCAGCAGCGCGAGCGCGTAGCGCTGCGCGGCGCCACCGGTCTGCGGCGCTGAGTTCTGGACGTTGGCGGCTGCTTCGGAGGCCACTTGCGATCCCGTTCGAGGGTTGGTGAAGACCCGTCGGCCCGATGCGGTCCCGACTGGGGGAGGCGTCCCGGGCCTGCGCGAAGAACCCGGAGAATCCCCCGGGCATCGGCGGGCGCCCCTTAACACGGTGCAATGCGGGGCGGCAACCGCCCTGCGCCGCATCAGGCCCGACCCGGGGGCGCGGGCTTCACGCGGGAGATGGGTGGGGCGGTTGCCGGATGGAACCCTTGCCCGGCCTCCGCGCTCTATTCCTGACCGGGCACACGGCACTTGGCCGTGCGGTCCCGGCCCACACAAGCACCTCCAGAGGGGGAAAGATCGATGGACAAGGACAAGACCGACCAGAAGCGGGACAGCGAGACCGGCGACTGGGTGTCCGACCTCAAGCCGGGCGCCGGCACCGAGGCCAAGGTCGACAAGGGCGTGGAAGACACCTTCCCGGCCTCCGACCCCGCGCCCAAGACCGGCACCACCGGCTTCATCTCGCCGAGCGGGCACGACACGGGCGCCAAGACCGACCAGGGCAAGGGCGCGCCCGGCACCGCCTCGGGCGGGAAGCCCTGACATCATGGGCGGGCGCGTCGGGCCGGAACGGCCGGAAGAAAAGGCGCTGCGCGACGCCGGGGGCTGGGAAACCGGCCTCCAGCCCGGCACCGGGCGCGGCGCGGAGATGGACGAGGCCCTGAAGAACGGGGACGAGTCCGATCCCGCGCTCCGCTCCTCCGTGCCGGGCTTCGTCGCCCAGCCGGACCCGGTGGAGGAGGCGATCGAGGGTTCCGGCGTGGCGGAAGCGCGGAACGCCGTCGAGGACCTGCCCCGGCAGGGCTGAGGGCGGCGCGCGCGGTCAGCCCCTATTGGAGGGTGACCGCATGGCGGATCCGCTCGAAGACCGCCTGCGGCACCCCGCCCTTGCTGACGAGTTCCTCCGGTCGCGCATAGGGGCGCCCCCGGATAATCGCGTCCGCCCGCGCATCGCCGATCCCCGGCAGGGTGCTGACCATCTCCCGCTTGGTGGCGGCGTTGACGTTGATCTGGGTGGCCGTGACGCGCGCGCGGAAGCCATCGGCCACGGAGATCGGCACGGCGCCCTTCGAGGTCACCTCATCCACCGAGCGGTAGGGGCGATGGGTCACGATGGCCGCCGCCCGCGCCGGACCAATGCCTGGCAGAAGCTGCAATTCCTCGGGTGTCGCGAGATTGAGATCGGTCGCGCTCGCCGCGGGCGCGTGCTGCGCCGGCGTGTGCGGCGCGGCACCCCTCGGCGGTGACGGGGCCGGCCGGGCCGGTGGCGCCTGCGTCGGCGGCTGGGGGGATTGTGCCAGGGCCGGCAGGGCCAGCGCCCCGAAAAGAAGGCCGGCTATCAGGATTCGCATGGAACATCCCTTCGGTCATAGGCCCGGTCGCCGCGCCAGGGCGGCTCCGGACCAAGTTCTCCGAACAAGGCTAGGGTCGCACCGCCCCGCGGCGAAGCGCCTACCTGCCCCGAGGCGATCACTTAAAGGAAGCTGACGGGGTCCACGTCCACCTGCACACGCACGGCGCCCGGCACCTCTACCCTCGACAGCCATTCCCGCAGCAGAGGCTGCACCGCCACGTCCCGCCGCGCCTTCAGCAGCAGGCGCCGCCGGTGCCGGCCGCGCAGCATGGAGAGCGGCGCTGGCGCGGGGCCGAGCACCACCACCCCCTCCCCGCCCGGCGCGGCCAGGCCGAGGTCGCGCGCCACGCGGTCGGCTGCGCGCTCGTCCTCCGAACTCACGATCAGGGCCGCCAGGCGCCCGAAGGGCGGCCAGCCGCCGGGGCGGCGCGCCTCCGCCTCCTCGGCCATGAAGTTCTCGAGGTTGCCGGACACCAGCGCCTGCATGACGGGATGGTCGGGGTTCCAGGATTGCAGCATCACGCGGCCGGGGCTTTCCGCGCGCCCCGCGCGGCCGGACACCTGGTGCAGAAGCTGCACCGTCCGCTCCGCCGCCCGGAGGTCCCCGCCCGCGAGGCCGAGATCGGCATCCACCACCCCCACCAGGGTCAGGTGCGCGAAGTGCCAGCCCTTGGCCACGATCTGCGTGCCGATCAGCAGGTCCACCTCCCGGTCCGAGATCATGCGCGCAGCCTCGGCCGCCGCCGCCGGGCCGGGGATGGTGTCGGAGGCCATGACCAGCCGCCGCGCATCCGGGAACAGCACGGAGGCCTCCTCCTGCACCCGCTCCACCCCGGGGCCGATGGCGGTCAGGCTGCCCTCGGCGCCGCATTCGGGGCAGTGCTGGGGGATGGGCTCGGCGTGGCCGCAGTGGTGGCACTGCAGGCGCCGCTGGGCCCGGTGCTCCACCAGCCAGGCCGTGCAGTTGGGGCAGCGGATGCGGTGCCCGCAGGCGCGGCACAGCGTCATGGGCGCGTAGCCGCGGCGGTTGAGGAACAGCATCGCCTGCTCCCCGCGCGCCAGCGTCTCGGTGATCGCCTCGATCAGCGGCGGGGAGATGAAGCGTCCGCGCTCGGGGGGCACCTTGCGCAGGTCCAGCACCGTCACCTCCGGCAGGCCCGCGCTGCCGTGGCGGCGGGGCAGGTTCTGGGCGGAATAGCGGCCCTGCTCCGCGTTGGTCAGCGTCTCCAGGCTGGGGGTCGCGGAAACCAGCACGCAGGTGGCCTCGGCCATGCGGGCGCGCACCACGGCCATGTCGCGCGCGTGGTAGATCACGCCGTCCTCCTGCTTGAAGGCGGTCTCGTGCTCCTCGTCCACGATGATCAGGCCGAGGTCCGGGAAGGGCAGGAACAGGGCGGAGCGAGCGCCCACCAGCACCGGCGCCTCGCCATCCGCCACCGCCCGCCAGGTGGCGCGGCGCAGGCGTCCCGAAAGCTCGGAGTGCCAGATGGCCGGCGCGCAGCCGAAGCGCTCCTTGAAGCGGTCCAGCCATTGGGAGGACAGCGCGATCTCGGGCAGCAGCACCAGCGCCTGCCGCCCCTGGCGCAGGCATTCGGCCACCGCGTCCAGGTAAACCTCGGTCTTGCCCGAACCCGTCACCCCCGCCAGCAGCGTCACGCCGAAGGCGCGCCGGGCCACGGACTCGCGCAGGCCCGCGGCCGCCTCCTCCTGCTCCTCCAGCAGCGAGGGCCCGGGATGCTCGGGATCGGGGCGCGCGAAGCTGCGCGGGCGGGGCAGCAGGGCGGGCTCGATCAGCCCCTGGTCGGCCATGCCGCGCAGCACGCCCGTGGAAACCTCGGCCTCGTCGGCGATGTCGGCGCCCGCGCGGGGCTCGCCGGGCTCCATCACGTCCAGCACGCGCTTGCGCTGGGGGGTCAGGCGGTAGCCGGGCGCCCCGCCCTGGGCCAGTTCCCCGGCGGCGGAAAGCTTCCACCCGGCCTGCTGCCCCGCCGGCTCCAGCGCCGAGGGAACCGACATGGCCATGCGCAGCACGGCCCCCGGCGGCGCGAGGGTATAGGCCGCCACCCATTCCACGAAGCGGCGCAGGCTTTCCTTCATGGGCGGCGCGGGAAGCACGCCCAGGATGTCGCGCAGCCGGTTCTCGGCCAGCCCGGCATCGGGCTCGCCGTCCCAGGCGACGCCCAGCACCTCCCGCCCGCCCAGCGGCACGGCAACGAAGCTGCCCGGCTCCGGCAGGGGGGTGCCGTTGGGCACGCGGTAGTCATAGGCCCCTCCCCCCGGCGTATCGAGCGGAAGGGGCAGCAGCACGCGGATGCGGCGCGAGGGCGGGCCGGCGGGCGGCGCGCGCCGCCTGCCCCTGGCGGTCGCCGGGGGCGCGGAAACGAGGCCGTCCCCGAACAGCCCGCCATCCGCGCTGGCGCCCTTGGCGCTGGACTCCGCCTTTTCCATCGCTATTGATCCGCCGCCCGCGCCATCCGACCCCCGCCCTGAACCTTTGGGACCAGCATCATGAAATTCTTCGTGGACACCGCCGAGGTCTCCGAGATTCGCGCCCTCGCCGAGAGCGGGCTGCTCGACGGCGTCACCACCAACCCCTCCCTGATCGCCAAGTCCGGCCGCCCGATGGCCGAGGTGATCAAGGAGATCTGCGACATCACCCCCGGCCCCGTTTCCGCCGAGGTCACCGCCACCGACTACGATGGCATGATGCGGGAGGGCGAGCACCTCGGGCGCATCGCGTCCAACGTCGTCATCAAGCTGCCGTTGACCGAGGCGGGGCTTCGAGCATGCAAACATATGGTGAACAACGGGGTCATGGTCAACGTAACCCTGTGCTTCTCCGCGGCCCAGGCCATCCTCGCCGCCAAGGCGGGCGCCACCTACGTCTCCCCCTTCGTCGGGCGGCTCGACGACATCGGGCAGGACGGCATGGGGCTGATCGCCGACACCGTGCAGATCTACGACAACTACCCGGCGCTGCGGACCGAGGTGCTGGTGGCCTCCATCCGCCACCCCATCCACCTGATCCAGGCGGCCAAGCTCGGCGCGCATGTGGCGACCCTGCCGCCCGCCGTGATCAAGACGCTCTACAAGCACCCGCTGACGGACAAGGGCCTCGAGAGCTTCCTGGCGGACTGGACGAAGACGGGGCAGTCGATCCTCTAGCCCGGCCTCGGCGCCTCATTCCTCGATGGGGCGCCACCCGGAAAGAACGCGGCGCGTCGCGGCGTCGAAGGTGAAGACGTTGCCGCCGCCCCCACCGGGCTGGTCCTCGGCCCGGCCGATCGGCACGCCCTTCAAGTGGCACAGCAGCAGCGCGCCGATGCCGCCATGAAAGATTATGGCGACGTCTCCCTGGCCCGGCGCCAAGGCCAGGACGCGCTCCACCGCGGCCACCACCCGGCGCTGGGCATCCACCGCGCGCTCCCACCCGCGGATGCTCCGTTCGGGATGCGCGAAAAAGGCGTCCGCCATCGCCTCGAACTCCGCCCTGGGCAGGTAGCCGGTCGCGGAGCGGTCGTTCTCGCCCAGCGCCTCGACGATCGCGGGAACAAGGCCGAGCCGGTCCGCGAGCATCCGCGCGGCGTCGGTTGCCTTACGCTCCGCGCTGCTGAACACGGCGCGGATGCCGGGCACCCAGGGGCGCTCCAGAGCCAGGGCCATGCGCCGGATGCCCTCGGGCGAGAGCGGCCAGTCCGGAACGGGCACGGCCGGGTCGATCACGACCTCCGGGTGGGTGATGCAGTGGACAACGGCCATGGCACCCCGCTGAAGCCTCGGGCGAAAGCTTCTCACCGGCGGCGGCCGGCGTCACCGCCCTCTCCCGCCGGGACGTCAGAGCGCCGGCTTCAGCATCGTGGCCCGCCCGCCATGGGCCGCGGACCAGCCGATGGGATCGGCCAGGAAGCGCTCCAGGACCGCCCGGTCAGCATCCGGCAGGGCGCAGGCGCCGTCCGCCGCCAGCACGTCCCGCCAACTGGCCAGGGAAACCAGCGTCAGCCCCAGCTTCTCCATCCGCTCCGCGCCGCCCGGAAAGGTGCCGTGGTGGAACAGGCAGAGGGCGTGGGTGACGGTGGCGCCCCCCGAGCGCAGCCCGCGCGTGAAGGCGACCTTGCTGCCGCCATCCGTCATCAGGTCGTCCACCAGCAGCACGCGCATCCCCTCCACCGGCCCGCCCTCCACCTGGGCGTTGCGGCCGATGCCGAGCGGGCGCTTGCGCACGTAGCGCAGCGGCAGGTCCAGCGCCTCGGCCAGCCAGGCGGCCCAGGGAATACCCGCCGTCTCCGCCCCCGCGACGGCCTCCGGCGGCGCGTCCCCGAAGCCGGCGCGGATCGCCTCCGCCGCCAGCGCCGTCGCGGCGCGGCGCAGGCGGGGGTCGCCGATCAGCAGGCGGCAGTCGATATAGGCGGGGCTGGCCCATCCCGCGGCCAGGATGAAGGGCTGGCCGTGGCTGACCTGCACCGCCCCCCCTTCCAGCAGCAGGCGCGCCATGGCGGCACCGCTCATGCCGACGCCTCTCGCAGGCTGCGCTCCAGAAGCTCGGCGCCCAGCATGAAGTCGTCCATCTCCATGGCCTCCGCGGGGTTGTGCGAACCGTGCTGGTTGCGGACGAAGATCATGGCGCTCGGGATACCCGCCTGTGCGAAGACCGCGGCGTCGTGGCCGGCGCCGCTCGGGATCGGCTCGTCGGGCAGGCCCATGGCGCGCAGCCCGGCCCGCAGCCGCTCGATCCACCCTTCATCCATCCGCGCCGGCGCGGAGTCCAGCCGGCGGTCCAGGCGGAACTCCACCCCCCGCTCCTCCCCGATGCCCGCGCATTCGGACAGGAACAGGTCGTAGAAGGCCTCCAGCGTCTCGGTGCTCTGGCTCCGCGCCTCCATGGAGAAGCGCAGCCGCCCGGGAATGCGGGCCAGCGCGTGCTCGGCCGGGTCGGTGCCGATGATGCCGGAGGTCACCACCAGGTCCCGTCCCCGCTCCAGCAGGGTTCGCCAGTGGCGGTCCAGGCGCGTGATCAGCTCCGCGGTGGCGAAGACGGCGTCGCGCCGCAGCCAGCGCGGGATGGTGCCGGAATGCCCGGCCTCCCCGACGCACTCGATGGCGCGGTGGCGGATGTTGCCGCGGATGCCCGTGACGATGGCCACCGGGAGGTTGCGCGCGACCAGCACCGGCCCCTGCTCGATATGGATCTCGAGCCAGGCGGCGATCGTGGCCGGGTCCAGCAACCGCTCCCCCCGTGCCACGCGCTCGACCTCCACCCCGGCCTCGCGCATGCAGTCGATCAGGGGACGGCCGCTGTTGACGTGGGGCGTCGCCAGGTCCTCGGCCGAGAGCCGGCCGAACAGCGCGGCCGAGCCCATATAGGCCCGCCCGAACCAGGCGCTCTCCTCCCCGCGCAGGGCATAAAGGGCGATGCCGCGCCGCGGCGCGAAACCCTCCTCCTGGAAGCGGGACAGCGCCATCAGCCCCCCGATCACCCCCGCCGCCCCGTCGAAGTTCCCGCCCTGGGGCACCGAATCGAGGTGCGATCCGCAGGCGATCACCGGCAGCGACGGGTCGCTCCCGGCCAGGGTGACGACCAGGTTGGCCCCGGCGTCTCGCGCGGTGTGGAGCCCCCGGGCCCGCGCCTCGGCCTCCACCATGTCCAGCGCCAGCGATTCCCCGGCGCCATAGCTTTCCCGCGTGATGCCCACGCCGTCGCCGGTGGCCTCCCGCAGCCGGTCGAACAGGCGCTCGGCCAGGGCGCGGCCCAGGAGCGGGGGCGAGGGGCGGGCCAGGGTGGTGCTCACGGCGCCGGCTCCGCCCACTCGATCTCCGCCTCGTCCGTTTCCTCGCGCCGGATGGCGCCGGTCAGCTCCGCCACGCGCGCGATGCCGCGCCCGGCGCAGAAGCGGGCCAGCCCCTCGATCACCGCCTCCATGGCGCCGGGGTGGAGGAAGGTCGCGGTGCCCACCTGCACGGCCGCGGCCCCCGCGATCATGTATTCCGCCGCGTCCTCCGCCGTGGAGATGCCGCCGCAGCCGATCACGGGGATGCGGACCGCGCGCGCGCACTGATAGACCTGCCGCAGCACGATCGGCTTGATCGCGGGGCCCGACAGCCCGCCCATCACGTTGCCCAGGCGCGGGCGGAAGGTGTTCAGGTCCACGGACATGGCCAGGATGGTGTTGGCCACCACCAGCGCGTCCGCCCCCGCCTCTTCCGCCGCCCGCGCCACCTCCGGCACGTCCCCGGTGTTGGGCGTCAGCTTCGCCCAGAGCGGCAGCGCGGTGGCCGCGCGCAGCCGGCGGATCACCGCCTCGGTCGATTCCGCCCGCATGGCGAAGGCGCGCCCGTCCTCCTCGATGTTGGGGCAGGAGATGTTGGCCTCGATGGCGGCGACGCCCGGCACCGAAACCTCCGCCGCCAGCGCCGCGAAGCCCTCGGCCGTCGGCGCGGAGATGCTGACCACCAGCGGCGGCGCGAAGGCGCGCATCGCCGGCAGCGTGTGCTCCAGGAAATAGGGCACGCCCTTGGAGGGGATGCCGATGGCGTTCAGCATCCCGCCCGCCGTTTCCGCCACGCGCGGCAGCGGGTTGCCCGCGCGCAGCTCCCGCGTGATGGTCTTGGTCACCAGCGCGCCGAGGGCGTCGAGGTCGGCGGCCAGCGCCAGCCCCTCGGCGAAGGTGCCCGAGGCCGGCATCACCGGATTGGCGAGGGCGAGCCCACCGATCCGCACGCTCATGTCGGTCATGCCGCCTCCCTTCATGCCACTGCCTCCAGCATGTCGAAGACCGGGCCATCCCAGCAGACCCGCTTGTGGACGATCTCGCCCCCTTCGTTGAAGTCGCGCACGCAGCAGAAACACATGCCCAGCCCGCAGGCCATCTGCTGCTCGAGCGCCACCTGCCCGGGAATGCCGAACTCCCGCCCCAGCCGCTGCTGCACGCGCAGCAGGCGGGCGGAGCCGCAGGTGAGGAAGGCGTCCGCCACCCCTTCCGCGACGAGCCCCCGCAGGAGGCGCTCCACATGCGCGGGGCCGCTGGTGCCGTCCTGGTCGGTCACGGTGACGACGCGCGCGCCCTCCGCGCGGAACAGGTCCTCGGACACCACGAGCTCCGGCCGCCGCGCGCTGAGAACGGCGGTGACGCCGATGCCCGCCGCCCGCGCCGCCCTGGCGATCGGCGCGAGGGTCGCGAGGCCGGCGCCGCGGCCCACCGCGACCACGTGCCGCCAGGCGGGATGGAGCACGAAACCCTGGCCGAGCGGCCCCATGACATCGATCGCATCGCCCACGGCGAGGGTGGCGAGGCCCCGCGTCCCGGCGCCCGTCACCTTGTAGAGGAACTCCACCGTGCCCGCCGCGGGATCGGCGCCATAAAGGCTCATGGGCCGCCGCAGGAAGGGCGCCTCGCCCGGCGGGGCCGGGCAGAGAAGCTGGAAGAACTGCCCGGGCCGCGCGCCCGCGGCCACGGCGCCCGCGCGCAGCACGAGGTGCCGGTACTCGGCGTTCAGCGGCGCATGCACCAGCACCTCGGCCGGGCGGGCCTCGACGCTCGGCACGAAGGGTGAGGCAGCCGGGCCAGGAAAGGACATGGGCCCATCCAAGACCCGTTGGCCCGCTCGCAAAAGAACCGATTTTCGTGCGAGATGATGCCGACATGGCATCGCCCGCCCACCCCCGCCCGCTTCGCGTCCACGCCCCCGGCATCCACTACTTCGACGCGGTGCGCCGCGCCGGTTCCATCCGCGAGGCCGCGCGCCGGCTGAACGTCGCCTCCTCCGCGGTGAACCGGCAGGTGCTGAAGATGGAGGCGGAGCTGGGCACGCGGCTGTTCGACCGCCTGCCCGACGGCCTGCGCCTGACGGCGGCCGGGGAGATCATGGCGCGGCACGTCACCACCGTGCTGCGCGACGCGGAGCGGGCGCGCTCCGAGCTCGATGCCCTGGCGGGGCTCCGCACCGGCCATGTGGACCTGGTCACGCTGGAAGGCCTCTGCCACCGGGTGGTGCCGGAGGCCGCGGCGGCGCTCCAGGCCCGCCAGCCCGGGATAACGGTCGGCACGGGCATCCTGGGCAGCGCCGAGATCCCCGGCGCGATCCTGTCGGGCGACGCGCATCTGGGCCTGGCCTTCGAGGTGCGGCGGCACCCGGCGCTGCGCCAGCTCGCCGCGGCCCGGCTCCCCCTCGGCGCCGTGGTGCCGCCGGGCTCGCCCCTCGCCGGCCGCGAGTCGATCGGCATCGCGGATTGCGCGGGCATGCCGCTGATCCTGCCCCATGCCAACTTCGCCAACCGCGACCAGGTCGAAACCCTGCTGCAGCGCCGGGGCGAGGGGCTGCGCGTGCAGTACGAGGCCGGCTCGGTGGAGCTGATGAAGCGCATGGTGCTGCTGGGCCTGGGCACCGCCTTCATGACGCGGGCGGGGCTGGAGGCGGAGCTGGAGGCCGGTCGCCTGGTGCACGTGCCGCTGCGCCAGGGCCGCGCCGCGGTGGTGAGCGAGCTCGGCCTCTACGCCCATGCCGAGGTGGCGCTGCCCGCCGCGGCCGCGGCCTTCGCGGGGCACTTGGCGGAAACCATCGGCCGGCTGCACGGGCCCGGCGGGTGATTCGCCTCACCGCCGCGGCCCTGGCAAGCTGGGGGTGATGAACATGTCATCCCCGCAGACGGAGGACGGCCGCGAGGCCGAGGCGGCCCGGGTGGCCGCCTATCTCTCCGCCCATCCCGGTTTCCTTTCGGAGCGCCCGGCCCTGTACCGCTCCCTCCATCCCCCGCGCCGGGTGCATGGGGAGAACCTGGCGGACCACATGGCAGCCCTCCTCGCCGCCGCCCGCGCGGAGACCGGGCAGGTGGCCGAGGCCGCCCGCGCCGGGCAGGACCTGACCATCCGCGCGGCCACGGCGGTCGCCGCCCTGATCGGCACGCCGGACGCGCTGGCCGCCGTTTCCGGGGAATGGCCGGCGCTGCTGGGCCTGGAATGCGCGGGGCTGGCGGCGGAAGGCCCGCCCTCCCCCGGCCTGCGCGACATTCCCGCCGGCGCCGTCGCGCGACTGACGGAGGGCCGGGAGGTGCTGCTGCGCGACTCGCCGGCCGAGGCCGCCCTCCTGCACGGGGAGGCCCATCCCCTGATCATCCGCGATGCCCTGGTGCGCCTGCCCGGCCCTTTGCCGCGCATTCTCGTGCTGGGCGCGCGCGAGGCCGGGCGGCTGCCGGCGCGCGGCGCCACCGCCCCGCTGCGGCTGCTGGCCCATGCCCTGTCGCGCGCGCTGGACGGCGCCGCGTGACCACGGGCCTCGCCGCCCGCGCCGACTTCCTGGACTGGCTGGCGCGCGAGCGCCGGTCGAGCCCGGAAACCATCGAGGCCTATGGGCGCGACATCGCGGACCTGCTCGGCTTCCTGTCCGCGCACCAGGGCGGCGAGCCCGATCTTTCGGCGCTGGCCCTGGCCGATCTCCGCTCCTTCCTGGCGCATCGCGCGGCGGCGGGGATCGGGGCCTCATCCCGCGCGCGGCAGCTTTCGGCCATCAAGACCTTCCTGCGCTTCCTGGTGCGCCGCCACGGCCTCGCGCCGCTGCCGCTGGGCGGGCTGAGCGGCCCGCGCCGCAAGCCCCCCGTGCCGCGCGCGCTGACGGAGGAGCAGGCCCGCACCGCCACCATCGACAGCGCCGAGAACAGCCCGGCCATGGCCGCGCGGAACCAGGCGCTCTTCACCCTTCTCTATGGCTGCGGCCTGCGCATCGCGGAGGCATTGGCGCTGAACCTGCGCGACGCCCCCCGCGCCGGAACCGGCCTGCGCGTGCTCGGCAAAGGGGCCAAGGAGCGGATCGTGCCGGTGCTGCCGGCGGTGGAAGCCGCGATGGCCGAATGGCTGCGCCACCGGGGCCCGGCCACGCCCGACGCGCCGCTCTTCACCGGCGCCAAAGGCGGGCGGCTGGACCCCGGCGTCGCCCAACGCGCGCTGCGCGACCTCCGCCGCGCCACGGGCCTGCCGGAGCACACCACGCCCCACGCGCTGCGCCATTCCTTCGCGACCCACCTGCTGGGCGGCGGCGCCGACCTGCGCGCGATCCAGGACCTGCTGGGCCATGCCAGCCTGTCCACCACGCAGCGCTACACGCAGGTGGACCAGGCGGGGCTGCTGGAAACCTGGCGCCGGGCGCATCCCCGGGCCGACTGAGGAGAGGATCTCACCGCCCCGCCCAGACCCCGCGCCGCACCCCCAGCGCCGTCACCAGCCCATAGGCGGTGATCCCGAGGGCCACCGCCAGGAACTGCCCGTCCAGCCCCATCCCCAGCACGTCGCCCAGCAGCCAGCCGCCGCCCACCGCCACGCCGATGCGGGATGCCCCGGCCGCCAGCGGCCAGCCCATGCGCCCCGCCCCCTGGGAGGCGAAGTAGAGCGCCATGCCCAGCCCGAAGCCGCCGAAGGCAAAGCCGGTGAAGGAAAGCGCCCGCCGGGCGAGACCGATCACCTCCGGGTCCGCGGTGAAGAAGGAGGCGAAGGCACCCGGCGCGGCGGCCACCGCCAGCCCGATCGCCCCGGTGACGAGGAAGGCCATCAGCCCGCCCGTCCAGGCCAGGCGCAGCGCCTGGTCCCAGCGCCCGGCCCCCACCGCCCGCCCGACCAGCGCCGTCAGCGCCGAGCCCACGCCGAAGGCGATGGGGATCATCAGGAATTCCAACCGGGCCGAGATGCCGTAGCCCGCCACCGCCGCCGGCCCGTGCGGGGCGATCCGCGCGGTGACCAGGATGGTCGTCAGGTTCGCCACCCCCGCCAGCGCGCTCGCCGCCAGCCCGACGGACAGGATGCGCCAGAACATCGCGCCCGAGGGCCGCACCCGCAGCACCGGCCGGAACCCCGCCCGCCCGCGCAGCACCGCCGTGCCCATCACCAGGGTGGAGGCCAGGAACACCGCGCCAAGGGCGGCCCCGATGCCCGGCAGTCCCATGCCCAGCGGCTCCGCCAGCAGCCAGGCGACCGGCGGATAGGCGCCCCAGGTCAGCAGCAGCACCCGCGCCGCCAGCGCGTGCTGCCCACCGCCGCGCAGCACGGAGGCCAGGGTGTTCGCCAGCCAGACCGGCACCGCCCCGAGCCCGAAGAGCCACATGGCATAGGGCGCCGCGGCCTCCGCCGCCGCCGCGCCGCCGATGGCGCCGAGCACGGCCCGGGGATAAAGCGCGAGCAGCAGGGCGAAGGCCCCGCCCGCCAGCACCGCGATCAGCACGGCGTGCAGCACCAGCGCCGAGGCCTCGTCCCGCCGCCCCGCGCCCAGCGCCCGCGCCGTGGCCGAGGACACGCCGCCCCCCATGGCCCCGGCCGACATCTGCTGCATCAGCAGGCTGAAGGGCAGCACCACGGACCACCCCGCCAGCGCCGCCGTGCCCTGCCGGGCCGCCAGCCAGGTTTCGGCGATCTGCGCCACCACCTGAAGGATGGAGCTGAGCGCGGTCGGCGCCGCCAGGGCCAGGATCTGCCGCGCGGTGGAAGGGGCCGGGGGCGCCACGGCAGCGGCCAGGGTATCAGCCACGGGCTGCCTCCAGTTCCGCCAGGGCCAGGCGCCGGCGCATCGCCTCCCCCGCGCCGGGGCCAGGAAGAAGGCGCACGTCCTCCGGGCGCAGCGGTGCGCCGTCCGGGCCATGCGGCGGATCGGCCGTGACCTCCTCGCCGGTCGCGGCATCCACCAGCCGCACGACCGGCCCCTCGGGGGCCATCCACCGGTCGCTCCAGGCCTTGAGCGCCACGAAGGCCGGAAAGAAGTCGCGGCCCTTCCCGGTCAGGCGGTAGGCGTGGCGCGCGCCCTCGGGCACGCGCTCCAGCAGCCCGTGCTCCACCAGCTTGGCCAGCCGCGCGCTGAGGATGTTGGAGGCGATGCCGAGATGACGCTCGAAGTCATCGAAGCGGGTCGTGCCGTAAAAGGCCTCCCGCAGCACCAGGATCGCCCAGCGCTCGCCCAGCACCTCCATGGAGCGGGCGATGGGGCAGCGCATGCGGGAAAAGTCGGTTCTGGGCATGGGCCGCTCCGTCAGCTTGCATCATGCAAGCTGACTGGCTTGCATGATGCAAGCTCATTCGCGCCTCAGCTGCCGTTCTCCACCGCCAGCACCGTGAGCAGGCGCCCGCCCGGCCCCTCGACCTCGTCCCCCGCCTCCGCCCCGTCCAGCGCCTGCGCCAGCGGCGCGCGCCAGCCGATCAGCCCCGCCGTGGGGTCGGCCTCGTCCTCCCCCACGATCCGCAGGCGCCGCGCGGCCGGCCCGAGCCCCGCCACGCTCACCCAGGAGCCGAAGCCGACTGCACCGCCCTCCGGCGGCGAGGTGAGCTGCGCGCTCGCCCGGCGCTGCTGCCAATAGTGGAGGTCCCGCTGTTCCATGGGATCGGGCGCGGAAAGGGCGCCCAGCCGCGCGAGCTCGGCTTCGATCCGGGCCAGGCCCTCCGCGGTCACGGGGTTGGGGCCCGGCGGCACCGGGCGCTCGGCCGGGGGTTCGGGGGGCTCGCTTCCGTCGGGCTCGCGGACAAAGGCGCGGCTCACGGCGTTCAGCCCCGGCCGATCGCCCGGCGCAGCCCCGCGCCCCAGCCGGCGAAGCGGGCGGTCGTGGAACTTTCCAGGGACTCGATCTTGGACACCGCGCCCGGCCAGCGCTTCTCCACCCAGGCCCAGCGATGCGCCGCCCAGAGGTGCTGGTCGCGCAGCACGAAGACGCCGAGCGCCAGAAACAGGAAGCCCTGAAGGAAGGGCAGCACGCAGCCCAGCACCCCCAGAACAATGAAGAACCACCCGAGCGCCTTGCGCTTCGGCCGGGGGTTCAGCGTCACATAGGGGGCGCGGGCATTGTCCATCGCCCGCCAGATGGTCCGCGCGCCTCCCCGATCAAGCGAGGCGCGCGGTCTCGTCAGACGCGGCGCCTCAAATATGGATGGGGCGGCCATCCACGGCGAGCGCCGCTTCCTTCACGGACTCGCTCAGCGTCGGGTGGGCGTGGCAGATGCGGGCCACGTCCTCGGCGCTGGCGCCGAATTCGATGGCCGTGACCATCTCGGCGATCAGGTGTCCGGCGTCGGGGCCCAGGATATGGGCGCCCAGCACGCGGTCGGTGGTCTTGTCCGCCAGGATCTTCACGAAGCCGTCCGTGTCGCCCATGGCCCGCGCCCGGCCATTGGCGGTGAAGGGGAACTTGCCGGACTTGTAGGCGGTGCCGGCCGCCTTCAGCTCCTCCTCGGTGGCGCCGACCGCGGCCACCTCGGGCCAGGTGTAGACGATGCCGGGGATGGCGCCGTAGTTCACGTGGCCGTGCTGGCCGGCCAGGATCTCGGCCACCGCGACGCCCTCGTCCTCGGCCTTGTGGGCGAGCATGGCGCCCGCGATCACGTCGCCGATGGCGTAGATGCCGGGAACGCTGGTGGCGAAACGCGCGTCGGTCTTCACTCGCCCGCGCTCATCGAGCGCCACGCCGACCGCATCCAGCCCCAGCGCCTCCACATAGGGGCGGCGCCCGATGGCCACCAGCACGGCGTCGGCCTCGATCGTCTGGGCCTCGCCGCCCTTGGCGGGCTCCACCGTCAGGGACACGCCCGCCCCTGTCCTGGCCGCGCCCGTCACCTTGTGGCCCAGCTTGAACTTGAAGCCCTGCTTGCCCAGCACCCGCTCGAAGTTCTTCGCGATCTCGTTGTCCATGCCGGGCAGCAGCCGGTCCAGGAACTCGATCACCGTCACCTCGGCGCCCAGGCGCCGCCACACGCTGCCCAGCTCCAGCCCGATCACGCCGCCGCCGATCACCACCAGGTGCTTCGGCACCGCCTCGAACTCCAGCGCGCCGGTGGAGGTGACGACCGTCTTCTCGTCCACCTCCACGCCCTTCAGCGGCACGCTCTCGCTGCCCGTCGCGATGACGATGTTCCTGGTCTCGTAGGTGGTGCCGGCCACCTCCACCTTGCCCGGCGCGGTGATCCGGCCCGCGCCCTTCAGCCAGGTGACCTTGTTCTTGCGGAACAGGAACTCGACGCCCTTCACGTTGGCCGAGACCACCTCGCCCTTCCTTGCCTGCATCCGGGCGAGGTCGAGCTTGATCCCCTCCACGGTGATGCCGTGGTCGGCGAACTTGTGGGCGATCTCCTCGAAGTTCTCGGAGGACTGGAGCAGCGCCTTGGAGGGGATGCAGCCGATGTTGAGACAGGTGCCGCCCAGCGTTTCCCGCTTCTCCACGCAGGCCACCTTCATGCCGAGCTGCGCCGCGCGGATGGCGCAGACATAGCCGCCGGGGCCGGAGCCGATGACGATGAGGTCGAAGGAGTCGGGCATGCGGGCGCGTCCTGCAATGATCTTGCAGGGGCAGGTAGCAGGCCCGGGGCCTCGCTTGAAGGGCGGAGCACCATTCAAGTGGGGGCTTGGCAGGGTTGCCCGCGCCGCGTGGCGCCGTTCAGGCCGCCGTGCCGCCCAGCCGGGCCAGGGGGTAGATGGCCCGGTGCCCGCCCTCCATCGCGAGGATCCGGCAGTCCACCCCATAAACCCGCGCCAGCCGCTCCTCCGTCAGCACCTCGGCCGCCGGGCCGGCGTGAACGGGCGCGCCATCCTCCAGCATCAGCACCGAATCGGCGTAGCGGCTGGCAAGGTTCAGGTCGTGCAGCACCATCACCGTCGCCATGCCCGCCCGGCGCGTATGGGTGCGGACCAGCTCCAGCAGGTGAAGCTGGTTGGCCAGGTCCAGCGCCGAGGTCGGCTCGTCCAGCAGAAGCACCGCCGGGCGGCGCACCAGGGCCAGGGCGAGGGCCACCATCTGCCGCTGCCCGCCCGACATCTCCGCCGGCGTCCGCCGCGCCAGCGGCTGCAGGCCCAGCAGGTCCAGCATCGCCTCGGCCCGGTGCAGGCTCTCCCTTGGCGCCGCCCAGGCGAACTGCCCGCCGTTCTGCGCCAGCAGCAGCAGGTCGAACACCGTGAGCTGCGCCGAGAGCTGGGCCACCCCCTGGGCGACATAGCCGATGCGGCGGCTGCGCTCCGCCGGGCCCAGGGCTGTCAGGTCCTGCCCATCCAGCCGGATGGCGCCCGTGACCGGCAGAAGCCCCGCCACCCCCCGCACCAGGGAGGTCTTGCCGGCGCCGTTGCGCCCGAGCACCGCGAGGCACTCCCCCGCCGCCACCGCGCAGGAAACGCCGCGCACCGCCCGGTGGCGCCCGATGCGGACGCCGAGGTCCTCCAGCGAAAGGCTCAATGCGCCACCCTCCGCCGGCCGTGAAGGATCTGCGCCAGGAACACCGGCAGGCCCAGCAGGGAGGTGACCATCCCCACCGGCAGCACCGCCCCGGGCAGGATCAGCTTGCTGACGAGGGAGGCCAGCGTCAGCACCAGCAGACCGCAGGCGGCGGTGACGATCAGGGAGAAGCGCTGGTCCTCCCCCACCAGCAGCCGCGCCATGTGGGGCGCGACCAGTCCGACGAAGCCCACCACCCCGATCGTGGCCGTGGCGGAGGCCGCGAGCAGGGCGGCCGCCACCAGCATGGAGAAGCGCAGCCGCTCCACCCGGATCCCCAGCACCACCGCGCCATCCCCGAAGCCGCGCAGCGCCGTCAGCGCCCAGGCACGGGACAGCAGCAGCGGCAGAACCAGCGCCAGGATGGCGGCGTTGATCGCCACCTTGGTCCAGGTGGCCTTCAGCAGCGATCCGAGCAGCCAGAAGACCAGGGACTGAAGCTGGTTCACGTCCGCCATGTACTGCGCGACCGCCAGAAGGGCGGAAAAGGCGAAGTGCACGGCGATGCCGAGCAGCGTCACCGTTTCCACCCCCATGCCCGTCCGCCGGGCGAGCAGGGTGACCAGGATCACCGTGGCCAGCGCGAAGAGGAAGGCATTGGCCGAGATGAAGAGCTCCGCCGGCAGCCAGTCCGCCGCCGAGCCCAGGATGGAGGAGCCGAAGACGATCGCCATGGCCGCCCCGAAGCCGGCCGCCGAGGAGATGCCCAGCGTGAAGGGCTCGGCGAGCGGATTGTTGAGCACCGTCTGCATCAGCGTGCCGGCCAGGGCCAGGGCGATGCCCGCCAGCGCGGCGGTGAAGGTGATGGGCATCCGCAGTTCCCAGAGCACCACCCGCACCGTCGGGTCGGCCGTGCCGGGGGAAAGCAGGCCGTCGATGACCTCCCGCAGGGACAGCGTGCCGGAGCCGACCACAAGGTCCGCCAGCAGGGCGGCGGCCCCGGCCAGGAGGAGGGCCGCGAGCAGCACCGCCCGCCAGGTGACGGAGCGGCGGTAGTCGCGGATCGCGACGCCCTCCTCCATCACCGCGGCCGCGGCGGCACCGGCCAGGCGCAGCTGGGGCATCCCAGCCCTACCCGCCCACGCGCGGCGCGGCGGTGGAGACCAGGAAGGGCTGCGCCGGGATACGGGTGAAGCGGGCGAGGATGGTGCGGTAGGTGTCCTCGGGGTCGAGCCCCGCGAACTGCTGGGGGTGGAAGGCCTTCGCCAGTGCCTCCAGCCCCACGATGTTCAGGGTGTGGTTGTAGAAGCCGTGCCAGATGCCGAGGACCCGGCCTTGCCTGGTGGCCTCGAGCTGGGCGAAGCCGGGGCGCGCCTCCAGCCGGGCCATGGAGGTGGCGATCGCCCCCTGGTCGGCGCCGTAGCCGAAGGGAAGCGTCACCGCGCCGCGCCCGCGCCAGTTGGCGCCGGTCATGACGTAGATGTCCGGGCGGCGGGAGATGACCGTCTCCATCGTCACCTCGCCGGAGGCGCCGGGAAGAATGTCCGCGCCGATGTTGTGGCCGCCGGCGGCCTCGACCATCGGGCCCCAGCCGACGCGGCCCTGCGTGAAGCAGCAGGCCTCCGGCCCGGCGAAGCCGGCGCGGGTCTCGATGAAGACCTTCGGGCGGGGGCCGGCGGCGGCGATGCCGGCCTGGAGGCGGGCGGCGCGCTCGCGGGCGAAGCTGGCGAACTCCGCGGCCTCGGCCTCCCGGTCCAGCACCTGGCCGAGCAGCTCGACGGAGCGGACGGCGTTGGGCACGGGGTCGTCGAAGCTGTCCACGAGCAGCAGCGGGATGTTGAGCTGGGCCAGCCGCTGGTCCACCCCGGCTTCCCTCAGGGCCGTGAGGGCGCGGGCCTCGGCCAGCACCATCTGCGGCCGCGCGGTGATCACCTGCTCCGCGTTCACCTGACCGTTGTCGCCGAAGCCCATGTCGGGAATGGCCGCGGCCTTGGGCCAGGCGCCGCGGAGGATGTTCCAGAACCCCTCGTCGGCGCGGCTGGGGATGTTGTTCCACAGCACCACGCGGCCGAAGGGATCCGCCCGGTCCAGCATGGCGAGGATGGAGATGTTGCGGCCATCCTGGAGGACGATGCGCTCCGGACGGCGGGGGATGGTGACCTGCCGCCCCGCCAGGTCCGTCACCGTCAGGGGATACTGCGTGGCCTGGGCGGGCGTGGCCAGGGAGAGAAGGGGCAGCAACGCGGCCGCCGCGAGGCGGCGAAGAAGAGGCGAAGTCATCGGGTCATCCTGTGGACCAGGAGGCATTCAGGCCCATTGCGAATGATTTGCAATGTAAAATCTGGTCATGCCAGGGCCATGCTGCGGACATGCAACTCCCGAAGGCCCCTACGCAAAGCGCGCCGGAGGTTTCCCCCCGGCGCGCCCCGTCGTTCAGTCTTGGTGGGATCAGAGCCCGAGCAGCAGCCGCCGCGCGTCCTCCACGCCCTCCTTCACGCGCACGAGGAAGCTCACCGCCTCCTTCCCGTCCACGATCCGGTGGTCGTAGGAGAGCGCCAGGTACATCATCGGGCGCACCTCGATCTTGCCGCCCACCACCATCGCCCGCTCCTTGATCGCGTGCATCCCGAGGATGCCGGACTGGGGCGGGTTGAGGATCGGGGTGGACATCAGGCTGCCGTAGATGCCGCCATTGGTGATGGTGAAGCTGCCGCCCGCCATCTCCTCCAGCTTGAGCTGGCCGTCGCGGACGCGCTTGCCGAAGTCGCCGATCGCCTTCTCGATGCCCGCGAAGGACAGGTCCTGCGCGTTGCGCAGCACCGGCACCACGAGGCCGGAGGGGCCGCCGACGGCGATGCCCATGTTGACGAAGTTCTTGTAGACGACCTCGTCCCCGTCGATCTCGGCGTTCACAGCCGGGAACTCCTGGAGCGCGGCCACGCAGGCCTTCACGAAGAAGCTCATGAAGCCGAGCTTCACGCCGTGCTTCTTCTCGAAGGCGTCCTTGTATTCCGTGCGCAGCGCCATCGCGTTGCCCATGTCCACCTCGTTGAAGGTGGTGAGCATGGCGGCGGTGTTCTGCGCCTCCTTCAGGCGGCGGGCGATGGTGATGCGCAGCCGCGTCATCTTCACCCGCTCCTCGCCCTCGCCGGGGGCACGGGCGGCCTTCGGAGCGGGGGCGGCCGCAGCGGGCGCCGGGCGGGACAGGAACTCGAGCACGTCGCCCTTGGCGATGCGGCCGTCCTTGGCGCTGCCCTGGCCGATCTGGTCGGCCGTGACGCCCTTGTCCGCCATCATCTTCGCCGCCGCGGGCAGCGGGGCATGGTCCACGCCGCCGGGGCGCGAAACGGGGCCGGAGACGGCGCGCGGCTCCTCCACCTTCGGCCCGGCCGCGGCGGGGGCCGGCGCGGGTGCAGGCGCGGCCGGCGCGGGGGCCGCGGCCTTGGGCGCGGCGGCGGCACCCGTGCCGGCACCGAGCGTGCCGAGAAGGCCGCCGACCTCCACCTCCGCGCCCTCGTCGGCCGCGATGCTCTCGATGGTGCCGGCGGAGGGGGCATTCACCTCCACCGTCACCTTGTCGGTCTCAAGCTCAACCAGCGGCTCGTCGGCGGCCACCGATTCGCCGGCCTTCTTCAGCCAGCGGGCCACGGTGGCCGTCGTCACGCTTTCGCCCAGGGTGGGCACCAGGATCTCGGTCATCGTCTTTCCTCAGCCAAGGTCCGGCTCAGCTCAACCCGAGCGCCTGGCGAACCAGCGCTTCCTGCTGCTGCGCGTGCACCTTGGCAAGCCCCGTCGCGGGGCTGGCGGCGGTCGCGCGGCCGACAAAGCCGGGCCGGCGGGCCTTTCCGCCCACCTGGGTCAGCACCTCCTCGATCTTGCGATCGACAAAGGTCCACCCGCCCATGTTCTCCGGCTCCTCCTGGCACCAGACCACGTCGGCCTGGGTATAGGGGGCCAGCACCTTGGGCAGGGAGATCCGCGGGAACGGATAAAGCTGCTCCATCCGGATGATGGCCACGTCCTTCACGCCCTTGTCGCGCCGCTCCTGCAGCAGGTCGTAATAGACCTTGCCCGTGCAGATCACGACGCGCCGGACCTTCTCGGGCGCGACCAGCTCGTCGGTCTCGGGGATCACCACCTGGAAGCGGCTGCCCGGCCCGAACTCCGACAGGGCGGAGGTGGCCAGCTTGTGCCGCAGCAGCGACTTGGGCGTCATCAGGATCAGCGGCTTGCGGTAATTCGCCCGGAGCTGGCGGCGCAGCGCGTGGAAGTAGTTCGCGGGCGTCGTGATGTTGGCCACCCGCATGTTCCGCTCAGCGCAAAGCTGCAGGTAGCGCTCCAGGCGGGCGGAGGAGTGCTCCGGTCCCTGCCCCTCGTAGCCGTGCGGCAGCAGCATCACGAGGCCCGACATGCGCAGCCACTTCGTCTCGGCGGAGGCGATGAACTGGTCGATGATCACCTGCGCGCCGTTGGCGAAGTCGCCGAACTGGCCCTCCCACAGCACCAGCGTGTTCGGGTCGGCCAGCGAGTAGCCGTAGTCGAAGCCCAGCACCCCGAACTCCGAAAGAAGGGAGTTGAAGGCCTCCAGGCGCTTCTGCCCCTCGCGGATGTTGTTCAGCGGGACGTATTCGGCCTGGGTCTGCTGGTCGACCAGATAGGCGTGGCGCTGGGAGAAGGTGCCGCGCTGCACGTCCTCGCCGGAGATGCGGACGCGGTGGCCCTCCACCAGCAGGGAGCCGATGGCCAGCGCCTCGCCGGTCGCCCAGTCGATCCCCTCGCCGGTGTCGATCGCCTGCCGCTTGGCCTCCAGCTGGCGGATGATCTTCGGGTTGGCCCCGAAGCCCTCCGGCACGCGGGACAGGGCGGCGCCCACCTCGCGCAGCACGTCGGTCTGCACGGCGGTGTCGGTTTCTTCCTCGGCCTCGTCGTTGCCCGGCGCCTTCAGCCCGGCCCAGTGGCCCTCGAGCCAGTCGGCCTTGTTCGGCTTGAAGGCCTGGCTGGCCTGGAAGGCCTCGTCCATCTTCGCGAAGAAGCTGTCCTGGATTGCCTTGGCCTCGGCCTCCGGCACCGCGCCCTCGGCGGCCAGCCGCTGCGCGTACTTGGTGCGCGTGGTCGGCGTCTCTTTGATGCGGGCATACATCAGGGGCTGGGTGAAGGCGGGCTCGTCGCTCTCGTTGTGGCCGTGGCGGCGGTAGCAGACGATGTCGAGCACGATGTCGGTCGCGAAGCGCAGGCGGAACTCGGTGGCCAGGCGGGCGCAGAACACCACCGCCTCCGGGTCGTCGCCGTTCACGTGCAGGATCGGCGCCTGGACGGACTTCGCCACATCCGTGCAGTACAGGCCCGAATAGGCGTGGGCGGGCGTGGTGGTGAAGCCGATCTGGTTGTTGGTCACCACGTGGATGGTGCCGCCCACGCGGTAGCCGATGAGCTGGCTCATCGCCATCGTCTCGTAAACCACGCCCTGTCCGGCGAAGGCGGCGTCGCCGTGCAGCAGGATGGCCATGACGCTGCGGCGGCTCTTGGTGTCGCCGGCCATGTCCTGGCGGGCGCGCACCTTGCCGATCACCACCGGGTCCACGGCCTCGAGGTGCGAGGGATTGGGCTGAAGCGAGAGATGGACCTGCCGCCCCCCGATCTCCACGTCCGTGGAGGTGCCCAGGTGATACTTCACGTCGCCCGAGCCCTGCACGTCCTCGGCATGGCCCGCGCCCTTGAACTCGGCGAAAACCTGGGTGAAGGACTTCTTCACCACGTTCACCAGCGTGGACAGGCGGCCGCGGTGCGCCATGCCGATGGCGATCTCGTTCACGCCGCCCTTGGCGGCCTCGGCGATGATCGACTGCAGCGCCGGGATGGTCGATTCGCCGCCCTCCAGCCCGAAGCGCTTGGTGCCGACGAACTTGCGGGCGCAATAGGCCTCGAAGCCCTCGGCCTCCGTCAGCTCCTGCAGGATGGTGCGCTTGTCGTCCTTGCTGAAGGCGGACGTCCAGGGCGCGCCCTCGATGCGCTGCTGGATGAAGGACTTCTGCTCGGGGTCCTGGATGTGCATGAACTCCACGCCGATCGGGCCGCAATAGCTGGCCTTCACGATCGACAGGATCTCGCGCAGCGTCGCCGTCTCGCGGCCCAGCACCTTGTCGATGAAGATGGGGCGGTCGAGGTCGGCCTCGGTGAAGCCGTAGGTCGCCGGGTCCAGCTCCGGGTGCGGCGTCTTCTTCTGCAGGCCCAGCGGGTCGAGGTCGGCCTCCAGGTGCCCGCGCACGCGGTAGGCGCGGATCAGCATGAGGGCGCGGAGCGAATCCACCACCTGCTGGCGGCTCACCGCCGGGTCGGCCACCTTGGCGGCCGCGGGCTCGGCGGCCTTGGCCGGGGCGCCCTTGCCCCCCTTGGCCGGCGGCGGCGCCTCGGGCTCGGGCGCGAAGCCGCCGCGCGGGCGGGGCGCCCAGGAGGCGCCGACGGCATCGCCCAGCACCGCGCGGGCATCGTCGTTCAGCGCCGCGAACAGCTCCTGGAAGGACGGGTCCACGCTGTCCGGCGACTGCACCCAGCGGGCATAAAGGTCGGCGAGGAAGGTGGCGTTCGCCCCCGTCATCGCGCTGGCTAGGATGTCCACTCCGGGCATGGTTTTTTCGCTTCTCGCTGGGTCGGGCTGGGCTTACGGGCCGATCGGGGCAGGTCTGTGGCAGGACGCCGGCTCGGGCGCGATGTCTTGGACCTGTTTCCCTTATCGTACCGTTATCCCCCTCAAGTCCCCGATAGATGAGGTCCCGAAGGGTCCGGCGCACCACTTGGCGTCCCGCGCACCGGATGTCACCCGTCTTAGCGTCATGCCAGGGCGGCGCAAGGCGGGTTGATGCCTTTGCGCCACCGAAACGCCCCCCGGGCCGCGCGGCGGCACGCTGCGGCGCGGCCTGCGCGCCTGCTTCCCGGGACCGATGGCCCATGCCGGAAGGAAACGCCAGGCACCCAGCAGGGCCGTTCCGTTCGCCCGCGCAACGCGAGGGCCGCGCCGCCCCCCGCCCGCTCGCCCTTCGGCGCGGCCCTGGCATAATGCGCCCCATGGGCCCGGCCATCGCGATCCACCGAGGGGGGCGGGCGCCAGGGGCTTCCCTCTCCGAAAGAACACCATGAGCGCCTCGTTGCATCATGCCGACCGAAGTTCAAACTAGCCGCATGAACACGCCCACCAAGCTGACCCAGCGGGAGAGCAGGGCCGCGATGCCCGAGCGCACGGAGCCCGGCCCACCCGCGTCGCCGCGCGACGCCGCGTCGCCGCGCACGGGCCCCGAACCGCGCGGCGGCTCCGGCGTGGCGGGCCGGAACCTGCTCTTCCTCCGGGAGGAGGAGCTGCGCCTGGCGCAGGACCTTCTCTTCTTCGGCTACCGCGACTTCACGGCCGGGCCCGACGCCATTCTGGCGGAACTCGGCATGGGCCGGGCGCATCACCGGGTGCTGCACTTCCTCGGCCGCCGCCCCGGCCTGACGGTGGGGGAGTTGCTGGGCATCCTCGCCATCACCAAGCAGTCCCTCGCCCGCGTGCTGACGCCGCTGGTGGCGCAGGGCTACGTGGCGCAAAGCACCGGCCGGGCCGACCGGCGCCAGCGCCACCTTTCCCTCACCCCGGCGGGGGAGGCGCTGGAACGCCGCCTGTTCGAGCGCCAGCGGGAAACCGTGACCCGCGCCTACCGTGAGGCGGGGCCCGCGGCCGTGGAAGGCTTCCGCCACGTCATGCGCGGGCTGATGGGCCCGGAGGCGCGGCGCGGGCTGGAGAGGCTGGGCAACCGCGGCCCCGCGGCCTCGGCCATCCCGCCCAACCCCGCGGCCGCGATGCCCGCGGCCGCAACGAAGTCCAAGGCCCCATGAGCAGCGACCCGGCCCATCTCCTCGTCGTCGACGACGACGCCCGCCTCCGCAGCCTTCTCCAGCGATTCCTGGCCGAGCAGGGCTTCCGCGTGACCGCCGCCGCCGATGCCGCCGCCGCCCGGCAGGCCCTGGAAGGCATGGCCTTCGACCTGATGGTGCTGGACGTGATGATGCCCGGCGAGACCGGCCTGAACCTGTCCGAAAGCCTGCGCCGCGCCGGCCAGGACGTGCCCATCCTGATGCTGACCGCGGCCGGCGAGCCCGACGACCGCATCGCCGGCTTCGAGCACGGGGCGGACGACTACCTCGCCAAGCCCTTCGACCCGCGCGAGCTGGCGCTGCGCATCCGCACCATCCTCAAGCGCGCCGCCCCGCCCGCCTCGGCCCCCCTGCCCCCGGTGCATCTCGGCCTGCGCTGGTTCGACCCCGAGCGGGGCGAGCTGCGCGGTCCGGAGGGCGTGACCCGGCTGACGGGCGGGGAAGCGTCCCTCCTCGTCGCCCTGGCCCGGCGCGGCGGCGAGGTCCTGTCGCGCGAGGAGATCGCGGCCGCCATGGGATCGCCCGAGGCGGGCGAGCGGGCCGTGGACGTCACGGTCACCCGTCTCCGCCGCAAGATCGAGCCCGACCCGCGCGAGCCGCGCTTCCTGCACACGGTGCGCCACAAGGGCTATGTGTTGCGCCCCGGCTCCTGAGCCGGAACAGAACGCGCGGCGCCCCGGCGCCGGATCGGGGAGAAGCCGCGATGGCAGCGGATGGCGGCGTGGCGGGCGGC